>Ga0179593_1477173_pt1 | contig 37713 bp, 30 predicted proteins | sample CZODoug2_1_08_16_FD_185931 | JGI IMG/M metagenome (GOLD analysis project Ga0179593, IMG submission 185931) | Vadose zone soil fungal communities from Angelo Coast Range Reserve, California, USA - CZODoug2_1_08_16fungal (PacBio error correction) | ecosystem: Environmental > Terrestrial > Soil >... | reverse complement strand
TTTTGTTTTTTTTTTTTTTTGGGTTAGAGATGATGCGGCTTGTGCTTTTGCCTGTTGTTCTAGGTGCGACGGCTTCTTTTGACTTCGAGCGGGGGAAACCACAGAGTTCCCCACCCAGGTGATCCGCTGGCTTCTTCAGTTTCTTAGAGGAGGTGACTGCCCTTTGCGAGCCCCTTTTTTCTCTTAGGATGGTAGGACGGAGCTTATCTACTATCTCTTCCCCTTGAGTTGTTGACATTCCTTCCCACTTGTCCAGAGAAAAAGAAGTTAGTTGGTAAACGGGCACCGTTTTCCGACGCAACCCACCTTTGTGTAGCTACGTAGGATGGGAGGCCTATTTTCCCTCTCTTCGCGAAGGAAGACAGCCGGTATAAATCACTGGTTCTTTTCCCACAAGCAGTAGAGTACATATTTCATCTCTGTCTCCAGAAGGCCGAGTGAATGTGGCGAAGAAGGCGGGACTCTTTCCGATCGAAAGGTACTATAATTTTTGGGCTCCCTAAGGAGTTAGTGGTGTTAGATCCGTTCCGTTCTTAGACAATAATGTTATCTCTTCGTTTTGTTTGTGGGGTGGGCGGTTTTTTCTGTGGGGTCTAGTCTTGGGGGGTGTTTTTTTTTTTTGCTTTGTTTGTGTTTGTGTGTTGCTTTGGGATTTTTGTTGTTTTTTTTTTCTGTTGTGGGTTTTTTGTGGGTTGGGGGGGGGGGTATTGGGTTCTTTTTTTGGGGGGTGGGGTGTTCTCTGGTTTTGGGGGGGGTACTCTTCATGGGAGGTAAACTGGCTTAGGCTTTTTTTGACCGCTGTCGTGGTTGCCTTTTGTAGATGCTTTCGTTTTTTGGGTTCCAGAACACGTGGTGTACTCCCTCTTTCCTTCTTTCTTACCCCTCACTTCTCGTTTGGGTACCTTCCCGAAAGATTTCTGATTGCCTTCCTCACAGGCCACGTCATCTTTTTAGTCCTCTTTACCGAGCATGTCGCTGTTTTCAGTCCCCTCCTGTAGAGGCAATCTTGACCCTTTGTCCGATGGGTTTTTTAAGTGTTCCGTGAGGGTCGGTTTTCCTGAAGGTGTGACGATCATGGTTTCTGTGGGTTTAATCCTCTCCCCAACCTTGTAGGCCGTGGCTGCCGTTCTCTTTCTCCTTTTAAGTCGAGGAATCAGCACGCCGTTTTTTCCCTCTGTCCTTTCGCCAGAATTTTTGCAGGGATAAATGAAAGACGTTGTCGGATGTTCCTTCCGTGCCGAGGCGCCTTGGTATTGCATGCAGCCCCTCCCATGCCGTCCCTACTGTACGTCGTTCCCCTGCTGGTTTTTTTTTCGTTTGAGAACGGCGAGTTGAGGGCAGAACCTGTTTTCCCAGTGAGCCCTGCGTGGGCACGCGGTTCGTGCTTCCTTCTCCCCAGTTCGTCGGCGAGTTTTAGGCCTCTCTTCTCGGAGTCGGTGACCATCGTAAGTAGCAGTAAAGCCATGCTCTTTTTCCTAGTATTCGCCGTGATCGTTAGGTCTTTACGTTGCTTACGTTATACGCTTTTTCATTCCCTCTTTTCATCTCTTTCCATAGACCCAGACCTTGGCTTTCTTGTTTCCGTGATGTGTGATTTACGGTGCTTAAATGTCCAGACGCCGCGTTCTTTTTCCGGGGCGGGGACGGACTGTTTGTGTTCTCAGCATCAGCGCATTTTCGATCCCGGTGCCGCCCGAAATAGACTGTCGCGTTGACGACGCTTTCTACTTTTTATCAGCCACGGCCCTTTGATCAAACTTAATTCTAAGCCCGCCCTGGTGTCGCGGAAACGATAGAACGTATAGGTTCTAAGCTGAGAGGTTTTCCCTCTAGGTTCCATTCCCTCTCTTTAGGGGTCCTTCGGTTTCCTTCTGACATCTTCACGACCCAATCCACCACCTCGGTTTTTTCCCCCCCCATGGTTAGAAACCCTAACTGTCGGTGACCCTCAATCTTGAGGATAAGAAAGCGAACCCTTTTCCCCTGGATGGAAAGCCTGCGCTCCTTTCCCTCCCTCCTCTCCTCCCCGCAGGCCCCCCTTTCCAGGGCCCGTCGCATGGCTGTTGTTCGTTGTCACGTTTTTTCTTCGTTACGGTTAGTCTACACGTGTTGTCCTTCCCGATTTTTTGGTTATTGTAGGAATTATCTCCGGTTCTTCGGGCTTCATCTGTCAAGATGGACTTCGAATCAGTTCTCCCCCCAGCCTGTGGTGTTGCGACAATGCTCTCGGAAACTTGGCTGTCGTTTTTTCATTGACGTGTGTACGCCCTTTCAGTCATGCAATCATCTTTCGTGCCGCCCCCCCCCTTTTGGATATAACATCTACCGGGAGTTTTATGTTGTTCTGTGGGTCGGGTTGTATGAACAAAACATCTCCTGCTCGCCCCACGTTGTTGGCCTGCCTTTTGTTAGGGACTCTTACGATGCTGAGGAGTGGTGGACATTTCCTGTTGGCCCCTTTGCGTGAAGTACGGGTAGAACCGCAAGCAAACACACTGTTGAATTTTCTCTCTGAGTCTAACACCGGGACGCTTACACCCGGCTTTTCCGGAGTCCTCGAGCGTAGATTGAGGGGAATCTTGTGTTGATTTCTGCCCCGCCCAGTGGAATCGGGTCCAGACGCATTGTTTCCCCCGACAACATTCTTTCCGTCAGGTTACATCTGCCCGCCAACCGGAGCCTTTATGGGTACCCCCCTCTCTCCACACACAACTTTGTTTGTGTTTTAACACCGCCGTCGGGTACCACCCCATAACCAAACGGGATTCAGGGTAACCCCTGATTCCCCCTGTTCTTGGGGCAGTTTCCCCCTCTCCCCCAGGCCAACACCGGCTCGGTCTTGTTGTTTTCCCTCGTCCGTTCTTGCGCTATCAAAGGAGTTTTAGAATGAAGGCGGGACAGACTCGCTCACCCCCCTCTGCGATACTAAAACATTGGCTCTGGTCCGCTTGTGCGGGTGGGGTCATGAGGGGTGCGCGACCGTTCTTCCCAAAACGGCCTCCCTAACCCCTTCTCATTAGGCCAGCCGCTTTCCCTCCTCCTTTCGCGCGTATCGGACGGGGCGGCACTCAACGGTCCTTCCTTATCGTTTGAATCACTGTGCCCCCCCATGTTTTTCCCCTCAAGACCTCCCTCCGCCCTGTGTTTGTGAGTTCCCGATGTTGGCTTTTCCCGAAAAAGTTGTTGCTTTCTTCCCCGAGTGACGGTGTTTTTTTTCTTTGTAAGACCGTGCCCTCCGAATAGCCCTTTCCTGATTAGTTGACCTTTCCTCCAGCCTCCATTTATTCTTCCCCGTTGGTGATCTGAACCCTTCATCACGATCGCCTCTTTTTCCACTCTTCGAACCAAAATGTTGAAGCTATTGTCGTTTTCCCCCCCTGATTCATTGATAGTGTTGGACCAGCGCATTCCTACCCTTAGGCGGTTTTTGTTCTGCAAACAGTTTCCCTGCCTCTCTTTTAGCTGTAAGGTTTTCCGAGAAAGTGGTGTCGTTTCCCGGCACTTCCCCGGTGTTAAAACCCCGTTTTTGGCCTTTGAGCGTTTTTGGCCCCGTACGTGTTTCTTGCTGACCAGACGTGGATGGTTTGGTCCTGTCCCTTTGGCCCTTGCCCGCATGTTTATTTAAACTTTAATTGTTTTCCTAAAACCAGTGTGGAGCCCTTGCATTTCTGACAGATTCTTGTTATTGTAGTCTTTTCTTTCTACCGTTGTTTGCGACCAGTGGGGGGGGTGGTTTGCTTTTCTCTTTTTTGTATTCGTCCTTATTCTTTTCTGGTGAACTTTTAGTATTCCCACATCTCCTGTCCCCACAACGTCACGTCCACTTTGCCCTAGTTTATTGAAAGCCGATGCAGGCCAACCTTGGCTCTCCTTTTGTTCTGCAACGCTCCCCGTCTATTCCCCCCCCCGTTTTGCAAATGAGATGGTCTTAGTTGACTTGTTTTGCCACACGTTTTTTGGTGCGAGAGAAGATATTTCTGAGCTCCTCCGGGGCCTCCCCGAGGAGATGCGTCCATAATTTTTACCCTACCAAAAGACGTCGTAAGCCGATACTTGTGAAACACCTCGTTCTTTACGTCCTGCAGCTATTTTCCCTTTACTCCCCTTTTCTTCCTAAGCCGGATCTAACAACACGCATTCCTTCCAATTAACACAGGAGTTTTTAGCGAGCCCTTCCCCCTCTTGGGAGGACCCCCAGCTACCTTATTCCCTTTCGCGTTTGAAGCTTTGTTATTAGAGTCGGATCCGTTAGCAGGCTCCCCGCTGAGTTACCCCCCTTTCAGTTTATTATAATCCCCCCTTGCATTCAGGGGAGATTAGTTCTTGTTCCCCCTTAGGATGCCCCCCCCTTTCCCCTTTTACTAACCGGGGTTCCATCTCTTTAATAGCCGCCCCCCTTCCCCCCCCCCCCGCAGAAGCGATTTCGTCCTACTACCTCAGCTTCGATTCATAACTCCATATCAGATTTTCCTTTTATCGTGTTCCCGCGCCAACTGAAATGGCACCTTCATCCCATATCTTTTTTTCCGGCCTTCTCCACGGCACGCATCCTTCTCCCTGTTTAACGCGCCTTTTCATCTAGATACGCAGGTGGCACCCGTCGACAATTCTTTTTTTTTTGATCCAGTCAGGTTTTGTCGTCCCGCCGGGTTCCCGTAACAGCTCTGTCTTTCCTTTTTTGCTGACTTCAGTAGGCCCACCCCGTGTTTTCCGCCACGACCCCGCTTTGTGTTTATGAATGGTCATGGTTCCGTTAGTGATTCCTGCGCCCCCCTTTTTTTTCGGATTTTTTCTGTTAACGTCTCATGTCCTTTCTCCCCCGGACGAATACCCCTCACCTTTTGGGTAGTGAAATCTAGGTGTCGGCCGTCTGGTCACCGACAACTACCGACGTCCCAAGATACCTTCCGCCACAAGCCTTTTGCCGGTGTTGGGGGTGGTCCCGCATTTTCCTTTCCTTTGCCGTAAACAGGGAGCTGGTTTTTTCTCTCGCCCGCGTTTCGCGTTCTCTCCTCACGCTTCCTCTGCGGAGGGTTTGAGTGATAGCGTTGCCTTCCACGACACTTTTAACCGCGTTTACTCGTGTCCTGACAGCGGTTTCTACTCTCACGACCGGCCCAGGAGTCTACTCTTCCTCCAGGCTGCGCGGGACAGTTTTCCCCCCCTTCTATGGTGCTGGACCTCCTCCTTGGGGGGTGGCGCAGACACGTGGACAGATCCCGCGGGCGGGAGTTTTGAGCTCCTCTACGAGGGATTAACCACTATTCCTCGCCTTGAGCCCATGTCGTACGTGCAGTCCCCCCCTAAACTTTCCACTGGTACCCTTCCAAAGAAATTTTTCAACGTTGACGTGTTCGTCTCTTGCGTGTTTTTCTCTTCCCCCTGTCCCGCGGGAGTACTTCTCCTACGCTTTGTCTTTTTCCCTCTTAGAAAGGTCTCAGACTGGCGTCTGTTGGTTTTCCCACCCTTTTCTCAGTGATGGAACGGCGACCTTTCCACACAATGCCAAGTGTTAGGTTAAAACCACCCCCCGGTTCCCCCACCGACCACCATCACTCTTTCCCCCTTTTAATCCAACTGACGAACTCCCTTACAAGTCGCTTTCGTGGGCTGCCTCGTGGCGTCCTCCTTTCTGGCACTGGGCTGTCTTTTGGGGGGCAAATTTGACCCCCCCTCCCCTGCGGTGCACCCACCGCCCTGCTGCCTCCTGCCCACCCCGCGTACAATTCTGGCCCGCTGCGCCCCACCGGCACTTGAGGCGCACGGCGCGAGCTGTGCTCTGGTCCTCCCTCCTTTTTCACGGGTCGAGACGACAAGTGGGTGCTGGTAACACGGTTTTACTATCGACCGAGAGGATTTCTTCATTTCCGCGAGCCCGGATAGAAAAACTCCTGAGGTTCTAGTTGAACCGGTGCCCTTTCACGTCCCCTTTCGCCCTTGATGGCCGGAACGGCCCCGTTGTCGAAGGTGGTGGCAACGGTCTTGCATGGCTTTCGAGCTGCTCACCTTTTTTCTTTAGCCACCCGTGCCTTATGCTCTAAGTACTGGTTTCCTCGTAGGCGGTTTCCCCGCGTTAAGCTTGGGCTAAGGGCGTGTGCGTTCGGTCCCCCCCTCATAGGAGGCGCGGAGTCACCTCCTTGACTGAGCCGCGGCCCCTTACGCCTCTCTACCCGAACCAGCGGTTTCTGGTCATCCTTTTCCTTCTCCTCCGTGGTTTGAGTTCTCTCTTTCGTCCCAGAAGAGATTCGGGTCGGAGGAGTTCGTGAGGGTCTTTTCCCTTCTCCCTTCGTGCCCAGCGTAAGTCCATCCACGTTTGATCCGCTGGTTTGTATTTTTCTTCCTTTCGAGAGGTGACCTGGCTTTCAGCTTTTGAGAGGACGGGGTGTAGAATGATTTCAACTCCTCTCTCCCGTTGTCGTTCCCGGCAGCAGGTCCTAGGAACGCAGGGTGTGTCGTCCTTGGGCACCTTTTCCTCTGCACTCGCTGTTAAGTGTTGCCCGCTGGGTTTTCTTGTTTTTCCCCCTTTGATCTGTGGGCTCCTCGAGGTCGATTGGCAGATTTCCCCCCCCCCCCCTGCGTGGGTCCCACCAGCCGATCCCATATGCCTCCCGGTGATACTCCCGGTGTGTTCCCTTCCGTTGAGGCGTGCCGGTTTGTCCTCAGCTTTCTGTTGGTAAGTCGGTGGTCGACTTGCCTTCCCTTACCCTCTCTTGTGTTTTGTGGGTGTGTGATGCGCAACGCCTGTTTGTGTTTTTTTCCTCGTCGTGTTTCCCACCTACTTTTTTTTGGGAGCAGAACGTACACGACTGTTTGGGTGCTGTCATAGTCCTTGCATTTGTTCCCCTCTTGGTGCGTGTTTTTGGGACTCCTGTTGTTCGTCTTTCCATGAGGGGGGTGTGGTTTTGGAAAATTTTTTTTCGTTAGAAGCGGTCGCCCTTTTCCATAAATCAGCATACAACCCCTCCCCGCCCTTCTGCTCCGTGTGCACCCCCTGACGCGTAGTGGATATTTTTCCATAGACGGTCGATTTGAGGAAGCCGCTATCGCGAGTAATTTTTTCCCTTATTTTTTATTCCCCCTGTCGGGAGTTGAGTGGTGTTTCCCCCCTCCGTTAAGCGTACTGGTCGCCTTGGTGCTACATCAGTGTTTCAATCCCTTGATCTTTTGCTAGCCGAGGGGATCCGCCTTTTTTTTGGGGACTGTCGAGTCCTGCACTGCCTGTTTTTTTTCAACAGACCAGGCACTTTCCTGCGACACGCCTTGGGGGTTTCTTTTCCCTAGCTCTCGTTTTCGAGATTTCCGATTTTCCTTGAGTCGATAGTTCGGTCTCAGCCAGAGTCATTGCACGTCTCCTTTCCAGCCCGGTCTTGTGATTCGTGGAGCCCTTTCAATTAAGTCTGACAGGCGCCTCCCCTTTCCCCCCCTTTCTGTGCATTGGCTTCCCTCTAGATTTGGATGTCTTCGTCTTGGTAGTGTCTTCGTTACACAGCGTTGGGACTTCGCAGTTGCACCCTAATTGGTTGACTCATGTTTCCGTTTTTTTTTGACTTTGAGCGTCTGGGGTTTATGTCAATTTCTGTTCGCTGACCCCGGCTTCCTGCGCTTGAGAGTTTAGAGTCCTGACATCCGGATCTTCGATGGTGTATCTTTGCATGTATTTGGCGGTGAGCGGCTCACTTGTCCTCTCCCCCCCCAGGGGTCTCGGCGAGCTTTGTATTTGTTTTTTGGAGGCGTCGGCGTCTTGATGTTTTCCCGTTAGGGCGTTTGCTCTCTCCCGTCCCTGCTTAGAGAATACATCGGGAGACGCCGTTTCGTTTTTTTTCCGTTTTTCCCTGACTTAGGTCACGCGGGAAGAGTCGTGGTTATTTTTTTTTTTCCTAAGTCTTGTTTGGCGCTGGAAAACGATTCCTACCCGGAGATTTGTTCCCCCTTTTCCCTCCTTTGAGAGGAGGAGGCTTTTTTCAAGAAAAGTTTATTTCGCGTGGTCCCTTTGGTTTAGCTCAGCGCCTCTCTCCTTGGACAACATATTTGAGCACGCTTTTTCCCCCCATATTCATATCCCCTGAAGCAAGGGTTTTTTGGATCCCTTCCCTTACGCAGGTGGTTCGCTCCCTTCCGAGATGCCTTCAAAATGATATCGACAGAATCAGTCCTTGCCTTAGTCCTCAATCACCTCTTTTTTAACCTTTCTGTTATTATCAGAGTAGGGCTTGGCCCTTTCCCCTCCCCTTCGTCGGTCCCATTATGTTAAACAAAGCTAGATTAACGCGTCTTTGTCCGGTCTGTCCGTTTTTTCTCTTCCACTCTTCATCTCAGAGCCCTTCTTCGCATTTTTAGACCATGTACCGCGCGGGACGCGAATTTTCATCGGTCTTTTTTCTTTTCCTACAACAACCTGCCTCCCGCCCCCCAACAGTTCGGTTGCTTATTGTCAGAAATCCGACGGCCGACGAGTTTACGGCGTGCCTTCTTTCTTTCCCAACCACCTGGAGGCCTTGCACGACGATAGCCTCCTGGTCTTTCACAACGGCGGTCGGCTTTGCTTCTCCCCTTCTGTACTGCTCCACCCCCTACCTTGCGGTTCCCCCACCTCCTTCTACTAGCGGTCGGGTCATTGCGCTGTAAACCCCTTGTGTTTTTTTTCCCCCCCCCGTATGTACCAACGTCTTTTTTTCAACCCTTGGGTTAACCGATGTTTACAAAGCTCTGTCTAACCACCTTCTCCCCCTCCTTCCAGGCACCTCGCTGGGTTTGGTTGGGGGGGGGACAATGTTTGTTTCATTTCAATTTTCCCAGTCCCGCGGTGTAACATGCTAGTCCTCTTCTTAAATGTAAGTACGGCGAGGGACAATGACTGCCTCCCCCCGTCCTTTGCGGCTTCAAAAAATGAGTTGCCTTGTTTTTAGTTCGACGAAGTACACCCGCAGCCACTCTCATTCTCCCCTTTCCGCTTTTTCCCCCTCCTATTCGAGTATCCTTTCCCCCCAAGGAAATTCATCGCGGAAGCACCTTCCACTCCCCTTATCTCCTTTCTTTTCTCTTTGTTTTTTATCTCGATCTCTCGGTCGCGCAACAGTGTTTTTTTCCTTTCTAATTCCTGTATGTGTTGCCTGCCCGCCTTCAGAAGCCTGATTGCGGAATGCTGTTTTTTTCCAGCACTTGAATGGTTAGTTGCTGAACGTTGTTGAGGGTGGAGCATGGTCTTTTTTGGGGGTTTCGGTTCCTCACCGGCTCTCTCTTTTGAGTCGGGGCTCGACAGATAGGGTTGGCAGCGGGTGACGTTATTCAGTTGAGTTCGGGTTTTGGAGTTCATAGCGACATCCCCCTTTTTCGCTGTGTTGTGTCATTTCCATTTGTTTGTTCCTTTCGTGTCTCCTGTACCTCTCTTCCCATTGTTCGTTTATAAGAGAGGTGCCCTGGTTGGTTTTTAAACCCGGCGCCTTCATCGCTGCTTTGTAATCTCCGTTTTTCTGCTGAAGGTTTTTGTTACATTTCAATTTTGACCGACCCGCTTTCCCCCCCCTTCCTTTAGGGTTGTTTTGAACGACACCAACCCCCCACCCAACGGGTTGGGAGCATATAGCACTTTTTTTCCTCCCCCAGCTTTCTCTCCGAGTCTCAGGAAGACCGCTTTTGTTTTACCCTCCTTTTTGTTATGCCCCTCTTCCTAGTGACGGAAGACAGGTTTTTTTTGAACCTCCCTCTTCCCTGACTGTTCCACATAGTAGGAAGTAGCTGGTTCCCCACTGAGGCCCCACCCCCTGGAGATGAAGTATTTTTTTCTGAACTGCTACCTCAGCCTATAAACATTTGCCTTTTTAGGGTTGTTCCCCCCCCTCCCGGTCCCTCTTCGCGCTCGCTTGATCGCCGACCTCTTATCATCTCCCGATGGTCAAACGGGGTTTTCATTTCCCCCTTAACCGGCCAAGACGGTTCCGCGCATCTTGTTCCTAGTGATTCTCTAGCGGATGCGACTTCTGACAGCGATGCCGCCGTCAGACGAGTAGCTACATCACGTCCCTCGCCTTTTCAAAACTCCTTTTTTTGTTAGGAATACGCCGAGACAGATCCAGAATTTTCCCCTTGGGTGGTCGCAGGTGTTCTTTATATATGTCGTAGAGCAGTCCAAGCCGCTCAACTTTCCTCCCCTCTCCTCTCCCCTTGCTTGGGATCTCTGATTCTTTCCAGTTTTCTGAGGGAATACCATCTTTTGGTCCCATTTTTTTTCCCCTTGAGATGCTGTGCGCTAGCCGAAACTTTCCCCCCCCCTTCCGAACTCTCTTTTCACCGTCCTTGCCTCCTCGTCTGCAACGAACTCTCTCCGCGTTCCTCTTCTTTTCCCGCTTAAATCTTTGTAGAAATGGCCTCATGTTGCCCATCTTCTTCTGGATCCCCCTTTTTTCCCCCCTGAGCACATTTCCTCCCCGTGAGTTATTCCCAAACGCTTCCTCTACTTTTTTTCCTTTCTTCACGGCGTCATCAAATTTTCTTATTTTGGGAAAAAGTTATTGAGCGCTTTCCCCTTTCCTCAGGTTCAGTCCCGCCGTATGGTAAATTTCCCAGCCCCGCGTGACGTGACCCCTCTTCGATAACCCTCGCATAGAGTGTTTGTATCTTCTTCCTTCCCTTTTTTCTGATGACCGGGAAATCCCTAGTATACTGTCCCCCTTTCCCCGACACTGACCCTTCTTGGGGTGGGCCTTTCCCCTCCAACCCGATATCCCCCTTTTGGCAGTTGACTGATTTACTTTTTTCCCCCTCTGTCCCCAACAAAATACTGATAGTGACAGTCATCTCACTGCGACGCCCTTCGCCACCGCAGCTTTTTCTTTAACGAAGGGGGCTCCTGGTCCTGTTATTTTGTTCACCTTCCCTTGGGGCGCGCCAGACGTGTCCCTCGAAAACTGGCGACGTGCTCCGGGTTCTCTCAGGCACTGTACCATTAATCGGCGTTCGGGGCTCCGCCCATTAATGGTTCGTACGATCCGCCTAACTTTTTCCGTCCAAAACGGAAGTGGTTTCTTTGGACTTTCCGCTTTCCCCAACCTGATAGGTTTTTCTCGGCCACAATTTCATCCGCTTGTTTTTTTTTTCCTTATTTCCTCGGGATTTCCTTTCTTAACCCAGGGGCTCAATTGTTCCTGTAAACCCACTCGACTTTCCACAGTTCCACGAACTGGGCAACAGTGAGTTTTTTATAGAGGCCTTGTTTTCGGAGCCGACTCGACAGGTTTCTTTTTCCCTTCCTCTAGTCCAGCTCGTAAGTGGTCTCGACAAGTGGTCAATCACCTGGTTTTTTGTGTTTTCCGGCTTATTTTTCCAGTCGACCTCTTCGTAACACTTCGACACGTTTTTCCCCAACCCACCCACCCCTTGAGGACATATACACTCCCGGCGGTACCAACCAGACTCTTTTTGAAGAAAACCTGACCTTGAACGGTCCCTCCTCTGTAGTGCCGAAAGCTGCCCCAGTCTTTTGGAAATGGCGTGGTGTTGGGGGTGGGGTGCACCGTTGCACTTGTTTGTTTGTCCAACCGACATGATCGACCTTTCCCCCTTTTCTTTTCCCACTTCACAGCTGATGCCCCCGCCTCTACAACGACTAACCGAGTCCCTAGCAACGAGGGCAGAATAGCTTGTGTTTTTCCCCCTTCCCCCCCCTTCCTTTCTTCTTAGGCCTTGCTTTTTTTCCGTCTTTACGAGGCCTCATCCCTCGTTCCCCCCCTTTAAGCTCGGGGGGTGTGTTTGCTTGAACAGTTTCTCAGGTCGACCACTGGGTTCTGGTCCTTTTTTTTTTGTGTTAAGAGGGGCGGGTGCTGGCCGCCCTCCCCCTTCCCGCGGCAGCTAGATCCCCAAACTAGAGTGATGTAAGTTACGAGAATCTGTCTACTCCGCATGGGTCGCTTTTTCCTTGCAGAGTTACTGCAGCGCCCGGTCCGGGGTTTTCGTTTCTGACGGCAGCGGATCAACGTTCCGGCTTCCCTTCCTTCGTCACCGGCCCTCTCTTCTCCGCCCTCTCAACTTCCTCCGGAAGCAGGCCCGGGGGGGTGGGGCGCGCTTCGTGACTCTTCATACTTCCCTGTGTTGGTTTCCTCGATGATCGGTTAGTTGTCCCCCCCTTCCCTTGTAGTTTCTTGAGGTGAGTGCGTTGACGGACGTTTGATCTTTTTCTTTGACGACAGCCCGCCCGATTCCCACCCCCTTAATGAGTTGAGCCTCTGCCTGGTGCCGGAGACGGTTTCAGGTTTTTTCCCCTTTCGCGGCCGCTTAAATTTCTTCTCTTCCTTTTTGTCGAGTGAGCATTTTTTCTATCCTTTCTAACGGGGTTGCCCCCCCCCAAAGACTTAAGTGGATCTGACCTCCTGGAGTGGTACTTCGGGCCTTTTTCGTCAACATTCTCAGGTTTGTTGTTCCCTTTCTTCCCTATAGACCGGCCTCTATCGGCAGCCCTTTTCCTCCAATGCAGTTGTGCAGGTCCACCCTTCTCTCAAATCTTGAACTTTTTGTAAGTTTCGGCCGTGCCGCGTTATTTTTTTTTTCCCTCAGATGGAACCGAGGTTGTATTTTTTGTCCCCCTTGTCTCCAATTTCTGATGTCAGGGTCTGAGCTGGTTGGTTTTTAGTGCGTAAGAAGAATGCCTAGTCCTCCTGTCTGGTGCGGACCTTCGTGTCTGTCATGTCAGGGTTTGCCAGTTCTTTCCCCCTCCCTTGTTTGTTGGTCGCGTAGTGTTTAGAGAGTCTTGTTTTTTTCGCCCCTCACACTTCCGGTGGTATCTATTTTTGTTTCCGACCCCGCCATCTCGGGTACAAACCCGCAGGAGCCTCCAATGCTTCGTATTTGTCATGGACCGTGGGGGCCTCCGACTTTTTTCACTTTTTCTGGTTTCTTGCTAGTGCGGTACGCTTGGTGAGCCACTTTCCCTCGTAGTTTCGCAGGTCCTTCCCCCTGCGAATAAAATGTGTGCCTGTTCTTTTGCGTAAAGGGGTACCTTTTTTTTCTTGTTGTGCCTTCACGTACTCCAGTTCTCCTTTTTCCTTCAAGAGGTGTAAATCCATCTAGTTGGACTCCCCCTTTCCCCCTCGCGGAGGGATAGACTGTGCTCTTCTTCCCCATGAAGGAATAGGTTGTTTTTTTTGCCCACCCCTGTGGTCTTGCGTATGCTCCGCTGTCGGCATGGGGTTTAGTTTCCTTGCCCAGGTGAACGAGACTTTGTCTTTTCTTCTTAGTTGCTGATTCGACCTGGACCTCTTGAACGCCTTCTGGTCGTTCCATGTCCTCCTTTCAGGCCGCGGTTTTGTTGCGCCGTTTGTCCTGGCCGTTTTGGGATCGCGAGAACCTTGCGATTGTCGCTTTTCACCTTTGCATTCTCGTGCGGGTGCACCGCCACGGCGGTGCGTTTGTTGTGTCGCTCGGTTGTGCGTGCTGGGTTTTTTTTTTCTGAGTCGTCTTTTGAGTTGTGTCTCTTTTTCCTTACCCTAGATCATGGACTGTGTCGGTCGCGGGGATCGTTGATTCACGTTCGCGTACTTTACTCTTCTTTACGTGCAGCGCTTTCTGCCACAAACCCAAAACCTTTTAGGTTTTTCTTCCTGATTGAGGGAGGGTGCGGCCTTGGGCTGCGGGGAAATACTTTGCTCTATGTACATGTGTGTAGCCGTGAGGTGAAGTCCTTGCTCTCCCTTTTGAATGTTTCAGAAGACCTCTCGTTGTTCGTATGCCAGGTGCCCATCTTCCTTTCCCCCTTTATAGGCATCTTCTTTTTTTCTTCTCCTCCCTTTCTTTGTGGGGGGGTTGGCGTGGTGTGCTGCTTACCTTTCTTTTCGGGGCTGCGTGGCGGTATGGCTCTTGGTAATGGTTTGTTAGGAGGGCTGAGTTTTGGTTTCCGTTTTTGTGCGCTGAAACCGCTCCGCCTTCCTCGGAGAGCTTCTTTTTCAGGAAGATCTCGGTTAGGACGGCTGCTTTCAGAAAGTAGCGTTGGTCCTTCGTTGTTTTCTCACCGCTCAGCTCACTGGTCCCCTTATTAACCACACCCGAGGTTCCCCGATGGTGAGCGACATGCAGACTTTTGACAAGAAGTCCGGTTAGCTTCTGGGTTCCGCGGCTTTTACACTATTTTTTCCTCTTTTCATCCCGTGCAGAGAGGGTTCCCTTTGTCAAGCCTCCCCCCCCCCTCCCTTCAGCCCGCGCTCCGACCTTTAGATGCGAAAGGTGAAGATTTCTTTTTTTGTCCCTTCCTGTTCTAGTACGCACCCGTCGGTTCACTGCTCCGGTCAGGGTAGTTTCTTGCAGCTTCTTCGTGTACCGCTTCTCCCTGCTCTGTACTCCTCGTATGTTCAAAATAGATCTTCCTTCCTCGCTTTGTCGCTCTTTTCCTTCGTTTTTTAACATTTGATGGATCCGCGTCGTTTCCCCTTTCTTTTTTTCCCGAGGTGCCCCCTGGTTTGGTTTTCACGTGACCAAATATGGTGTGTGGGGCAAGTGGGGGTCAGTAGAGGTCGTGCTGTTGGGCTCGTTGCCTTGGAAAAAGGACCCCTTCTCTACCAGTGCCTTTGCTTGGATGTCGCAGTTTGCAATAAGCACTCCCTATTGCTTCGTTTTTCCACGGTCTTCTTTCCACGGGCACCATAAGAAATGTGCGGACGGCACGAATTCGCTGAATCTAGGTCAACGGGTTCGACCCCCCTGGATTTCTGCCTGATCCGCTTGTAGAACTTTCCGGCGGTTTCCCTTTTTCCCTGCTATCGTCCAAACGTGAGCCCCCTTCCTCCCAATTTCGTTAATACATTCCTTGTGGGGGTCGTTCACTCTCATGCCGCATAAAAGACCTCTGGTCAGCCGGGGGAACACCCCGGAGGTCCCTTTACAAACCCTGAGAGGGGTTCCGGGCAACCCCTTTTATGAATCTGGTAAACGAAACCACGGTCGGTTAGTCCTCGTAGGAACCCCTTTTCTCCCCAAACCGGTTTTGGTAACCACCTCTGTCTTCTTTTTTTTTGTCCGGCTGACAGATCTCCCGAAGGATGGCCTTGCAGGGGGGGAGTGAAAAGAAGAGGCTCCCCCACATCTCCTTTTTTTTCTTGTTCGCAATCGCTTTGCAACTGTTTTAAAATCAGTCACATAACATTCTCATTGGCATCCCCGGCCCCTTTTCCCCCCTTTACCGGGGGAAAGGATAAGGAGACGTATCGGTCCCCCTTTTTTTTCAATCCCAAGGAACCTTAAGGTCCACCACTGGCCACCACTTTTTTTCCCCTTGCAGACCCCCTCTTCTTCTCCCTCCCCTCTTGTGTTGTACTCCTTTTTTTTTGTCGCACCAGTTTAAGTTTCTTCCCTCTCCCGAATGTGTGAGTGGCCTCCTTTCTTTGATTTACTTCTGAATTCGGGAATTTGGAGGTGAGAGATGGTGCTGCGTCCAGGTTTGGTGAGGACCGGAGCCGCTTTGTTCTCACCGTGAGTTCGCCCTTCTGTTCCTTTTTCGTTTGAGCGATTGTTAGTGTGTTTTTTCCTCCCTCTTCATTGGTCGGGTGGGAGATTCCCTTATAACGTAGCGGTGTTTTTTTATGCACGTTGTCGGTCCGGAGTGGGCGTCTGGTTTAAGTAACCCTGTGTCCTTCCTGGTGCCCGTGTTTTGTCGTCCTTTTTTTACCTCGGTCCGGTTGTGGTTATAATTGCTTTCTTCTTTGTTGTAGTCTTGGTTTCCACGTTTGGCGGTGTAAGTCTCGTTACGGCCCGCCGTATGTAAAGAGATTAGTGCGACTTTCCCTCCCCCCCTCATCCCTGTTACACCTTTCCAAGCGTACGGACTCCCTCGTCCTCGTTTTTCTTTTTGCTCTCCTCCCCCCGCGGTTCCGTTCAGTTTTTCGTAGTCGAGCCCCCTGTTCTTTGGCCAAAAAGACTTCTTTTTTTAGTTATCTGGTTTCCACTGGGTCATGAGGCCAATCACCTCGCCTGGTGGACATGGATTTGCGGGGTTGTTAGCCCACCGCTCCTCCTCCATGCCCAAGGAGATTCCCGCACTCGGATGTTACTGGCACCCACTTTCTTTTTTGTGAATTAAAGACCTCTGCCGCTGAAGGTTGATCCAGCGTTTTTTACTCCTTGAAAATAGTTTCCCCAGAAGTCTAAGAGATGTGTTCCCCCCCCCTTTTTTCGCGAGCGACTTTTTCAGAGAGAGAAGAGTACCTAGTTGATCTCCATCACGACTCTTCTCTTCCATAAGGTTATTCTTTTCGAGAGCCCGAACCGATTTTTCGCAAGATCGAAGTGCGACTCGGAGGGGGGATGTGCGTCCCGTGTTGTTTTAGCGCTCCGCGCGATCATTGGCCTAGCCAGCAGTTTCCTTTGGCTTTGCGCTCGCCCTGTTTGGCCTTTTCATTTTCCGGATTCAGAGGGGCACAGCCAGGTTTCTTTCCTCTTTTTCCTGACCCCCCTGTGAGTGGGGGTCTTTGTTGGGTGGTTGGGGCTGGTGGGGGTTTGTAACAGCAGGGGGGTTCCATTGTGAGCTGCGTGGCGTATTCTTCCTCAGACCCCCGGAATGGCTATTTTATTTTTAGTGGTTAGCCCCTACTCGATTTAGCACGAACATTTCGTTCGCGCGGGGGGTTTTTTCTTTGGTCGTGTTTTTCATTAGTGCCCGTACCAATCGGGTGGCTGTGTTCAACTTTTTTTTTTCATTTTCCCCTCCCCTTATTCAGCTTTTCCGCTTCTTTCTCACTCCGACGGAAACGAGTTCAATTTTCTTTCTGATCTCCGGTTCTTTGAAGTATAGGGGTCTTGGGGTCTGCGCTGCTTGGTGATGTCAAGGCTGCTTCTTTCGTCGCGTTTTGTGCCGATTTTCGTCCCTTGACTTTCCCGGGTTGGCATTTGCTTGGGTGCACGGGTTTTCCCCGGTTAATTTGCTGCGCGACGTTACTATTCCCTTTTTGAGTGTCACAACATAGTGGTGTCTGGTCCCCCATCTCGTGGTCCATGGATTTTATTTCTTCTCAGCTTTCAAGTACCTTTTTCCTGTGCAGAGAACCCCGTTATTCCCGGATAAGACCCCCCCGTCTGGGCGGCGGTTTGACAGACTCCCTTTGTCGGCACTCTTCATCCCCCTCTAAGCTCGACACACCCCCTTCATTTGTGCCGTCAACTTCAACTCCCTTCCGGTGATTTCTAACGGTTGCTTTTCCGGGCAGGTGCTTCCTTCACCCTCCCCGTTGCGCATCCCTACCTGCCGTGATTGTTGGGCTGGCTGACAGTACGGCGATCGATTCTTTATCATGTTGTTTCCCCTTTTTGTTTAGGATGGACTGGGGCATGCGCTTGAATTCCTCGCTGGTAACGTTCGACTCTGCCTCCGTAGACGTGTTACCTAGACACCCTCGATTTTCGATGTCAATGTAAATTTGCCCACTTTTTTCTTTTTCATACTCGAGGCAACACGTCCGCTTTTCCTCCTCCCCTTTCCTTTCTAACCCCTCCCCATGTTCGCCCCCGGCTACCGTACCTTCTGTCCCCCTCCCCTCCTTCCATGTGAAACCGCCCCCGGGCAGTTCCGTGTGTCGTTTTCTGCGCGTTGACCTCGGCCTGTTTTGTCACCGGGTGTAAATCCTCGCAGAGACTCCGGTTTTTTGTTTCTGGTCATCCCAGCCTTTTTCCTGTCCCTTGGCGAGGATACTTAGAATTTTTTCCCTAGCACCTTCCTGCCACGTGGTTTCTTAATGTACACACCGGGCCAACTGTCCAGTGCTATGAAACTACGCGACTCCTTTTATTCCTCTCTGCTCTACCCTGAACATGACCCATTTTTTTTTCAGTAAGAGCGCATCCATTTCTTTTCCCTGCTGCAGTCTTTAATTTCCCAACCCAGTCACCACTTCGGTGCCCCGGGTTTTGACTCCCCTCCTGAGGCTGTTTCCTCCCTCTTCCTCCGAGTGTACAATCTGTTTCCCGATGGGATGTGGGCCCCCCCCCAGCCGGGTCTCTATTTCCTGGCCGTCGACGACAAGCGTCCTTGGCAAGATGTCGCTTTGACTGTCCCCAACCCGGCAACGGATGTCGATTGCGGGAGGCTTCTGTGACGAGAAATCTGTTTTTCTACTAGGCCTTCCATTGATTTTTTCCCCACTAAGATTATGTTTTTTTGCGGGGCCGACGATAACCAGCGTTCCCCTTTTCAGGCGTGCTCGTTTCGTTTTTTTGGCGACACACGAAAGGCATTGTCCGGCGTGTTCGACTGCTGCTCGATTTTTGAGTCTACCCCCCTTGGTTTTTTCCACTTCGTTCGCGTCGCCTGAAGGTTGCGGGCCCGTGCCAATGTACAGTAGAAGTCGCAGGGGGTGATACGTCGACTCCTTTCGCCGCTCTGGGCGGCTCGGGCTCGGCCGAGATGTGGATCGGACCCTCCTCTCCCGCCTTCACTCCCTCCTCGACCCGACCCAGCCGTTGTTTTTAGATGCCTCCTGATTTTCTGCCCCTCCTCTTTGGTTTTCCCCTTTTTCTCTGTCAAATCTCTGTCGAGGTCGGATTTCGTTTTTTTTGATCAGCCTTCCTAGGTGGACGCCTGTCCGGTGATCCGAGGCGTTTCTGACCAATTTCGTGCCGGTATGAGGTGACCGGCCTCCTCCCAGCCGGAAGGGGTGTAGCGGAGATGGGGCATGTTGTGCTTTCCTGTCGGCCATCAAGCGGGCCGTCGCCGCTAGCTTTTTTTTCTTCTCCTGTCTTTTTGTGAGTTTGGCAGTCCGTTGTTCCACTCCCGGGCAATCGTCTTCAGGGGTTTTTTTGTCGTGTGTGTTGGGTGGATGGTTGCTCCTTCCCCCTTTCGATACTTCTCGCGTCCTTTTTTTTTTAAAGGCCCCAGCGAGACGTACACATTGTTTTGCGTTTTTTTCCGTTCCCCGGTGAGCGTTCGTTTGAAGTGGGGAAAGTGCTCGTGGCTTTGATGATTCTTGTTGGGTCGCCCGGCCCTTATTGACAGGTATTGTGGTCCCTGTGCAGTGACTGGGTTCGTGTGTGGTCAAGGTGGTGAATTTTTTTTCCCCCCCCCAAGGGGTCTTCGTGGCGGGAGGTCCAGGCGCGAGCCGCTCCTGGTGAGTGTCTTTCTGCCGTTAGAACTGGTGTTGTGTTTTTCGTCGTCTGATCTTCCTTGGTTTTGTTTTTCACGAAACTACCTCCCCTCTCCTCTTCTAACTCTCTAATCGAAGGGTAAACCCAAGTCGTTCCCCCATTCTTCTTTGGCGCTGTCCTCCCATTCCCCAGTATGAGAATCTCTGGACCGAGGAATTTTCTATCCCTTTTTTTTTCCCTTCAGCGAGCTCTCTCACGTCTCTTTAGTTGAGTCCTTTGACATGGTCTTCATCCCTTTTCTCATTTTGAGGTGGCCCCCTTTTCCCAAGTAAGAATGGTCGCCTCTTTAATTTTCATAAGATTTCCCATAGTATCGTGGCTGAAGTCAAGTTAGCATTGTTGATGAGAAAGTCACCTCTGCGTTGTAACCTTTCCCCTGCAGCATAAACTTTTTTTCTAAAGGTTAAAGAGCAGTTGGATTTCTATGCTTCGATGTAGACGCGTTCGGTCGTTTTTCCTTGCTCCAGATATACCCTTTCCCTTGGTAGCATCACTGATTGTAATCCTTTTTAGCTTTTGAAGTTCGCCCCCGTGAAATTAACCTCCTACCGACGAGATGCTGGCTCTTCTTTCTTCTTGGTTGTCACGTGTGGAGTAGATTCCTGTCCCCGGTGTTCCCCCCCCTTTTTCCCGGAGGCCGTTTTCTCGGACTTCGCCGGGCCTTGGTGTAGGTGTTTTTTTGGGCGTCCACTTGTGGGGTCAGATGGATGGGTTTTTTCTCTGGTGTACCGTCTTCCTTCGTATCCGCTTTTATTGCTGCTTCTTCTGTGTGGATACTTCCGAGGGACATGGACGTACTCGGGGATGGTGCGCTTTGTTACTATTTTGTGACCTTGGTGTATAGCACGTTTACGACGTCCTCCTCTTCATTTATTTGTACGGAGGGTTCTAGGTGTCGCTGTGCGTCTTTTTTGGGACGGTTGTGATTTTATTTTTGGAATAGCCTTGTCCTATCGCCCTTGAAGTTTGCTTTACCCACTTCTTTTATTCGTTGAAATCTTTTTACTTTTTGATAGTGGGACTTCGGACCCCTCTCCTGAGATGGCCCCCCCCCCCTTTACGTTTAGGAGCAAGTGGTCTCTATTTTTTTGTAACACGCAACGAATATACCGACGAGGATTTCGTTGACGCGCCTCTGGTATGGTCATTGACTTTTGTAAGTGAAACTTCCCCCCTTTGTCCTTAGGTTGTTGCTTCTCATAACCCTCTCTTTCCCCACGTCACAAATGTAGACCAAAGGTGTTTAGGTTTACCAAGATGGTTTTCCCGCCTTTACCTGGCGTGGTCCCCATCTCCCAAATAAGCAATTTTCACTCCCCCGCGGACTTGGACTGTTGGAAAGACGCAATAGACGTCTCTACGAGCTATTCGACAGGTTTTTCATGAATTTTGCGTGCATTTTGTGTGTTCGGCGTGGTGGCTTTGTTTGGTTCCGGGCAGCGAGACCTCGGTTTGCGGGACATCGCTTTTCGGGGTGAGTTGTAGGGGCGGCTCTCTATGGGGGCGCATGCGTGGCACTCTTCGATGCGGACCCACTTTTTCCGTCCGGTGTTTCGACCCAGTGCTTTTTAACGCTTGGTCCGTGTGTCTGTTTCTTCTTTTCCCTTTTAACACCTCGAGGGACCTTTTTGCCTTGGAGCAATCTATTGTTTTTTTGGTAGAGGCGTTAGGGTCCGGTGCCAGTAACATCCTTTTCCTTTGGTGCCTTGTTTGCCCTCCTGCGGGTCTCCTTTCACCCCCCAACTCGGCGAAGCCCATTTTTTTTCAGGCTGATTTTTCAGCAATCGAGTTTCCTACCTTGTTTTTTTTTCCCTATCTCTTTTCTTCCCCCCCCCCAAACATGTTCCGGACACGGAACTAGCTTTTTTTCCCGAGTGAGCCCCCGGCGGTCGGCCCCCGTGTCAGATCCAGCAAACACTGCCGGTCATGAGAACACTGATCTGCCCCCCTTTTTTGCCAAAACCCGCTACTCGGTTGTTTCCCTTTCTGGGGTTGCTGCATTTTGGCGTTTTTGTTCCAAAGACTCTGTTTGTTTTTGCATGAATGTAGGTTAGCAAGACGTCCCATCGCCCCCACCAATGGGGTTCTCCTTGAGTGCGGTTGAGTACTTGACCCTCTCCAGAGTCCCCCCCACTTGCCTAGGGGTTTACACCTTTACCGTCCACTGCTGGTGCCTACCCCCGTACAACACCGCCCTGAAGTTGTTGTAAATGCTCTTAGGGGAATTCTCCCAGGGGGGTAGTTGAAGTACGGTCCGATTCCCATCCCCCCTCAGACCCGATTTATGGGTCTCTCCTCTTCTTCGCAAAGGAGCGCTGAGGTCTATTTTCTTCCCTCCGTTTGTCCAACCCAACTTCAGCCAATCAATTTTCCCCTCCGTGCCCTCATTATCCTCCCCCCCCCCCTATAATCGGCACGGTCTGGATCACCCCCTTTTCACTGAATCACTAATGTTAGAGGACCCCCAGCACTCCTTCTTTCCCTCTTTTTTTGAGCGTCTTCTGTGATGGCGCCCCTTTTTCCACTTGAGTCGGCGATAGTTCCTGTTTTTTGAGTGCAGAATCCCTTTTCCTACCGCGCTGATTGATTTTTTTCGACAATGAGACTGGATGACCTTTTTTCTAACGCATGCGGCGTGTGTGGTGATAACAGATCGTCTGTTTTCGCCGCTGACCTTACCTGTTTCTAGTAGTGTCAGGTTTATTACCTGTATTTTGCGCTTTTTCTTTCCTGCCTACTTTTTTTTTCCCCGCTAGTGCCACTTGGTGAATCGGGAAAGTTTTTGTTGTTTCTTGGGGGTCTGTTTGGGTGTGGTGCGCCCGGGTAACCTTTGACTGGTCTTTCCTGGCTTGGGAGTTTGGTATTCCGTCCGAGTTAGGGGCGGTTGTTCTGTTTCCCCAAACACCTTTTTGGGTGATTTCGATGCTCCTTGTCATCCCCGGCTTTTTTCGAGGTGTTGGTTTTTTGTACGGCCCTCGCGCTGTATGTTTTTACCCATTTGGTTGGTTTGGGGGAGGCATTAGTGGTGGTTGAACAAGTGGTTGAGCCGAGAATTTTCCATGATGTTCTTCCTTCCTCTTTCCCCCCGCCCCTCCCCCCTTGTTTGATCACCCCGTTTTTTTATTGGCTTTTATGCAGTTGGGCTCTTTCTGATGTTTTTTTTTCCTAGTAGTTTCTTCTTTTTGTTTCCCATCAATGGTGGCGGGTGTACGGGCGGGGGGTTCCAAACTCTCCTCCTGCCGCATTTGATGTCACCGACTTAGGCCACGTTGAGCTTGCGGTTAGTTTTGTCTCCCTCCCCCCCCCGCAAGCGATGGAACAGTTCCGCATCTTTTCGTTTTAACCAATTCTTCCAGTGGCATGAGAACTTGTCTTTCGCTTCCGACGGCTGACCTTCCAGGCGGCCCTTTTCCAATAAGAGAACTACCTTCCCCCCCATAGCTTTACTTCTCTTTTTCCCTTGCTTGAGTTGTTCGTAGCGATGGCCCTCCTGGTTGCAGTTACTTTTGACTTTTGGCCCGAGAGGGGAACGGTTTTTGATCAGTGTGAGGAGTCATTTTTACGGGGTAGTTCACCGACGGGCTTTCTTAGCGTCCCTGTACACAAAGAAGGACCCCCCTTTTTTCCGCGCCTCTTATTCCTTTCTGTTTTTTTTTTTGAGCTTGGCTCGTCCTCTTTTTTTCCCTCCGCTCCCCCTTTCGCGTTATCTACCTTATAGATTTATTACGGGGTCCCCCTTCCTTTTCCCTGAGGCACAAATTTTTGTCCACACGGGAGGAGGTTTTTCTTTCCCTTTTTTTGACTTGAGGCGTGGGGTAGGGTAGCTCCTTCTGATCAAGGGGCAGGGGGCGCTGAACGTCCGCTCCGCGCTTCCATTCTTGAATATCCCTCCTAATCTGCTTTTTCGCATATACCGGTATTTCTTATTCGTTTCCTCCCCCCCTTCGGTTTCGAAACCTTTCAGTTTTGACATGATTTCTTTACATTGTTGTTGTCCCTCGAGTCTACCGTTTCTTCACTTTCCCTTTCAAGGGGTAGTAAAGGGCGAGGAGACCCTTTTTGGGGGTTGGCAGATGGTCTTTTTTTGCATTGGTTCGTCAGAAGGGGAAGAGTGCTTCTGTTACCCTTCCTGCTATTGTACGTACACGACAGGTCAGTCCCTTTTCGTCTCTGTACATGTCCAGCCCCCGACCCGGGCCAACTCCCTACCACCGAGCCTTGTTTTTCTTCGCCTCTCGACATAATTCCCTTCCTCCTTCTCCGGAAGCTCAGTTCACGGCAGGATGCGTCCCCTGGTCAAGGTGATCGCCTCCCATTTGTTGTCGCTCTGACGTGAGCTTGTTGAAAAGTCTGGGGTAAACGACACCATATTTGATGCGACCACTCGGCCGAGTATTTCGTTCTTGACGCGGAGGGGTTGAGTGATGCCTTTTGCTTCGGGGGACCGGAGGCTTGCCCCCCCATCTCCTCGTTTTTTCCCAGCGCTCAGGCGGTAGTTCTCACTTCCGTTTTTTTTTCCCCTGTGCTGGGTTGGGTTTTGTGTGGCTGATCTGACTCTGGGTTGCGTCCTTTCCCGCTGCCTAAGTAGGGGCGGCGGACTCGTGTAACTTCGAATTTTTAACCCCCGATCCGACGAACGGGGGCCCCCCCTTTAACAGACACCACCTCTCCTTTGCGACCTGGCTCCCCCGTTGCCCCGTTCCTCTTTTTTGACCCTCCGTGTTTCCCCTTTTACGCGGAGGGCTGAACTATCCTTTCTCCTGGATTTTCCCTCTGTCTTAAATTGTGCAGTCCCCCCCTTGTTGTTTGGCGTACGGGTGCCCCCCTCTTTAATTTTCACAAATCGGGGAGAACCGAACTGGTGGAATTTGCCTTTTGGACGTTTGATCTTCCCCCGTTTCCTGGATTGGCAGGACGCGGACAGCTTTTGTCCGGGGCGTTCTCTTCCATACGCGTCAGATGAAGTGGCTGAGTTCTTTAATTTTTGGTCTGGGGGTGTACCGCTGATCTTTCCTGGAGCGGCGCTTTTTTTTTTCCTTCTCCCTAAGTCGTGTTCTTCACCCAAACCGAACCCGGGAGTTTTTGGCCCCCCCCCCCCCATTAGTGAACAAGACCCCCTAACTTTTTGTTTTCGGGGAACGCCGGGACGGAGTGGACTTCCGGGCGTTCCCTTTTCTGTGTTCCGTGGCCCGGCCTGTCGACAGAAGGAGGTTTTTCTGCCTCCGGCTTTAAACGGCCCCTCCACGAACCCGGTTCCCCCCTCCCGAAATGCGAGACCGCTTCACCTCCTTTCCCAACCCCCGAGTTCCCTTGTGTACCACGGCCCAGATTCCCCTGCGGTCCTTTGTTTTTTTGCACAGTTGGGCAAGATTTAATTTTTTGTGTTTCCTCCCCAAGTCAAATGTGCTGGATTTTCTTGCGTTTTTTTGCCCTTTCGTCTCCGGTCTAAGATTCGACAGATACAAATCAAGACGAGGTTGTTTGGAACATTTTTTCCCGTGTTCCTTGTTGGTTGAGGAGTTTCCCCTTCCTCAGGCCGAAGCGCTTTCGTGTGGATTGCGGGGTGGGGGACTACCGAGGCCCGGGGGAAGTCCTTATTCGAATATCAGTCAGTACCACCGTTCCCTTTCCGAGGAAGAAAGGTTTCACCCCGCCGTCCTTCCTTTTCCCTTAGAAGCCCCCGGATAAACCGTTTCAGGGAAGGACTCTAACTCGTTGTAGGAGCTTGATCAGCCCTCCTTCACGCTTTTCCCCGACCACGCGATTCTTTGACAGAACCCTTTTAACGTGTTGTTGTTGAGAGTCTTCGTTCTTCCCCCCCCCCCAGCTCTTTTTTCTGGGTTCTCGTCCTAGGAGGGGATCATTCTCTGAACGATTTTTTCCGACAGCCTCCGGCCTTTTTCCCCTTCGTCTTCTCCCCAGTAGAACCATGCTTCCTTTTATAAGAGAACCTATTATCCTCTTTTAAGGGTTTTATCCTTATCTTCTCATGAAGCTGCCGCCCCTTTTTTCCCCCGGCAGCCACGCGTCTCTTCCACTTTCCCTGCAGTTCTTTTTCCTTTCTGGTTACTTTTTCACAATTTCTGAAGGTGTTGGAGAGTCTTGTTCTGGAGGGTTTTTTTTTCCCTTTCTCTTAGTTTTCCTATCCCTACGCGCCGGTACCATCCCGATTTTTCATGTCCACCGAGCCCACCCTTAATTTTTCGGATACGACGTCCCTCAGGTTTTTCTCTTTAATGGGGGCAGCCGCTTCCTTTTAGGGTCGATCTCCATTTGAACTCCCCGTGGTCCCCCCCAAAGACGGTTTCGTGGTTTTTCCTTTCCCGCCTTTTTTTATCCCCCACTACTTTTCTGTGCCGCGTTTTGCTGCCTCAAATGGAGGTACTCCTTCTTTGGTAATTAGACCGCTTGTCTTTTGGTCGTTAAGTTTGATGTTTTTTTCTTCTCCTGTTTGTTGATGTTGTTAAAGAAACACGGTTTTTTTTTTTTTTTTTTTAGCTGGTGTGAGTAGAATAGAAGATCAGTCGCCTGGCGCACCCCTTTTTCGACGACCACCTTGTCTTCGGTTACCTGTTGAGCGGCCCCCCCCCCTAGTTGGAGCTTTCTTAATCCCTCTTCCCTTCCCGGTCGATGAGTCTCGTTGAGAGTAGCACGTAAAAGTTGCCTTTTTGGTTTGGTTACATTTTTCCTCTTTTCTTGGTTGACATTTACGATTTTTGAGGTTTTGTCCGACCCATCGATGTGTTTCCCTTTTCCGTTGTGGCTGCGAGTGTCAGCCTTGTCCCGAAGCTGATTCTCCGCTGACCGTTGGCCTTGTCCCCATCAGTTCCCCCGCGCCATTCCTCTTTTCTGATCACCGGTTGCTACGGCTTTCGGATTAGGGTGAGGAGGGCCGGGCTTTTCCTTTGTGGACGTTCTCACCTGCGGGTTCGGTTTGGGCGGGGTTGGGCCTGGTTATCAAGTGCAGAAAGTTGTGCGATTTTTCCCTTCTCCGGCACGCTTTTGGTCTGAGGATGCTGCCAGCTTTGATTGAGAGTCAACCTGCGGATGTCTGGAGTGCCCATCGCTGTGAAGGTTCGGTACTGTTTGGTTGTGGGTGGGGGGTCACGTTAGTCTTCCTTTTTGGTGACTGCGCTAGTGAGAGGTCGTTCTTTTTTGCTCCTTTTCCCCGTGGAGAGCCTTCTCCCGACCCAGGTTGGGTATTTTAAGTTCCTTGGAGCTTTCCGGTTTTATTTCTTCTTTGAGGGTAGACGTGCTTCTTTTTCGGATCTTGGGTCTAGTTGTTTTGCTTTAGGGGGTCCCCCTTATGACCCCAGCTTTTGTTGCGGAAGATTGTTGTACTTCTTTCTCCCCTGACGGGTGTGCGGGGGAGCCTTCCACGCCGACTTTACTTGGGTCCCCCCCTTTGGACTGTTTTCGTACTGTTAACTCCCCTTAATTGCCCTCGGAGAAGGTTAGGCTGTCTTTTTTTTGGAGGGCAGTCGGATTTTTGCCCTAAGCACCGGGCTCTCGCTGCTTTTCTCTTTTCTACGGATGCCTTTTCCCTTTTGTCTGCCCCTTCGCCATTCCGTGACTGTATTGGTTGGGCATGAAACTTGTTCCGGCCTGACCCACGGCGGGGCTGGTTCGTTACGGTGCAGAGATTCTTTTATTCCTTCCTGCCCCTTATGTACAGATTCTTTTTGGTACGTGGTGCGGTGTTCGTCCCTTATGATTTTCAGGGAATGGTCACCAGCTGTTTGCCCGTGTGGGAACACACAGGTCAAATCCCAGGCGTGGGAGGTTCTCCGGCCCCCCTGCACTCCTCTTGTGAGGATTACCGAGATCCCTTTGAAATGCCGAAGATACGGGACTGGCCCGGCCTTCTTTTTCCCCCCCATCTTTCGATGTCGAAGATGTACTCCATGGTAGGTTGCTCCCGGTTGTTGGGCAATTACGTTCCTTTTCTAGTCGCACTCCTTGTGTTGGTCACAATGAGATTTGTTTTTGTTTGTATTTTCCCGATTCTTCTTCTCGCCAGGTAAACCTTTCTTAGGGCACAGCACGTTTTCCAACCCATATGATGAGAGGTCGAGTATTTGGCATTCTCTTCTTTCCTGTTCTTTCCTAGAAGGGGCTCCCCGAGTCATTTCTCCTTATCCTATAGTGTCTGAGGCCCCAGTAACACCCGTTGCAATTTTGATCTTAGACGTGCTTTGCAGAACAAACCACGGGGCCCCCCCCCCATCATTTCCCTTGTTGCAGAGCTTTTACTCCCCTAAGCAGGAAGACTCTGGTTTCCTTTGGGCTTTCGCACGTTCTCTGAATACGCCCCCCTTCTGGGTACCCCCACCCTAGAGATCCCCCCCTTTTCCCAACCGTTCGTCCTGTACGTTCGTGGTGACGGGCCGTTCGATTGGGCCCTGTAAGTCATGGCGGGTAGGTATAGCCCGCTTTCGGAGGTGTCCCCTCCCCCATTAATTTTGTTTTGTCAGTTCACCAGGCACAGTCTTTCGGGGTCCAATGTGGCATGAGGAGCGCCCCTTGTACACTGGTCGCCAGACACACCCCCTGACCTTAGTTAAACCTCCTCAACCGCCCCCACAGCTGTTTTCCCCAGTAAAGGTTAAAAAGACCCCCTACACCCCCTGATTCAAAACACTGTAGGCCTGCCCCCCCTCGCTGGAATCCCTTGGAGTCAACAGCCTTTTTTTGTAAGGCGCCTAGGACCCCCTTTCTCCATGAATATTCGTTGACACGACCACGCTTTTTTTCCAGGGATTCTCGGCGACCCCCTCGCACCTTTCTCCGTCTTGATCACCCACCTTCACTTTCCCCCCCTCACTTTTCTCATTGACGCCCTCCCCCGTACTCTTTTTTGACGTCATTCCCCCCTCTTAGTATCGGCAACCCTCCGCCCCACTCACCCCTTTTTTTGAATTACACTGGCACCCTGCCACAATCTTCTCTATATTTACTCTCCTCGTTTTATTATTTTTGATTTTTGCCGGTGGTCTGTGCCAGGCTGTGCATTATATTGACGGTTCTTTTTGGTTCACCGTTTTTTTCTGCCCTGTCCCGGTTCGCATCGGGCCCCGTTCCCTCTTTCCTTTAGTTTTAGCTCTTTTTGACCCCCCCAGTGGGAGTTGGATTTTTGGTTGATGAAATATCCAGGCTTTTTTTTTCTCCGCCGTCCAAGAAAGGGAGCGTTTAGTGGCGGGAGTTCCTCCCTGCGTCATTTTTTCTTGTCTTTTTTACTAGGCATACCTCCTTTTTGTGATGTTCTAGGTTTTTGATGGTCGGATGGTGCATGTGGTGGTCTGTCCTTTGGGAATGCTGTTTGGGGGTATTCCTTCCCCTTTTTTTTTCTTTCTCTCGTTGTAAAAGACGGTGGTATGCTTATTGGTTGGCATTACCCTTTTTAGTGTCTGTCTCCTTTGTTGTCTAGCTTCCCTTCACCGAAATTTTCAATAATTAGTTCTCTCTTTCCCCTGTGGAGGAAGTCCCCTATCATCCTCCAGATAGTTTTATTGCTCCTTTCCGGCAAAGAACGACCGTGTTGCTTTTCGGATCTTTTTTCTTTCACCGCAGTAGCAGTTGGGGCCCAAGGTGTTGGTATGTGAGTGTCAGTGTCTGAGGAAAGTGCGATTCCCAACGCCTTCCCCCTCTTCCGTCGTATGGCTCCACCTTCGCTGCTGTTCCCAGTCCTCTTGTTTTCTGTTGGGTGTTTTAGAAAGCTTTTGGACCGCTGGACTGCATCCAGACCTTGCCCTCCTCAGCGCCCCCCCAGGCGCATGTTGATCTCTGCGATGTTTCCTCCTAGCGCGAGATTTTCTTTTTCCTGAACCCCCTAACTATTTCCTAGGACAAAGGGAGTTCCCCTTCCTTACTTCTTTTTGATGTCCCCCCGATGCGAACTGAGATGGCCCTGGCTTCACGGGATCTAATAAGACCGTCGAGTTTAAACAGAACTTGTTCTTCGAAACACCCAGGAAAACAAGCTCCTTTTTCCTCTCTTTTTCGTATTCTCCTTCCTTTAAGGCTAAGAATGAGTAACCCTTTAATCCACCCTTCTTCTCGAGGTGTCAAGCCACTTATGTTCCATTTTCAAACTCGGTGGGGGTGGACTAACCTTGGTTGAAATGTTGTCGCGCGCTTTCCTGGGGGACCCCACGTGCGAAGCGCTTCCCGTCTACCCTTTACTACTCCTCCGCTCAAAAGCCCTTCCGTCCTTTAGTATTTGTTTTCCTTAGCCCCCAATGGGCTTCGGAACCCACCCTTTTTTTCTATTCCCGTGGAACGACTTCTCCCCGCGTCAGGAGGACGGCTTCCTAGGTGTCCCCTCTATTTTCTTGACGAATTGGCCCTCTCCACTTGATCTGTTAGAACCCGTGCTCTCTGGTAGCGGTTTTCCCCACAGCTAAAAGCCGTCCTTGGTATTTTTTTTCCTTTCAACTTCCTAATTCCCGACAAGACAAGCTCGTTTTTTTGAGTGGATCCTCTCGCAGTTCAATTTACCTTCAGTATCACTGTCAAGTGCCCCCCCTTCCGATCATACCCCTTGTACCAGCAATAGTCCCTTCTCTATTTCAACTCTGGTCACCCGATCACTTCTTTCCGGCGACCCCCCTGACTGAGTGGCACTTCTTGGACCCCCCCCCCGTTCGGGTTTGACTGTCCGCCGTTAGGCTCTGGGTGAGCCCCTTCACCCTCCTTTTGCGCAGCTATGCGTTGAATCTACACTTGTGAAGTGATTATGACGCCGGTTTTCTGCCTGACCTTTTTTTTCGCGCTTGACCTAGCGGGTATACCTCTCCCGACAGGCTCGCACCTTAACCAAACTCTTCCCTGTTATGGTGTCCTTTTTCCTTGCCCAGATGCTTTTCCGCCGGCCAGGAGTATTCATCCCGCTTCCAGCAGCGGAGTGTGAGTTGAACCAGTCCTCCATTTTGCCAGGATAAATTTTCTCCAGTCCCCCCCCCTAAAAGACCCGGCCCCGAACTTTCCCCCTTTGTCTCGGATTCTGAGCGCCGTCCTTCCCTTCTCCGTTCCCGCGGCTTATATCCTGCCCTGGACTCTCTCCTTTGCCTGCTTTTTTGAGCCAGTTTCCAAGCGTCTTCTCTTTTTTTGCGGGCTCGTTGTTTTTTTTTTTTCGTGCCTTTCGTCGGAGAACGGCGACACTCACTTCTCGGCCAGCTGTGTTTTACAACAGGAACGAGCGTACTCCTTGGTCTCTCTTACCCTTCGACACGAACCAGCTACGTCCCCCCCGCCTTCTGCAGAACACTGAATGCTGTCACCGTTGCTGCCGCCCGTTCCCCTTCTTAAGTCGGGCGGCCACACCCCCACGAACCCTTGCGCCCCCCTGACTGCTCGATGTTTTTGGAAGACAGTAAAACCGAGGTGCCACTTACGCCAGAAGTGGTTCTGGCATCCTCGTCACTGGGTCATCTTGCAAGTATATCTGTGGCGACTCCCCCACCCCCTTATGGAGCCCCAGGCTTTCTTTTCCTCCGATTCTGTTAGCAGGATCTAAGAGTATCACTCTTCTTCGAAACACCCCGAGGTGGGTATCTTTTTTCCGGTTTTTAACCAGGGTTCTTCCCGACCCCTTTTTGAGTGATGGGACTGGGCAAAAAAACACTTGGGCAGCTCTCGCCTAAGCTACCCCAAAAGCCATATATATTATGCATTCGCTTACTTTGTCAACTACGTTTCGGAACGGCCTTGTGCCACTTCTCTCCTTTTTGGAATAGCTGGAAGGAGGTTATGACTCGCTTGACAGACCCGCCCGTTACACTACGTTTGGTAAATGCCCTCCTCTTTTTCTTTCCTTTGTTTTTGAAGAGAGATTGCTGGGCTTTACGCAGCGTTGGGACTGAGTGAAGTGGCCGGGCGGTCTTTTCCTGTTTCGGGCGCGGGTTCTCTTGCAGGTAGACAGATGCGAGTTTTTAGCGTTTGTCTTTTGGCGTGGGCCACTTTCCTGCCCCGAAGGATTTGCCCCTGCGGGTTACCAGTTTGTCTTAGAGGGACGTGTAGATCAATTTGTCCCCGGGGTTGTTGCCCCTTCCCGCACTCTGCCCCGCCCAAGGAACGCGAGGAGCCCGTCCTTTCGTTCGCCAACTCTTTCACGTTTTTTCTGTTTTTTATTAGATGACCTCTTTTTTCTCCTTCTCTCCTCTACTTTTTTTTAGCACTTTGTGGCAACAACCCTTATCTCTCTTGCTAGGCCGCTTCCTTTTTCTCTTTCGGTGTTTTTTTTTTTTTTTGGGTGGTGTGTGTGTTGGCATTGGGCTCTCGGTGTTACGTTTTCTCTGATTCCTGACAGGTTTTTCGCTCCCCTCCTTGTTTTTTTGAACTGTTTCTCGGAGAGTGACAGTGCCCCGTCGTCTTCTTTCAAGTCTACACGGACATCTTGGTTTCATTTTGCAGGAAGTGTCCCTGTTTTCGTTGTCGTTTTTTATATGGACCTGTCTTCCTGGTTTTTTGTTCCCGAACTCTGTCTTTTAGAGGCGGCGCCGTGTTTTTTCCATCCTTCTCGATGCTTGGGTTACGAGAACTCCCTCGCCCTTTTCGGTTGTCTTGTTATTCTCAGCGGCACTTTCCATTTCCGCGGAGACGTAACAAGTTCATTGTAGATGTGCCTCCGCCCCCGAGCTCTGAGCACGTCACAGTTGTCTGTTGTCCTATTTTTTTACAATTGGACTTCGTGAGTTTTGTTTCCTTGCGTACTGAATGTAGCAGGTTTTGAAGATTCTATTGGTTCTACCTTCCCGTGGCTGAGTCATCGTTTTTGATTCCCCTTTTTGAGGACAGAACATTCCGTTCCTTCCTTTTACTCGCTGACCATTTTTTGCTGTTAGGTGGTTCCCCCGATCCGTTCGGATTGCTGACCCCTCAATTCCAGCGGCGACCTGTTTGTCCTTTTCCGCCCGCGATCATAAGCGCAGTTTCTCTCCTCACGTAGGAGCGAGTCCCCCCGAGTCTTAGCCCGGCCAGGTAAGCCTCTTTGCCCTTTAGCTGAAGGTGGAGAAGTTACTAGTGGATTTCTGTCTTCTGTAGGGGAGGGTATTTCGTTTGTTGACGCTTTCAGTCACGTCTTAGTAACCTTTTCCCCTCCGCCTTTATACGAGGGTGGTAAAGTATACGAGGATTCCCTTTTCGATGACAGTTACCCCCCATTGCCTCTTAGTTTTTCATATTCGCTTTCTTTGTGCTGTCAAACGTTACTAAGAGCTCCGGCGTGAAGTCCGTCGTTCTTCTTCTCAGAATTTCCCCCCCGATCTACGTTTCCCATCTTCCTTTCACGAGTCTCATAGCGTGTCACGAAGTTCGTTGTGTTTGGTCTCGGCTTTACACTAGTCATCTGCTTGTTCAGGCCATTTAGAAGCCCGATTGGTCTCTTCACCCCTCTCATTTTGAGCCCCAGGAGAGGAGGTCGTTTCGCGAATCTGTCTTCCTTTCGGCAGTGTGTAATTCAGTTTTCTTCTCGTCATGGTCACAATGTATTCCCACCCCTTTTCCCCCCCGTCTTTCTCCGACGCGTTTTCCCCCCCTCTCTATCATTACTCATGTTTCTCTAGAGTCCACGGAGGAATTAGGGAGGTTTCATCCCCCTTTCCTTCTCCCACCGCGCAGGCCCTCAGAGACTGTCGTTTTTTCTGCGTGTGTGGTCCCCTGTTTTCCTGTGTACGCACCCTGTTGTTTGGCCAGTGCGGGGTTCTTTTCTGCCGTGCCCGTTCGTTGCGATCCTCGCTTCTCTTTCTTTCTCGGATGGGGGGAGCAGGTCGTACTCTAGCGGGACGTTTTCCGGTATGTCTTTACTTCCAATCGAAGCTGTTATCCCCTCCCTTTACCTGAAAGGGACGGCCGTTTTTTGAAATAACCCTACCCCCCCTTCTCGGCAAGTGGTATCGTGCTTTCTTCAAGAACATGGAACGATCCGCGCGGGCAGCACGGCGGTGATGGTTGGCCGGGCAAAAGACTGACCGACCTGTTGATGTGGAACTTCCCCTGTTCTCTGAATTTTTCGTCCCCCAACACCCGCCCCGTGCCGGGCCTCGCTCTAGAGCAACTACCTGCCTCTACTCCGCGTCGCCTCAAGCTTAGCCATCCCCATGGCAACACTGCTTCGCCCCCCAGGGGTCGTTGTCCCATGCAGTTTTGATAGCAGGAGGTCTGGCCCTTTTTCTTTGGGACCACATCTTTCCCTAAACCTCAGTGTACCCACCTCCCCCACCAATCCAGCTTTGTTTTCGTGTAGAAACGAGATGATTTTCTTCGACTGACCCAAGCCTTACAGGCGGACTCGTGCTTTCCCACAACTTTGTTGACTGTTGGGTAACCCTGGGTAGTCGTTTTGAGGGCGCTAGGTCACCTCCTTCTTTTTCCCCGTTTACGTTTTGACACGGACTCAGCTTCTTGTTTCGCGCGGAGGCGCAAACCACAGCGAGTCGTTGGGATTCACTCCCGTTGTTAACAGCGCGACGGGAGCGAGTAACATTCTTCCTTGCCATCACAGTTCTACGAACAGGTCGCGCTCTATAGGCCGGTCGACACAGGCTTTCATCCGACTTGGTCCCAACCCGTGAGAAAAATCCATACCCGGTCCCCCCTCCCGCTCCCATTTTTGGGAGGAGTTGAGATTCGGATTGCAGCAACAAGTGGTGCCCCTTACACTTCCGGCGATGCGGGGTTCCTTTGATCGCCATCCCAGAATTGTCATAGTGACCTTCTTTTTCTGGGATGTATTTACAGGTTTGGTTTCCTAGAATTCTCACATTTTTTTCCCCCCCCCCTTTGATTAGAACGCCAGACCGGAACTTGTGTTTTCGTTGTCACTAGCAGTTTCCCATCCTCTTTGTCTTCCCCTACGCGCTTTACAACAGCTCTTGTTGGTTACTAGGGAATAGTGTGTGTGTCCCCTGTTGTATGAGGTTTCTCCGGTGGTTCTCCGCTCCTTTTTTTTCGCTTAGTGTGGGGGGTGCCTCCGGGTCCTTCTTGTGTTTTTACCGGGCGTTTATTTGGGGAGGAGTGGGGGCGAGGGGTTTTGGGGTACCTACCCTGCTTTTGGGGTGGGGCTTACCGCTGGTTTAGTCGAGGGCTGTTCCCAGGTTTCCCCTTTACCCCCCCTCACCCCGCTTGGATTAATCTGTTGTTGAACCCCCCTCCTGGAGAATTATCTTTTTGTTCCCTTCATTCCAGCGTGCTTCGTTAGCCGTCAATGGTTGCGGGTTGTGTTATGGCTATCGGGAGAGAATTGTCAGTGGGGGTGTTCAGTGAGCATTGCTAGGAGTTTTCCGGTAAAAAATGCCGTCCCCTTCTCCCTGCTTCGATTCTTTGCTCCTATTAGGCTTGGTGGGGCTGGAAGGTAGTAGTTGTTCTTCCCTTCTACCGGCCCGATTGACCCCGTCCCTCCCCTGTGGGTTTGTGTTACTGGCCCAGGCTCGGTTGGCGTTGACGTAGTCTCGACTCGGGAGTGCCGAGGGGCTTCCCCCGTTCGTTTTCGACGGCAAGTAGTTTTCCCAGGTGGCCCTTGAGCCCACGTCCGACTTATTGTTGTCCCATGGGCCTTCTTGGATCTATTCCTCTCCTTCCTGGAGAATGGATCCGGCAACCAAAGACCGCGAGCTTTTTTTCCTGATCAGTGGTTTTAGGGCGAGACGGCGGCCGAGGTTTGACCAAAGCGGACTTCTGCCTTTCTCAAGGTCGTAGCCCGCTTGGATACGCTTTCTTCTGACCCTCCCCTCTTTTCTGCTTTCTGATCTCTCCCATCATTTTTCTTTGATTCTGGGTCACCGCCCGGACTGTCCACCCTCAACCGGGGGGACTACAGGGTTTCCTTTCTCTTGAGTAGCACGGAAACGGGGCTGTGGCCCCTTTTCCAGCTCATGCCTTTCCTTTCCCGTCCGCCTGTTGCTAGACCTTAGGTGAGGCTTCGTGCAAGTCAATGACTTCTTCCCTCCTGGGTCAGTCTCTTTTTGTGCAGGTTTTTCCCCCACCCTGAGCTGAAAAATACTTGAAGGGTGGTTGTGCCTCTCCTTTTCTGTTGTTCGTCTCCAAAGAGTGAGTTTGGAACTTTTTGGTTTTCGTTGTTTCTTGCGAACGATATTCCCTCTGCGCCCCTCTTTACCGTGTGTCTTCGATGAAGGCTTATTTTCTTCCCCATTCTGCGCGCCGGACGTCGTGCCAGTACACAGCTCTTCGCTCTTGTGCGGGACATTTGCCTGACTCTAACAATCCTTATTAATTTCCCACAGTTTGTTCTACTGGGGTCTCTCGCTCTCAATGAAATCTTAAGCGAACGTGCCCCTCCCCCCCCGGTGGCGAATAACTTCCCCATTCGGGTAGACTACGGTTATTCCAGCGCTGTTCCACAACGACCCCATACGAGACTTACCTCCCCTCCCCGACTACCCTTTTTACACTCCTCCTCGTTGGTGCAGCTGGGGGTGAATTCGATACGTCTCCCTACCCCGGGTGCGCATAAACGCCGTGCTGCGCACCAGGCTGATGATCTAGTTCTCAGGCCCTCCGAGTGGGTGTTCGCGGATCGCCCTTTTTAGAATCAGCGGTACCTGAACTCCCGGCTCCCTCCCTTCCGTCACCAACTCATTGTCAGGCGGACCTTCCGTGACGGGGGTGTGGTTTTTGTGAAACAGGAGTTTATCTCGGCGTTCACCTTTTATGAACCAGAGTTCTTTATGTGTACTCCCTCAGACTGCGTTGAGGTTGCAGGTGGCCCACTACCTCGCTGCGCGGATGGTGGATCCCTACGGACCCTTTGGGCCACGGTGACGTGCTTTAGGGTACGCGCCGACTCGACCGGCTTTCGTCACCGAGGTCAACGGCAGACTAATTTTATTCCCTTTAAATTACATGGTCGTCTGGGGTTTTTTTTGGCTTAGTTATGGAGAAACCCCCGTTTTCATAACCTGGAGCGGGAAAAACCCCACACACCCCGGAAGCTCCCACTACGCTACAGAACACCCCTCTCCCGTCTCCGCTCTTCCAGAACCCTGTACATTTACCCCCATTACAGGCTCCCGCGGCTATGCAAACCTGGGGCGCTTAAGTGGGAGGGGTACCCCTTTTTCCGACACGGCCTGGTCGGCCCGGATCTTCCTTGTCCTCGCGGACCAATCTTACTTGGTCTGCACAAACCTTTTCACCGCGGGAGAGTCTCTGAAGCATAGGCCCGGTAAGAGTTACTTTTGTGAGCGTGAGTCGTTTTTTACCTCCCCCACGGCAGAAGGTGATGGGGGAGGACGGACGCATCTCTACCGTAGTATTTAGACGCACTTTTTGTGTGCTCCATCCTCCGAGTCGCCAAGCACTTTTTGGGGGGGTTTTTTTGCCCGGCGACGCCGTGGTTGGCCCATTCGAGGTACCCACTCCTTTGTGTGATGCAAGGGATCGGGGCCTTTCTGCACAAAAAGGTCTTTTCGCCCTGATCTCCGTCCACCTATGATCTCCGCCGCCCCCACCCCACCCACACCATGGTGTGCGGGCTGACCTTGGAGGTTTGAAGCTCGTGCGAACTGCAAGTCATGTGGTGCTATCCCCTGTCTTATCGCATCTGATTTTTCGACAGTTGTGGAGTAGTCTGAAGTTGCTTTCCAGACTTGCAATTGCTCTTTGGGCAGAAGGTAAGATCCAGTTCCCGACCTAGCCGGTCGTGGCTGTCTCGCTTCGGAAGTACTTGTGGTGGGTTGTGAGATTCCTGGACCGCATGGTTATTTAGGAGGAGTTTCGTTTTTTTTCTTTTCGGATTCTCTTCGTATTGGGCCGCGTTCCTCCTCCGTTCAAAATTGATAGTGAGAGTCTCGTAAAGTCTTACTGAGGTGTACCGGCAGAGCCCGCTGTAATGATTACAGGCGTTGTTCGGCTCGCCGTTTCTTTTTCCGTTCTCGTCCGGTGTTGTGCCCCAACATTCTTTTTTTTTGTGCATTCTTAACTCATAGTGGTGTGGTATCTTGGTTTCCTTAGAAGCCCCTCTCTTCTTTTTTAGTTAGGGTAGTAGATTTGATTCCCCCCTTAATTCCTCAATTTCTGATCGTGACTGAAGGTCTCCAGACAAATTTTCTTTTCAGGTACCAGCGATAACTACCATCTTGCCCCATCTTCGGAATTTTCCGCATGTGTAGCTGTTTTCAAGGTCGTTACCCTGGAGTGAGGACTGCCATTCAGGTGTTGGGGTGATTGCTAGTTTGCGTTGTGGTTTGTACCCTTTCGATTCAGTTGTTAGACACAATTATCACTGTCTTCTTTGGCATTACTGTATCATCCTTCGGGTTTTTCATTTTTCATACTGGATCCACAGTTTCTTTTGTGGTAGTTTTCGATTTTCCTCCCTTCGGGGTGGTTTTTTTTTCAGACCCACTAGTTTTTGCCTGTTTCTAGAGTTAGCGTCCACCATCGACACCCCTGATAAAATGTTCATTGCCTGCTAAGTTTTTCCCGGATTGAGGGGCTCGTCAGGTGTATTCACTTCAATCTGTTAGCGTTCTATCCCGCGTGCATACTCACAGTCCCTTCTTTTGAGCAGTCCCTAGCCGCGCCCACCGCCCACCTTCCCGTTTTCCTTTGAGCCCCCTTTCAGTCGTTGGTTGTGACCTTTCACGT
>Ga0179593_1794332_pt1 | contig 37763 bp, 42 predicted proteins | sample CZODoug2_1_08_16_FD_185931 | JGI IMG/M metagenome (GOLD analysis project Ga0179593, IMG submission 185931) | Vadose zone soil fungal communities from Angelo Coast Range Reserve, California, USA - CZODoug2_1_08_16fungal (PacBio error correction) | ecosystem: Environmental > Terrestrial > Soil >... | reverse complement strand
TAATATGGCACGATGGGACCCAGCCGCGCTCGACATGTCTACTTTTTCCGCGATTAATTCCAGTCGTCCCCAACAATCGGATTCATCCCTCTTCCCAAACCCTCTACAACGTTGAATTTTCCCTCCACCCTCGCTTTGCGGGCACCCAACACTTGGAATGTAGGATCACCCCCCATTTGCATGTCAAAACCCTCCCCCTATTGAAATTAACCCGCTAGTATTCTCTTTCCCCTTGGCAGCGCTTTCCGCGGTTGGTGACAACCCTTATGTCAATATGTCCCCTCGCGTCCTTTTATCGGGCGGGCCCCCCTCTCTGAAATCCCCATTTGGCTGTCCCTCCTGGAATGGAAGACGCCCGGTTTTTGTGGTCGGCCCCTGACCAGGATTTTTGATGTCATACCCCCTCCCCCCTTGGGTTCCCCTCCCTTCTCAACCTTTCTTCCCCCTTTTCTCAGTACACAAGAATTTTTTATCCGCCCCGCAAATTCTGCGGTTACACCCCCGGCCAGCCCTTAATAGTGAGATTTTTCTGACAAGAGCCTTGGCTTCCCTCACGTCCATCCCTCGGAACCCACTCCGGCGGAGATCGGCGCCGTGCCCTTTGAACGAGGCCTTGCCCTTTCCGGCGCCTCCTCCGCCCCCTATAAGGTTCCGGTTTCCTTTCCAGAAACTTCATTGTCCTTTCATAAACTTGATTTCCTCTTTTTCCCATGTGGCCCTCGCAAATTAGAACGGAACCTCACAGATCAAAACGTTGCCGCTTTCCCCCCTAACCTTTCCCTCCGATGCCATCTTCCTCTTCCGACGTCCCCCTCACGATATTGAGTGCGTTGCACGTCGAAGGCCTCCCCCTTCACCTTCACGTTTCCATCACAAGGACCCTCTTCTTCTTTTTAACCCCCTCTCCTCTGCGAGAGTCTTGTTTTGTTTTCATCGCCATTTAGTGACGTTTTCCAGACAATAACTTTCCCCTACGATTAGCGTTCTCCGGCCCTTTTTCAGGATTGCTTTCTAGCGTCTTTTTTCCGGTACAGAGGGCCACTTCAGAGGGAATTTCTTTCAGGGATTGACTCTCAGTTAAGGATATTATTTTTTTGTTTACATTCGACCCCCCCTTTTTTTTTTTAGCTTCCTCCCTTTTTTAAGCAAATTCCCTTCGGTCTCCGGAGGGGGCTCTGACAACTCTTTATTCTTTTTGGCTTCAATGCTCGCGTGGATGCTCTTTCGTTTTTGACTGAGTGAGTTGTTTTTGCTGTCTTGGCTCCCTTCCTTCTTGGCGGACCCTTTTTTTTGTTTTCAACGACTTTCCTGCACCAACAGTCTGCAGTCACACTTTTCGTGCTGACGCGCGACTTTCTCTCCCTTTTAGCCCTCTGGTGTCTTTCTCTTGGGCAACCCCCCCCCTCCCACCCACGCCGAAAATGCCTTTAAGCACCCCCCCCCACGGAAATCGGGATGTTGAATGTTCTATTTTTAAAGTGTTGACTGTTTCCTTTCATTCCCCCTCCTTTTTCTTTTCACCCTCTTTTAATTCTTCTCCCCCCCCCCCTTTTTGTTTTAACATCCCCGGTCCGAAAATGCGACTCAGCACTCTTGCATGGGCTCGTTCAGTTTCCCCGAGCGCTCATGTTGAAAAATCTGGACTTCCCCAGGCGCCGTTCCGTTACCTTCTCTTCCCCCCCTCAACGCACCCCATTCAATTTCACTACACTGCGTTTCAAATACAATTTACTGGCGCCATAGCACTTTCTTTTCCTGGTCTTTATTTGCCCTTTCTCCACCTGTGCGTACCGCTCTTGCCCCTCCGGAACTTCAGATTCTTCTGCGATCCCTTCCCATTTTTCTGGCTCTGTTCACCCAAGCCTTTGGCGGTGCACGGTGTTCTTTTTTTGGTAACCCCTTCTTACCATCGCAACTTCCTTTTCAGTGCGCCCCCCACGGGTGTGATGGTGCTATCGGGGGTAATTCAAAACAACCCTGCCCTCCTTGAACCCATTGTTCCTTCCGAACTCCCCCCCCCTCTAAATATTTTCACGTCCGCCCCGTGAGCGTTACCTCCGCGAAACTCTTTTCCACGAAACAATGCCCCCGAACACAAAAGGCGTTTTGCCTTCTATTGTCTTACCTTCCACCCCGGACTCTTTTTATTGCTCACCTCTTTTTTCACATCGGCTGCGAGGGAGATGAATTATTTGCTTTGATGCCTCAACGCCATTTTCGGGGTTCCCCTTGGTCGCGTCTTCGCGTTCCTCTTTCATCCAACTTTTTCTCGAACCAAACTGCGTCTTTTGCCACCCAAATCGTCCGCTGCCGTTTCCGATTACAAACATACTGACCGTTTTTTCTGATGGTTTTTGTTCGGCTCTCTTGTACTTGTTTGGAGAGATCCCCCTCCACCCACCATAAAGGTCTGTCTTTGTTATGCCGACGTAGCGGACGATTTTCGACGAATGTTGCCCTCTTTTTCCTGCGTTCCAATCTTTCTTTCCTTCGCTTGCCGCTCCTCCTGCAGTGCACGGTAAACTTTTCGTTTGCGAATCGTCCCCCATCATTTCCCCCTTCCCGAGTCTATTGCTATTTCCTTGAGCCTTCTTGCAACTGAGACTTTCTTTTTGTTCACAGGTCGGCATAGACCTTCCCACCCAGCCCCCTTTTTTTTCTTGCCGGGTTTTTTCTTGAACAGTTTCTGCGGCCCCCCTTCTCAAGGTGAGGATTCACTTAGTTGAATAATCGTCGCCCAAAGGTTAGAGGAACTTTGCCCCTTTAGAAGATAATACCCCCCCTAACCCTTTGCTAGATGACCCTTCTCCTCCCACCAACTGCGCTTTTTCTCCTTTAAGCTCAACCACCGTGTTGACGCCCTCTAAAGGATTGTGTTCAAATCCACGAGCATCCCCCGGTGAGGCGATTTTCCCCCTCCCTTTATATTTAGCTCCTACGCAAAGTATTCGACGGACATTACATCAAGAAGTTTCCTTTCTCTGATTCGTTTTTGACTTTAACAGAGTGTCGGGTTGATGAGTGACCCTCCGTGCGTGATGGCTAGCGCTGCGGACGCCTCTGGCGTTTTTCTATGTTTCCTTGGAGAGTTTTCCACATCTGAACTCTCCCATTTCCTTTCTGCTTCTGGCGTTTTTGGTTCGTAGAGCTTAGGATGAGTTGCCCCTCCCCAATTAAAACATTTCTTTTTAAAGCCCTTGTGTAATGACCCCCCTCCCCCAGTGAACTCACATTTTAACGATTCGAGTTCGGTTGCATTAATTGAATGTTGTTGAATGTTGAATGGTTTTTTTTAACAACGTCTGACCCCCGCTCTTCGCGCCCGATTTACATGTATCACGCCCTAGTAAAAGTTTCTCACCCTTTTTTGGCCCCTGCGACTATTCTCTGTTTTGAACCAAACAAAAAGCGCCTCCGCCAGCACTTTCAAAATCCCCCCAAAAAATGCCTCCCGACCCAGCCGCCTTATCCAAGTGGAGAATCCTTGACTCCCCCCCCCCTCCCTACCACATTAAACTCTTTTTCAGCAAGCCAATTTTCCTCTCAACAGATCTTTTTTTCGTAAACCCCGACACCCCCCCATCTTGCAATTGGAACACACCCCAATTGTAGCATGATCTTGCCAATCCCTTCCATGACCTTTCTTTTCTCGTACCCCCTCTCCCCTGCCTTTTCCGCCAGCGTCTACAGCGCCAGACTGCCCGAAGCGATGGAGCAGTATTGTCTTGGATCCTCCCCCTCAAACTTCTGAATTCCCCAACCCCCTCCGCCGCCCTTCTCGGTTACAACATTGAGGGTTCAATTGACTCCCCCCCGTGAGTCACTTTTTCGACGAAGGAGGTCACGTCAATCTCTTTTTCACGCTCCCCCCTTTTGCGGCTTCGCTGAGCGATGAATTTTTATATTTTCTCTTCAAATTTTTAGTGCACTGGACTCTTTAAATGGGATCTTTTTGTCCACCCCCTTTTCTCCCCGGAACCCCTTTTCCCTCCATGAATCGGAAAGTCTCTCGTTCGTGAAAAGTTATAGGTCAGCTTCCCTGTCGGCCCCTCCAACTGCTCCTCCGTTACATCCCTCCTCCGAATGGGGTTACGCCTTTTCTCTGAAGTGGCATTTTCATTTGCCCAGTTGCCTGTGGTCGGAACTTCGTCTTTATGGCCGGTTTACAGCCCGAATTGGCGGCTCTTTTCCAAGCAACTCTTTTTCTCGAGCACCCGGTCGGCCTCCTTCTTTTCTTTTGGAGCTTAGAATGTTATGACCGCAAAGGTACTTTTTAGACCCACAACCACCCCCTTGGTAATCGAGTTTCTTTTTAAAATTGTTCCTCCCATGTGTCGTTCCCCTTCCCCTCCCCCTTCTGCAGGCGGAGTGCCGTTCGAGTGACATTACGGTTATCCCCGACGTTCCCTGCTGACCTCTCCTGCCATTCCCTTCCGGCGACCTCCCTAATTTATTTATATTTTTTGTTGCCCAATGAGGGTGAGAATAAATCCCATTTTTTGCCCCCGCAAGCCTCTCAACTTTTCAACTCTCCTTCCTCTTTTGTCTGCGTGCCCCTTTTTTTTTCTGCTTTTCGCGGCCATGACACGAGCCCTCTCGACGAGCGGTCTGGGCGCCTCAGTTCCCCTTGTTTTGGCCGTCCCAGCGGACCACACCCCCCCCCGCGCGCCTTAGCTTCTTTTTCCAGTCCCCCTTCGTGACCCTCGTGCCGAGATCTATTTGAAATAAAGCTTATTTGATAAAGTCCTTCCCCTGTTCGCGGAGGGTTGTTTTCCCCCTTAAGATGACCCTCTCACCCTGATAGCGCTCTTCGGGCGTCCCTCTTTTTGGATCCCACAGTCCTCTATACGCCCCCCTTCTGCGCGTGCTTTTCGTCCCCGGAGCTTCTTCCATTCTGAGCTTGAAAAATCTTACTTTTCGAGAGCAATTTTTCTCGGCCATGATGGTCCCCCCCCCCCCCTTGCCTCGTGCTTTGCTTTCTTTGGATTGCCCCAACATGAGTTTTCACAGCTGCACCCCCGGCTATCGCCGTCCTGGAAAGGGAGTCTTGTAGGTTTCGTCAACGAAGCCGCTCCCCCCCCCAGCGACGTTGACCGTCCCCATATCTTTTTTTTTCGCCATTGCCCCTCCTCTCCCGTCTTGAAAGTTTTCAGGACCTTAGGCCTCTGCCTCAGTTGTCAGAACAAAACTTCGGTCTTTCTCGGCGCTCGTCTATCTCTCCTTCCCCCCCTGACCCGAGCCCTCTTCCTGTCCGAATCTTTCCCTCACTAGATAGCGTGACTGTCTTTCTATTTAGGTCCGCAGATAGGCGGGATTTCTTCATCCTAAACCTCCTTTTCACAAGGAGACCCCAAACAGAACCTGGGTTGTTTTTAGGATGTACCACAGTGGAAGGTTCTTGATTCCCAATTTCTAAAACCTTTCCCCCACAAGCCCTCCTCCTGAGAGGCGTCAGCTCAATACGAACATTGCAGGCCGTTCAAGCAATTTCATACCTCCCCTATCTTCGGCGAATTCATCATTTTTTCCCTTTCTCGATCCGATTTCTTACGATTGGTCATCCGGTTGACCATCATGGCCGGTGTTTTTATACCAAGAAGCGCCCCCCTCCTTTTTCAGGGACCCCCTGCGACCGATGTTTTTCCTCTCGACGGGCGAGACTCCCCTTCCCCCTTGGTCCCCTTTTGAAGTAATCGCATCCTCTGGCGTCAAGAGAGGCTAACCCCTTCTGCCGATACGGCTCGATACTTTCCCCTTTTTCACCTTTTTTCTTTGAACCTCTCATCCCTGCCACACAGTGCGTGACCCCCATGACCACATTGCGAGAGCCACCGGTGTTACACCCACCTCTTCTATTTTGTACTACCTACAAAGACCCCTTCTTCTCGATCAAAAAACTTGCGGCCAAAGTAAAATGATCAATCGACTTTCTTATCTTTTAGATCTGCCACGGTCTCCTTAGAGATCCCCAATCACCTTTGCACGAACCTTCCTTTCTCATGGACTTGCTTGGGAGGGCAGTCCTTCTGACCGCGATTTCTTCCTCTTGAACTCCCCCCCTTGAACTCCTCTAGACCCAACCCCCAACGGCAAAGCCCCCCGGCGATTCCTGTTGACCCCCCATTTCCGCCTACTTCTTCCTTAACCCTTCCCTCTTGATGTGGTAGTACCCAGCTTTCCCCGAAGGGGGCTTGACTGCACTACTACATTGTCGAGGTCTATTTTTTTCTGTCTTCAAGAGGAGAGACCCTTGACCGAAGGAAATCCCTAGCCCCGGAATTCCCGACCGACCATTGTTCCCCTAGAACTCCCCCCCCCCCTCTTAGGTAGTTATCGTTGAAGCATTATGATCCTTTCAGATAGATAGCTTTGCAAAGGCCTTTTTTTTTCGTGTTTGGGAGCCAATCTTCATACTCTCTTCCTTTCCTTTGGCGGAGTACGCCCCCCTCTTTCCGCTTTTTCGAAAAGCGCCTTACTTCTCGAGAAGAGAGTTGTTCCGCAGGATGTAGTATCCAATCACATCGACGTGCTCTATCGTCTTCCCTATTCTTCCTTGGCGTTCTCCCTAGTATGTAGTGGATGATTCCAATGCGCTCAATGCCCCAATTCGGAGGAGTCCTTTTCGTCAGACCCCTCTGTTAATCCCTCCTTTTTCCAATCTTTCTTCATGACTACCGCCGTCATGATACAAGCTCGAGGCTGACCCAACCCCATGGTCTTTTCAGTTTGCTCTCGGTCTCAACAGCCGGATGAGGCTCCCTTCCTCATAGCGAAATTCCTATTTTCCCCCCCCTGAGTCACTCCCCCGAAAGGATCTTCTGCAGTAGGATTAACATCGAAGGCAAAGGTCTTCCGCGGGAGTTTTCCCCGAGGATTTTCCGCTATTGCGGAGTTAAGAAAGTCCAGAGTCCTGAGCCCCCTAAAACATCTCTTCTCCCCTTTGGTTTTTTTTTCTGATTCCTTTTCGCCAGGCCCTGATTTACCCCGCCAGTTCCAAAAAAGATCTCCTCCGCCAATGAGACCTTGACACCCCCTCTCAACCTTCTTTTCTCCGTACCCGCCGCAGACAGCCGTGTTCGACAAGTTTCTGAAAACTACTTTTGTCCCTGCTCGACCTTGCGCTTTTCGGTCTTCCTGCATACGATTTTTTCCCCTCGACGAGAACGCCATCACCTTCTCCCGGACACTCCCTCCCTCGCTGCTCCCGCGCGCCCTTGCGGTACATTTTTCCTTTTCCGAGTGTTAGGTTCCAGTTGTGTCGACGCCCATGCCCATCCGCAGTGTCTTTCGATCCCTTTTTCACCCCGATCATGCACAGAGGAAGAAGTTCTCGCTGGCGCACGTCGTTTGGATCCCCCCCTCCGACGTCCTTCTCGCGCTGTCTCCTTTCTCCTGCTTTGATGGAATCGCCCAATCGTTGCCGTAGACGCCAACGTGATCCCCTCTTTCAGTCCCTGCAATTGCCCCCCAGACCACCTCCCCGGAAACACCCATCACCACTTGAACCCAGGAGAGTGGTGATAGATGAGTGAGGCCTCTCCCTCCCAAACATCAGCCTCCGTGAAAGAACTCCGTTTTTGAGGTGTTTATCTCGCCCCCTTTTGTGGCTTGGGAAACCTTCTTTTCGTTGAGCCAGTTGGAATGCGGATACCCCCCCATTTTTCGATAAGAGGACCTCCTTGCAGGTCACTTCTCGACAATTTATGTCTGAGGTGCCTTTCGAAGGAGCTTTACCACACATTCACTGAGGCGTTCCCTTCCCAGAGAGTATTCTTCTTTTTTCGTAAACCCTTCATCTCATTTCTTTTTGTTGTTCCTTCTTTCCCCCCGGGAAAGGTGATCTAGTAAAATTCTTCGAGAGTTTAATAGAAAGATAATCCCCCCCCAGTCCCCCTTCCATCATGAAGTTCGCTTTTCTTATGTAGCACCGATTTCAGTTACTGGGGCTCCGACTGATAAAGATGAAAAGACTAGATGTAATCCATTACTAGGCTCTTTTTTGTTCGTACTCTCTCTGGATATTCTAGCACCAAGCTTATTCCCCCCGCTAATTCAGGGTTTCGTGTACCCCCCGGTGGCGAATGTTTTCCCCAGCCCCTTTGGTTTTTCTTGGTGTTCGGGTCACGGCCGGGTCTCTTGATGATCCCGGCGCAACGCACTTTTTGCAGGCAGTTATCTTTCGCGCCCCGTGATCGTCTTCCTCCGTGTGAGAATCTATTTTCCCCCCTTGGCGATACCACGTTCCTTTGTACAGCTTCCCCTTCCTCCCCTGGAGGATCTCCCGTCCCCCTCGAGCCGAGTCCCTCCTTTCGCATTCTTTCTGACTGATGGCGCTTTGTTTTGTCCTGAACAGCACCCCTGCATGAATGGTCAACCCTTCCTTTAGTAACCGCATCGCTCGCCCGAACTTCGCCCGCCGTGGATGATCTTCCTTTGATGGCTTTTGGAAAGGCCTTGACGTTGTCGTCATTGATCCCTTCCTGACGATCTGGATTTTCTTCGGTGTTCTTTTTATTCTCTCCCATTTTCCTCTCGTGAAGACCCACTGGTGCTAATAAGGCCCACACCCAGGGGCTCTTTTCTGAGATCTGTAGACTTCCCTTTGAGGATGACGTCATCCCCGAATATAGTTTCTCCCGCTCGCAAGAATTCCCCTCTCTAGAGATCCTTCCCCTCGTCGCATCCCCTGCTCTTTTCCCTTAAGAACTCCTCGGACGAACTCGCCCCCTTTTTTTGGGTACAAAGTCCGAGTCAGATGGACCTATCGGTAATGGTATTCCCCAGACGCTTCAGCCCTTCGTAGGTCTCATCTTCTGCAAAGATTGACAGGTTCTTTCTGGTTTGCCCGGATTCGTTGCGCAACCTGCCCCCCCTGGAGCCCGTGCCTCTTTTTCTTTCGATAAGTTTTCCTCTTTTCGCGGATACTTTACACCGAGGCAAAAGCCCTTGCCAAATCAAAGAACTGCTTCACTTTTGCTTTCCCTTCTCAGCACCCCCCCCTTTCTGCTACGGGAAGGATGAGCAAAAGTGGTCCCTCCCAAAGCTCCGTTAGGCCTTCTCCCAATCCCCCTTTACTGGCCTCTTTTTTTCCTCCAGGTGTTGTAGACCCCCCCCCAAGCTCGACGCGAACTCCCCTCGTTTCCTCGATCCCATTGTCCTATTTTTCCCTTTCATTTGCGAATTTCCAACCACCACGCTTCCTGAAGACTTTTTAGCAATGCCTTGATTGAACAATGAGTCGCGCTCCTTTTTCCGTTTAATCACCCCAATTTTTGTTGTGGACCCTCCTCTTTCCGGAGAGCTTCCCCCGATGTCCTCTCCCACTTCGTTTAAAGGAGCATCCCGGACCGGCGCTGCGATTCTCTTTTTCCTGGCCTCTCTTCTCCTTGCGCGCGAACCCCCCCTCTGATAAGCCCATCCCCACACTTTCATGATCCCCCCTTTCAAATCCAGATTTCGGGGCAAACAATGTGGATCTTCTCAAACCTACTATTTTTTCCGCCCAAACCCCCCCCAAAATCCCTTAAGACCCCCGACGTTAGCTTATTCCCGAAGAGGACTGGCCCCTTCGGCATCCCTCCCGCTTTTCCATAAAATTCTTTTCACTCCTGACGGCCACGCGCCGGCCGACAGTTGGGATCGGGGCCTCCTTCCCTACGGGTTCGCCCTTGCGGCCCCTTCCCCAGAATTCTTGCCAGGTTTTTTTTTTTGTCGGACGAACCCTGGGCAATGGCTGATGTCTGTCCTGACTCCCTTCGTGCTCACCCCCCCTCGGCTTGATGACGTTATACCCCCCTCTATTCTCAAAAGATTGCCATCGCCGACCCTTGTGCGGTGCAAACCTGCAAGCGTCCCTTACTCGTTAGAATTCCTAAACCTCCCGTGTTCCCAACGTCACGTATCACCGGCGGCACACAATTCGGGCGATATTCTCTCCTTTTTTTGAACTTTCTCCTTGTCCGGCTTTTTCCATACAAGGTGACTTTTTCCCCCGGAGAATTTAAATCCATTCCCTGCGACGTGATACCCTTCTTTTTCTGTGGTCTACCTGTGGTTCCCCCCATTCCACTTAGCCCCTTACGGACCCCCTTTCCTCAAATCAAAACACGTCCTCACGGTCTTTCTGACAATTTACAACTTCCACTTTCCTGCGCTGCACTCCCTCGCATCTGACTCGACCAAAGATATTGCTGTGCGGCCCGCCCCGCGAAAAAGGATCCCCTTTGGCAGCCCTTCCCCCACGCGGCCCATAGCTCGAGAGTTAGAGCGTTTTTTTTTTTTTCATTCAGACCCCTTTTTTTACGCGCTCCCTCCCCATCCCCTGCTACATCGCTCCCTTCTTACGATTTTTTCCGCTTTCCCTAGGTCCTTCCTGGTCCAAGAGAAACCCCGACGCGGGCCTGGGTGCCGGATTGGCCTGCTCAGTTACGTCCCCCCCTTGTTTTTTTTTTTTTGTTCTTCTGGTGGTCTTGTCGTTCCTCTTTCACTAATTCGCACCGTCGTTCCTGTGGGCTTTCCAACGATTTTTCTTGGCCAAAGGACCCTCGTGATGCGATGGTTTGTGTGCGTTCTTGCATTTTTGTTTGTTGCAAAGGCTTTTTGCCTTTTGTTCAACGATAAGTCTCGGCCTTTTCCACCCCCGCTGGCGGTTTTTCTTTGTGAAATGCCCCTCTACTCGCTTTCTCTTGTGGTGGCTTTCTTTTGGTTTTTTGTGGACGGAAAACTTCACATTCAACATTCCACCGAACCTTCAAGGAATTCACCGCAACGTCCTTTTGTAGCGTGGCTTGTTCGAGGTTGAATTTCCCCCCAGGAATTTGGTAGGGTCCACTGCCCATTTTAATTTTCACTCAGCAAATCCTCCTACGTGCGCGACATGCTCCCCGCACGTTTTTCGAGTTATCTCCGGCAAAAAGTCTTCGGTTCCACCAAGCGCCGATTCGTCGCGCGCCCCACCAGCCTCCCCTTCAATCAATCCTCCCATCCCCCGCTCAACGTTCTTGAAAAAGGTCTTCTCATCGCATCATGCGCCTTTTCTTGAGTTATTTGCGTCCTCCCCCCACTTTTTCCGCGAACCATATAATCGCTCCTACCGTAGCCTCCCCCCTTTTTTCTGGCTCGGTTTCCCCCCCAATTTCTCGCGCTTCCCCCCTTTTTTGGGGACCACCCAGTTCTCTGGAGAATGTTTTGGGCGCACTTTCACTAGTCCTGTTTTATGTTGTTGGGATTATTTGAGGCGGGAATTCCCCCCCCCCCCCTTTCCCGTAAACCTTTTGTCTCGCCCGAACGTTTTCCACCACCTTAAGTCACCAGAAAGCCACATATCTTTTGCGCCAATTCCTCCCCTTGAGGAATGAAAGCGTCTCCAGAAATGTTTCCCGAAAAAAAACCTCCCCCCGCAAGCCTCCAAAGCTGTGTTTCGTCTATGGCTCCCCTTTTCCCAAAGAACACCTTTTTTCTAGCTTTGGAGTGCAAGAGGATGCGCCGTGCCGTGGCTTTATTTCGCTCCAACGACTCCCCCGGACTTTTTGCGTCCGCGTTTTTCCAATCTAAAAGCACAACTTGCCAAAATGCGTCTCCAAAAATCGTCCGCTGCCTTGCGATTACCACAGACGACTTATTTTTTTTTTGGCGGCGTTTTCTCCCCTTCGAGTCTGGTCCTTTTTTCTTTTTTTGGTGTCCCCCCGCAGCCAAAAACCTCACCGCGGTATCGGCCCGACGGCCTCGTTCCGATTTTGTGCGACGCATCTCGCGTTACGACTGATTCACCCTCGCCGCTTCTCCTTGGCCGTTTTTTTTTTGTAAAATGGACTTGTAGATCAGCCACCATTCCATCCCTTCTAGCACGATGTCCACCCCCAACGAGCGTCTTCTCCCCCTCCCTCCTCCCCCCGTGACCTTTTCCTGGTCGGACATAGAAGGCACCATCCTTTTTCGGCGGCATTGTTTTTTTTTCCCCCATTTTCTGCGGACTTTTCATGCTCCAAGGTGCGGACTTTTGCGGCAAAAGCTCCTTTTCTTCTTTTCCTTAAATTTCTTTTTTCTACAATGTGGTCGCGAGGTTTACCAATTCCCCTTTCAGATAATACACAACACACCCCTTTTTGAAAGTGCGCGTCCCCCCCCCACATGCGTTTTTTCCTGATTTTTTTCCCCCCCGTCGCTTCCACCGTTCCAGGGAGGGGGTCCAATCCCCACAACCGAGCCCCAGTCCCCCCCTGGAGGAGAAGGATGGATTGATTAATTCGCGCTGACAACCCCGTTTGCTCTTCCCCCCCCAATACCCCGACGCCATGATTCGCGAAATGTCCCAATTGGATTTGAAACTCCTTTCTCCGGGGTCCCTTTCCCCGTGAGTTTAGTTCCGCACCGGCATCTTTCTGTGTCCGGTCCAGTTTTTTCCGGTTTTTTTTCCACTGAAATCTCAAGGACAGCGGGGGGGGCCCCCGCATGCTGATGGCCCTGTCGCGCCGCTCTTTGTGCATTACAAATTCTTCGTTCAAGCAATAATTTTTGTAATGAACGTTTCCCCCTTTCCAACATGAACACTTCGACCAAACGCTCAACTCTTTCCGAGTGCCTTCCCCCTTGATTCTTCTTTTTATGTTTGAATTTGAATGTGTCCCGCTCCCTCCACAAGTTTCTCTCCCCCCGACGAGCGCATGTCCTACGAATTTCCCCCCCTTTGCTGCCAAGCTTCCCCTGCAGATCTTGCACCACCAACAAGCGTCAGCGCAGCCCGATTCCACGACCCGCCCACAAAATCTTTCCCCACTCCCAGACAGTTTTTTGCGAGCTTCTCCCCTCACTCTTTTCCTCGGGTCAAGCAATCCCCTCCTCCTCGCACAGACGGCGACATGGTTTTAAAAGACATTCCTCCCCGCCCCCCATTTTATTTCCCCCACAAAACTTTCTCTCGGAACAAGAGGTGTTTTGCGGGGCACCGACATGCCCCGTGGTATCGTGCCTTCGAAATACCTTTCTTCAAAGACCTTTTCTCCCTTCGTAAGAATTTCTGGAGCCCTTTTCTTTTTTTGTGAGCGCTGAACGTCAACATGTCGGATTCCTGAAAAACCAAACCGCTTAGATTAGCTCGCAGCGGTTAACCTCCTCGGGTTACTCCCCCGTGACTTTCGAGGTAGGCCTCACGGTCAATATCTTTTCGACCGGCGGAGCGGCTTGCCTTCTCGTAAACTTTTCCCGGCGGTCCCTTTTTCCCGTGAAACCTCTCCTTGTAGTTTCTATGTGGTGGTTTCCCACCCCAGTTTACAAGCTCCCCCCCCTTCGCACGTAGCATTGGACTCTGGCCTTCTCCGCGGCCCTTTACCTTCTTAGTCAGATAGGCTGCGCCCCCCCCTTTTTCGTCAACCTCTCCGAGAAGCCGAATGGTGGGTTACTCCCTTGGATTGCGGGGCCTTTGTTGGCCACGGCGGGGGGTCGAATTTTCACGCTTTTAATTTATGTCTTTTTCCCCGTTCACGATTTCCCGGCAATTCCCCCACAGGAGAGCCTGACGGTTCAGACGCTTTGTGAGCCACGCTTTTTTTTTGCCCGAGACTCCAGTTCCTTGTTCTTCTCCCCCCCAAAACCTTCTTTCCGGAAGTTCCTTTTGGACGTCCCAATGGCGGACGTTTTGAGTTCCCGGCCCATCCCTGCCCGGCCGGCTGCGTTCTCCTTGTGACCCTTCTTTCCGGTACTTCCCCCCCCCCCAAGGTGAATTCTTTGACGTCTCCGGCCAGTCCTTCTGCGAATTACCCGGAATACTTCCTTTTTTTTTTGTTTTGCCTCCCCCTTCGGGGTGAGTCCTTTCCAGCAAGAGGGGTTGACTTCAAATTGCTCATTTTTTGAGTTTGTCTGCGTGCTTTATCCCCTGATTTTACGTGAATTCTTCAATTTCCATCGTTCCCCCATTTGACAAGCTTAGAGTTGTCTAATACGCCCAACATTTTTTTTGGACTCTCAGCGGACGCCTTCTGGATTCGTTCCCCTCAACAACAATTCCTTCCTTTCCCCTTCTTTGCGATTTTCACGGAGGGCCCCATAAAGTCTCCCGCCAGTGCGCGGCGTGTTTTTTTCGCCCCTTAAGAGACACTACCCCTTCTGCGGAGATTTTTTTTTTCGCGGCGAGTTTTTTTTTTCTCCCCCAGGAATTTTCTTCAAGTTTTGACGGCGAAAAGGCCTTCAAATTCCAATTGGGCCTTTTCCCCCCCCCCCATCAGAGTCCCTGTAGCTTGCCTTGTAGTGCTTCCCTCTGGAAAACTTCCCCTCCTTTTGAGTTTGTCGCTGGCAACCTCCCGCTTTGTCACAAGCGCAAGTGAGGGAGCTAAAACTTCATCGCAGTTCATCTTGGCACCTTTTTTTTTTTTCGGTTCGAACCTTTTGCCCTTCCGTCATTCTCCGTGTTTAAGGAGTCAACTCGGCGAGGCGCGAGATTTCCCCGGACAGCATCTTTTTTGAAAGCCGGGTTTTCTCCCTTCCCTGAGGCCCCCCCCTAACTCCCACCACGTCTCGGGATAGGAGATAGGTCGCGTCGTTGATATCTCCTCTTCCGAAACCCGCACCAGGCGCTCCTCTCCTCGGCAGAATTTCCCCCTCTTGAAGGGCGTCGAGCGGAGGTCGAGATCGGCCCCGGGCATGTCTTCATAAGCCCACTCTGTTAAAGCCCCCCCATCCAAGAAAGCCCCTGTTGTCGGCGGTCCAGTGGCCTGGTCGGCCCACCGCATTTCCCCCTCAATTGAGAACCAACCCCCTTACGAGAGTGCCGTAAGTTCAATCCACCACGGTTTTCCGTCACCCTCTCCCCCCTACCCTTCTCCCTTCTTCGAAGCATCCCTTTCCGCGAGCGTCTCTTCCAGGTTGAAAATCCTTTGTTTTTCCTGTTTCCTACCCCAGACGCCGCTCTTCTTCCCTCAGGGCGTCGATGTGGAAGGAAGAGAGTTGGGCGAGCTCCTCAGCGGCTTTTTTCCCTTTTACACTTTCTCCTCCAAGACAGAGTCTGCTCACAAGCAGACGAAGACTCTCGCGCGAGATACGGCTTAAAGGGAGTGTTGTCGGCGCCCTCAGAAATCCGAGTTTACCCCCCCCCCCTAAAACCTCTTCTCCACCCCGAACTAGTATACTTTTGTCCCTCCTCCCAAGATTTCAACTTGTTGCTCCACACTTTCTTTCCCCCCGTACAGAAGCTCCCCTCTAGGATTTTCCGTGAGCTAGTAAAGCTCGCGCGCTCGCATACCTTCCCCCAAAGGGCGGGAGACGTCCTCGCATGTTTTTCCTTTAGGGCTCCCCCCCTCTTCAAATCTCGCTTGCAGACGGTCCTCCATTGACGTGTTAGTTATCCCCCCCCAATCCACGGCCAGCATCCTCTCCTTTTACGAACCCTTTACTTTCGACTGTTCCCCAACGGTTTTTGGGAAAATCGGCCGAAGGGTTGCAGGCCACTCTCCTATACATTGTCTCTTCCTTGGACTGCAGGCGCTTTCTCCCCTCCCCGTTTCTCCGCAGAGTCTTCTTCTCCCTCTTAACGCCAACACTCTTTGTGTGCTCAGATCCTCCCCCGCCTCAACCAAAGCCGTTTTTTTCCGAACGATATTCTCCTCTCGTTTCATGGGTCTCTTTTCCCGGGAAAGTTTTTCCCCCAATATGCAGTACCAGCGGGAAGCCGTGGGGACGGCCCAGTTGCTATGCCAGGGACCCTCCTCCTTCCCCTGCGAGAGCTTTTTGGTCGCGCTTCGAATCAAGAAGAGAAGTTTTCCCTAGACGTACGTCCTCTGGCGCAGGTCCGCATAGAGCTGATCAGTGGATTTTCCCTTTGCGAGCCTTTTCGGAGGCAATTTTTTCTACCACCGGGGAACCCCCTTTAATTTCACATCCGTCCTCTCTTTCATGTTGACCCGCGTCTCGAGTTTTAATCCGTTCGTTTAAAAATGTCCCCCCCTTCTTTTTCATTTAGAAAAAAGCCGCGATGGGCCTCATCGTGCACGGTCGATCAGTCTTTCGAGTTTTTCCCTTTCTTTTCGAACAACGATTTCTTTCAGTCCCCCTCGAAGACCCTTTCGGGCGCTTTAGTGTGCAGAGGCCCTTGCGACAATTTTTTTTTTTCCTCTCGGTAACTCTTCCCCTTCGCCTCTCTCTAGTTAGAAGACTGTTTTTGTTTTTGAGAGAGATGTTTTCTGCGCAGGATTAATGGTCCCCCCTCGACGACGTCCAAGTCGAGCCCCCTTTTCGCCGATTGCCCCCCCTCCCCCTCTGCACCTTCCCGATGGAAAGAGCCGTCATGAAGATCGTGGCGACCGAGTGCGGGAAAATGAACATTGTATTCTCCTCCTTTTTCAGGGACAGACAAGCTCTTTTGTGGTTCTCGAAGTCCCCCCGAGACTCAACCGGACCCGGGTCCTTTCTCTCTGATGATCCTTTTAGCGCCCTCTTTGTTTGCTTCTGGAGGAAGATGAACCCGGGTCCCCCCGAGTTTGTCCCCATGCCTCCCTCCCATCTTAGCGATTTTCTCCCTTCCCGATAAGGCCTCCTTCTCCCGAAGATGGAGAGTTATCTAACGTAGAGGATTGATTCGGACGTCCCGCGCGCTCCCTAGCTTCCGAAGAGTCTTCGGTCGAAGGCTTCGGCAGCTATGTGTTGAAGGCGGAAGCACACGGCCCCCGCGGAAGTACTCTTGGCTCCCACGAACCCTTCCCTCAAATCGATTCCCTTCCCCGGATTTCTATCGTTAGGCACCCGTTAAAGAAGGCGTTTTGTTTCCTGATTCTTGCAACGAACCGGTGTCGGTAGGGCCCCTTTTCCTCCCCCCCGGTTTTTTTTGCCTGATACCAGTCTTTAGTAATATGGAAGAATTCCTTTTCAATAGGCCCTCGCCCCACTGTATCTGGAGGCGAGTGCCTCCCCCCGTTAGACTTCCCCCCACCTACATTAACTTTCGTACTTCAGCAGTCGGCGCGGGGTTAGCCCCGGACTCGCCTTTTTCCTTTGATTTATTCGATCCACAGAAACCCCGTCATTCGGAGGCGGCAATCTGCGCGTGTTCGATACTGACCCCCTCCCTTAGCGATTCTTTTTTTTTTTGCTCGTTAGGAGTTTTCCACTTCTTCTGGTACAGATATTTTCCGAGCGACCCCCCCGCCGTCGTATCTCTTCGGGGAGTAAGCGTTTTTTTTCGAGGCAACAAGTCCCCTTTTTCTATCCCCTTTTTTGATATTCAACAGTCCCTCTCAACGACATGGGTGGTCTTGGGTGTTCACCCGGGTGCCTCCCTAGGCTTTCCCATTTAGCCCTTCCAACACGCAATGTTCTCAGTAGCCTTTGCCTTCGGCCGTGGCGGTTGAGCCCTCCTGTGAACGCACCTTTCCCCGATAAAAAATGTGTCCAGAGTTTGATTCCGCGGTTTTGTCTAGCGTCCTTTTCCCTGAGGGACTCAATTCTCTCGCGTGGTAGACAAATCCCCACACAGTATTGATGGCAACCGCTGACATATAGTCTTCATCGCTCGCAGACCTTCCCTCCTCCTGATGACCTTTCTTTTTTAGGGCGGTCTTGGAAAGGTTCTGGAACCCGGCTCTTGTCGTCCTTTTCCCCTCGTCCGATACTTCTGAGCGGAGTTTTTGTTAAGACTTCCCTCGCTTCCGACCTGACACTTTGATACGCAGAAACCCCCTGGTCCTGGAGGGTCGTACTGGTATTTCTGAGGGTCTCCACTTTTCCGTCTATGATGAGCTATCCCGAGACTTGATGAGTTCTCCCTCCGCTCTCCTTCAAGATTTCCTCCCCAGCTGAGGCTTCGTCGCATCGCCTTTCTCTTATTCGGCTGCGAAATTCATTCCAGACCCTACGCATCCAGGCGTGTTGGGTGAAAACTTGTCTTTCAGATGGTCCTTTTTCATGGTCTCCCGCCCTCCGCGTTTCAGCCGTCGCGTCGGAAGTTTATGAGTTCTAATTAGATGGTCGCTTCTTTGCGAAAAGAACCCCCCCCAAGCGCCGTGACTCTTTTCCGATGAATTTCCGCAACCCTCCCTCTTCCGATGTTTCCTCCAGAAGTTATGTGGAACACCCGGTCAAAGACAGCCAACTCAACCCCTCCCTCGTCCCTTTTGACATTCCTGGACTCCCCCCCATGCGCTCCCGCGACTGTTTGCGAGCAGCCCCTTTTTGCCAGACTCTAACTTCCTTTGAGTCCATCCTTCGGAGGTAGTACGATTATCAGGTGTCCCCCCTTAGCTTCTCCTCCCCAGCCCTCCTTTCTCAGCCCCCTTTCCTATTTCCTACACCAACAAGACCTTCCCCATGTCCCAGACGCTCGTGAGCTTCCTTTTTCTGCAAAAAAATCCTCTCCCACGGAAATTTTTACGGTAAGGAAAGACTGTTTTCTGGAAAACGACTCGTCTCGCGTCGCTCGGCAAAACATACTGTTTACCTTTGTCCGCCCCAGACTGTGCTAGCTTTTTTTCTGGCCGAGAGTTAATTGCCGACTTTCGAACAAAATCTGCCGCCCGCATAAAACCCTTTTCGGAGTGATGCCACGTTCACATCACGCCTCCCCCCCTGTTGATGTTAGGGCCCCATTTTTGCAGTTCCCCCATTCATTACAGTAAGACTATATTCTGACGACAGGCCTGTCCGTCGCGTCGCAATCACCGCTGGTGACATCCCTTTTTCCACTGGAACGTCTTCTGGCCGCTCCTTGGGAAAGACTCAGGTACGTATTTGCGGCCATTTTACACACAGAAATGCCGTTTTTTCTTTTGTTGTAGCGTCCTTTTTCCGTCCTCAACAGGAATCATTCGTAATGCCCTTCCCCCAAAGAGGTGCACCCTTCTTCTCCTCACTTTGCTCGGCTCCACAAGACATTTTTTCAACTTCTGGTTTTCCCCCCTGCCCTAAATTAATCTTTCCCTTCCCTCTCCAGTGGCCTCCCCCCCCCTCGTTCAATCCTTTCACAAGGCTTCCGCGATAGCGGGGATCCCCCCTGGAACGAGGCGTCAAATGCCTTTTCCTGACTTCCCCTGACCATCTTCTTTTTCTTCGAGGAGAATTCCTCCCAATGGTCCCCCTTGGAGTTAGGCTCGATATCTTTGTGGACAACCCAACCTTTCTCCATCCGATCGCCCCATGTACGGAAAGTACTCTTTAAATAAACTAGAAAAGGTCTTCGCTGCCTCGCACATGCCGCCGGATCTTTACCACCCAAGACTTTTACCCTTTTTCCCGGACTTTCCCCAGGGTTTGGGAAGGTCACTCCCCGGGATGATTCAACCGCTGTCTCGGCGAGCCTCTTGCAGCGGTTGTTTTTCGTCGACATTCTTTTCTTTCTTCCTCCATTTCACCCCAAAGTCTCTTCGAAGGGCTGCGCTCGACGCTGAGTTGATCTTCTATTTTAGGACTTTTTTTCCCCCTCTCCCCCCCGAATGTGTCTTGTTCAGCATCAGTTGGGCTTACAATATGTTTTTCCTTTTTCAAATGTTTTTTTTTTTGACATTATTTTCCTTCCCATTCCGCACACGTCTTCTTTTTCCGTCGTGGTTTATTTAATTTTTGGTGGGCTTCAAGTTATCTCGGCGTGGATGAGTTCGGCGTGCTGCAATTTTTTAGTGTTGAAACTTTTTTTTTTCTTGCGAAGGTTTTTTCAAAGATCAGATCTTTTTTTTAAAAGCACTCCTGGGAGCCCTTTTTTTTTCTTTAGGAACTCCTTGATGTGCCGTGGGGGAGGCGGGGAAACATTAACCTTCAACATTCCTTCCGAAAACCCTTCAATTAAGTCAACCGTCCTTCCCTTCTTGAGAGTCTTCGATTCCCCCTTTTCAGTTCATTCCCAGCCACTTTTTTTTCACGACCCTTACTTTTCCGTTTTCCCCATCTCGGCTCCCATGTCTCCTTTCAGCCTTTATTTAAGCTCGCTCAAGGAACCCTTCTCGTGGGACACCGCTCCCGCGCTGTCGCTCCTCTAACGTTTCCCACACCAGCGAAAGAAAAAAGCTAACGCGTTTCAAATCAATTTCCCCCTTTTTCTCTTCTCATAATGGCCTTTGTTTGCACTCTTTTCATTTGACTTCCCAACATGTGCTTTTTTTTCAGCTCCGATAAGTCGAATTTCCCCTTTCCGGCTAGGTTTGATCACCCAAGCCTGTCTACCGTTCAAGGTGTACCAAAACCAAGGCTTCCTCCCCCCCTCCAAGGCGACTTTTTGGTAGGCCTCCCACTCTTCCTAGTCCAGGTTTTCTTGTGTATTCTCTGCGCCGTCCCCCCAACACTGTATCTCCCCCATGGATCGCTTCTTTCCCCCCCACTAATTAACCTTTTTTATATTGCCGCCAAAAACTTCCCCCTGGCGCATTGAAAGCGTCAAGTCCTCAAACTTTTCCCTCCCCCCAAGGCTCCCCCCCCCTGTCTTAACCGAATGTGCAAAGCCCTACGTTTTTTTCTCGTCGTGCGCACTGCTCGCTGGTCTTTTACCTTTCTTTCCGGCGGGCTTTCCCCCCCTTTGATTCCGCCATTTCTCAGGCCTGGTCGCGAGCTTCTGCGTTGTCAGCCCCCTTTCCTCCTGAAACCCCCCCCCCAATGCAAAAAAATCCGGAAGTCGGGCCGATTAAAACCGACCGTGATGGTTTTTGGCGTTTGTGTGATTCTTTTCCTCCCTCCTAATTTTTTCTATAGATACCCTTCAACACCCCCCTCTTCGGTTGTAATCGGGACGGGAAGATTTTGTTTCACCGGAATTATGGAATTAGTCCCCTGTTCAAATAATCTTCCCCCACGGCGGCCTTCCCTCCTCTCGCGAAAATTTTCATTGTTGAATCAAGAAGCACCTCCTTCATCGGCCCGCTCGCCGTGTCAAGCCACTTGCGTCTGAGCAACGCACTTTTTCTACAGGTTCCCCGTTTCCACCCCTTCTCAATGTGAGTTCCGTTTTCGCCGCTTTCCTGCTAAAGGTGCTTCCCCGTTTGGTTTCAAAGATATTTTAATTTTTAGTGTCTCCCCTCTCCCCATGGCTTGTTTTTTTTTTGAATTCTTCCCCAAAAATCACCCGTGTTCTTTGAAAGGAGCCGACCCCTGCGCCGTTTTTTTTGTCCGCCTTTTGTTCCCCCACATTTTTCCTTCTCCGATTTTCCCTTCTTGGTGCCCCTATGCAAGAAACACCGGTGAGGCGGACACGTCGGCTAGCTACCCCGCCGTACACCCCTCCCCTTCTTCCGAAGGCCCCTCAACCCCTTTGAGGCGATTTCAGAAACCGCCCCCCCTTGGATTTGAACCCCCTGTGTCGGGTGATGGCTTTGCTTTGCTGCGTTATCCCCCTTCTCTTCCCTTTTTCGGCCAGATCTTTTTTCGTGACATCTGACCCGGGCCCCTGAGTGAATTGTCTCATGGTCGCGCCTAGGTTTCTTTTCATTAAACTCCAATGCTTTTTTTTAAGTCGTGTACTCACGGTCCCCACCTTAACCTGACCATCGCACCCTGCCCTAACCTTTCGGTGGTCTTCTTTCCCGGCGTTGATATGTTGCCCCCGCTTTTCCCTGAAAAACCGGGTCGCGCACACTATCGCGAATCCCTAAGCCCTTTACAGCTTTTTTAAAATGTCCTTATCTGTGAAAAACCAACAAGCGCCCCCTCCAAGCCTCCTTGAACCCGCCTCCCCAAAATGTTCCCCCGCGTCCCCAACATTCGCGAGACCCAATTGAAGCCCAGCAAGACTTAAAATCTTTGTCAGCAACCCCGCCTCCCTTCCCAGAAGGTTTCCTTTTTAAATACATTTCCCCCACAATTCCCCAAACAGATTGTATCCAGTAACTTCACAGGTCAAATCAGGAAACGTCCCTGCCCGCTTCGTGGCTAGTGCTCCCGACCAACGTCAACTCTCGCCCCAGCTCCTCCTCCCCTCGATTTCCGGTCGGCGTAAAGAAATTACGCGATGAACAACCCGACGCTTTTATTCGGCTCGCATACGGTTTTACCAATCCCCTTGCCTCCCACCTTGGTGTTCCAGTATTGCGTACGTCCCCAATCTTTTCGATACCCGCTTTTGCTTTTGAGTCTGCCCAGCCGGCAAGGACTTTTGAGAGATTGCACATTTCAATTCTAAGTATTGTCTAGGCAGTATGGTTTGTACACCACAGTTCTCCCCCGCTAACATCAAGGTATGCCCTGTCGCACTTGAATTATGTACCTCCCGCCTTGCAGGATTCCTTTTTCCCTCTCTTGACGGAGCCGTTTTTTTTTTCAAACCTATCTTCGACGCGAACTTGTGTTAGGCTGTTGGCTTGAAGGTCCGTTGTGCCCTTTTCGGGATCGGTTTCTCCTTCTCCCAGAGTTTTCCTTTTTGCACCCATTTTGGTAAAGGAAATGTTTTTTCCCGCACCACGGGAGGTGGCTTTTTCCCTTTTCCAAGAAGATTTTCTCCACTCCTTGAGCCTTTTTAAACTAGTTATTTTTTCCACCCAAAAAATGGGACACTGCATTTCCCTTTGTAATTTTTCCGTGTCGTCGGTTCCGAGCCTGGTCCCGCTACCCCTTCTTCAGGAGGTTAGTTCCCGTGAGGCTTCACCCCGTGATCTACGAGAAGGCCCCCGGCTGCGAACTCGCGGCAGACGCGGAACCTATTTTCATTTCATATTTTTTCCCCTTCACAAAGAGTTTACTTTTTGCCTAAAATCTGCCCGCAAGCGTGAGGCCCCCTTCTTACCTGTGCTCTTACAGCTGTTCTTCTTATCCCTTTTCTTTCTGACAATTCCCCATGCTATCCATGACACGATCCCTTTTCTTTGGGCTTTTTCCTTATTTTTTCTCTCTCAAACTGTCTTTTTTCAGCAACAAACACTCTTGCATTCCCTGAACTCGTGCAGCGATTGGATTTCCAATGACTTGCCCCTTCCTTTCGCCACTGTGCCCTTTTTGTGGTTTTCTTCCCCCTAGACCCCTAGCCCTGATGTCTCCTGCCTGCCGCTTTTTCGACCCACTCCTAGTACGCGCCTTTCTTTTTATTATTGGACCCTTTTTTTTTTTTCTCAACGGAGCCCCCCATCCACTTTTTTTCTGAGTAATCGAGTCAACGGTAGCGCGAAGGGTATTTCGATTCCACTGCTTCAAATGTGAGCTCTTTTCTTTCCGATTTGTACCCTCTTAAATCCTCTGTAACCTCTTCCTTGAGGTTTTTCCCCCGGAATTTTTCCCTAGTTCTCCTTATGTTCTGTTCTCGAACGAAGCCGCGAAACCATCCCTACTTTACTACCTTAACCATCTTTCTTGGAGATGCCCCTGACCTCTGTCCTGACCCCTCGTTCCTCAAATTAAATTTCTCAAATATGCCTTAATACTTGGTCACCACCTTCTTTTCATATTCGATTCGGCTTTTCTTTCAGAGGACGACAGCCAAAGCGACCCCCCCGAGCCTCCTTTCCCACCTAGCTCTTATCGTAGGTACTCATCGACTCTTCGTGCTGAATCAGAACTCTGTCAAGGCGACACAATCCCCCCCTCCTTGTTGTTTGCGTGGAAGGTAGGCTTAGTCTTACGTCAAAGGTCGAAACACCAGCAAATCCCCTCAGGTCAGAGACAGGCCTTTGCATTCCAAGCCTTACAGCCACTCCACAGTTGGCAATAATCCCCCTTTTTCCTCTGAGCGATGCCCTCCTTTCTTTCACATCATTTTGACCACCCTCCCTTCAGGACATAAGGAGACCCTATTTTTCTCTCTGAAGGCGAGCCCGCGGCCTGGGCCGCTGTACATGAACGTTTGGCTCGCCACTTTTCTGGTTCTCCCAGAGCGTCCGGTAAGGAATACCGCGTTCTCTGCCGTTCCCTTTCTTGTTGACAGGCTTTTCGAAAGATTCACTTTCGGACACCCCCCCAAATTCCCCCCGCCAACTCTACCTAGGGCCAGGTGGACCCAGGATCAAGATCAACTTGTTGTCTTCCCCCCACACCAAAGCGTTCTTTCCCGCTACACGTTCCTCTACTCGACTACTGAGAATTGCAGTAGCCGTATCTCCCCTCAGCACTCCCCCTTTTTCAAATAATATCCCTTACGGAAGATGTTCTCCTTCTAGAAGACTTTTTTTCTCTTGACTCCACATGAAAGGGGGAGTGTCACTTCCCCATCAACGGACCCGCGGCCGATTACTGTTTTCCCCCCCCCAGCCCTCCTCCTGTGACTCCCCGGCAATAGTTTTGAACTCGAAGGGAGAATTTCGCCGGCAATCGAATAATACATTTTCCCGAAGGGACCTTGAATGCCTTCCTTTTCCCGAGGTTTCCCCACCAGAATTTTAATGACCAGAAAAGTCCCCGGGGATCCCCTTTCTTTCTTTAAAGAACCCCTGTTCGGGTCTTCCCTAATCCAACCAAGCGTAGGTCTTTGACGCCTTTCTAGGAATTATGGCTCAGGGTCATGGGATCTTATTCCTTGGGTCCTTCTTTCCCTTGGAAATCGGTTTTCCCGTGGGGCCTCCAATATTGACATCTCCGCGGGAAGACGCTTTTTAGAAGTATCTATTGGCCCAAGGCGTCCCTTTTCATCAGGTCTGGGGAGCTCCGGTCTTTCTTGCGAAACCCAATCTCAGAATTTTCGACCGAGAAAGATTTTTTCCTGTGAACCCCCTCCCTCGAGAGGTCTTTATTCTAAACTACATGTGACCCTGTGGGAGTTTTGCGTCCTTTCTTGTATCCCCCAAGCCTTAAATCGTCCGACCTTCTCCGGCACGAGTTTTGCTCAGAGCGTCGGGCCCCTTTTTTTATGTTTTCCTTTTATATTCTTTTCTCTGAAACTTGAGCAGATCATCGCGCAGTTCGTTAAGGACGATGCTCTTTTTTTAACTCCCCCGTTTCCCCCGATAGGTTGTCCCTTACAGTGGTCAAATAGCAGGACAGGTGGCTGAGTTGTGTCCCCGGGACTGTCCTATTTATTTCAGAGGTAACTCAGACAGAAGTCCCCCCGGCCACCCTTCTTCTCTTTAATATTTGCTGATTCCGGCGGATCGGTTTTCTGATGACCTTGCGACCTCAAACAGTGAACGCTCCATTTCCCAGATTCCCCCTAGATTCCCCTTTATGAATTACAGCATCTCCTCAGACTCTGTTCTACAGAGTGAGGGCCCCCCTCCTCCCTTAATGACTAGCCCGGAGACTGCATGACGGTGTTTCAGAGCGCTCCTGGATAACCCAGGTTAATCCTAGACGTCCTAGAATCTCTACTCTGGGCCCACTAAACTATGGGACCCCCCTCTAAAGAGTTCCTACGAAAATTCCCTCAGTCCATTTTTTGTCCTGTCGCACCTACTCAGATAGCTGCCCTGCGCAGCTATGACCCGTTATAGAGATCAGTATTATTTCTTTCTGAATCCTTCGAGACTTTCTACAGGAAGTTGATTGGATGAGTCCTTTTTGGTCTCACCATATCAGTCGTCCGGCCTCTAAAGCACATAACTTCCGATTGGCCCCCCACAAAAAACCCGGCCTAGCAAATGACTATCATGAGGCGATTCGTTCCTTCAAATGAAAGCACCTTACTTTCTGGCTCTCCTTAGATGCCCTAACTTGGTGCGGTAGAGGGTCAATAGGTCTCCCTCCTGGAGGGCGATTCTTCCGGTGTAGCTCCGCTGGACGCATTCTTCCCCCTTACCCCTCTCGACATCTGTCCTGCGCTCCTTTTAGAAAGTCCCAGGGGGAGCTCCAAAGGCCCCCTAGTCAGGTGTAAGGACCCCTTCGGTCCGGTGAGGACAACCATAATAGATGTGGCCGTGGCTGTAGGGGTAGACCGCAAGGGGCTGACGAGGAAACGCGAGCTGTTCCATAACATGAGCTGAAGGTGATGTAGATATTTCAGGTTTTACTTTTGCGATACGTAGTCGTTTCTACTAGATAAATCAGACAAGGAGAGGTAATCTTATGTACTTTTCCCAGTAAACGTTGACCTTTAATCCCACAGTTTTCTTCTTATAGACCCTTTGGAGAGTTCTCTGTAACACCCAGGGTGGATCCTCGAACCAAGGTCTAATTGGTGCCGCCGGTTTCCCCCTTGTTGATTTACCCAACGACCTTCACGGAGATCGGCGCGCCTTCATCTTCCGTCACGTAGGTCGGTTCCCCCTATCCTTCCAGTCGTCTCCCCAGTTACCAGAGTTAGAGTCTAGCAGTACTGAAAACATACTTCTTGGTCATGCCTGCGGCTGTGGCCTCCCCCCCCCCTCCCCCGGATTGATGGCTCCCCTTGACCACTATCCTTCCTCTCGCGTACTTTGAGAATTCTCCACTCTCTTCTGGAGGGCTTCCCTTTTGATTTCCCGGCATTTTTTTCTTCCTTTGACTAGATTTGACTTTTCTGCTGGTAGTCGCAATTCATTTCTTTTCGTGCAGAAATTCCCCCTTTTGTTGAGAAGCCTCACAAAAAGTGGGCTGGTAGTGGATGATTCTTGACAAGTCGTTTCCTCATGATCTTTTCCTGCTGCGTTTTCCCAAGAATCCCACTCTAGTCGAACCTCTCATCCTCGTCGCTCTGTTCTGGTAGTACCTCTCCCAATAGACGAAATTTCCGAACCGCATTTTGTGTTACAACTTATGCTTCTCTCCCTAAGGTAATTTCCTTCCCGACTTAGTTCCTCAGTTTTAAGTTTTTTTTTTTCGCTCTTCGTCCAAGTCGCAGTGCGCTTCGTTGTCCTCACAAAGACCCTTTCCGTCGCCACTTCTTCTTTCTTCCGTGTGAGCCCGCTGCCAAAGTTTTCTTTAACCCTCCCCCTCCACGCACAGACGCTGGACGGGTCCACTTTGTATCCCCCCCCCCTCGCAAGACATCGCGCCTTGGGACGAATGATTGTGCTCGCTGCCACCTTGAATTTCCCCCCCCAAACCCCGAGCCTTTATTCCCAATCATCGAGTGCAGTTCGTTACGCGATTCCGTGTCGCCACAGCTCAGCTTCCCTCCTAAGGCCTTTAATTTTTTTCTTTCTTAGGGAGAACACCCCAGCCCTCGAACCCTTCTCCGCCGGAGCAATCCTTGCAGACCGCGAACCCTTCCTTCCGTTAATCCCTTGTTTTGTGATGAAAAACTCCCTCGCGCGCGTCCGCTGTTTTCCCAAAATAATCGTGCAAGGAGGCCCTCCCCGACCCGCGCTTCGTCTCTTTTTCATGACCTCGCGAAGTTCCCTTTAGACCGCACGGCACTTGAATGAGCACAGTTTGCCCCGGGAAAAGCACGCTTTTTTTGCAAAAACCTTTGGATGTTCTTCGAACCTTTTTTTCCAAAACAAACTGCTTCAGACGGTTAGTATGAGCATGTTCCCTTTCGCGCTTTCAATTTTTGACAGGACCGTTCTCACTTGGAACGGCAAAGCCTCCTGCGCAGGTCAGATCACCTCCTTCCTTCCCCCCAAATAACCTGAGCCAGTTTGTGGTCCTCCCTTCCCTGGATTTGTCCTCTAAAAGTTCTCCCAAGATTCTTCCCAGGCTCCTCACGTGGTGCCCCCCTCCCCCACAATCAATCCCCCGTGAAAATTTCTTTTAACTAATAGGGAGAAATTCCTACAACTCTCACTGTTCCCCTTCCCCACGTACGTCAATCCCAAGGAGTCCCAACACGCGGCTCCTTCCTCTCTGGACTTTTCTGAACGCGGATCCTCCGAGGATCTTTAACTTTTTTCCGTCCGCGGACTTTCCCTCCCATTCCAATGCGCTTCTGGCGGTTCCGCGTGGAATCTTTTTCTTCACAATACTTCCGGACCAGGACTCCTATCAAAAATGCTTCACCGGTGAAAATACCAATTGCCTGCTGACCACTCGATAACCGGGCCACTTTTTCGGCCGTCCCCGGCGCGACCCCTTTACTTCCTTTTCCTCCCCTCACACGCTTCTTCTTTTAACCCTTTTCAGCGGTTTGTCGTTTCCTCCATTTCTTCCTCTCTACCTCCCCAATCCCCTCCTCCCTTAGCCCTTCCCCTTGCGCTGGCTTTGGCTTGATCTTTATTGGGCCCTTGTCCTTTAGCCACGCCAGGGACTCGTGTTCCGTGCTTTGAGCTCTTTTTTTGTTCAATTCTTTTTAGGAAATGTATACGAACCTTAGCACCGTCCTTTCTTTTTTTTTGCTTGGGCCTGACCACGCTTTTTCTTTCTGGCTGGTCTTTCTCCCGTGCTGTGTGAGTGATTGCCTTTTGTTGTTTTTTCACGGCGTGTTTCCGATTTTTGCCTAAAGATCAGATCTTCTTCAACTATGGAGACACTTTCTTCCTTCCCTTCCCTTCTTGTTCGCGATTGCTGGATTGGAGGATTTTTTGGACCCAAATTTCCGCAACAGGAAAGGACGTCCGACTAGACACTTTTTATTCTGAACGATGCACGTTTGATTCCCTTTCATTACCTCCCTTTTTACCTCCTCATGTTCTTCCCGACCAAAGATAGGCGCCATGAGTCCTGCACCCCGGCGGGTCCTGGACTTTTTCCCGATAGTCCGATCTTGCAGGAACCCTTGCCGCCTGTTCAATTTTTTTAAACATCCGCGCTGACATTCACGTCCCTGCGTTTCATACCATTGTCCAAATTTTTTGCATCATTTCTTTCTTTGATTCTTCAAGTTGGACTCTCCTCAGAGCAGAGACCGCGGTCCCTTTTCGGGCTCTTTTCCTTCAACCCAAGCTCGATTCGTGTGTGGAGACATTTTTTTTTCCTCGCCGTTTCCTCCTTTTCACTCTCAGGGGTGTCCGTTTATTATCTGCGCCAGTTTTTTTTTTCCCCCAACAACCATGTTGCACAAACAATTTTTCTCCTCCTAAACCCCCCCCCCCCCTCAAGACTTCCAACCAGAAAATTGATCCTAAACCGAAAGCCAGAATTAAGCCGCCGAACCCCTCTTTGGGGTTTCCTTCAGTTGAACCCTCGCCAGGATTAGTGAGGGGATCACTCCTCTAGTGGATTTGGTTTCTGATGGCGCGGGGCTCCCCTTATTTGATGATGCTCCCAACTCCATTTTCTCAAGGCCCTTTTCTGCGAGAGGTTTGACTCCCTTCTTGGCCCCTCCCACGACTGCGTCGTCACCTTTACTCTGATTACAACCCTCCGATGCGTGTTTTTTGGCGGCTTCCTCTCTCTCTTTCCTCCTGTTTTGCTTCCCAGACGCCAAAAAACCCGGTTTCCGGGTTTCCTCCTTGCCAGACGGCCTCTTCCTCTTTTTTTTTCTTTGGAATTTTCGCGTTCTATAAACGTCCTCAGATAGGGCCTGTCCCTGGAACCTCGAGAATCCGCCACTCCCCGGCCCTTCTTCCTTTTTAAACTCTCCTTGAGCATTTTCCCCCGCACAAACCCCCCCCCCCCCCCCCCCCCCCAAACCCCCCCCCCCCCCCCACCGGGCTTTTCCTTTCCTTTACCTTCCACCGCATTTTTCTTTCGTTCTTCCTGCTCAAGGTTCTCGTGTTGCCCCCCCCCCTCATTTAGTCTGGTGCCATTTTTTTCTCCTTCGAGACCCTCGGCCAGTGGTTTTTTCCCTTCCTCCGAGACTCCCCCCCACCCGGGGTGCCGACCCTTTCGATGTAAGCCGCCGTTGTCCACACCCACCGTGGCCCTGACAGCTTTTCCCCCAATTTTCGCCCGAAACTGGATCCCTTTCGCGCCCCCCCGCACATTGCGCCCCCCTTAACCGAATGCCCTGATGCTTTTTTTTCTTTTTTCTGAATTTATAGGGTTGATTTCACATCTTTCTCTGCTTTTCTCTCTGCGGACGTTTCGCGATGGTGTCTTCCCCTATTTTTCTCGCGGTCCCCCTCGACATTTCAGAATGTTCTCGAAGATTCTTCGTTGACTTGTCCCCCAATTAATGTCCCGAACCTTTTCCTGAACTTTTTTCCTTGAACATCAACATCAACGCCGATTCAGCTTTTCTCCTTGATATTTTGCTGTTGACAGTTTCCTCAACAGCGTTCTCGAACCCTCGCGATCGTCTCTTTTCGAAGAACGGCCAAGTTTCTCCATCTTTTAGTGGACCCTTCATCTGATATTACACTCAAGAAGCAGCCTCCATTGCCCCCCCTCCCGCAAACTCAAGCACAGTCCCGCATCCTTTTTTTTTCTTCTACTCCCATTACCCTCTTTCTCCGGACCACTGACGGAAGCCCCTCGGTGCTCTTTTTCTTCAAATAAATTCCTCCACGACCACCATTTTTCCTTCCACCAAAACCCCTCTTGCTAGGAAAACCCCTGACTTTTCCCAGTCAAACCAGATAAAAGGCAGCCTCGTCACGTTCTAGAAGATCTCTCCCCCTTTCTTTGTACTTTTTGCTAAAGTTGACCCCCCACAACGATCCGATTTCCGATCTCGCCTCTCTACCTTCATCCGTTTTACTAACCCCTGAACTAGACTCTTCCAGTCTCTTTTTTCTGATCACGGAGGGAGGATGCAATTAGAGATTCCTTTCTTTAAGGAGTCCTTTTGCAGTCCCCCGTACTTTACTGATGGACCCAGCTCCCTACTGGAATTTATGTCTCTTCGCTCCAAGTATTAGTTTCCCTTCTTCTTCGCAGGCCTTGCTCCTTTCAAACACCTTTCGCGATACGTTCCTTGTTTCTTTCGCCGGATCTCAGTTGTGAATGGCCCAAGTCCCTCTTCTTTTTCTTTTATAAGTTAATTCTTGAAGGTCTCCCTCTTTTTCCTTTTGCGTTCTATTTCCCCTGCCTAGCATTTTTTAGAATGTCGGCCTCTTTGGGATCCCCCTCCTTTGAGCCAATAAGCCATCTCGTTTTTCCACCCAATCTGCCATTTATTCCCAATGGGAACACTTTAGTCTTATTTCTTTCCTTCCCCTCCCAATTTCCTTTCTTCTTTTCCGTTTTTTTAAAGTTTCCTCTTTTTACTTGAGACGCGGCCAGGAAGGGCTTTTCCTAACGCGTGCTTCATAGTTTTTTTTTTCCCTTCCCCCCCCTGAGGGTTCTTAATCCAATTTCTTTTGACCCCCCCGTGCTAATGAATCTCTTCGTTGATTCTCCTATTGTTCTGCGCCCTCCCCTTACATCGCGTGAGCAATCTCTCTTCCTTCTTTTCTTCCTCCTCTCTTTTTTGGCCGCTCTCTCCTTCTCCCAGAACACCAAATTTTTAATGACCGTCCCTTTGTGCTTCTATAGGTCACGAATTGTCCAGCTAGCCCCTGTTAGAGGACTTTTTTTCCATTAATCTCCAAATGACGCTCTTTTTTTTTTTTTTTTTTTCGCTTCCTGACCAACGTTCTCCCGGTTTTTTAAAAGGAGCTTCATCCATTGGATTGCTCCCCTTAGACCTTATTTTTCTTTTATTTGCAATGTTTTCAGCCTTTTTCTGGCTTTGACGCGTTTTATTCACGCCTCTTCCAAAGAGGAGTGTCTTCTCCCCCCCAACGGCCTCTCCGATAGTGAACAGGGAGTTTTTTTTTTTTTTCTTAGAACCTCTCGACGCTTAAAATATAGAGTTCGCAATTCTTAAGATAGCGGCTGTCCCTTTTGCCGACCTCCTTTCGGCAATCATAAGTCCAACTTCTATGAGAGTCGCTACCTCTTCTTTTCTTCATATTCGATACTTACGAACTATCAAAGTCCTAGTAGAGGTTCTATTAGGGCACAACATCCCCCCGGCCCCCCCCCCCCCCCCCCCCCAGCCTTGTCGAAGCTCTAGTTCTCTTTAAGCACCTTTTGAAAATAACCAACGCTTCATTTTGTTTGCGCTCTCTCACTACGGAAAGCTTTAAAGGGCCCCTCAGAAACTTTCTTATCCGATCACTCCCACAAACGTGCAGTTCCCCTCATTTCCTCATACCCTCCTAACTTCTTGAGAGCTCTGATCCCCCTATAGGGCCCTTTCTCAATGTCCCCACAGCCTCCTTCCCTCACCTCATTCCCCTTGGGCATTCTTTAGATCCTTGGAAAGCGTAAAATGGAAAGTTTCCCTCCCAAGTCTGGGCTCTCCCGTGTCCCTACAGACTTAAGTCACAAGGGAGTTGCTAAACCTAAAATTCACTTTCACCCCCCATGTCCTCCCCCATTCCCCCCCCTTTTTTGCTTTAGATCCCCCACTCTAATTTTGTAGCACTACAAAAGATCAATTTCTATAATTACTGAAATTTTTTTTTCCCCTACGAGTAGGAGGTGTTCTTGTCTAGTGCAAAGGTCATTGAACTGTAATCTTTCTCCTCAATACGACCTCTTCATCAAACCCCTTTCTTGCGAAGTCTTGGCCTCGGCCTTAAGAAGGTCCGGAAAAAGAAAGTGTTAGTGCTTCCCACTAAACTGTCAAGACATCTCCTCCTGTCTTTCACTCGCACCCGTAATCAGAGGGAGTTCTCCAAGCTCTGAAAGGTTTTCCTGAACTCCCCTATATGTCTCGTTAATACCTTTCCCAGAGGAGACTCGTACGTGGATTAAGACCGCGCAAAGTTGCTTTGATCCACAAGGTTTAGAAACCATCCCACCCCCCAAAGACCAAGTCCTGGTTGCTACCCATATGACTTTTAATGGTAGATGTCCCGCCTGTTCGTGGTTTCTCCAATTCCGTACTTAAGTTCATCCGTGGTACTTCACTCTTGAGACTGTCCCGTTCGAACATCCCTGCTCGAGCCGCTTTAGAGATCATTCGCCCTCATCTATTAGAGACTTTTTCGCAGGATTCTCCCCCCCCGATTATAGTGGACAAGAGATCCATCCCTTTTTCTTCGGACTTTTTTTACTCCTCCCTAGTAATACCTATCGGTTTCTTCGCGCAGATTTTTTTCCCCCCTCGCAGTTTCTTTTTGGGCTGTGATCCCATCTTCGCTAGATTTCCAGATCGTACGCATCCTCTCCTAAAGCTAGATCCAGGCCGATGCTTTGTCCTCCAAAGATTTTTCTGAAGGATTTGCCCATTTTTCCAGAAAGGCCCCCAATTTGTCATCTGAGTTGCCCCCCCTCGTTGCGCGGGTCTTTTTTAAAGCCCGACCATTCCTTATGTGGTAACCCTTCTCTATCCATTCATAACGTTGGACTGACCGAGATCTGTTTACGGCCTTACCTTCCTTTCCCCTCGCCTAACTGCGCCCCCCAAGAGCCGCGTGCCCCCCCCGCCCCCCTGCTCTTTGATCAATTTCTTCGCAGTGTTGGAAAAAAACTCACATCTTCCTTGACGACCCTTTGAGGCTGCCCGCCATGGCCAGAGATCATCACGGCCCCCTTAAGCCTCTCGCTGAGCCATCTGGACTGCTTTCCCTACTAAGTTTTTTTTTCCCCTCTTTTTTGACCTCCCGAAGACCCTTGCCTAACTCCGCCCCAGTCATTGAGCGCCTTTCTCCATCCACTCCTCCTTTCCCGATTTCTCTGAGCTTTAAGCTCTTAGAAACCTAGGCTTCTTTGCAGAAGCCTCTCTTGAGATCTCGGTACTTTCCTTGGGCATGAGCTTTTTCATTCGCCTTCCAGGACTTTCCCCCGTGATTTCCCTTTCCCCTTTAATTTACACATCGACCCTAGCCCCCCGGACTTATGATTTCTTTTTTCAGGCCCCCTACGAAAGGTTTGTGAGTTTTGATCGCTTTGAGACCTCCACGGGGTTCTGTCCGTTTTCCTCCCGGTCGGTCTTATGGCCTACAAGTTGTTCCCTTCGGACTGTCCATAGGATTTCTTGAGCTTTAGTGCTTTAGACCTCTCTCCCAAGACCTAAGATTTGTCCGTCCCTGGCTTCGGTTCCTCTTGAATTTTTTGATTTCCGAAATCAAGGTGTCTCCGTAGGAAATCCAGAGAGCGGTTCTCCCTCGATAATCCTTCCCCCCGGTATTTTCACCGACAAGTAGGTATTTGACTAAGGAACCTCTCCTGGCCGAGAAAAAGCCCCCAAGAAGTCCTCTCTCGGATTTTGCGCCGTGTTTTTCTCGTCTCCCCCCCCTTTTTGGATAGCCCATCGTTTCCCCAAAGGTGCCTCGAAAGCTTTAATTGGTGTCTCCGGGTTTTTCCCTTTTTCTCGTTCCCAAAAGCTCCCTAGTTAGATAGCGAGTTTCTCCGAAGGTGCTCCCCCTCTTAAGCCCCCTTCCAAACTTCCATGTTTACCTGATTCCCCTTGGATGTCTCCCCTTCGTCGTACTCGCTTTTCGATTAGGAGAGGTCCCCCTCCCCAAATTCTCCCCGATGACCTTCCTAGCACCTTATTCAGCTAGAGACTCCTTAGCCTGATCCGCCCCCTGCTATTTTTTTGATCCATTTCTTGACACCATCAAGTTGTCCCTCATTGAATGGCCGTGTATCTCCGGGCTGTCTTCTCCCCCTTCCTCCTTCTGTTGAAACTTTGTTGATAACTTCCCTCTTGAGGTCGTGATTCTGGTCGCACTCGTCTGCGGTCTCGTCACAGCTCGCCTGGACATTTCCAAAGTTCCCTACCTAAACCTCTGAGTGCCCTCTCCTGCCGTTCCTTGTCCGTCCTATTCTCCCATTCGCATCAACGTTTTACCACTTATGCTTTTCAGGTGGCACGCGATGCTCTCGTTTCATGGGACGGTTCCGTACGGGAGCGGCTTTTTCCTAAAATTGAAACTATTTTCTCCCTTTTGAGCCCCTTCCCCTTCCAACCTCTGAACGGTACCGCACTTTTCCAAAATAAAGCTCCTTTAGCCCCCCAATTTCCTTCCCTCTTTTTTTCCCTTTCGAGATCCCCCCTAAAGTGGTATGCCCCTTTCCGTTGCGTCGTTCCCAAATATCCTCGTGAGCTTTCCTCATTCCGCCTCTCCTCCTTCCATTCACTTCCTTTGTCTCTGTGTTTTTTTCTTACCCTTGCGAATTCCCCCCCAAGATGAGAAGAGTCTTATTGACACCTCTTCCCTCCGTTAAGGTTTCCAAATATTTTGTGCTGGCCACGAAGCTTCAGGGTTTTCTGGATAGGACCCTTTCACTTCTTTACAGCGGGCTGCGATGCTTTTTTCCTCGCGATTTAATTTTCCTCCTCAACAACTCTTCCTCACTCATCCATGCTCTGTTCACATCAAGCCCCCCCAAGTGGTCTGCAGTTACCCCCCCAAACCTTCCCAATTAATTCTACCTTTAGTACTTTTTTGCTTTTTTCGCGTCTTTTCCCCCTTTTTTGTGAAATCACCTCCACTGTCACATGAACGCACGCCGCGGCTTACCCCCCATTTGGGATCCCGCTCAAATTTTGGACCAAAGAGCCAGGTGGTTGTTTGCCCCGTCCCTCAACAAAGGGACTCTGACTTTCGCTCTATCCCGGCGGCTTTCTTCCTCCTGGTGATCTCCCCCAAACGATGACGCCAAATTTCCTTTTGAACTTTTCAATTTCCGAGACCCCCTTTCCTCCTTGGAAACAATCAACCCGCGTTTTCCCCCCCCACACTGGATTGGCTTTTTTTTTTTTTTTTTTTCGCTGGTTTTTTCCCTTGCACCCCCCTTTCGACATATTACTTTCTCCGCCGGAGACTCCTTCCAATGCTACTTCTTATACCTTCGCCACCGCAACCTCCCAAAAATTTTGTCCGGTATATAAAATTTTTCTCGCGCCGGTCTATATGGACTCCCTTTTAAAAGGGACCCGTTTTGGAAGGGCAAGTAATTTCTTCTTTTAGAGGAGTTCTTCGCCTTTTGGTTTTTCATCAGCCTTAGAGCCAATAATGCTAAATGATCCCGTTCTGAAGTTTTTCTTGCGGGGAGACTCGAGGCTTCACGAGCGAGTCCGGGTTCCGGGTATCATTCCCCTATTTCCCAAAATGGTGAGTGTATGTTACTTCTTAGCTCCTTCGTGTCCCAAAGAATTTCTTGGTCTCCCTTTGGATTATGGGGTCGGGCATTTTCTGTTTTTTCTTTTGAGCTTTTTAAAAGATCTCTTTCCAATGGGCGCCCCCTGTTGAGCACTTGCAATGCTTTACCCGGTGGAGGATTCCCGGACTTTCCCATCTTTGACACCCCCTTAGCAACCAGCCCGCAATAGTCCTTGTGTTTGATTTCCGACTTTTTTAAATTTTCTCCCAACTGAATCCTCGCGATCTCCAATCCAAGATTCGATTTTCTTCCTGAACTTCCCACCTTAAGGACCCGCCCCGAGATTCTGAGAACTCTTCCCCCTCATCCACCGACCCTCCATTTCATTCTCACGCCTTTTTATGTTACTTCGAACTTTAAGTCTTCTACCTCTCCCTCCCGTCGCCTTTGTTTCCTTGATTTCCCCCACAAGCATCTTTCCTCGGCAACCAACCGGCGGACCTGTCAGGTTTTCTTCACTCTTGTGTGTCTTTTTTTCTCTCTGCTCCTTTAACCCCAAACCCTGTCTCTTTCGAACGGACGCCAAACAAATAATCCTCCCTCTCCTTTTTCTGCAACTGATCTTTAAGCCCCTAACCTCCCCCCTTGCCCTCCTCAAAAGTTGCCTTCTCTTACTCCTTTGATTCTACGTCTCTGAAGCTCCCCGGTCCTTCTCTCTTGCTCCCTCCCCCCTTCACTTCCATGAGTCGTTCCTCGTGATTGGAACGTGACCGCTTGCCCACACCACCGCCCCGACGTTTTTTTTTTTTCTTTGGGGATCTCTTTTTCTCCTTCTCGTTGTTCCTTTTTTGGGTCGTGCCATTCTCTTTTGTAATCTTTCTTTTATTCCAGCATTGGGCATCTTGTTCCTAATTAGGAACAGCGCCTCTCGCCTCCCCTTTCCTTTTTTTCCTGGAGACTTCCATCGTTTTTTTTCTTAAAAATCCCCTTTTTTCGTTCTCTTTTCCAGGGCGCCTTTCGGGGCCCAGGTGTCCCCCCAGCTTTTTCTTTTTTTTTTTCAAATCTTTCCTGGAGCCCCCTTTCAATTCTTTCTTTTTTTAGTGGCGAGACCCATTCCCTACTTGTTCGCTCACCACTACCCCACCTCCCATTGCCGCCCCCACATGTTGTACTTTTCCCCCCTTCCCGAGACGAGACATGCTTTTCCCACTTTCCCCAACCCAGTTCCCCCATTTGCGGGGATAGCTGCGAATTCCTTTTAGACTTTCTCAACCTTTACTTCTTATGAATGATGTCCTTTCTTCTTTCTTGCCAACCCTTCTCCGGTGGTGTCCCCCGTTCTTCTTGCTTCCTCGGCGTTTTCGGCCCCCCCTTTGCTTTTGCCGCTCTCTTCCCCAGCGCTTTCTGCTTCTGTCGCGTTATGGTTTCTTACCCCCTTTGACCCGCCCGGCTTTTCCTTTTAACGGCCACTTCCAATAGAATTTTCACGCTTCTATTTTCTTTTTTGACTTGTTTTCCCCCCTCCCCCCCTTGGCACTCTTTGGCCTTTCGGACTCTTTGAGCAAATGTCTCTTCTCTGTCCCCCCCCCCTCTGCCCAGCCTCCCTCCTCTGCCCCCCCCCCAGCACCTCCACCCCCACGTCTCTATCAGCCCCCGCCCTCCTCGTTGTCCTCTTCCTATTCCGAACCTTTTTTTTCTTACCAACTCGCACCATCACAATCACTCTTCCCTTTACATTCCCCTCTTCGTTTTCGTTCCCCTTCCCTGGACCCCCCCGAGTTTCCGTCAGAACTGGCGATTTCTGGATTTTTCTTTCACGAAACTTTCTTTCAACCCCCCCACCCCCCCGCTTCGAAGCCCTCGAAGCGGTTACACCTCGGTTACTTCCCCAATCCGCGCTTCGTAACCCGATCTTTTTTAGAGCACTCCTCCATGGTATATCTGAGGTCCGTCTCGTGCTGCGTTCCTCCGGCGCTTCACACCCCACGCTGAACCTCACGTCGCATTGGCCTTCTCCCCGACTTCTTGCCTATAGGTCAGATCGGCCCCTTCTCCATTTTTTTTAGTCAAACCGGCTTTGTTTCTCAGTGTTCCTTTTCCAACTT
>Ga0179593_1723537_pt1 | contig 37778 bp, 45 predicted proteins | sample CZODoug2_1_08_16_FD_185931 | JGI IMG/M metagenome (GOLD analysis project Ga0179593, IMG submission 185931) | Vadose zone soil fungal communities from Angelo Coast Range Reserve, California, USA - CZODoug2_1_08_16fungal (PacBio error correction) | ecosystem: Environmental > Terrestrial > Soil >... | reverse complement strand
TTCTTTTCCTTTTTTTTCTTCTAAAGCGGCCGCCGGTCCTCTTCCGGTTGTCGATATAGTGGATGCCCAATCATCCCTTTCTTTGACACCCCCCTGCAACGATCAAGTCTGTCCCGGTTGGTCTTCTGTTGTCCCTGGGGGGTTTCTTGGTCTTCACTTTTCTAGGTCCCCAAAAAACAACGGCCGTTTTTCGTTCGGCCCCCCCTTAGTTAGCTCCCCATTCATATGTCACCCTTGCACAGGTCGCTAGCCCTGCAAGGCCCGCATTGCGGTACGACGTCCCAAGGCGCTCCTTGCTTCTTTTCTTTACACGGCTGGAATTTTTTTCCGAAGGTTATTCCCTCTTTGTTTCGCTCCGGATGGCGTTTAAGAATGCCCCCCCCGGCGTTAGTCAGGCTGTCCTCTGTGACATATATTTTTGAATTTGTTCCCCTGGGTTGACCACCCCTCATTAAGTTTTTGTTTATCGGACCTTCACGCCCTTGAAGCTATTGCCAGGGTCCTATCCGTCCTGGCCTTCCCGTGGTTGCTGGAAGGGCGTCCACTCTTTTGCTCTTTGATTTAGGAGTGTTCATTTCTTCTTAGCCCCATCCTCTCTTTTGGTTTACCGGGGAGGTGCTTTTTTTTATGAAATCCTTTTTCTTGGTGGATGCATCCGCGCGGTTATAGTCCCCGTTTTTGTTTCCTTGGTGATGCCGTCCTGCGTTTTTTAGGTTGCCTTATTCGTGCACCTGGGCCGGGTATTTTTGTTGGGCTTTTTTTTTGTGTACGACAAACGAAAGTCCCCCACCCCTTCTGCGGCGGTTCTCTCCTGGATATTTTTTTTGTCTGAGACGCGATGCTCCCTTGGGACCCACCCCCCCTAACCGCCCCCCGGTGTATTGACCCTGTTGCTTGCCGTCTCCCATGCGTAGTAATTTTTGTCGAAGCATTATGTATTGCTTTTTCCCGACCCCTGCTAGACCCCCCCCAGACGGAGGCCTTATCCCGGGTCCTCGATTGATTTTTCTGCGGGTTTCTCTCCTAGTCTCTGTATCCGCTTGGTCGTTATGGGCTTGTTTTGCCGATTCCTGGTTTGGCCCCCCCGCGTTTTTTTTGGTTTTCCATTTTTTTTGGGATCATCTTCCGGCTTTTTAATTTTTGACGCTGGTGCCCCCCCCCCAACTTCCCGGCCTACTTAGGAGGTCCTGTCCAATTTATACGGCCTCCGTGTTCCGAAACAGCCTTGTCTCGACGATCTGTGGTCTTCCCTTTTTTTTTGCTGATAAACGTTTGACTATTTTAGGAGCCCCCCCCGTTTTTCTTTTTTTTTTTGCCTTTTTAGTCTTGAATGTGTCCCAAACCCCCCCATAGGCCTGGATTGTGTGTTTTTCTTGCCACGGCCCCTTCTTGGTGAACCCTGAGCGCTGTGTCAGCTTGACCTTACAGTTTTTCCTTTTTTTCCCTTGGAAGCGATAGCTTTCTTCTTTCAGTTTTACCGTGAGATAGTCGGATCGCGTCATCGCCGTTAAGCCTCTCTTTCCCGTGGTAGTTCTCCATTAGACCTTGGCTATCTGGTAGTTCCTTCACCCTCCCCGCCCGTTTCGATCGGTCCACCCGCTAGTATTGTTCTTTCATTATTTTTTTTCACGGTATTCCTAAAGCCCCAGTTGTCCCCGTCGGCGCTAGAAGGTTTTGGAATTCCATGTGAACGAACCAAAGGGTCCCCAGCAGACCGGCCTTGTTTTTCCAACAATGTTTTTTCTTTTTGAAGTGAATCCCCCTCTCATTTTTCGCCCCGATTTCCCTCTTTCCATGCCTGTCTGTGACCATTCGATTCTCCCACCTTTCCTTCGCTTCGTGTTCTTTTCCCCTGCCTTTGACTTCTAAGGTGAAGTGGTGATCCACCCCTGGCGCGGTAATGGGGGGTTTCTCTTCGGGACGGGGTTGCCCCTTCACAGGTGATTTTCAGCTTAATGTTCCTTGTTATACATGACGTTGTTTGAACCAGGGCAACGTCTTGCTCATCCCCTGTTTCTTTGCCCTTTTACGCTCGTTTCCCCCCCTTGGCGTTTGTCTTTTCTTCGATTTTGGCACATGTTCTCCAACATCCTTCTGGGTTTTGACTCCCTGTCTGCCCCCCTGAGGATCGCAGTTTTCTTACAAAGCGACCCGATCTTTGCAGGCCTCATTTCAAATAGACACCTGTCCCGCCCGTCCTTTTGAGTCATCCTGCATCCCTTCCTAGGATGAAGACTCCACTGGTTTTTTTGTGTTGAACGTGGAGAGATGCCTCTTTTCAGTGACCCCCTTCAGCCATTGCGGACTCCCCAGCGAGGCACCGTCCCCCTTTACAGATGACGGAGCTTGCACGCGACCCTCCCTTGTATCGCCCCCCATACCCCCACTTCGGTCCCGATAACGATCTTGTTGATACAAACAAGCATTTTCCGAAGTCCCCCCCCCAGGGCAAGTTTCGACGCTTCCACCACTTTTGTTCCGGCCTCACTGACTTCTAAACCGATGAACCGGGAGTCAATGGCACATCTTGCCCTTGTCCGGTCCTTTTGAAAGAAGCTTTTTTTTTCCCCACTCCGTCGTCAAGGCTCCCAGAATGACCCCCTCTCACCAGTGTCCCCCCCCCTCCCTCCGTACAACCAGTCCCCGTCCCAATCCACGCCCTGCTTTTCCAGGTTGTTAGCTTCTTGGGTCCGCGGCATTCTGCTGGCCCCTTCTCACGTGCCCTGAAAATTACTTCTTTTTAAATACCCTTTTTTCCGGGTCGGCTTCCTGTCCTCCGGGGGGAGGGTGTTTTGACTCCGGTTGTTGGTTTCGGGTGCTTTCCTTTTTTAACTTCAAGGAGATACTTTTCGCGCCTGGTCACGTCCCGTGGTTTTTCGGGGGCGTCAAACATTTCTCTTCTAGAGGTTTTCCAAACGCCCTTTGATGGCTTTCACAGGGCTCGGCCAGGCGTTTTAACGTTCCCCCACTGGAATTAGCTTTCCCCCCTTGCGCGGCTGAGGAATTTTTGAGTTTTCACCCCCCTCGCTAAAGCTCCCCCGCGCAGCCCTTAAGTATTTCCCACGGATGACGGTTGTTACTACAAGTCACTCCCCTCGGTTGTTGGTTTTAAGTATCGTAGCACCTCTGTAACCTCGCAAAGAAATGGGTGGCCCCCCCTCTTGCCCTTACCCCGGCCGGCGTCTTCCCAGGGACCGGTGTTGCTCAGTTATTTTTAGCCCCCATTACTTACCCGCAGGCCATAGCCTGCTGCCACGGCGTCTGATTCTCCCCAACCCTCCACCTTCCGTAGCCGTTTCTCTACGCTTTCAAGCTTTTGCTCCTCCGTTTTTTTCCCCCTCTTTTCCCTGGCAGTGCAGGTTTTTTTTTTCACCGTCGAAATTTGATTCGTTGACCTGTCCCCGTCTGGCCTTGTGCGATCCAGTTTTTGAACACCCGCACCCCCCCCCAAGCCCTCGCCCCCGGTGATCTAGGCCCTCGTTCCGTTCTCCCAAAACCATCCCCGGCCTTGCGGAGGATGCACCCCCCGGCTCCCGCATAGGATTCCCGTTTCCTTTATTGTTCCCTCGTTTCTTTTCCCTGTCCAGAAGAGTTTTGACAGTTTTTTTACTTCTTAGTCCCACCCCTTGGGCAGCGATTTCGTCTCCACGGTCAGATTCCCAACTCCTCCCACGATGGCGGTGAATTCCCGCTTTTTGGTACATTCCCCAGTGTTCTTCCATGCCCCCCCAAAGGACCTTTGAGTCGCCCACTTTTCTTCAGGTTCGGACGACTGGTGTTTGGCTGTAGTACAGCAATTTGCTGGTGGTTAATGCCCCCCCCTCTTTTTTTCTTTCTCATGACTGGCCTTGCATACACCTCGCTAAATCCCGGTTCCCCCCCCTTCCCAGCACAGTTCCTGGGGACCCCCCCCGCGTTAGTCTGTCATCACTGGCCCTTTTTAACTCACCCCACCCCTCCTTCCCCCACGGACAGACCAAAATATGCTGCATCTTACCCTCTATAAAGGTCCGACGTTTGACAGGGCTGTTTATTTTTCTTCCGTCTTTTTCCCCCACCCCAGCGTTTTGGGGGTAAGGAGCGCCAGGGCCGACCCGGGCGCGGAGTCCTGGATATTGCTCTCCGTTGGCGTCACTAGGCTATTCAGTTCCCTGGCGTTGACCGTTGTGGTCAGTCCTTATCCAAAGCACTTCCCTACCCAGCACCCAAGGGCCCCGCTCGGGACAATTCGTTTGACAGTCTTTCCCGTCATGGACAGTTTTTCCCGCCACCGGTTTTATTACAATTCTTTTTCCCCATCTTAAACCTTGCTTCATTCAAAGCAGTTGTAGTCCCCTCGTTTGCGGCTGCCAGTTTCGCTTCAGCCCCGCATGTCCCGGTCTGGCCAATTTCTTTCTTTCCGCTCAAGTAGAGAGCTTCGGTCTTTCCGAGGGTTTTTTCCTGAAGGCGTGCCCACACCGGTTAACACCCCGTTCTCCAGCACTTTGTCCAGATTTTTTTGGTTCAGGCCACCAATATTTCGGTGACCGTCGACCCTTCCCCCTTCTATTCGGCTGTTTTTTGACTTCCCCTCCCCCAAGTTTTTTTGGGAAAACGCCTCTCTCTCTTTTCCTCCTCCCGTTGTTGTTTTCCCCGCCCCTCGGTAAGATGGCTTGCTTTTCTTTCCTTTGGGATCCATGAGCCCTTTCATTTCTTAATGTGAGTGGGTCCCCCTCCTTGGAATTTACATAAACTATCCCGTCCCTCATTTGGGTAAACCTTTTCAGATGTGGTGGTTTTCCCCTCCACCCTTCTCCCCTCGTAGCCCGGTCCACGGCTGTTTGATTCGCATTTGCCCCCCCCATGGAGGTTGGCTGACCTCCTCTCCCTTCTTTAGAAAGACCGCAGTCGCTGAGCTTTTGTCCAGGGTGTCTTTTGCTCTTTTTCTCCACGGATGGACGACCCGAGATTCACTTCCGGGTTCCCGTTTTAGATGCGCTTCTTTTTTAACTTGGAAAGGAGTTGTTCCCTCCCTGATTTAGATTTTAGTTTTTCGTTCGTCTGTTTGCTAGTTTCTTTTTTACCCCCCCCCACATTTTCCCTGAACCTTTCATGCTTGGCTTTAGCAGGAGTCCGTCCCAGTTTTCCAGAACTTTGTTTGGACTATGGTCTGTCTTGGAGATAACTGTTGGCGTTCAAGCGGAAACCCCGGTTCGCTGAACGCACCGCGTTTCGGATTGTGGTTCTATACCCTTTTTGATCGTGGTGGGATTTTTTTAGGTGAATGCCATTTACGTTTTCCCCGTGATGACATCCCTGCTGTTCCCCCCGCTTTTCAAGGGATGAAGAATTTGAGAGAACTGGATGGTTCTTATGCCCCACGCGCGTGTATTCTTTTGGATTCCACACTGCCCGGTGTTGTTTGATGTTTCCGGGACCACCAGCCAGCCGTCACAACTACTTTTCTCCCCTTGACCGGCCCCCTCCGGGCTTTTTTATGACAAGTGGAGGGACCCAGCGCCACTCTTTTGGGAACCTTCCCCCCCAAATTGTGCCGCAATCGGCGGCCGGTTCATTCATCCTGCGGTTCCCCTCTTTCAGTCATCGGGACCTTGTGAAACCCCCCCCCAAATCTGAGAACGTGCCTGCCGACTCCCCTATTCACTTGTGGATTTTAGTCCTTTTCGGGAGTTCGATCTTCCCCTGCGCCGACGTGTCTTCGACGCCGGGTTTTGGTCTTATTGGAGTGTATAATTCCTGGGGGTCTTTTGTTTGGCTTTTGTGGAATTACTCCCTTTCATTAGTCCCCTTGTTCACCCTAGATTCTGTGCCACACACCCTGCACCGGTTTTTTTTTGATGGGCAGCAAGGGTTCCTGTGCTGCCTTCGGTGACGACCCGTCTCCGGCTTTGGTCTTTCCCAGGTGAAGGGACTCTCTTTTAATCCTGTGAGGAGACAACCCGGCACTATCGCGGGTGTCGAATGTTTTTGAGACCCTCTTCTCTGCTCCGATGGATTTTTTCTGTCATATATTACAATAGAGTTTGGTTAGGACCCGATGACTGGACTGATGCGCTTACGTGTCTTCTACTTGGACCGCTTAGTTCCTCCAGACATAGAGCGGTTCTTTGTGTTTTTGGGAATGAGGACTTGAACGGACTCCACACGAATCTTTTTGTGTTGATTCGGCCGAACCTTTTTGGGGGCCTTATCATTTGGGCTCTTCACCGCCCGTTAGCCCTTTTTTTTTTTCTTGACGATAGCCCCTCTCAACAGGTTTTTTTTTGCCCTTTCCCTGTGTCGCTGAAATTAGGCGTTTTTTTAGTTTTCTAGGCAGTTGCTGGGGACCCCGACTTGATCCCTAAAGTTCCCACCAGAGACCCCTTCGGCTTTTTTTCCCACCAGTTAGGCCGTTTTTTTTTTTTGCAACTCTTTTTTCCCTAATAGAATTTCGCCCCCAGGAGTTTGTCCTTGGCAGTCGGAAATTCCCCCTTAGCTCGGTTTTTCCCCCCCGGATTCTTACTGCCAAGCCTTTGCGTGAGGGCTGTTTTGTTTTTGTCTGTCGCGGATGACTTTGCCAGGTTTTTTTTTTTACCGGGACATTTCCTATGGCCGTGGACCTACTCCCTTTTTATATCCAACGTTTTGGAGGCCTCGGGTTTTTGTTCCCGTTTAACGAGTCGGGCCCGACGGTTGAGTTTTTCGTGTTTTTCCTTTTGTGCTCAGTGGTTCATCGAGTATTTCAAAGGGTTGCCAAGGAATGGGACTCTCTCTGGCGCTTTGCTTTATCTTTTTCAAACATTTGCGCCGTCATCTTTTGACCCCGTTTTCATCCCCCACCCCCTTGAATACCCCGCATTTCCTTCCCCCTTCGCCTCCTGTTGGGTTTGTTGAGGAGTGGGGCCTCTCCTTACTTCTCTTTGACTAATAATACATTGTTTTTTCGGTAAGGCTGATTTTTTTTTTACGTCCTTTTCCCCCTCCCACATGCTGTACCTGTTTCCTTGATGATTTATCCCCCCCCTGTAGGCCCCTGGCACGATGGACGGATTTTTTTCACTCAAGCTGATTCGGGGCCCTTAGTTAATTGAACATCGGTCCCCCTCGATTCTCACACTCCATCTTCTGCTTCCCCCCCCACTCAAACTTGCCAGGTTCGACTGTCCCCGGCCACCGGCAATGTTCACTGAGACCCCTCTGCCCACTTCCCTCCATGAGCCTTCTGAATGGTTTTTTCAAATGGGAACTCCCGTTCTGGTCCACAAACACCCCAAGACTTACCGATGCGTGCCTGTTCTGCCCCCTAAATTTTTCCCCCCCACACCTTAAAAAACGTGAGTCCTTCTGTTTCGGCGATTGTTTTTTAGTTTCTTACCTCCCTTCCTCCAACTTAATGTATTCTATGTAAAATAGATGTCGGACTGCATCTGTTTTGAGTCTACAGAGGGTATGATTGTGGTGGTGAACTTTTTTTGGTTTGGTGGGGTTTTTCGGTTTTGGCCCCTCGGGGCGTTCTTATTTTTGGTTTTGCTTTTAGTGAAGGTCGTCCTTGCAGCCCCTGGGCCTTTTTCTCGTTATATTCGTTTTTCCATCACCAGCTCCCACTACACATATAGCGGTTTTCCCAGTGTATCCAATTTTATTTTTTTTTTTGTCCGGGTTCTTCCATGATGCACCCGTGAGAAATTTTTTCCCACCCGCGCGTCGCGGCTCCGTCCCCCCTAGGAGTTCGCCCCGATTTTTTCGAGATAGAGAAGCCTTTCTTCGGTAAACTTCAGTACCGCTCGAGGGTTTAAGCATCCCCCCTTAGGTTGGCACCCCTTTTCTTTTTTTTTCCCTTGATACCGTCGCAATTCACCCACTCGTTTTTTGCCAGTTGACCTCGGGTGTTGAAACATTATGCATTTAATCCAGACCCCCCCCCAGTGTGTTTGATTCAGTAGATCCCTCCCCCTATTTTTTGTATATGGGATCCCGGCGTTTCCCCTCCAAAACGGGAGCAGTCACCCCATAATCTTGTTACCCTCTCTCACTACACACGAACCCAACCACTGGTAATCCGTCGATTCGTCTTCCTGCAACTTTTTTTTCTTCGCTGTTTTCCCTTTTAATTATCCCGTAGACGGACCATTTTAGTTGCCCACCCCCATTTTCAGTCGTTGTCCAGGTTTCAGTTTCACTGCCCCATCGTACCTCTACGACGGTGCGATCCAGTTTGCCCCCACCCTACCCCGGCCCGGGGATCCGTCCTAAACCCCTTTTACCTCCCGCCCCCCCCGTCGCCCACGTTCGATCGTTTTTTTTTTGCCCCCCGTGATTTTTTTTTTTCTGCCGACCCCGGTTTCTGGCGGCCTCCCTGTGAATCGACGGGGAGCCCACGCCTGCGGCGGTCCACCCTTTTCAGAGGAGGTGATCCGGCTGAGATTTTTGGCGTTTTGGTGCCTTGGTCGTCGCGCTCCCCCGGTTTCCCTCGTCCCCCGTCCTTAGTCTTTTCCCCAAGCAAAACTTGGGTCAACCTATTACGACTTGGGTTTTTTTTGTACGAAGATTGTTCTTTCCCCTGTGTTTGGTTGCCCCATTCATGTCGTTACTCATCGTTCCCTTGTTTGTTACTTACCCTTGCCGCCCAGGCCTCACCGATATACAGGCAGCCCTTCCCGTCTCGATTTGTTGGACCGTTTTTCTAGTTGATGTACTTCAAGGAACCTTTTCCTTCATAAAATCCCCCCCCCCCGTTACCCGATCCCCAAGATTACTGAGCTCCCCCTTGGACCAGAAACTCCCCTTTTCCATCTGTCGTCGGGCCAAGCTGATCAGCTCTCACCCCCTCTGGGGTCAACTTTTTATTTGCTGCCTTTCTCATATTTTTAGCAGGTCACCGCCTCCCGTTGCCATCTCCACCGTTTTTTTTGATTCCCTTCCGTGCTAACCAAATGCGTGACCGGGTTTTACACGCCCCCCCTCCCCCGAACCTCAACACCACTGGGACCCGGACCCGCGTACAATTGATCTCCGCTCATTTTCTTTCTTTTCACTTTTCCTGCCGCGGTTGGTTCCACCTTTCCTCCTGTTCCCATCCCCAGGGCCCTGAGAAAAGGATTTCCCTTTGGGCAACATGCGCAAGCGCGCTTTTTGCGTTGTTTTTTTCAGGTCGGAAGATTAATACATGACCAATGTGCCGGATTCTGGATCTCGATTATTTCATTTGGGTCCCGCTTTTTTTTTCCAGTTGGCGTTCCCCCCCAAGTGTTCCCCACTGAGTCTTTTTTAGGGAAGTATCGTTCTCCCTTTTCGCTCTGATGGTCAGGTCACTATGTCTAGGTGTGTTGCAGCGCTCTTTTGGCTGACTACTCCAAAAGGTCCCACGGCCCGTGCTTCTTCTCTCGTGTTGTTTTTATTTCTTTTTTTTGTCTTCTTTAGTGCCCTTTTGCCCTTTTGGGGGGGTTTCAATAGGGCCCATTTAGACCTCCTTCTTAGTTTTCGTACCGCAATCTTGGTTCAGCTCCTGGAAAAATCCAAGATTTTTCCCCCCTTTTAAGGTCCGGAGCCCATTTCATTGTTGATTTCCTGATTGACAGCCTCTGAGTTTTAGCACCATCATTTCTCACTGGAGCTACCCTTGGCCATATTCACGGCCACTTGGATGACCCTTTTGTGTACGGCTTGCCAAAAACTCCGTCGTTGTTTTTTCCCAGGTGGTCTGTTGAACGGGCTGTGACCTCTTCTTCACTATCCGGGTTTGCCTGGATTTGCCCGACGATTCGTTTTTCCAGGGATGCTTTCGGGGATATCATCGTCGGGTTGTCCTTTTTGGTGAGTGCTTTTCGGTTCTTGCGTGTGATTCTGTGGTACCTTTTTGCATAGTTTGGGCCTTAGTCCTTAGTACTTAATTTCCTTGACGGACGGAAGACCATAGGTTCGGGATCCGGGGAGCTTAACTCTTTTTGGTGAGTCCCCGACCGATTTCCCGGCGACGATATGACTTATAGGCGGCTTTGGCTCGCAGCTTCACCTTTCTTTGTTTTTTTTACCCGTGATTTGTTGTTCTTCTGGATCCAGTTTGTGATGGCTGTTCCTCTATTTTCCAGCCTCTTTCTGCGGGCCCTTCTTGCACCAAGTTTGTCATGATGCCGCTGTTTTATGTCGCACGTTCAGTCTGAGTTATTACCTTGGTTTTCGCTTTTTTCTGGGTACCGAAACCCCCAGCGCCCGACCCCCCCCCCCCTCGCTCGGGGAGAATCCACCTTCTTGCAACTGGGTAGACGTGCCTTTTTGCATGCTTTGATGAAGCAGCTGTGCCCCCCTGCCCTTTCATCTACCTTCAAGCATCCCCCTGGCGGTGTTTTACTCTTGACCCTATATATTATCCAGTCTTGTTCGTCCCGCCGCCTTAGGGGTGACCCTACCTCCTGTCTGTCCGTGACGAAGAAACTCCTGGTTGGTGCAGGTTATTGGATCTTGTCTATTACCCCTAATTTTTTCGACGATGTTTTTTGCTGGTGTTCCGGTGCATTTCACCTTGGGATTGTCTTTACCATTGATCAGCACCCCCCCCACGTGCTTTGGCGCGGCCACGAGCAATTTTTTGAGGTTTTCAAACTTTCCCAAAACATGCACTCTCCAGTTGTATTTACTCCACCCGGCGCCGGCGTTTCCCTTCAGTTTTAGGTGTTACCTTTTTCCTTTAGTTAGACGGAGCCTTATTAACTTTATTTTTTCCTAATTCCAAATTATGTACTTCCACCCCCCCTGGTGGTCTTTTTCTTTGAAGTGGAAGATTGACTCCCCCCGAGGTTCCTTACCTTTTGGATCTCATTGCCCCGGGCCTCGTTTTGGCCCCCCGGAGGAGCGGAACACCTTCCCTGGCCCCTTGCTTCACCTTCTAGAGTCTTGTTCGATATTGAGATAGCCTTTTTTTGTTTTTTTTTTGAGCCGTTTGCAAGCGCCGTTGTGGCGATTCCGTCCCCGTTCCGCCGATACGTTGAACCCCCCCTTACCCCCCCCCAGGCAAGTTAGTCATTCCAACCTTAGCCGTTTGATCATTGCCAGGTATAACCTTTCCCCTTCGTCCTTAGAAGGTCCCCCCTTTTCCAATGCCCTTAACCTTTTTTTTCCCCCCAGTGGACGCCCCCCGCGGTCGTTTTAAAAATTCCTACCCCCGGTTTGCCCGAACTCTGCCTGTTTTTCTGTTTTCTTCTCTACCCCCTTGAGGTCCAGCCCTCCTCGCGAAACATTTCGTCTTTTGATTGTTTCTAGAATTCCAGGTCGAAATGAGCACTGTGCCTTTTTGGGTGACATCTTTTGTTTGTGCTGATTGACGTTGTTTTCAGGCTTCCAAAGTCGTCCAGTCACTTCTTCCTTTATTTTCGCCTGGCTCTCTAGGTTTTCCCTGTCTGGGCTTTTTGTTGCCCTTTCTTTGTCCGAGGTCGCCAACCTTTTTTTTTTTTTTGTACGAGTTTTTTTTTGCTCTGATTTTTCACTCCTCGAGATAAGTGGGCCCCCGCGTTCCCTGCGTTGAATCGCTTTCTGTGTTCTTGAGACTGCGCCTTCATCCACTGTTAGTTGTGTCCCCCCGCCCCCCACCCCTCTACCTCAATGGTCCCAAGCATTTTTTTGGAGGACCTTGTCGTACTTCTTTTTCTTTTCCACCCCCTTGGTGTTGTTGTTGAGAGTGCTTTTCCGCACCCCCAGTACACCCCGTTTTGCCGGCTTCCGTCTTTTTTTTTTGGGTACCTTCACATTCTTCCTTCATGTGACACAGCTTCTGAAGTGTTCATAATTTTTACCTCTATCCCTCCTATTCTAAATTATCTTTTTTTTCCCCCCCCCTTTGCCTTATATTGATGAGTTCCCCCCATATGCTAATAGCCTTCCCCCCTTCCTCAACTCAGCCCTCAGCCCCCCTGGAAATTCTTTTCTCCTTGTAAGATTTCTTCCTCTGCCCCACGGCGTTTCCCGGACAGGCTTTTTCCGGCTCCTTTTCTGGTCATTTCGGTCAAACTCTCTTGCCAGTCCTAATGACTTCTTCTACCCCCCCGATCCTCCGCGCAGAAATTTCTCCTTTGAGCCACATCTAGGACGAGGACCAGTTTGCCCCCAAGACGTTTTTCCGCGCGCTATGTTTTTTTGGGAATGTTTCCTCGTGCCAAGCCCATGTACAAACCCCCTAGTCCGGCCTATTGAAATTTGGCCTGTCCCCTCTGGTTCTTGATTTGTTGCGCGCGTCGTGTCCATCCCCTTGCTCGCCGCTGTCCGTCTGGACGCGTTTTCAGCATTTTATTCTCCACCGGGGATCGTTTCTGCTTTTTTGCTTTTTCTACCTGAACTTTCTCGTGTTTGGAAGTCGCCCAGAGGGCCGGATTTCGGTCCAAGGACCCCCGGCCTAAAGAAACTTGCGTTTCCCTTCTTCTCCCTGGGTTCCCGCCTTAGCTCACGCTTTTTCAGCTATGCGTCTTCAGTAGCAGCATAACCATTCCCTCCCCCGGTTCCCCCGGGGCCAGATTTCACGAACACTCTTCCAGCCCTGCATTCCTCCGCTTTGCACTTTTCGGTTGTTGAGTCATACCTTTTTCTCCTTATGCCGTTCCTTTTGCCACCCCTCGGCTCCGCGACGTTATCGTCGTCCAATTTTTTTCACAAAACACGGGCCTTCGCCCCCTCGAAATCGTGTTTTTCTCCGCTCCGGGACTGCAATTTTCAGTTTAAACCGCGCCTTCTTGCGTGACCTGCTCCTTCTCGGGCTCCTTCCCCCCATGCCACTCCTCGTCCCCCTGGTTTTTTTTCACATCCCCCCCCCCTCCCCTTCGTAAACCATTTGAGAGCCCCCTTCCCCTCGAATAGGCGACCTGGGATTCGGCTTTTCTTGATCCCGAATCTTCTCTGTAACCACCTTTGGATGATTCCGACCGGGGGATGGCGGGGAGTTGTCCCTCGTTCCGACGCCGTTTTTTTTTTCCAGTATTTGTCTAGTTTCCCGGTGTTGGCCTGGTCAGTCTGCTATGAGACAAAGTGGAGTCCCGGATCTCCAACCTGGCGGGACTCGGGTTTGGGTTCTGTGATTTTCTTTTTTTTGTAGGATGCCGTGGTTTTAATCCTTTTGCCGTGATAAAGAGCCCCCCGGCCTCCCTCTTCTTTGCTTCTTTTTCCTCGAGCAACTTTTTCCCGTCCTCAGCCATGACCGCTCTTTTTTTTTTGAGTACCTCTGCCATTTTGCACTCCAACTCCGGACCCGTCCCCAATCCAAGATGACTTCTTCTCCCTGGCCCCACCCCTCGGCCCAGTAATCTTTTCCCCTTTGTAGTCTTGGTAAAGAGGATCCTTCCGTGGGAGCCCTGCCCAAGGCCCATGGGGTCGCCGTTTCAAGGAGATGATCCCCCCAAGGTTTTACCCCGCCTTTCCCTTGCCTTCCTGTGGTTTTCACCCCTCTGCCCCCCCTAGTACCCACGGTCACCGAGTTTCGGACCGTCTTTTTTTATCCTCCCTTTAAGGGAAGGTCTGGTTTTCCTTATTTTTCCTCATCTTTGTTTCCCCCAATGGAGATAGTTTCCCCTTAATTGTCTAGAAAGCCCCCCTTCCACACCGGCTTATTTTTTTTCTTTTTTCAGTCTCTTTCTTTTGATAGCTAGTACCGTCTCCGTGGCTTTTGGGGTTCGATAGTCCGCCCCTTTTCAATTCTTTTGGATACCGGCTCTTTCTTTTTTCTTTTCAGCTCCAAAATGGCCCCCCTTTGAGTATACGTTACTATTTGACTTCTAGTATGTTTTCTGTTTTTCATGGCCCAAGTTGCCCCGACTCGTGACCCCTTTTTTCCCTTTTTTCGATCTTTCTTTCCGACATGTCTCTCACCCTTTCCCCCCCCTCCCCTTTTCATATTCCTTTACTCCTCTTGTTTTGGTTTTTGGTCAGACCTTTTTCCCCTCGGGTCTGTTACTCAAGCGGCGCGTGAAGATCGCTTTTCCCCCCCCTTTGAGTCTGTCAACTCGCCTAGTTGGGACCCTTGACCTTTTCTTTTGACCCCACTATGCACTCTGTAATTCTCCTATGTTCCATTTGGGGACCCTCCTCTGGAGCTGTAGCCCAACTGCGGAACTCTCCCTCCCCGGCCATATGCACCGGGTCCCTGGCTTTCTTCCTCTTCTCAATATTCTACCAACTCTCCCCGGATAGCTTTCTGTCGCAGTGCGCACTGCTGGAAGATGTCCGGATCCCCCTTTGTGACGGAAGAACTGATGCGATTTCTTTTGCCCGCAATTTAATTTTCTCGATTCCGTTTTCCCGTTTGGGTTTGATTTTTTAGTAGTTTTTTTAGTGACTAGCTGATGACGCCTTTCCCCGCCTAGTGCTTGACGCCACGGTGATTTTCATTATGAAGGCTGTTTCGAAAATTCTGGGCCTGGTCCCAGATGTTTTTTAGTTCTTCAGCGGTTTTTTTGACGGACGCTGAAGTAAGTTTTTTTTCCTCTTGACTAAGCCTCGATCTTGTTCCCCTGTATGTTTGCTTCCCTTCCAAGAATTTCTGCAACCCTCCACGTCTTGTCCTCGGACTATTTGCTCTCTTCTTGTCTTATTTAGGTATCCCTATTAGCGATTGATTCCATGTTCACGGGGTCCGAGGAGGATTGCCGGTGTTGCCGTTGTTGTCACCCTTCCAACCTTTAGGGCCGTCCCCTTTCTAAGGGATTTTTTGCTGTCTTTTTTTCCTTGATTATTGATTTCTTCCCCCCCAACCCCAGACCGTGATGTTTGGTTATATCCCATGGGACCTTTTCATCCTCCATTTTCCTTGATTAGGATATACCTCCCTGACTTCTATTGGCTCGTTTTGTTTTAAGGGTGTGTTAAACACCTAATAATTTGACCTGACCCTCCCCTCCCCTGAAGAAAGGGTCTGCCTAGAGGCTTGGTGTTTTCTTGACTCCCTTCTTACGTCGGACCGTTTCTCAGAGTTGGTTCATCGGGTTCTTGTTAGATGATGGTTGGTCGCTTTGGTCTTTTGCTTTTTTTGACCCACAGTCCGATCTTGCGGAGGCCAGAGGCCAATTGGAGGTTAAACACCCCCTTTTCCCTCATCTTCGTCTCTTATCCCCGTTGCTTTTTTATAGGTTTTGCAGACGTTTTTTTATCTCGACCTTCCCGGCTTCGCCTATTGGGTGTTCCTTTCCCGTTCTTCTCCTTTCTGTGTCTTTAGTCTCAACAAGTAATTCGCGGGGGGAGCAGTTCTCAACCCACCTCTTGCTTCCTCTTTGGAGGTACTCGACTCCTTCTCTGCAGAATGTCCCCCCCATATTTTCCTTGGTTTTCGTGAATCAGCCAGAGACTAGTTTGCGTCTTATTCTGATTCTTTGATGCCTTTTGCTTCGGTCGGATAGTACTCTCCCGTCTCCCGTTTTTTTGGAAATCTTTCTGGGTGTTCTTTCGTACCCCTTTGCATCCTATGTTCAGTACACTCCCTTTGAAGTAGTAGAGCAGCCCCGCATGTCCCCCCCCTTGTTTTGAATCCCTGCAGTTTAAAACCGTCAGATGTGAAATCGTGGCTGTTGGATTCCTTCCTTTTTTACAGAAGTAGCCCCCCCCTTCCCAACTACCCCCTTTCGTCCACTGGCCCCAGTCTGCCGCCGGGTTTCTTTTCCTATTTTATACATTAGATCCCTTCCAGGGCCGGTTGACCCGTCTCTCATGAAGAGGAGAGGCTCCCCTAAACGACAGTCCTGTTTCTTTGTATTTTCAGTTGAGGATATCACTTCACTTTCCTTGTTTAAATGGAGAAGGGCATTCAGAGCTGGATCTATTGTTCCGTTGACTGCTGTCTGTGTGGTTAAGTATCTGTGCTGGTTTTTCTGAAGGTTACCCCCGGTCACCCCCTTCCTCCATTACCCTTGGCCTTTGTCGTATTTTTGAACTTTTCCTTTCACGGTAGTGGAGGCTCATTCCCCCACTTTTCGGGGTTGTCAGGGTTTTTACCCCTTCCTCACACTTTTTGACCTTGTGTTCCCGGTGCCCAATGGCCGTATCCTTTTCATACTCCTCTAGTTTTCCCCTATGGTTTTTAGTCGGTCGCTGATGAGGAAAAACATTCCGGGAATCGTTTCCCCCCATTGTTTGCAGGCCTATCATTAAGACCTTTTTTTGACGCACCTTTGTTAGTTTTTTTCTTTCATTCCACCTCTCTCCATATTTTTTTACCCCTGTTTTTTTTTGTTTGTTGAGGTGGATCGTAGCTGGCAGCTCCCAGATTCCTTACCCTTCTCCAAGGCCCATTTCCTCTTTTTACGTAGTTCGACCACCTTTTTCACCACGCTAGAAGCCGGTTCACTCGGTTAATAATACCCGCGTTCTCTTTTTCCTTTTTCTGATCCCCCCCCCAGTAGTTTTTTCCCCTTTTTGATCTCGCGTGATCGTTCCATTTTCTCTCACTTTAACACCTCAACAGGGTCCCCTCGCTTCCACAGGCCCCCCCCCCCCCCCTTAATGTCACTTGAATTTTCCACCGGATGCCCCCGGCCTTTTTCAGTAAGGTCACTTTTTGTTGAGGTCCCTTGGCCACCTGTTTTCCCGCCGTAAATTTTGAACCACCAAGATACCCAGTGCCACTTCAGCCTTTTCATCCATACTTACGGAATACACCTCCCCCCTCTTTCAATTTTTATTATCAGTTTCCTTCGGGCTGGGATGCAGCTCAAACTATCCCCCCTTCCTTTCTTACAAAATATTTTTTCTTTCCGTCCCCCTTTGCGTTTTCATGTGAGAATGCCCTTGGTCTTCTGTGAGTCGCCTTTTTTTGTTTTTCGGGGGGAGCCCGGTCCCTGCTTTTTTTCTCTCCCCAGTTTTGAATTTTCGTTGGGTGTGACGCCCTGGTCCTTGGGGAGTCTCCCCCCCCCTTTGTATCTTCTTTTAGTAGTGTTTTCCTTTTTCCCCCCCCCCCGCTAATTTTCTCAACTGTGCTTTTTTGTTTAATGAAGCACGGAGGCAACAAGGTTCAAAAAGCCCCCCCGTTCCGCCTGCGGGTGCTAGGAGCTTACCTTTTCCCCCTCTCAGGACCAATTCGCGAATTGTTTCTCGTGGCAAGGTCTTCCTTCCCCTCTTTCACGTCTCCCCGGTTGGCACCCCCTCTTGGCAAGATCGTCGCCACGTGTATCCTTTTTCCCCTTCCTAGGTTTTTTTCTTTTTCCCCCTCCCCCCCCTTCCGTAGTCAAGGGTTGGTTTGATTCCGTCATGGTCTGCCGGAGCCTGGTCCACACTTTCGGCGAGAAGTCCTTCCGATCAGTCCCCCCGTCAACCCGTCCCCGGCGTAGGCCTGCCCAAAGGCCCCTTTCCCCTGTGGCTCAGGTTGTGCCCTTTTTCCCCACACGCGCAATGTCTTCTTCTCTTTTTTACCCCCTTTCCTAATTTTCTCCAGGTTGACAACCACCCCCCCCAGTCCGCGCCCCCCCCCCGGTTGGCGAAACAACCCATTCCCTCCCCCCCCCCTTTTGTATAACCTTTTCCTGTTTTTCCCTGCAGCGCCCAACAAGTGTCCCTCCTCAGCGCACACGGTTGTGAGTCGTCATTCTTTTTCATCCGAGTCATGTAGGTTTCCCCCCGCTTCCTTCCCCCCGGTTCAGAAAGTCTGTACTTGTCTCTTTTTTTTGCGGTTACCCGGCCGCCGATTTTGCCATCTTTTTGTGAGTCCCAGCTTTTTTTTTTTGGGTTTTCTGCCCCTCTCCCTTTTTCAGGTTAGGACCGATCCGGAGTCTTTTCCCCACCCGGCGGTTGGGATTTTTTCTTTCCTGTGTAGGACAACAGGCACTCAACCCGGTTGTTCCTTTCCCTTTTTTCGCTTTGCCCTTCATGTCCTTCAGAATACGCGGCTATTCCTCTATCATCCCCCGGTGAGCCCTGTTCTTTGGACCTTTTTTCCGTTCATACCCGGAACTTGGTGGCATTCACCGGTAACCGATTTTCAAAGCTCCCTTTTTTCTGTGCCCCCCCAGGGCCGAACCTTCTTCTACGTCCCCTGCCGTGTTTGCCGCAAGTCCCCCCGCACCCCAGGTGTTTTTTCATTGGACGGGTGCCCCCTTCTCCACCGCTGGTTTTTTGTAGGACTTCCCCTGCGTATTCTTCTCCCCGGTTACGTCCGGGCCCGCTTAAGTCGTTTGGCCGTGGTCCACCTTTTTCCACGCCCACCCCCGGACCCCACCCACGGGACAGGGACCCCTTTTCTTCCCTGCTATTGGTTCTTTTTCTTTCCAGTTACATCCCCCGGACGGTTTCGCTCACCCTAGTGAGAGGCACCTCTTCCTGCCCTTTTCCGAAGCTTCACATGGCCAAATGGTTCCATCTTCCCGCTTTTTTTTTTTTTTCTTTCTTGCCCCTTCCTTTATCTTACATGTTTCAGTGTCAGTTCATTCCCCCCGGTAATCTCATCGGCCTTGAGTTGCTTACCGCTTTCCTTGGCTTCCCGGTCTCTTTTCCCCCCCAACCGTGTGACACTGAGTCTCCCGGAGGCTCGTCCCTTTTCCAGAGGGCTGAATTTTCCCCGGCAATAGCTCCCCGTTTGTAGATAGAAATTACAGAGATTCTTCTGACGAACCTCTGTCCAAGTTGGTTACAACTCGTTTTCCTCCTCCTCTTGTTGTTGACTGTCCATGGCGGCCGGGTGTAATTTTTTTCATTTTCCCCCCGCCCAGCCTTGGAAGATTCACCCTTTTTCTTCGTCGGTAACACGCGATGAAATGGACCCCATTCAGATATTCACCCTTTTCCCCCCAGCCAACCTTTGTGATACCTTTCCTTTCCACCCTTTTGGGATTCTGCCTACCCTCTGCGCCCCTCGTGACACATCAGGAGTGGAGGTTCCTTCTACCTTGTCAATCTTTCCTTCCAATGGATGGCTTGATTCCTCTTCTCCCCCTGCCGTGTTTTGTGCATGCGCGTCCCCCCCCCCCCACCGACATCGAATTCTTCATCCATCGCAAAGGATGTACTCACTCTCCCTGACGCCTTCAGCTCTGACTTTTCCCTCTGGAACTTGGATCTTTTTTTCTTTTCTCTTCCTCCTTGTCAAGTGTTTCGTCCGTTAGGACCCCCCGGTCGAATCAGCTGGTTAGTGGAGTGACGCCAGGTGTCTTCCCCCGGATCAGGAGCCCCGTTTTTTTGTCTGGTTTTTCCCTATGGTGTTGTCTTGATTCGTCTGCTGAGTAAGTCTTATAGGTCCCAGTGCTTCTTTGGTTTTCCCTTCTTGTGAAACTGATTTGATAGTGCCAAATTCTTTTTTCTCTTCATGCCCTACCTTTTTTTAGGTCTTTCCCCAATGCATAAAAGTTGGCTTCTCTTTTTAAGGGATGCTAGATTTTGAGACGTAAGCTTTCTTCTTTCATTTTCGATGTAAAATCGAGACCCCTCCCGTTTTTTCCGGTGTCCGCCCCACCCCTGAAGACCGCCCCTCCGAAAAAGGATACCTCCCTATTGGGGATGTTGAGTTGCTTTTGACCTTTTTCCAAAAATCGCTGGTTCCCCCTTCACTTAACTTTGACGGATGGGGACTTCCCTTATTGACGATGATTTTTTCCCCCTCCGTTTTCCCCCTTGTGCGACCTCATTGCAGGTGGTAACCCCTCACCAATCACGTCCGTCAATCTTGTCCCCTTCCCCGTCAGAAAACTATATTTCTTGAGGGCTGGGGGTCGGCGGGGAGGTTCTTTCTCTTCCGAGGAAGTCAGCCCTGTGGCTGTTTGTGGTCGGTCAGGGGCGTGTGAGAAGATAACGGTTTTTCGTCGGTTTATTGTTTGTGTGTTCCAACCGATTAGGCACAGAGGTGCCCCCGGAGACCAATTTGCTTCCTGTCTCCGGTGTGACCCTTTAACCCGCCGACCCCCTAGAGTTGAAACGCACGATCCTTTTTTTTTTCTGGGGCCGGTTAGTTTGTTTCCTTCCCGTTTTCCTGGCTTTCGAAGATGTTGTGGTGTCCTGAGTCTCGGCGACACTTGGAGGAGTACACCATCCCCCGTTTTTTCGAACTTTTGTCCCCCTCTTGTGCACATTTTTCTTTTGGGGTTGTCGTACTTTTGAAAAGCAGGGTGCCCCGGGGCGCGTGCTTTGAGCCCCCCCTTTTACCCCTTCCTCCCCCCGACAGTTCAATTTTTTCTTGTTCTCGGTTGCGAGGTCTTGCCCTGCTGCTCGGTCCAGTGTAGCAGCCAGCCCCAACGCGCCGCCGTTGCTTGCGAGTCACTTGACGTTTTGCTTGGACGCCCTCCCCCCCTTTCCCCCGACAGGTCGTCCAGGAACTGTTGATAAAGGTTTTCACTTAACGGTTGAACGTCCAGGTACGTTGGCCCCTCTTTTTTTACCCGAGGCGCCCTCGTCTTTTTTCCCTACCTACCACTGGCACACTCCAGTGCGACCGCGGTACGTGCTAACCCCTTTTCCTTCCTCACCTTTTCTTGACAGATTATACATAGATTTTCCAACGTCTTTTTTTTTTTAGGTCGAGCATGCCGTAGGAAAGCTTTCCCCCTCCGAACCACAGATAGTTTTCTCTTTTTCGTATGATGGTCCCCTGCCTCACCTGTGCTGGGTTGCTCAATTTCTCTTCTTCGGGGTGGATCTTTTTGGGGCTAGAGGGGGATTTAGGCGGGCAGTCCTCCCGTAAACTCCTGACATCATTTGCCGGGCCTCCCTGTTGCAGTCAGTTTTAATTTTCCCCCCCTCCCCCCTTTTTTGAGGTTTCCTTTCCTTTGTGGGCCTTTTGACGTTTTTGACTTCCGTGATTTGATTTTTGACGGAGTATCCTCTCTTTTTTTTACCATACAGCCCCCCAAGTGGTGTGACTATGTCTTGGGATTCCGGAGTGATTTTTTAAACCACCTGCGCCTTAATTTTCCCCAGGTGAAGGTTCTCCTTCCCCCCTATAGAAGTCCATGGTTTTTGGTCACTTCGTGGGGCGAGCATCTTTATCTTCATCCGTTTATGTTTGTGTGTTTATAGAAGGGATGCATGGTCTCCCCTTCCCCTCAAATCCCCTTTCTTCATTTCTGTTATGGTAGGAATTGACACCTTTTTTTGTCTGTTGGAAGGGTTCATTGGCCCCTTTTCCTCATGCGATTTTCCCTCCCATTGTATTCCCATTCACCCGACTTGCTTCTTCAAAGTTTTCCTATTTTGTCATTTTCGCCGTTCCACCTCTTTCCCAAGTCCCCCCCCGTTTGTCTAAATTCCAAAAAAAGTTGTAAAAAACGATATTCCCCATACCACCCCTCCCGTTTAACCAAACTTTTCCTCCCCACGTGCAGTCGTCTTTTCTCCCCTGATTCCGGAAGGTTACTCGAAATATTGCCCGTCCATTCTCAGCAGACGTGCCCAAAATCCCTCCCGGCCATTCTCTCACTTACCTGTCTATCATCAGCTGCGAAGCAACAACTCACTTGTGCGACCCCCCACTTTTCGCGCGCGGCCCCCCCCCCATGCATTTCTTTTTTTCACCCATCCGTGTTGCCCACACCCAATTTTGTCCCGCCCATATTCCACCCGAGACTCGCCGACGACCCGTAGCCACCCCCCCCACGCCACGACCCCCCACCCAGAGGCCGCGCCCCACTCCCCGGCCTGGCACCCCCCCCCCCCCCCCCACCCCCCCCCCCACCCCTGACACCCCCAACCACACCCCGCCCCCCCCCACCCCCCCCCCCCCCCCCCGTTCTCCCCCCCCCCCCCATCCTTGTCCCTCTCCTCGCCTTCCTTTCCCTGTTTGACCCCGGCGACCGGTTCGTCTCGCCCTGGGGGGTTTCTAGCGTTTTTTTTTTACCCCCCTCCAATTTTCTTGCCATCAGCCAAAGACAGAAGGATCGGGGCCCCAATTCTGGGCGGCCCACAACAAAATTTTTAGGGTTATTCGTGCTCGGCGAGGGACCTATCTACGCTCTCACGCGATTTAATTTCCCCTTCCTTCTAGAGGCCGGTACGTCGATTCCCCTTTTTTCCCCTTTACCCCTGAGCATTTGGGACAAACCTGAGCTCGGGACCTCGCCCTTTCTTTTAACCAAACTCCTTTTTTTTCCTTCCCCATCTTTGGCCCTTATCCCTTTTTTTTTCTGGGCAGCCTGGGTGTTCTCTTTTTCCCAAGGTGGTAGTGGAAGTCCTCCCAACTTCCTTTCTAACCTCCGAGCCAGGAGAAATGTCCAACCTTTTTCCCCAAAGGAGGTTAGAAATCACGTGGACGGCGAACAAACTTACCATTTTCAGTCGGCAGTTTCAGTTCAGCCTAAAATCCCCGGCCAACACCCCCGTGACCGCCGTTCCCGTCGTTTTGGAGATTGCCTTACAGTTGCACCCCACGCACCGGACCGGAGCCCCACCCTTTCCTCGTTTTTTTCGAAAAACCCCTCTCCCGCGTCAACACGTGTGATTCGGTTCCTTTTTTGCACCGCGGAACATCGCGACCAAAACGGGTGGAGGCGGCTCTCCTTTTTAATAAGAGGAATTTTGTGGTTTGGGTTCCCCCCCCCGGAATGTTTTCCCTTTTTTTGCGAACCATTTTATGCGTATATACTATAGACCACGGGTCTGTAAAACAGAAGGGACTCTCTCAATTTCATTTTTCTAGGGAGCTTTTTTCTTGGATTTGAATCCTTTGGCAGCCAACCGACATTTGTATATTCGACACCAGTTTCGCCCCTTTTTGGTAGGTTTGGGATGGTTGTACACTCCTTCCTTCAAATGTTTCCATCCTTGCGCCGTGGTCTCCTTTTGCAGTCCTACCGTTACTTTTTCCGAGCCCCTTGCAAGAGAGAGTATGAGTGCTGGACCAGCGGCTTCCCGGCGATTTTTCACACTCACTCCGTTCCCTTATGATTGAACGTCCTCACTCTCAGAAAACGCTATTCAGGGGACGCGTTTTCGCCTCCCTTTTTGGTCCCCATCGCCTCCCCCCAGGCGGGTGCCCAGTGGCCCTCTTCCCCCTTTTTATTACGTGTGAGCCAGGGGCGGTCCCCTGTGCGGCCCTTTCTTCGCTCGGTTCGACTGTATTTTCCCCTTCTGAAGGCGGAACCTGTTTCCAGAACCTTTCTTCCGCACAGACACGACCACACGGTCCCCCTGAAGCTTGACCCCCAGCTGTCCTCCACCTCCCCTTACTCCATTTTTCCCCCCGATCCTGTCACCCCCAGGTTTTTTTTACTTTACGCTCCCCTTTGTATTGCTCTACTCCCGTTCCACCCCAGTCGGAGCAGATTTCAAAGCCAAAATCGCCAGGAGTTGTCGTCCTTTTTTCCGAATTCCACAGTGCTAGCATCTCCCCTGAATTTTGACCTTTTTTCCCAAGTTCCGAGAATACTGTTACTCCCATGATGGTTCTAAGCGGCTCCGTTGGGCTGTATCTCCATTTTCTCCCCCAAATTGGACCTTCTCCTCAATCCATTGTCAGATTTTCCCATTCCCTATTGGTTACCGATCGACCGTGAAGCGATCTGCGGTCCTTTTCCCCGCACTTTCCCCCCCCCCCCGTCCATTCTAGTCTCCCACTTTGTTTTTTTGTTTAGATTTCTTTTTTTCGTGCTTTGGTTTCTTGATCAAGGCGGCGCCGAAGACGATCTTTTCGAGGTCGGTCACTTTCTTTTTTTGACACACTTTCCCTCTCTTTGTTGTTCAACCCTGAACAGACCCTTTTTTTTAGACCCTTTCTGTCCTTTTTTTATCCCGGATGGCCTGGGGACAAGCCCTCGGAGCCAATCTCCCTGAGACGTGGAGCTCCTATGTGCCATATGCCGTGACCCGGGATGAATCTTCCACTCTGCCTTCAGACCCCTTTTCGAACGAAACGCCGATTGCGTTTTCTAGTTGTCAGACTTTGGAAGCTCGGTTCGTACCAGTTTGAACCTTCCCTTCTTTTTGACCTGGAGTTTAGGTCCCGCACCCGAATGGCCGGCGGCGTATTTACATGATTCATAGTGTGCCTTGTTGGCTTTTTATTCGTTTTTTATTCGATGCTGGGACCACGGTACGCCTTTGTTTTTCCGCTTTTTTTTTGTCTCCTTCTTCCGTCGAGAATTAACCGGCTACCTTGCACATTAGTTTTTTGTTAAAAGGGGTGGGTGCTTTTTGAAGTTTTCTTTCTCCCTCTTTCGACGCTGATGAAGTTAGATTTGTCTGCTTTGTAGATCGCCGGCGTCTTTCTTGCCTTTGCCCCAGTGCGGTTGATGATGTATTGGGTCTCACGGATCGAGGTCAGCTGCCCCTTTTCTTTTTTTTTTAGTTCTCTGCTTGATCTTCAGAATTTGTTTCTCTTGTCCTTTTGTCCGCACGGAGCGAGATTCCCCCAGACCCCTCTTTTTTTGATGGGTCGCTCTCCCGGAACCCTTCCCCTTTGCAACGTTTTTTTTTATTTTTTTTTTCTACTAGGGTCTGGGGCAGAACTGAGGGCGCAGGCCCCCCTACTTTTTGGTTCTTGTTACCTTTCTCCTCCCCCACCTTTGGGCAAGGTTCGTTAGGGGTTCAAGCGGGAAAAGAGATCTCTGACCTTCCCGTGATAATTCCTCGTGTGGACCCCCTAATCATGATGTCCCAAGCTTTCCCTCAGTGAAGTTTTCCTTTTCTTTCTTTGTTCTCCGAGAGGGTAGGGGGTGATAAGTTTATTTATTTTTTCTTTTGCAAATTATAGGCGGGGCTTTGCATGTTTGTTTTTCTCCAGATTGGGGCTTTTGGTTTTGTGGCCCCCATTTCTACAACCTGGATCGGGCGGGATCAACACGGAGCCCATGGATGAGTTTTTAAATTCCCCCCACCTGCAAGGGCGTTTTAAGTAGTTTCCCTAGTTTTATACACGGCAGAACGGTGGGAGTTTTTCTGACTAGCCCGAATGTCTTCTCGCCTGGGCCCCCGGGCTATTCCTTTGGCCCTGGTTTTTGTCTCACCCTTTCATCTTGCGCGGGGATTTTGAAGCCGATGTTTGTTACTTTCCATGGGCTCTCGATGTTGTTAGAAACCTATTTTTTTTTTATTTTGCCAGCGATGGTGTCCCTTTTCTTTTCTTTTTTGTGGCCTCGTTACCTCTCTGAACTTATTTCACGTCCCTTCCTTTTCTGGTCTCTTTTGAGATAGGGGGCTCGGCCCCCGGGCAAGATCCGTTGACCGGGGTCGTCCTTTCTTGCCGATGGCGCGTCCCCCCCACCGGGCCCAGCCAGTTCCTTCGGGGAAGCCCTGTCCCTTTTCCATTCTTCCCTCCCGGTCCTGACCGTTCGACCCCGCAGGGCCCTCTCCCCGGCTTTGGAACGACGTCCCCCGCCAAACCCCCCCCCAACCTCCACGCGTTGTTAACACCATGTCGCAGTTTCTTTCTCTTATTTATACATAATGTGCACGGAGATTTTTTTTTTTTCATGCAGTGTTCCAGTAGGGCGATAACCCCTTGCCGTCTTCTTCGTTTCCTGGTATTTCTTGGATTTATTGGTTTTGCAACTTAGGGAGCCCGCGCTGGAGGATTATTTTGGGGGGTCCCCCCCTGGGTTTTTTTTTTTTCCTTCTGTCTTGCTTTTCCACCGGCAACGTCACCTTTTCTCCCTTTCCCGTGGCCTAGGGCGTGGGCTTTTTCTCCATTGTTTAACCCCCCTCCCACGTGTGTCTTTCCTAATACCTTGGTGGGCCGGTTTTTGAAGCTTTCCCTGGCGTTGTCGTGCCCCTTTTTCGAGAAGTCCTGTTCTATCATCCATTTGGTCTAAGGTTTTGACCTCTGGTTTATCCTTCGATAAGCTTTTCTTGCTTTCTTTCCCCCTTTGATGAAATATGTGACCCCTTTGCCCCTACTGGAGATTAAGTCATCGAAGGTAACCCTTCAAAGCTGGGGTGGGAGGCCCTTGGGTCGCCATTGCCATCCTTTCTTTCCTCATAATTGTTGTTTTTTTCCTTCTTCTTCTTCGGGGAGCACGATTCACCTCACCTTTTTTTTTCTTCAACATTTTTCTCATTGGTTTTATCGGGTCTGGCCTTCCCCCCCCCCCCCTGGAAAAATTATCCTGGCGCAGTGTTTCCATCTTCCCCCCACTCTCTTAGGTTCTCCCCCCAGTCTCCATTGTCTCCCGATTTTTTCCACAAGAATTCCCTGTTTTCCAACCTCACCGGACGGTCCCGTTCACGTCCGTGTAGCCACCAAGCCCCCTGCTTAGCCTTCACACAATGGGACGTTTTTTTTTCCACGTTTCCCCCGTCGAACGGCGGGGAACAAGTAACTTTCTAGGTTTTTCGGCTGGCCTGGCCGTCATGCGCTCCCAACCATCTCCCCCTTTTTCATGCAAGGATACACTTCCGGTTCTGTTGAGCATCTCTTCGTGCCGGACCCCCCCCGAGGACTGGGCATTTCTTTATCGCGATCCCTTACCGCGGCATGACGCCGGTCGTCCCTCTCCGTGCTTTTCTCTTCATAAAATAGTTCTCGTGTTGAGGAGATCTTCTCTGGCTTGCCGGTTTTTGGGGTCTTATTTTACCCCCAAGGGGCAGTCCTCTCGCAGCGTGGCCTTCGTCCACTGTACTTTTAAGAGACCTGGAGGCGTTCGATCGTTTAGCGGTTTCAATCCACAGAGATTGCTTGTCCTTCCCTCCTTCCCTTTAAAGGAAAGTGAAGGGATCACTCAAACGCTTTTTTGCGGATCTCAGGGAAGAATAATTCCCCTCTTTTTTGACTTTAAGATTCAACAACGTATTCTGACGGCGTTCTTCCTTTTCCCCTTTTCCCCTCCTGTGGCAAAATCGCGGGGCAATCCGTAGCACAGGAAATCTCAGGTAGTCCATAGGTTTCTCAAACCCTATTTCCCCCAGAAGATCTTGGTTCTACGCGAATGGGGTCTCTTTCCTATCTTTCCCCTTTCCACACCATCGGGCGGACGTCTTCTATAGTCCGTTCCCCCCAACCCCCTCCTTAAAAGCCCTTTGCGTCTTCCCTTTTGGACCCCGCGGAGTGTTTGCTGTCTTTGACACTTCACCGCGCCCATGTCGATTTCGCCGAGCCTTTCCTCCAGGTCCCCGCAAAAAAGATACCCTCGGTTAACCCCCCCTTTCTCGAAAACGCCCTCCTCCCTCGTCTAAAACACGTCGGACGGGCTCGTCGACCCCAGAGGGACTGCGCCACGGGGTCATCGAGGTTTTGTTGTTTTGGTTTTTTTTTCTAATAGTCGGATCTTCACACCGGATGCGGACGGATCCCCCCCCCCTTTTCCCTGAAGGGGGTTGGAGGAGATTGTATTTAGAGTAAATCGCCGAGGAGTGTGTTTCTTTCCCCCAATGTTCTGGGGCACAAACCCCTCACCTCGCTATAAGTTTGGCCAGACACTCCCGTGAGTTTCAAAACTGGCGGCGCCGCCTTGTTTTTCTTTTTCTTGGTCCACCGGGCCGGCACAGGGCTGGGCTTCACCCAACTTCAGAGACTGTGATTCCCTGACCGAGCACCCCAACGGGACCCAACAGGCGGATATAAGAGCAGTCCCTCCGTATGGTCTTCTAGAGCGGTACGGCCCGAGGATTCCTCCCTAACCCGGCCCCAAGTCTGTTATCAATAAATCAGGCTACCCCCGATCCCCTTCTAAGGTCTATCCCAAAGCCTTCCCAAGTTCCTGTTTCCGTCTCTCCCCCTTCCCTGTCTTTAGAAACCACCCCTCTTGGTGCCTCCCTCCCAAGGCCGTACTCTTTTCTTTAAGGGCGCGTACTCGCCACCGTTTAAAGGCTACGGCCCAATTCACTTCCCTTTTTTCCAGTGCCAAGGCCTCCGAGACGGACCCTTTTCCACCCGCAAACCAGAAAGTAATTCTATATTCTCCGCCGTTTAAGGGCATTCGTTGCATTCCGGTCCTTTTTTCGTACCCCTTTGAGGTGAATAATAGATTAACTTCCTAGGCATTACACCTTTTCGGGACCCCAAAAGCGCACAGCAAGCGTCGGTCCGTCGAGCGTTGGTCTTCCTTTTCTTTCCTTCCTTCCCCGAAGGGGACTCCTCGGTTTAGTTTAGGATCAATGGGTATCTTTTTTTTTGTCCCTATGGTGTCCTCAGGCGATCCAATCCCCAATGAGCTTCCCCCTTCTTCCCGATGTTCTTGTTCCAGACTATTTTGGCCAGGCCAACTATGCTCATTTTTACGTTGCATATCCCTTTTTTATTTTCCCTGCGATATAGTCTTCCTTGATTCCACTCCAAAAGGCACTTGCCCTATTCCTCTTTCTATATTTTTTCTTCTTGGTTTTGTTATGAGGGATGTCGGTTGTCCCTTTGGTCCTGAAGAGCGGCGTTTTAGATCGCGGTTTTTCCTCTTTCTTTCTCTCCCCAACATAGACTAGTTTGCCTGGTCCATCAGGCTCTGGAACAAGAACGTACCCATTCTTTCTTCCCTGGAGTCTCCTTGTCCCCTTTATGAATCTGACTCTCCTCGCGCCAAGGTTTTAAGGTTTTTGCTACATTTCCCCTTTCTCGTTTTTCCCTTTTTGTGGATTTGGCTAGGCAAATGAAGGGCTCCTCAGCTTCCCACGCCAGCGACCTTTTTTTTTTTTGAAGTTGGCGCCCCGGTCTAGATGCACTCCTCTTTTTTTCCTTCCCGGTCTTTTTTTCAGGATGAGGTTTACCCCGAATGCAGGAGTTATATTCTCTTTCAGATTATTTGCCATTTATCGTAGTTGCCGCTTTCCCGTCCGCTTCAGTTTTGGTCTAGCCGGATTGAACCCTGGTTCCTTCTTTTTTTTTGCACCAGAGCCGGCTCCCCCTTAAGAACAGCTTTCTTCCTTTGGAGCTTCCCCCCCCCCTGAAAGCGGCCGCTGCGGCGGCACTTTTCTGTGACTTCTCCTCTTGGTAGTCTTTTCCTGTTAGCCTTCATCTTATGATTAGTAAATTTCGTTGAGTTGATGCCCCCCCTCGGTAGTTCTACATCCGTTTTCCCATCTAGCTTCGCCAAGTGATCTCGCTGAAACTTTTATTTTCTGCCTTTTCCCCTCACTTTGGTCACGGAGCTTTATTCACATGGTGTTTGCCCCCATTGCTGGGTTCCCTTACCCCCACCACTCCCCCTCCACCTTCAGGAGTGCCTTCCCGTTTCTAATTAATTGATTTTTTTCTTGAACGCTGCTTCTCTGGATTTTGATCACTACTCCGACCTCTCTTGCGGCGGGAGCTTCCCCCTCCTCCGAACCCAACCTTTTTTGATTCTTTGCCGGAGGTTTTGGACCCCCCCCCCTAAGAGTACTATCTGTCCCTAGTGCCTCCCCTTGCATTCGACTTTGGTTTGAGGGGCCTGGTGCTAAGCGAAGGTTTTTGACTTTTTTTCAGAGCGGTTTCTGGCTGTTCAGTGTCCCTGGGGGAGGATTTTCTTTGTAGTGTTTTCCACGAAACTACGTCTCGCCGGGTCTTTTCCCACGAGCATTGTCGGAGTGGACCTTCACCAAACCCTCCTTCCCTCCCCTTTAGGGCGCCGGGTTTCTCCGGCGCCCCGGTGTAGTTTTTCTTCTCTTTTCCGGCACATCTTCTCAGTGTTTCCTTTGTGTTCCCCTTCGCACCATCTGTCGTATCCCTTTGGGCGCTTTGCGGGATCCCTGACTTGGGAGACCCAGAGGGCTCGGGAAGGATTGTTTCGTGGAGGGATCCTTTCCCTCTGGTTCTTTTTTTTCCATATTGCTGGAGTTAACTTTTCCGGAGTCGTCGCTTGGCTATCTTTTTCCGCTTCTTTTTGTGTCTCTGATTCTGTCCTCTACTCTGGGACGGGACCCTCTCCTTTGGGTGCCTTCAGTCATGGCCCGATCCTCGGCTCTTACTTCACCGCCAGCGTACGAGGTGCGCGAACGATCCCCCCTGTTGAGATTTTTACCCTTTCCCCTTTCCCCCCCGTTCCCCCCCTGCGCAAGGGAATTTCTCAGCTGTCTTCAGCCTGGCCCGCAACTGGTTCACTCCATTAGTACCGCTCCCCCCTTCAGTCTTTTTTTGGTATGTCATTTCCACATAAGAATTTTTAGCTTTTGAGTTTCTTGCTCAGGCATCGGCCCCCCCTATGCTAAACTGTTTTTTGGGTTTTTTTTGTGCGGTCATCCCTATGTTTTTAATTCGTGAAGTGTTAGCTTGCGCGGAGGATATTGTTGGTTTTTTTCCTGTATCCGACCTTGGTGCTTTTCCACGGCCCCCAGTTTCAGCCTTTTTCCTTTTTGCATCTGGTTTTTTTTGTGAACGTCAGGGGAGGATCTTGGGGTACTTTGTTTCGGCCTCCTTTAGGTGGGGCAGTATGCCATGATTCTTTTTACATTCATTCTTTTTCCCACCTGGATTTTTACCTCCGTGATGCGATACAGGGTTTCCCCGATTTTTCTGCGTCGGACTGCGGCCGCTTTTTTGGCCAGTTTTGTTTCATGCCCCTGTGACACCCTCCACCTTCCTTACCCATTTCCGCGGTGTGGGGCTCGTTTTTCTCCTTGACTCTCTCTTCTATAAGTTTTTTTTGTGATGTTAGATTTTTTGACCCCCTCCTTTTCCCAAGGAATGATTATGGTTCTTTTCTGGTATTACTATGCCCAATTGGGATACGGCTATTTGACATCCATCAACCCGCGCCACTCCCTTTCTATCCCCAACCAACTGTTTTTTCAAAGACCTACTAGACTGTCTTTGAAACTCTATCTCATTCGCCTTCCACACCTTTCGGCCCCAGGCGACTTCTTTTTACCAACCTTCTGATGGCCCCCCCCCCTCCAATGAGACTTAACACCCCCAGAGAGATTCCGCTTCAAAGGTGTGAAATGGGGCCCTCCGTCCCAAGGAGCTTCCACCCCTCCCTAAGAGAATCCATTTCTAATGTATTTACTAACCCCCTTTGTTCCCGGACAACGAGTCGTCAGGCTTGTTTTTTTTTTTTCTTCTATCGTTCATTTCCTTCCTCTGAAGCGCGTCCCTATTTTCCCCTTTCATTAGATAAATACGACCGGTGATTTGATCCTTAGCCCTTTTTTTTGGGAGGATTTTTGTTTTGGTTTTTTGGTGACCGCCCTCTTAAAGAGTCGTAGAAGAGTGCCCGTAGGTGACTTTTTTTCGGTTTTTTTCAAGGGTTGCGGGTCTCAACCTTATCGTTCGTTGTGTCCCTACGAACTGGGCTGGTTGCCTTTTCAAAGACGCCTCATTGGGATTCGGGACCTTCGGCGTAAATTTAACGGTTTTATGGTTCATGGAACCCGTCCCTCCCCCGGAGCTCCGACTAAAGGAGATTTCCCTCTCAGACCTCCCGATTCCCCTTTACTGCGAAGGGTCCCACTTATCGTTGTCACCCTTCTCTTTTCCCCCCCCCTGTTAGTTTCTCCACTTGCTTTTGACATCCTCGCAGAAATCGTTTTTTTTTTTTTTCCTCCACTTTTTTCCACAAGGACGTGAGCTCTTCTTTGTGCCCAGTACCCGCCCCCCCATTCTTTCGGCAGGGTCGATCGTTTCCTTTGCCACAGAACACACAACATTCTCTCCTGACAAGTTTTGCTGGCCTCTCCCCCCTTCGTGGACGTTTCGTTCCTGTTTTGTTAAGTTTTTCATTTCCCCCCGCCGCCAAACCGTTACCTTGCTCTCTCCCCTTTGTTCCCCCCTTTGCCACATTCCCCAACCCCTTCCAAGGGTGCGACCCTGGGATCTGAGAAAAAGCTCCCCCCTTCTCCGAACACTGGATAAGTGACCCCTGGGCCGAGACTTTGCAACCCGGGTTCTTTCGTTCCTTGGTTTGAGTTGAAAAAAATCGCCGGCGGATTGGAGGTGTCCCCCCCCCCTCATGAGTCGTTTTTGGCGTTTTTTTCTCAAGGGGATTGGGCCTGTTTTTTTTTTCCTTATTGATATTGGTCTTCCTCCGTTTACCAGAAGTCTTTCTTTCCAAGTGCAGTACGTCCTCCCCCAAGAGTCTTTTGTCGCTTTCCTCCCACCTGCACCCCCCAGGTAAGCCCGTTTTTTAGACAACCGGCTCATACAAGGGTTGGTTTGGTGTCTACCCCTCAAGGCCCCCCCGTTCCTGGCTACTGTCTTCGTGCTCATTGACGGAATTAATACGGGTCCCCTTTCCCCTTTTCCCCTTCCGAATGACATGTTTGCCCCGGGATGTTCATTCCCGGTCCCACAGTTACTTTTCCTTCACCAAACCGGTAAACCCAGGGTCTTTTTTTAAACGTCTCCCTTATTGAGTACCTGACCACGCCCCCTTCCCCACCAGAGAGTTGCTGACGTTCCTGATCCGTTCCTGCACCCCCCCAGGGGTTTTTACGAGAAAGTCCGACCCGATGGATTTGTTTTTTTTTTTCCCTGGCAGGACTTTATTTCCTTCAAGAAGTAAAAAGGATTCTTCTTTGTGGTGACGTCCCTTAGTCTTCGGGTTTTCTTCCCCCCCCCAAGAAAAACCTTTCTTTGTGGTCCCAAAGATCCCCTCAAGTCCTGATCCTCTGAATCTTTCATTTTTTTTTACAGCATAAGCGCGTTTCTTCCCAGTCTACACGGAATAGCCACTTTCGTTTAGCAACGCTCTCCGCAAAGGCCTCACCTTCTTCGGTAGTGAGTCTCCGTTTAGCCGCTTTGAGGTACGGATTGCGAGCTTCCCGCCATTTTTCCTTAATTGTATTGGGGCCAATTATTCGCGCTTTTTCCTTTTTTGTTTACGCGGTCGGTGCTGTCCGCCTTTTCTCTCCAATTGTACACTGAAGTCCGACTTTCTCCGTTTTTATTTTTACATGAGATGTTCTTGGTGGGTCCACTATTTCTCTCGATTTGTCCCTACTTCCTTTGAAGGATATTCGGCGGCTTCTCCCCCCACAGTTATCTCCCCCCAGACCCGTCTCCTTCCCTGTTTTGTTTTGTGATTCTTTTCTTCTCTTTCGTGTTCCCTTTGGCCACTTCAAGAAGGACTTTTAGTCGAGTCGGTAAAAATAGTAGTTTTTCCCCAATAAGATGGAACCCCCCTCCTCCAAGTCTGGAAGTCTTTCACTGGTGTCCCACTGTTTCACTCTCTTACATCACTCTGAAGCCGCTCTTAGAGAGGAGGCGCTACCTTTCATATGTTTAGGAAAATGGGAGGGAGACCTCCTCCTCCTCCATCCCGTTCAGACCTAAAGAACTTTTCCCCTTATGGAGACACTTGACGCCTTTTCCCCCTGCTTGTTGAACAACTTTAACGGGTGACTGAATTTCCCGGCAGGGTTTAAGGCTTTTCCTATCTCCAAGACGGGTACCTTTTTATATTACAAGTCCCCTTCTAGGGTTCATTGGGTGAGTTTCGTATTTTTCTTTACACGGGTCTGCCTTCCTCATTGCGTTATCCGGTTTTTTTTCGTGGCGGGCTCCCCCTTTGCGCCGGCAGGCATTCCCTTTTAGTGCGCTCCAGTCGTTGGTCTTTTCTTCTCTGGCTCGCGCCGCTGTGAAATTTATAGGTGGTCGGACGTTTTCAGACGTAATCTTTTTGGGTACGGAGGTGATTGATGCCCCGTGAGTTAGAATCAGTCCCCCTCTTCAGTAGGCTGCTGGCCGGTTTCCGATGTAGGGTGGTCTCTTCGACTTGCTGCAATCATCCTCGGTTCAAAAGTTGGGAGTTTTTTTCTACCCCCAACTCCGAGTCCCGGTACGGCGTCAAGGTTATAATAAGGTCTCTCTTTCTTTGCAGAATGAGAGATCCCCCCAGTCTTCCCCCACACATTGGCCCCTTCGCAGTTTTTTTTTTCCTTATCTATTAGTTCCTGGTGGTCGCCGCCGGCAGCTGTGGGCACCATACTTTGAGTCAGAGCCAGGACTTTCCCCCCTTTTTTCCGGGACTTGCTGGGGCTGTGATATAATCTAGTCCCCTTCTGTTCGAGGGTTTGATTAGTGGTTTCCTCCTCTCCCTTGGGGACGACGGTTCTTGAACCCCCGGATCGCACCGCTTTTTTATATTGTGAGGTTTTTCCCCCCCTTTTTGGCCATGTGGAGAACAACCGGCAGGCACTGACTCGCTGCACGCAATTGTCCCTTTATAAGCTTTCTTTTGACTCAATCGACGCCCCGGCTTCGGCGATTGTGGGGCCATGAAGTGTTTTCCTTCTCCCCTGACTGCCCGGCTGTTCTCTTGTTCGACCCGAGAATTCCCCCCTTCTTCTTCTTGATGTCGGGGGATTGCCCGCCTTTGTTGTCCCAAGGGCCTCCCTTTTTTCCTTTCGTTTAACTCGGGCTTTGGGACCGCTATCTTTGCTGCGCCTCGCGGGCGTGATGCTAGGTACTTTCCGCCGCCCGACCCCTGCGCGTGTGAGTATGTTCGGGTACCTTTCTTTTCGCGTCCTTCACCCAGACTCCCATGGTTTCGTAGCCGGTTTTTCTTCCACAGCTAGAAGATCCAGTTTTTTTTCCGCCACTTACCACACCCGTCCAGTTTTGAGAACTTCCAGGGAGAGTTCTTCGCTCCTGTCCCCCCCCCTGCCACACCGAACCCCTACGCGGTCGTGCTTTCCAAGTGCAGGGACAGCCTTTTTTTTTTATAATTTAATTAGGGAGAGTCTCTCATTGCTTTTTCATGGAAGCGGAACTGTTCCTTCCTTTTGTTGCGGCCGAGCCCGATTATGGGTTACCCCCCCCCCCTTTCGAAGTGGCCCTGCTCTGAATCTTGTTTTTCGAAGCGTTTACTTTTCCCTTGCTTTCCACAGCCCTCAATCAGCCTTTTCTTGGCTTCGAAGGTGCTTTTTTAGTTCAGGGTGCCAGTGGCCGGATAATTCCTTGTGTCTTTTCTTTCTCCCGTCCCTTTTTTTAGGTGGTTAGATATTTTTTCATCTTCTTAAAGGGGTAACGAACGAGGATAGCTTTTCTAAAACTGATTCTTCTATGTTCTCCTTTTGACTGCTCCATGGCACGAACCCGCCCTTTTCCCCTTTTTTACCTTCCCCCTTTGGTGAGTTGGCGGTGCTGCATTCTATCATTTTCAACAATAATAAGTTGTGTGTTTGATTTCCTGGGGACTCCAAAAAACCGTCCCTTTTCTGTACATTTCCTTTATCCAAGGTAGGCCAGTTCACATATGACTTGACAGTCTGTTGTCCTTCCCGATTCCCCGGCCTTAGATAGATTAAAGTCGTGATTCTTTTCCCGATCTCAGTACAACGCATTTTCTCTATGAGTACCCATCCTTTCCAGGAGACTCTCACCGGTCCCCCCCCCCATTAGAGACTTTCCAATTTTTTCCCTTCCCCGATGCCCGGGCTTGGCCGTTTTTTACATGGGGGGCCGTGTGTTGGAAACCTTTCCTGATGGGCCTCCAGTCCCTCTAACCCACAGATCCTCCGTGATCACACCACAGTGTAGCCATGCTCTTTTCCCCCTACCCCGCGACGCGGGTTTTTGAAGTTTTTTTAGCTTTTGCTCTGTCATTGTTTTTCATGGTTCACTTTTTCTCCATCCTCCTCGTATATAACTATCCTTCCCTTGGCATGTTGAGTCTCCCCCGGTTGTATTTGTCTTTCAGGTTTTTTTCTTCGTCTTCGGTTAGGTGCCGATGGTCCCGCCTTAGCTATGACTCGTTCACTTAGCTGGTCACTTTCATCGTTTTTTGGAGTATCCTCCCCTTTTTTTTCCCTTTAGCGGGCTCGAATGTCTGGTCTTTTGTTTAGAAAGTCCCAGCCTTTTTTTCTTAGGAATCCAGGACCTATCGAACCCCTTTCTTTTCTAGGATGATCCGTTTTATCCTTCCTCTCTTTCACCGACGGGATTAGTGTTCCCCTGCCCAGAGCGTCCACGTCTCGACGGCGAAGTCAACGATCACAGTTTTCTAAGGTACCCCCCCCCTTTTTCGGGACCCTCAAAGAACCTCTTTTCCCTGGTGAGCAATCTGAATCGTTCAGTAGACGGTTTTTCCAGATGGTAGGAAGGTTCTCCCACGTTTAATCTTTTCCCCCCCCCAACCTAGGACGATGCCGTCTATTGTGTCCAAACACCCTCTCCAACGTATATCTCCCTCCCCTTTTGACTGCCTCCCCCTTTAGGTGTGAGGTGTGTTTTTAATTTCAAAAGCCTCCCCCAATGAAGTTGACTCCTCCCCCCCCTCTCCTGGTACGCGCTCTCCCCCAGGTCCACACCAAAAGGCCGAGCCCCCTTTTTCTCTTCAGCGAACAGTTGACCGAAACCGTATGACCCCCTCCCTGGGATCGGAGCAAAGCCCGCCATTAAGTCGGAACGGATTTTTTTTTTTCTCTTTTTCTACTCTCAGAAGGATTTAGGTTTTTTTTTCCCCCCCAACCCCCAATCCCCAGGGCTTCGCCACAGGGGACCCCCTCGTCGTCAGTTTCCCCGAATCCCCCAGAATTTATGGCCATCTTTCCTTTTGTAAAAGGTCCAAGGTTTTCCCTTTTTCCTGATCTCAATCAAGTTTTTTAGGTCAAAGATTGCAATGAGTCTGAAGGGATCCTTGGGGTGGCTTCTACCTTTTCTTGTTCCAAGACGGAACCCACGTCTGGGCCATCCTCGATTTGGCTATTTTCCCTGGAAATCCTCCCTCATCATCGATCATCTTTCCCCTTGCGGAACGCCCGCTCTTCTTTTGCAAAGTTCGTCCATCAAGTTGAAAAAGTATACATCAAAATCTGTCACCACGATAAATCTTTCTGGATTCGCACCCCTTGAAAGATATAGTTTACTCAGCCTCCAAAATCTGCAAGATTCAACCACCCAGTTGGGGCCCCCAACGGTTCGACCTAGGTAGGACTTGGGTACGCCCGCGGCACTGACCTTAAGGGCCGTCCCCTCGGGCTAGCCCCGCTAAATTAGTCTTTGGTCCATGCAATGACAACGCACGAACTCACCCAGGCACCCCCCGAAAAACTTCTTTTTCCCTGTATTCCCCCCAGGCAACTTTACCGTTAACCGCATACCCCTTTCCCGCTGCCGTCACCCTTTCTTAAGCCATTAACTCCTGCAGGCAAAAAGGAGCTCCAAATTTTGAAAGGGCGGTTCCTCTCTTTTTGCTGCAGTTTGTTTGCTTCCCTTGACTGTGAGCTTCAGGCCGGTGGTTTTCGGGTCCTTCTGGTCACCGTTTGGTTCTTTATTCCTTCCGCCTGATGGTACGCGGCCTGAGGCTTTCCGTGGACGGATCCCTTTCCAATTAGTTCTCCCTTCCTCAGTACGATATTGTCAAGTCCTTTCCCCCTCTCTTGAGGTTTTTCAGTCCCCCATAGAACCTGTGAAGCGATTCTTCGGCCCGAGCCTCCCCCCGGGCCTCTCCTTTCTCTCTAATACCCGCCCGTTTTGTTGTTCTCTCCTTCGGGTTGGTCCAACCTTTCTTTTCCTCCGCCTTCCGAAGGATCAGCTTCACGTCTTAAACCTCTCCTCTTTGCCTCAACCCTTAATCTTTCCCCCCCATCAACTACACGCCCGACTCCAGTTTGGCCTGTCACCCTCTTTTTTGAGACGATAGTCCCCCTGCTCCGGAAGATAAACTGGATGCTTGCCCCCTTTGCGGGATCTCCTTTTTCAATTTTTTTTTCAGTTTGCCCCAACTTTACGGCGAAGTTTCCCCATCCCGCTTGAGCTTTGGAATGAAGACTGCCTTTTTTTTCAATGAGTCTTCCCTCCGTTTGACGGGGACCGAATTTTGCAGTGTTTTGAAAGACTTCCGAGCTTCACTGCTCCTTTTGTTTTTTCCCGTTGGTTTTCTTGTTCTGTTCGTGCGTTGGATCCCAGGACGATTCCCCCAGATTCCCCCTTTTATTTATCCCGGAGCGAATTCGATTCCAGTTTCCTTAAGTCTCCTACCTGAAGGTGTCAGCTTTTTTCCCACTCTTTTTTGTGCGGAAAAGCGGATACGCTTGCAGAGTCCGCCTTCTTGTAATCAGGACGTGGTTTTTTTTTGTCT
>Ga0179593_1602434_pt1 | contig 37792 bp, 60 predicted proteins | sample CZODoug2_1_08_16_FD_185931 | JGI IMG/M metagenome (GOLD analysis project Ga0179593, IMG submission 185931) | Vadose zone soil fungal communities from Angelo Coast Range Reserve, California, USA - CZODoug2_1_08_16fungal (PacBio error correction) | ecosystem: Environmental > Terrestrial > Soil >... | reverse complement strand
GTTTTCCTTTGACCACCGTTGATGGGCATTGGATTTACCCCACGCACTTCAATTTGGGCTGTTTATTTTTCGGCCTTCCTTCGTATTTCTCCTATCGGTTTTCGACGAAGCCTATTGATTGTGTATCTCTCCCCTTCCTTTCTTCCGCACTAGTGGCTTGTTAATCCTGAGTCCTTCGGATGGATGAGGTCTTTTTTTTCGTGTTTTCATCTGTGCATGTCTCGGTGACCCTCCCTTTCTTTTTTAAACTAGCCTAGGCGTTTTGTCCAATGGGGGATCTACCTCCGGTGCTTTTTTTCTTCTTCGGTTCGATTGTGAGTTTGATTACAATCTCTATTTCGCCGTTTTCATAACCCCCCCCTCTTTTTTCTCGTCGGTTTTCTTTTGTCTGGCTGAGGACTCGTCTTCACGCGCCTCCTTTCCCCCTTTCGTAAGTCTTCCGGAGCGCTTATATAATACATTCGGCACGCGTCCTTCCGTTTTTTCCTTCGCTGTTTTAATCCGTAATAACAGTTTACAATCTTCCCTCTGTTTCATACGGCCTGGCGTCTCTCTTCTTCCTTTGTTCAGATCTCTTGTGCCTCCTTTGGGTTCCTTGGCAGATCATCCCCTGTGTTAGATTCTCTTATCTGTGTGACTGCTGGCATCGTTCTTTCTGTCTTTCCGTTTGGCCACTATCGGGCATTTCTTTCTTGCTTCTCTTTTTACTTTCCCTTCACCCAGCCCGCTCCCAGTCAGAGCGCGTGCCCCTTTTTCGTGCGTGATCCCACTTAAAGCATTGTCCTTGTTCTGCGTTTTCTCACCGCCGGGACATTTTCATTTTTGCCCGAGCCTTTTTTCCTTTATTCCTATATTGCCCCACTCAATGGAGATTACCGGAGCTTCGGCTTTAAATCCCCCCCCCTCTTTTTTTCAGCCGCCGATACGTAGGGAAGTATACATTCTGATGTCCCTTCTCGCCCCGTTACCGCTCACTTAAATAGGTCCCTCGGGGTCGCCAGTACTTATTTTTTCTTGGGAGCGCGACCAGAGTCTTCTCCTCTTTTTAAATTTACTCATTTTTTTTTTGGCCTCGCGCTTTCTTGGCGGTCTTATGCTATCACGGCGGACTAGATCTTCGATTCTTGCTTTTTATGGCATCTTCCCCCCCCTCTTCCCCCCAATCCTCTTTTTCTATCGCCACTCACAGAGGCATGAGCTCTGAGTCTCGTTTGCGGTTTGAGAAGCGAAGCCCGCCCCCAATCGTCAGAAAAAACCTGTCGTGATACCTAGCCCCTTTTCCTTTTTTGACCAATCATATCCTTATCGGCGTTTTTGACCCCCAGCCCCCCTTATTAATCACACGACAATCTGAAAATCGATCAGATTCCTTTTGCAGACCTGCACGTCTCACGGGCATCTATGCTACTGGACCTCCATATAAGTCCTTGTTCTATAAACAGAACCCAGTTTAGCTTGTCAGCTATACGCCGACATTCCGACGTTTTGTAGGTCAGATAGGTCATCCTCCTTGGCGTTTGTTCTTTTGGTGCACGATTAACGCCACCGAGCTTTTCCCCCCTTCCCTTTTTCCCTTCATATCTTTTTAACATAGCCTTGATATATGCAGTTTGTCTATGTCCCTTTTTTTTCCCTCTGCCGCGGAGGAGAGATGGTTCCCATTTCCCTATGTCACCACGCTGACATAAGCCCCCCCTCCTGTTTTCCCCCCCTCCCCCTTTGGAGGCGCCTTTTCATAGTATTTAAATAGCCCATTTTGTTTTCATTCGATTTGGTACCTCGCAGATCCGGTCCTAAATCCCCTCCTCGGCGCTTTATGTCCACCGGCCTGGTAAGTGCCCTCGTTATTACCTTCCGTTACCTTTCCTTTTTCAACTTGGTTCTTCCCTTCCCACCCCGATTCGAGTTTTGATCTGCTCCCGTTGCTAGGTGCTTTTTGGTTTCCCCCCCATCCCGAGAAAGTCCCTTCCTTGACAAACCCTTTCCACGTCGTTGCGTCCTCCTTGATTCTACGTATGGAGCTTCCGGTCACGATAATATACGTCAAATTCCCAGCCCCTTCCTTACCCGATAATGTCTAGGACCAGGTCTTGCGGAACCCCCTTCGTCTCTCCGGTACACTTTTTTCCACCCTGAAGATCCGAATTTACGTTTCCCTCTTCCCTTTGTTCTTCCTCTCCGCTTTCCGAGATAGACCCTTAAATTTTTTTTGAGTCATTCCCTTTGCCGTCCACCTCCCCTTCTCGCTTCCTTTTCCCCCAGTTTGGGAAATCATGATGCATTCTTGCGAATTTTTGTAGAGCAATTTTGCATCCAGGCACATTTGATGTTCCCCCTACCCCTTCTTTTTCCCCTCCTCCTTGTTGTTTTCTCTGCCATTTCGCCCCCTTTTTCTTCCCAGCTTGAGATTTCCCTTTTCTGCCCCCACTGACGCTCAGCCCAAAGAACAGTGAGATCCAGTGTTTTTTCCCCGGCTCTTTTCCTCGGTTCGATTATTTTGCGCCGTGAACCCCCTTTTTTCATTGAATCCTTTTCCACAATCAAAGGAAGGAGACAGGCTCCCTTCGTTTCGAGTACGGCTACGATTAACCTTTCTCCACTTTCCGGGTGTTCAGGCCATCCGTGGTATCCCCACACCTGTCAGTTCCCTCTGAGATGTTTTCCTTGTCCAAGGTTTTTCCCCATACCTTTTCCCCAATTCCTCACTACCGACTTTATTGGTAAACATGCAGGATTCACTCATCGTTCTCCCCATCCCGTTTCGGCACACTTCTTTGATCACTCGACCTGATTTTGTGGGACCCCTTTTCCCCTGGAAACTTCAAAGCTCTTCGTCTTTCAAAGTGTGTGCGGGGATATGCCAGTTTTTCCTCCCTCGCTTCGCGGTTCCTTTTTCAGTTATTTCTATCTTGCCCTCAAACAACACCCCTTTTTATGTCCCACCCCGAATACTCGACTCTGATTCACCCACCCACTTTATTCAAAAGTGGATTATTGATTTATTTCCCCCCTCCTTGTTTCTCGTGCGAACTTCTCCCGCCATCGCCGCTGAAGACTTTTCTTGTCAGATCCCCCCAGGATTCCCCACATCTCTTTCTGCCCCCTTCTCCCAGTCGTTCCCTCTTTTATGCTGTAGCTTTCCCCCCTCTTCAACGGCCTCCCCCCTCGCTGAAGCGCCCCTTCCGATTTTCCATCCCAACGATCATGATCGTCACAATAGGTCCCCCCCAACTTCTCTTCTCTGTATCTGGAGATTCTTTCGATATCTTTAAGATACCCCGCTCCCCGTTGCGACATTAAGCGGAACGTTGAATCTTTCTGTTTTCTTTTTTCGTTTGATACATTACACAAACCGATCCCAAGGCACGTCGTATCACCCGACTCTCGAGGTATCCCCACACTTTTTTTTTCCAGGTCCTTCTTTTTCGGTTTGGGAAGGGTGCGCTTCGTCAACTTCTCTTTCCTAATGTATAATTTAGCGTTCGTGACCATCTATTGTATTTTCATGATTCCTTTCCCTCCCCCCCTTAGGTCCTCTCATCCGAGGACTTTTTCCCTCCTTTTAGGCTCCCCACGTAACGCCACAGAAGAATGTCTGTCCCATCTCCTGATTGTCGTGAATCGAGCAGCGTTGACGCCCACCCTTTCCTTTTTTACTTCGCAACAACTACCTTTCAGAAAATTTGACTGTATATCTTGCGATCGCTTCCAGAACCGCCCAGAGGCATTTCTTATTTCGTAGTGACTCACCCCCAACATTTTGAGATACTCATCGCAAGGGCTTTTTCCTTGTCCTATCTCTGAAATCAGTTATCTTGTCCTGCCACTTCAACTCATTGTTTCGTTCACACTGCACCTCTGTGACATGCATGTAAGTGGACCTCCCCGCCTCCTCCTTCACGCTCTAATTTGTAGCGTGATGGTGACCTCCTTTTTTCCCCCACCCGCCCCCACCAGAGCCCCCCCCCAAAAAAATGTCCGTTATTTGTTTTCCCCCTACCTTTCACACCCATCCCCCTCCCCATCCCTTTTTCCACTCTTGCACAGCATAACCTATAGTTTTGCCTCCCCCCGTACTAACCCTTCTTCTGATTCTGTCGCGAGCCCCCTCCCCGCACGAGTCCCCTCGTGCTTCCCCAGAGCTTTCGATCACGAATCAGACGACTTTTTCTTTCACCACTTTTGATTTGTTCAACTTTTCTGCCTACACTTAATTCCTCCTCCTCCTCCTTGAAGACCTTTCTTATCTCCCCCCTCGCGCCCCCGCCTAGGATTCCGTTTCACCCGTTCTTCGTGCGCTTTTGAAGACGGGCACCCTTCAGCCCCGCCTCCGCGATGCGAAGCTTCCTTCAGAAGCACTTTTCTTCCATCCCTCCACTACCCTTTCTCCTGACCTCCCCTCTTTGGACTCAAATTCGTCCTAACTAACACCCTCCTCTTTTCCCCAATGGCATAGCTACAGTCTTTACTCCCAATCCAGGTTTAGTTCTTTCCCCCTCTTTTTCCCAGCCCCTCAACAGAGCATTTTCATCATACCCCTCATCTCCCTCCCTTTGATGACCATCCAGACACTATTGCGTTCTCCCTGTCTTTCTCTCTTCGTCTACACAAAGGCGTCGGAGACCTGATACCCCCCTCTCGACACCTCCCCTCGGTCCCCAAATTGTGTTTGGCCTCCCCATCTCTTTTTGAATGCCCAAAGAATCCCCCCCCCTTTTTCATCTCTTAGTTACTACTCCTCCGTTTGTTCGAAATCTTTTGTTGATTTTTCTTTGCACTTCGGATGGGAAATGTGGTCGTCACTTTTGGCCTCTTTATTTTTTCGTTTCATATTTTCTTCTCGCTTGGTTTCCCTGGCTATTGATTGTACCTCCGACTCGCTCCCATGTTCTCCCTAGTTTCCTGGAGCGATGCGGTTAGGATGATTTGTTTTCTTTCCTGTTTTTTCGAGCCAGCCTTTCCATTTTTATAAAGACTTATCGCGGGCCATTTATTTCACACTTTGATATTTAAAAGCCGTTTCTGCGTCGGCGAGGTCGGATAGTTTTTTGGTCCTAATAGACCTTCCTCCTTTTTCTCCCACACCCATAGTCTTCGCCTAGTCGTAGTCGTTTGCCTGTTGTCTTCTCTCCTCACTCGTCCTTCTCCCTTGGTCCAAGGAAGCCTCGTCCCGTAGCATTTCCTTTTTTTTTTCTTCATCCTCCTCTTTCTTTCCTTAATAACCCGTTTTACAATATTCAACGTCTTCCTGATTTTTTCGGCGGACTCGAAAAAGGGGGTCCTTAGTCTTTTTCTTTGACTTCTCTCCTAATCGCCTCATTTCTTCTTTCCCCGTATTTACTGATCAGCCTTCCTTTTCTTTCCTATTTAAAGTCGGCTGTATTTTAGTTTTTCCCCACTCCCCCTTTTGGACTTTTTTTTTCTTTTTTGCTGCGTTTTTTTTCCAATGTGAAAGTCCTATCTTGACTTTTTTCTGTCCGCTTCACGATTTTTCAATACTTTCTTCCCCGGGTTCCCATTAGAAGGGACCCCTTAAGATATTACTTTTTTTTCTTGTTTCCCCTCTTCCTTTGTGATTCTCGGCTATTTGGCAGGCCTTCATTCTTTTTTTTTCCAGACACACCATCATTTTTTGTTAGCCCTCCCCCCCGCCATCCCATTATACAGAAGTCGCATGCTGTTCGTTGATTTTCCCTTCTTCCCGTTTTTTCACTCCCCCTAAAAGGGGATGTTCGGTTTCATGATCACTCCCCTTTGTAGTTTCTCCTCCACGCGTCTCGCAGTAAAGACCAAGTATGGTACGAATGGGAACCTTTCTTCTTCACTTTCTGTTCGTGGACGTTTTATTCTGCTATCACCTCAGTCTTTTTCGCGGATACTCCGATCGGCCTTTCTTTTGGGTCTGCCTGACCTCAGCAGAAACCCCCCTGAGTGTTACGAAAGACGGCATGAAGCCTTCTTTTTCCCGTTAGGCGGGAGAGAAGCAGGGCCCTCCGCCCCCCCCACGTTTTCCTCCCAACTTTGACCCCTGTGGTTTCCCCCTCTCGCCTTCGTTGATACCTCTTATCCCCTTTAGCTTTTTTCCCCCCCCCCTTTCCTTTACTAACCCCCCTCCCGAGGAAACTCGATAGACCGCCCTCTCGTTCCCGGGAAGTGCTTCTCTGGTCCCGTTTACTTTCCTATCTTCCACTCTATCCCCTCCGATAGTTCCGTTCTCTTTCTTCCACCTTTTGATTGTGACGATCCTTTTTGTATTTTTGTTGCCCCCTTGTGTCCCGCTCGCGTTTTTTTGCGCGCTTAAAGCATTCCCCAGATTATTTAGTTATTTTCCCCCTTCTATCTTTAGCACTGTCCTTCTATCTGCCTTTCCTCAAGGCGTTGGCCAGCTGCAGCCTTTGATGTTTTCCATTGCGTGCCGTAGCAACTATTCCCTTTCGATACCTTCCCCCCCTCTTTCACAACTTTTTTTTTTTTGGTGGTGGCCCCCTTTTGAAGTCTACTTTCCATTTTTGAGTTCTTCTTTTTATTTCCTCTCTATCCTAAGAAAAAGGCCCCTCATATTACCGAACTGGCATCTTTCCCCCCCCTTTCACTTTTCCCTAGCCTGGAGGAGTGATTTACAAGGTTATATTGTTTTCCCCCCCCTTTTGTCACCTTCTGATTCCCCCCCTCCCAGGTTTTCTTTTCCGTAAAACGACTCCTTAACTTGTCTGTCCCCCCCCTTTCCCCCTTTTGAGTGCGTTAGTCCATTTTCCGGGGATTTTTGAAGTAGGAGACCCTTCTTGTACCCCCGCCTAACAATCGATGATCCAGTTTGCTCTTTTATGACTTTTTTTCCGTCACACCTGGTCGTATCCCTTCCCCTTATTTTTCCCCGATTATCGTATTTTCATTTTGATTTGTTAGGCCTCTTCCCCCCTCTTTTCCTTCCCGTTAAAATCCTCCGCATCCAACTTGCCGTAAACCTGGATATAAACCTTCCCTGTTCATTGTAGCTATTTTTTTTTTCTTCCCCCTCTTCGTATCACTTTGTGTGCTCAAAGGTCCTGCTTTGGGATACCCCAACTTCATCTCTCTGTTCTCTTTGTTGTTTGCAGATCTTTTGCTTGTCATCAACCCTTTCCTTTTAGGCAGAGGGAGATCCCGTGATAATGCCCCCCTTTAAACATATTGTCTTTTCACCTTAAGACCTCGGCTCCAATGTTTGACGGCCCTGTCCAAGCGGTTAGTCTTTTCTTTTTTTCCCCTTTACCTCCCGGAACAGTTATCTTCCTCCGACTTCCCCCCCGACTCCCGTACTATACTTCCTAGGTGTCGAGCTACTTCCTCTTCTCAAGCGACTAACTCACCTAACCCGGGTCTTTCTTCCGAACTTCCTCCTCTCTTGCTGGAATGGAGGATCTTTATTTCCTTGAGAGGCTACTACTCATATCCCCTTCTTTTATAACTCACTAGTCAGCATTCTCCCTTTGATTTCTTTCCCCCCCCCGGCCTACCTTTACAGACTATAGTTTTTTTCTGCCTTGAGTATGCCCCTGTGAGGCTTCCTTCTTCCCACTAGAATCGTGTTTGGAATCCCCTTTTTTAACACTTTCGACCACTCCTTCCCAGGCTCCGGTTTTAGCTTCTTCTCTAGGGTCTTGGATCTTCCAGTTTTCTTCCGGCCCTGCTTCTTGGTTGCCCTTAGTCTTTTTGTTCTACAACCCTCCGTTCTTGTCCTCACAAACCGAGATTACCCAATCCTTGAGAATGCGCCTCCCCCCCCCCTTTTAACCTGCTGAGGACGAGTGGGATTGTCTTCTTTCAATGCGGATTTTTTCATTCCTTTTCCGGTCCCCCCAATATAGAGACCTCTGCTGTCCTGGGTTTTTTTTTTTCCCTATAGCTGAAGAGATAAATCGTTTTGTTTACACCACCCTCGGCATTCCAATAAGCTGACTTCCCGCGTCCCCCACCAATCTCCAAACAGACGCAGCTTCTTTACTCTCCCACTTCTTTGGTGAAACCAAGAGAGGTCCCAAGCGCAATGATCGTCACCACGGCCCGCCCTTGCCTTTTATCCTTCATTTTCTTAGCTTTATCGGGAGAGATGCTATTTAGGTTTTTCCATTACAAACGGCCCTATAATAAGCATCATGTTTTGATCCCCCGCTTTTCCTTTGAATAGGGTGATTGCTTACCAGTACCATCTCTGTCAAAAACGCCCCCGGCTCTTTCCCCCAGTGCCGGAGGTATAAAAAGTTTTTCCTGTGGTTTTCCTCTTTTTGAAGGGCTTTTATCCTATAGTGATCCTTTCCCCCCTCCATGTCTTCCTTTTTGTAGGTCCCATGATATTGTCCTATTGTCTCTCTCTTATCTTTCACAGGAAAATCCACTTCGAGAGATAGGTTATCCCACCATACATTGTTGCATCTCCCTTCCCTAATCAGAGCCCCCAGAAAAGATTTTCCTGGAGTCCAGACTGGCTTACTCCTCCTTTTTCATCGTTCTCAAACTCGCCATATTTTATCCCTTCCCCCTTTCATTCGCCCCTTTGAATTTTATTCTCCTGTAACTTGAGAAGACTCCCCTTTTCACTCCCACATCAGTTCGTTGCTGTCTTGTTTATCGTCTCGTTAGTCATGAAAAAAAAGCTTTTTTTGAGCTTCTCTTTCAACCTCCCCCCCAAAGTGAAGTGCATCTCTTTCTCCTCGATTAATCCCCTTTAACGTATCCTGGCGATCCCTGGACATTCCTTCCCCTCCCTTTGCTCCAGCTTCCACCCGTCTTCTTTCCCTCTTCCTTTCAAACCCCCGCGCCATAGTCACTCCGCCTTTCTGTCTGGTGACTCCCTTCTCAAAAGCTCATCCCCCCCCACGTCGGCACCCCCCCTTTGCTAGTGTCAATCACGTTTCCCCCCAAACCCGAAGCCCTTTCCGACAGCAGTCACCGATTATCGAGTCCCCTTTTTTCCCATGATGAGTATTCTGGCTCACCGCCGCTTACTCCTCCCCAGCCCCAGTCTCTCTCTCCCCCCCTAGCCCTGCTTTTCCATCCCCAATTTTCTTTTTTTTTTTTTTCCACTTTTATGTCCCCTATGACAAGACATCGCTTCTTATCTGACTCTTCCCTCATTCCTGTCTTATCTCCCCTCGAGCACTTGGTTTTACCGTTTTCTTCTTCTTGGCTTCTTTCCCTCCGCAGCCCCACGACGACGACGCCTGCCTTCCTCTCAAACTTTTTCAAGGACGAAATAAGCAGATTTTAGCAATCGTCTCCCTTCGTAATACAAATCCTCTTTCCTGCCCACTCATCGGGCTACAAAGGTTTTCCTTTTCCACCGGTCTTCGATCAATGAAGATTTCCCCCGCCCTCCCCCCCTAGCAGTACAGATCACCACTGACTCGCATTTCTTTTCTTCCCTGCAGCCCCCTCGCCCCGAGCCTCCTGAGTTTTTTCCCTCCCTAGTGCGTCCTTGCAGATCAAAACTAATTCTACTACCAACAACAAAAATGTGTTGACTCCCAGTTTTCTCTCCTTTTTTCCCCCCGTACCCTCCCCCCCCCATTTCCTCTCTTCTGTTAATCCTTCAGTGTGGTGTTTCGATCTCCATTTTGGATTTTCCCTTCCCCTCTTATGATTTGTCACAAAGCCCCTTTTTTTCCTCTTCAGGTACTGCCGAATCGTTTGTTGCTTTCTTATTCTGTTTCCTAAGCGTCCCTTCCCCTCCCTTCCAATTCTCTCTTTTCATCAATGATCCTTTCGGTCGATGATCAGTTCTGCTTTTTTTGTCATCTCATTGTATAGACAAAGATCATTTATAATCCCCCTTTTAGTCATTCCTTCTTTTCCCGATGACATCATACGGTGATTCGTTTTTTTTCAGTTCCCCAACATGGGTTTCCTTTCCCCCCCCTCTCATTTTCTGGATCCTTTTCTTCCTCAAACCCATTAGGTCTCTCTTTTTTCCTTCGTCCTATTTATGCTTTCCCTTCTTTTCTGCCCTTCAAGCTCCTCTCCCTTTGAACCGGACTTCGTGCAAAGTGCGCGTTTTTTCCATACCTTCCTCCTCTCGTGTCCTCGTCTTACAGTAAGAGTCTTGCTCATCTTTCCCCCCCCCTTCCTTTCATTTTTCCACTGATAGCCCCGCTTTCTTGATCTCCGAGACCTGTTTTTATTCCCTTTTATCTACTTTCTCCTCTTTTGCCCCCCCTTCTTCTCAAATCGTCCTCAGGGGCTTTCCACGGTCTTACTTTTTCTGCTGTTCTAGTTACGTATGGCCTTTTTTTTTTCCTTTATGGCATTTTTTGCCTGGTTTGCTTCGGATTCTGGTTCACGTCACGTCGCGTTTGACTCCGAGCGTGCCTCCTTTACCTCATTTTACTTCTTTCGTTTTTGGGAGGAGAAACCATTTCGTACATTGTCCCCTCGGTGCCAGAGACGTGTCTGCATTTCGCCGGCACTGCCTTACCTGCTTCGAAGTAAAAATCCCTTGTTTTTTTCTCAGTTCAGGATAATTCCACCCCTTAGGTGCTGGAAGCTCTGCAGCGCCGACCGCTACTCCAAGTCCTTATTTTTCTTTTCTTTTCCCCCCAGTATTCCATATTGGGAGACGGTTTCTTTCCCTCCCCGTAACTAAGTCGGAGAAGGTTTCTCTTGGCCCCGCTTCTTTCGTGTCCGGTCTTTCCCCCTCCCGATAGGGCCTTCTTGGACCTTTGCATTTTTCGTCCTGATGGCGTTGTGTTTGCTTCTTTTCTCTTTCATTTCCCCTCCCCCTCCCTGCGCCTTCCTCTTGCAAGACGTATTTCCTTATTCTCACACGGCCTTCGTCGTTCTCGCCTCCTAACCCCTACTCCTGAGTCCTAAACAACGGGACCCCGTTCTTCTAACTTTCGGTTTATAATTATTTTTTTTAGCTTTCCCATGCAATCCTCTCTAATAAAAAGACCTCCTAACACCACCCTCTCCGATTCCCTGAAGTCCCTTTTCCTTTACTTTCCTCCAGTTTGAATATCGATTTCCGACTCTTTCAGCTTTCATTCCGTTCGTTTTTACGATAATGGACCCTGATTTCTTTTTCTCTCTTTTCCACCTTTCTTTCATTAGCGGAGTTGAGATTTGAGTGCCCTTCATCCCCTGCTGATTATCCTTTCCGAGCGATATAGTTTGCAATCTTTGATCTTCTTTCTTGAAATTTTTCCTCTGCCGAGGCGGACTCTGGCGGGCCCCCCCCCATGTAACTCTAAACTGGAGGATAACATCCCCTCTTCTTCCCTTCCTTTTTTTTTTCCTGCGCCTGTCTTAAGGTTCACCCCCTTTCTAGGTCTTCCTATTTTCTTGCCTTTCCCCTCCCCCCCGATACGACCACTTCCCCCTTCCCCCCCTTTCTCTCTTTTCCCACCCATGGAAGCAAAATCGTCCATACACTTTTTTTTTTTCGGCCCGGAGAGCTTTGATTTCCAGTTTTCTTTCTTTTAAAACCCCCCCTTTTCGAGTTGAGATCTTTTCTTTCCCTCCCCCTTCTAGGTGATATTGAAGCCCTCTTTCCCCCTTCAGGCATTTCCCCCCCTATCCGTCCGCATAGCCAGTTGCTTGGATTCTGCCTTCTTCTTTCCCTCCTTTCTTTCCCCCCCTTACAGCACCTCTCTGATCGAAGTCTTTGGTCTTTCCTTCCTCTTCTTCGGTAACAATTTTAAAGTTCGTAGATGATTCTGAACCTCCCCCCCCCGCATCTTCTCGCCTTGAAGACTTCCGGGATGACGTTTCTCCTTTCGACCAGTCAAAGCAGCACCGATTCGGCCCCTCTTCCCCCTTACTTCCTCCCATTCTTGCGGATATAAAGGTTTCCTTCCATTCTTTATTCCCTTTTTTCCTGGTAGCGTTCGTTCTATTTTTACCAAGGCCTTTGGACCTCCCCCTTCCCTCCCCTCTTATTTTTCCACCAATCTTCTTTTTTGTTCCTTCCCTCTGACCTTTGGAGGTAAAGAAAATGGGCTTCGCCCCTTTCTCTCACCTATTCATTGACCTGTATCCCCCGAAATCTTTATCTTCCCTTTGATGTTTCCGAGCAGTGTCTTGTCTTTTTACCCGTTTCTTGATGTTTCTCTTATTTCCCCGTAGAAGAGTCTTCTTATAAGACGACCGGAACTTCGTCCCGGAGTTTTTCCTTGTTTACGTATCTCTAAGGGTACGCTTCCCTCACTTCTGGTTAAGACCCCTTCCGGGTAATTTACTCCCCCCGATCCATCCCCCCTCTCCCCATCCCTTGGGCCCTTTCCCTTCTCATAGTTTTTGAATGAAGGCTAATACTCAATTCCCCTGCTACTCACTTCAGGCGAGACCCCGATTGTTGGCACCAGCGGAGCCTTTTCCTTACGGTTTTGGTTTTCTCAAGAGACTTCCCTTTGGCTACTAATGATTTTTGGTCCCTTTTCGTTTTTCCGTGCAGATCCCCCTTTCAATCGACCATCCCTTTCCCTTCCCCGTCCTTTCCTCGTCGAGGTGCCTTCCCCCCCTTGGTTCTTTTTTCTAAGCGTGGCGTGTAAGTATTAGGATTTTTTCATGCCACCCTCCCTGACCGTTTCTAATTTAACCTTGCGCACCCCCCCAAATACCACCTTTCTTCTGAGCCTTTTTTTTCTCTTCCCTTTCCTCGGCTTTTTTTACTCGGGTGAATCCCTTCCTCCTCATCCGTGATTGCACTAAGAGTTCCCCCCTGCTCAAACCCCGATTCCTGCACTCCGGTGGTATTTCTCGCCCCCGGTGCCCAACAAAGCTCCACCTCGTCTTCTCTCCCTACCCCCTTTACATAAACCCCGATCCCCTTTCTCTTATCCAGCCTTTTTTTCCCTTTTCTCCGAGTGGCCAAGATAGAGGAGCCCGGTCCTCTTGGGACGATGATATTTGCCATTATTTTTTCCAGTACAAAAAGGCGTCCCCTAATCCAGTCTCTCCCCCGTTTCTCCCAGTTCTCCTTATTTTTCCCTTCTCGTTAGAGTGTCGTGTGATTCCAGGTACTTTTCAAAAGAAGCCAACTCTGTCCCCCCTCCACTTTTCTCTCTTTCGTGGTACCCTTTTTTCTTTACCTCATTGTTTTCTTTCTTAAACTGGGCTTCTCATATCCTCTTTATTTTGAAGATTCCATACGGCTGTAATGAAGTCCGTTTCGTTCCTCTCTTTTGACGATTATTTCAATTACTCACCCCCTCCCTTCTCGGTTTCAGGGACCGATCCTCCAGCTCGCCCTCCCTCCTCAGCAGAGCTCCGTTCCCCCGCTTTATATTTTTTGACTCTCTCCTTCCCTTGATCCCCGTCGAAAAATCGCACCTCCCCCTGCCTCCCCCTGACCCTCCCCTTTTCGTGCTCTTTATACTGCGACTCCTTCCCTCCCAAGAAGGCGCTTCCCCTGTTCTCACTTTCCCTTATCGGATCGGCTTCTTCCCCACCCCTTTTGTATTTCTCTCCGGTACCCCGTGCATTTTCTTGCCGCCAATAGCCGTCTCTTTTCCAAGTCTGGCCCCCTCTTTTTTTCTCCCAATTTCCCTTTTTTCCTTGCTCCGACCAATTCCCCTCCCGAGGATGCCCCAAGGTTCCCTTTTCCATCGCACATAGTTCACTCCTTTCCTTTCTCTTCCGTTCCGATTGAAACAGCCGCACAGAGCCAAACCTTTTTACCTACCTTCCAAGACAGACCTCTTTTTCCCGATTGCCTTCAGTACCCCCCCTTTTTCCCTCCTCTCCATCCCCAATCAGGGGCTAACCACCATGGACTTTCTCTATTTCGTGTACCCCTTTTATTTTTGGCCTTGGAGTCCAAAATCTCCTTTCTTCCTCTTTTCGTTAGCGGAAGAGCATACTTTTTTTTTGCTACCCCCCCCCCCTGACTTAAGATTGTCAACTGTTTTTTTATGAAGCTTACCTCGCTCTTACTTTTTTAGATTCCGTTCCTCCTGAAGGTCTTTCTCCCCGCATTTCCTTCTTCCTTTTTTGCCACTACGAGTCTCTTTCCCCCTTTCGGTCAAGCAAGCAGTCCCCGCCCTCCCCCCTTCTCGGAATGTTTTTTTCTGTCAAGAAAATTGGTCCCAATAAGCCATGATTCTCATCCATCGTCCCCCCCTCCATACACCGTTTTTTCTCGCCTCTTCCCCCCTGCCCATAAAAGGTCTTCTCCAACTGCATGGTAGTCTCCACCTTAAATTACCCTCCCCCTCACCCCTCTCGCCCCTTCTTCCTAAACCCAGAATAGACCCCTTGTCCCTCTTTCGGCAGCCTACAATTGATTTGCCGAGACTTTCCCTCTTCTTCCCCCTCTCAAACCCCCTCCTTCGAAACCCCTCCTCCCTCTCTACCCCCTACTGCTCCCCCCCCCATTTCAGTGGTTGGTGTGGCCTCCACGTCATCTCCTTCCCTGACCTTTTTCAGCCAATTCCATTATCTCTATTTTCCCGTTGTTTTTCTCTGCATTGGATTCTCTTTCCATTCGGGATTTGGCCCCTTTAGTCCCAACGCCCTTCCTTTGCGTTTCCCCTTTTTTCTACGGTCTTGAGTATAGACCGATCTATTTTTTGATAGCCTCCTCCGACGCCCAGAGTCGCACTCCCTTGCAATAGTTTTTGTGTCTCCCTTTCCTCCTTTTGCTGATCTGGTTGATTTCTGTTGTTCCTTGGTCCTTTTTTTTCCCCTGGTTAGTTAAAGACCTCGTCTCCCCTGCTTTCCTTCCAATACGGTGATGTCTTTTCCGGAATTTGCGTTCCTATTGTTTGCCCCTCTTTCCTTCCCTTCCCCCAAGTTTTTCATAAACACCATTTAGTCTTCCCCCATCGTTCCTTGACCCTCCCCCCTTCTCCACGCGCCTCGCTTGGGCTCGATTCCCTCTTGGCTACTCCCCCCCTTTCCCCTGGACTCTCGTGTCCCTGCGTTCTTACCCGCTTCTCTCCCCCCCTTTACTTGCATAACAGTTTACTCGTCCTTTTTTCCCCTTCTCACGTTCTTTTCTTCCTTCTCGAGCGATGTCCTTCATTCTTGGACCTCTTTTCTTTTTCTTCCTCATAATCTCCCCCCTTTGACCCGGATTGATCTGCCTCGCTTGTTCCTTTCGTCTTTGTCGTTGCCTTTCATTTATTTCTCATCTTTCATTATTTTTTTCTTTTTTCCTTTCTTTTAAAAAGTCCCAACTTCTTCCCCTCTGTGCGAGGTAGAGTGACCCACCTCCTTTCCTTTTCGGGAGTGCCTTTTTGCCTCCCCCACCCCCTTTACTCCCATCCCTTTCCCAGATTTGTTCCCCGTGAGATTTCTTCTTTTTTTTTTTTTTCTTTTTTGCGAAGTTGACACTGGCGAATCTTACCCACTTCTTTTTTGTTTAAGTAACTCCGATCCTATAACTTACCGGACAGATCTTTCATTGGTTCCTCTCCCCTCCTCGATTCCTCACCTTCCTAACCTTCCTGCTTTTTTATTGTTATCTTTCGATTTTTCTCCCGATCACCTTCGCCCCTCCGTCACCCTCATTTGGGAACCCTTTTCCCCTCGGACAGCTCCGGGTTTACTTTTTATATTTTTTTTTTGTTTTTTTTTTTCTCTCCCCCTTATCAGTATTCTCCTTCATTGATTGTGCTGGGCCTCTTCTCATCACAATTTTCTCTTTCAGTTGACCATCGGCCTCTCCTTATTGTCTCCCTCACTGATGGGAGAGCGTCTCCCTCTCTTACTCCCCCCACGGGAACACGTGGACCTTCGCCCTCATTTCTCTATTTCCCTTTTTTCTCCTTGAAGCCCCTCCTTTCATAACCTCAATCTCCCACTCTTGATTTTCCTTAGATTGCATGATAAACAGTTTTCCTCCGTTCCTTACCCTATCATATTTCTCCCTTCCCAGATAACTCTCTCTATGGCTTTTCCCTTTCGTTTACACCTGCTTTTTTGTTAAGATTCCCTTAGCCCGATCCTTTGACATACTTGTTGCTTTTCCTCTCGTTTGTTCGGTGTCCCCGCGCCCGACCTCACCCCTCTTAGACTTTTGAGCGATTAGGGTGGTTTCTCCCCTTCGTGATCTTTCTTCTATGCCAGCGCGCCCAGTATAAGGCGTGGTTGCGAGACATGTCCCCCCCCCCCTACATTTTCCCTCCCTCCAAGCCTCGATAAGCATTTCTACTTTTTTGGTGTTTTTTGTTTCGGTTTTATCTTATTACCTTATCCCTTTCTGTTATCAGGTTTTTTCTTTTTGGTCCCCCCCCTCTTAGAAGATCAACTTCATCCGTTCGGAAAACCAACGCCTCCCCTCTTATTCCTTTCCTTTGCGATGGCTGAGATTTCAACCGTGATTTTTTTTTCCCCCCACCCAGATTCGGATTTTTTTCCCCCTCTGATTCCCCTTTCATATGTGATCTGCCGCGATAGTTCACTAACCTCACAAACTCTTCCGCTGAGTGTCCTTAGCCGTTGCCGGTCTGTCTTTTATTCTCGTTTTTTTTTGCTCCAAATATAAATACAGACAATCCTGATATGCAGTTATTTATATGATAATGATTTTGACCCCTTCTTGGACGGATTCTTTCTTGCTCTCCCGGAATCCCTGTAGAGCGACCCAAACGCCTCTATTCCCCCCGCCTTTTTTCCTCGGATTCAAATAGACCTACTTTTTTTTTTTTTCCTTTTTTTTTTTTTTTTTTTTTTTTTTTTTTCTTTCTTTTTTTTTTCTTTTTTTTTTTGTTTTTTTTTTTTTTTTTTTTTTTTTTTTTTTTTTTTTTTTTTTTTTTTTTTTTTTTTTTTTTCTTTTTTTTTTTTTTTTTTTTTTTTTTTTTTTTTTTCTTTTTTTCCTTCTCTAACGGTCCCCCTCCGAACCGTGGAAGTCCTTCCCTCCCCCGTCCCCCCACAAACCAAGTAATGCTCTCCACTTCCTTTTCCTTGCATGCATCACTCTTTTTTCTCTCCCTTTTGTGTTCTCTTCTCCCTCTTGTTGACCCCCTTCCCCTTGATGGGACCTAAAAAGGTTCATTCCCCTTTCCCGTGTGTTTGATTTTTCCTTATTTGTATCCCAATTCAACCGGGCCGTTTAGTGAGCTTCCACCCACCTTTGGTACCATGACTCCTCCTATTGCTAATGTCCCCGGCCTTCTATAAGCGAGAAGTTTGATTGCTTTTCCCCTTCCGTTACCCCGTTTCCCTCTCTTTACTCTCGTGAACCTTTTTTTTGATAGTTACGACGACTCCCCCCCGTCCCCCCCTCCCCTTGACCGCGAAGAGTAGGGGTTGTCTTCGCTAAGTTTCTCCGGTCCTACCCTCTTGTTCCCCATCCGGGTCCTCATTTATCCTTCCCTCTTCAGACTCTTGATGGAAAATGTCTTCGATTTCCTTAGCGGCTCCCATAATTAACTAAATGTTAAACTCCTCTTTTCCCCCATGCATTCTACTCCACCTCTTCCCTTCCCCAAGAAGAGCAACCTGCCTTTCAATGAGTTCATCCAAAAGGTTTTTTGGTAAGCCTCCCTCCCCCCTTGGCTTCCCCTCATACGATAAGGTGTCCGCTTTCCGAGGATCTGCAGTTGCTCCCCTCCCTCCGATAGCTTTTGCTGTCCTTTCGGGGTCAAATACCCATCAGGGAACTTCCTCCACCGTCCGGTACCCATTCATGACTGCTCCAACCACAAAATTAACCCTGGCCCTCTTTTCATCTTATTGGCCCCCTTGCTCCCGAACTGGTCCGTCCCCTGCATCGGTCCGCTTATTGTCCTCCTGCTCCATAAACGATGCTAAACAACGGCTCAAGCCTCCCAGCGTATGAATGCTCAGACTGGAACACCCCCAGCTCCGGCTTCCTTTTTCAGTTTGATGGCAATCTCTTCCCACGCGAATGATCGTAACACTGACCCCCCCCCCCCACCACTCGAAGAACTCTCCCTCCGGCGGTTCGTTCTCTTCTGGGTCAACCCCCTTTTCGCTAATAAGCGATCAGTGGCCCCTTTTTCCTTGTGATAGGATCGATTTTTTCTGTTTCTTTCTTCCCCTTAAAGATCCCCTTTACGCCGATTCTCTATCATTCCCTTCCTATTGAGGACCCCAACAGTGGTCATTTATTCCCTCCTTTTCTGGCTCGGGATTGAGACTTTCAAGCCCCCTCGCTTTTTTCCTTTCCGGTGTAATGCCAGTCTGTTGGGGATTTATGATAGATTCACTTCCATAAGAACCTCTTCCTTTCTTAGAGAGATGTAGCTCCCCCCCCTCACTATCGGTGATTTTTTGAATACGAAGCCTTCCCATAAGCGCCCATATCCCCTTCTTCCATCCGTTTCTTCCCCCTTACGTCGCGTGATATTCCTTCCTCCCCCCCCCCATGATAATCCCCTCCACCCCCCTCATGGCCCTTTTTGATCTTCCTTCTCTCCGGCCCCTTCCCGAACAGTTCGAGGCTGTCTCTGTTTCGGAGCCTGAACCACCCCCCTGTTAGCATAAATTTCTTTCCTTTTCGCCCGCGATAATCAGACTTGGGTTCTTCATAAAAGGATAATGGGGCGACCCCGGCCTCTTGAGCCAATGTGGTGTACCCACCCGCGCATCTCCTCTCTGCCTTTTTTAGCTTTTCTGTTTACCCCTTGAACCTCCTTCAACCTGAGCAAAAATGAACGATAGTGCTGATCCACCCTTCCCCAAAGTCCTCCCCCGTGAACGAGTCCCTCCCGCCGCACCCATAACGTTGCCCCTTGATGTCGATTCTTTTCGCTCTCCCTTCCTCCTCCTGCAATCAAGGAGAAAAGCAGTTCCCGTCTCTGATCCAGCCTTCTTTATCAGTTCCCCTTTACTTCCAGATTGACCCCCCCTTGTTTTCATATTAAGACATCGCTACAATTCCTTTTTACACCCTTTTTTCCCCCTCTTAGGATAATAGACAATTGACCCTTCTCGTTCCCCCTCTTTCGCCTTCCTTTGGCGGCATCATCCCAAGCACAACCGCCGACACGATTTCTCTTTATGAATCCCCCTTCCGCAAAGTCTCTTTCTGGCAGCCCCCCCCAATCCTCCCATTAGTCTAACGAAATCCCCCGCGCTCCCCATGTCCCCCTCTCCTCGCCTAGGTCTTAATCAATTGTCTTCCGATCTTCCCTATGGCCCTCCCAGACTTGGATTCCCCATCTCACACCTCACTCTCTCCTTTTCCTTGCCCTCCTTTTGCCTTTCTTCCCTGCTCGTGGCTATATGAATAAATCAATTAGGTTTGCTCTCCCCTTTCTTCCGTCTGACACACCATCACCCAAATTGAATTCTTTTTTTCAGTGCAACACCTTCTTACTGAAATCATCCAATTTCCTCCTATTTTCTCACTATCTTTATTTGGCTGATTTTACATGTGACCACCTATGGTCCTCCCCCCCCCCCCCCACGCACTTCAATTGGGCCGCTTGTGTCTTCCTTCTGAGTCTCTCCTATTTGATTCAAGTCCGACTATTTCTTTTTCTTCGCTGTCCTACGTCAATTTTCTCGGACGCCCACTTTTGCTTTTTTACCGGTTTTGTGTTGAGAATCTTTAGCTGTGGGTAATGACATCGAAGCCCTTCCGTCCCTTAATTGGATATTCCTGGACGATTTGCTCCCCCTTGGTGGGCTGTCCTTCCACTCGGACCCTTTTCCTGGTCCTATTGTGCTGCTTACAATAGGCGTTTTTCTTCCACACACCATTAGACTTGTTTTTCCTTCGTTTGTCCCCCCCGACCTTCTTCCAGCGCTAGACGTTAACTTCTGCCGTTGCCCCGTGCTCTGCTAATACATCATTCCTCTTGTCTGCGTTTCAGTATAGCGATTTCCTGTACAACTTCCCTGTCCCACCCCATGGTTCCATTTCCCGAGCTTTGCGTCTCGAGCTGGGTATCCTGCTGTCTTTGTTTTCGTCTCTCATCCTCTTTTTTTTCCACGTATTGACCCATGTCTCGCTTTAGGTGATCCTGTGCACAAGTATGGATGTCTTTGTTTTTTTCTTTCCTAGAGGATTTTCCTTGTTTGCGGTTTTCACGGTCACAGCCCTTCCTCTCTTTCCGATTTCGAGAGTCTCTTTTTTCCCCCTCTTTTGAGTGGTGGTAGAGTCAACTTAGTTTTTTTTAGAGTTTCCTGCGTGCCGAGATTTTTCTTTTTCGTCCGTGCATTTGCGCCTGGCATGACTTTCTCCCGTATCTTCGGGCAGAAATCACCACTTTTGTTTGAGTCGCCGCCGATAAGCGTTTCACATCCCTTTGCTGTGCTTTTTCTCGATGCACTTAACTCCCCAACGGGGCGCCTCGGGCTCATAGGCGAGTTGGTCTTCCGATAACGCGTTTTCCGTTCACTTTCCTTTGAGGGGACATCGTGGCGCTGCTTTTTTCGGCTTTTTCTTTCCCCTTCCCTGATCGTATTGGGCCGTAATCTTCTCCTCTTTTCTGGCATCATCATGCATCCCCCCCAAGCTTCCTGCACCTAAAAGCGGCATTCCTTGATTGAGAGCGTCTTCCCTTTTCGCGTTCAAGCGCCGGCCGCTCAACCTTTAAGCTGATAAATTCCTTTTTTTATACGATATCTAGAGGATTTTGTGCCTTCCTTATTCTTTCCCCCCGGCCAAGCTGAAACTCGATAAGAATTCCCGTTAAGGGATCTGATTATCGGTGCCTTTCGTTTTAGTACCGATACGACGATCATCTCGCGATATGCGTAATGGCTCTTTCCCCATTTTTAGTTTCCCTTCCCTCCTAGTTTTATGTACGTAGGGTGAAATCCTTTTCTGACTTTTTTTTTTTGGAGCTTGGTGCCGCCCTTACAGCATTCCTCTCCCCGCTGCTTGAGTTCAGGGCCGAGCTATACTTTTAGACATTATCATTCTTGGTCATCCAAGCTTCTTTCCTTTCCTACTGGACCTTTCTTTTCCCGGTTCATTCTCTTGAGAAAATGCCCATTCTCTCCACCCCAGCCCTCCTTGCCCAATACCTTTTTTCTTTTTGTGGCTGCTCATTCCCATACCCTTCAGTCTTCTGATCCTCTTCCCCGCAGCAGATCCTCCTTGAAAACGGAACCGATCGGAGGTCCCCCCAAATTTCAGCCCGTCCCTAACCTGTATTGGAGAGGCGTTTTGTCTTTCAGTCCTTTACCCCAAAGATTAGAGTGTGGGACCCCACCCAATGACTTCCCCCTCACCGGGGATATCAACCCGTTTCCTAGTTAACGTTATTTTCCTCTTTTTCGTGCAGTATCTTTTTCCTTTGATTTCAACTGAGTTCTTCTAATCTATCCCCGTTAAAGCCACTTCTGACGAAGTTATTTCAATGATATGCGGATTGCGGTAACAACCTTATGCTCTCTGAGAATCGTACCTTAGCTCGCCACCCCCTTCCTGAAGATTCAGGGATTTGTGTCCTTTTTTTTCCCCCCTTAATCCCAATGTTAAGGCATCTCCCTTCTTTCAATAATTCCTTTGTCCTGCAATAACCCCGTCAACTCCCCAGCCTTTCTCAACGGTAGTGCATTGGGCTTGAGAAATATCCTTTGACATTTTCCCCCTTTAGGTAAGAGTAAAGTTTCCCCCCCTCCCCCTTTTTTTTGGAAACCCCAAGTAATCTCATTCCTTTGTTGTTGTTGAGAGATCTTTGTTCCCCCCCAAAAGGTTCCTTTGATTCCCTTTTTTGATCCTTTCCGGTCCGAGAAATTGAACACCCCTCCCTTTTCATGACTCAGGATAGTCGAGAAGTTTTTTGGGGTTTTCCAGGGTGATTTTCCACGTGTTTTTTCTAATTGGGACAAAGTGTGGAGGTTCTTGAGTTTGCCTCTCTTTTACCCCCCCCCCCTTTCCGTCGAGGCCGTGTCATGCGCTTTCCTTTTACCTCTTTCCGGCTATCAGCCTTATTTCCCCCCGTTCCTCCCCTCTTTCTCCTCCCTAGATAACCAACGTACCCTTCCTCCTGGAAAGGTCGAGATCCTGGGACATGAGAGATTACTCCCGCACTGCTACCTCGTTTTTTTCCTGACTCTGCCGGCCTTTTTTTTTTCCCCATAGGAGGGAAGTGAAACTCAGGCCTCACTATGAACGCCGGCCTCACTTTTTCCCGAAGCGGGTGGTCCTGTGCGATAACTTCCCCCCGCAAATCTATAAGGATAATTTTTTGCCTTTTCTTGAGGGGATCTGCCAGTAGTGTCCGTGCTTCCTCGTCATTCGTTTTTTTCTTTGCCGAGGGAAATACCCCCCCCCCCCTCCTTCATGCCCCACCCCTCTCCCCTGCTCCCCTATGAAGACTGCGCGTCCAAAATATCAACCCCTTGTAGTGAAGCGTGGCTGACCCTCTTTGGTCATTTTAGGAGACACCCCACATCCAGCGCCTTTGAGAGGCCCCGTTCTCTTGTGTTTTTACTACCCCTCCGAGTCCCCCTTCTTCTACCCAACCTATATATCATTCAAATTTCACAAGAAGCGTATTTTGCTTGTCCCTCCGCTCTTGAACAAAGCCCCCCAAACGCAGCGCGTCCCTTGCTTCTAGGCCATCCACCCCTCTGCTTTCCACCATCCCAGAAAGCCTTTCCCTACTCTCTTTTTTTCCCGCTCGCTTTTCTTTTATCAGGGAGATCTTCTTTGTTGGTATTTTTCCCCGTAGCCCATTTATCCAGTGTTTTACAAGTGAAGCGTTCTTTTCATCCCTTTTCTGGTTGTGATGACAGGAATCTTTCCTGTCCACCCCTTTCTTATAAACTTTTTCCTTTTCTCGATCCCCCTTTGAGTATCACCCTCTCCCGTGTGTTCATGGTGGTTTTTTCCTTGTGAGCTTCGCTCCCTCCTCCGGTTCCTTTCCCCCTAACTTAGTGGAATGCCTCGTTCGTTTCTTGCTCGTCTTTCTGCTCTGTCTTCAGCCCGCTTCGATTTCTATCGGGCCGCGCCGCCAGACGACTTACTTTGGTTTTTTTTCCGCTTCCTCTTCCAAGCGCATTTTTCGACCCATCATCCTTCTTCTTGTCTTGACTGCGAGACGGCGTTCTTTTCCCCTATCCCTATTGATAATGAATCAACCCCTGTGCTTGTGTGAGGTATTTTTTTTAATCTTCCAGTCCCGCCCCCCTTTCTGGCTCTCCTTTCCATTATTTTCCCCTAGTTTTCAACACCAGATTTTGTCTTTAGCTCTCCTCCTTAGTTTCCCAAATAGCCTTCCCCGTCGTTATTTGTCCCCTTATCTGCCCTCCCTTGCTATGGTCGCCGACCACTTCACCTGTCTCCTTTACGTTAAGCAAGCTACCCCACAGTCACGTCGCCGCTGTAGCGTGGTTCCCTAACCTGCAACGTCCCCAACTTTGAGCACCCCCCTTCTTTTATCAAATAACTTCCCTTCAATCCCCATAAAGGTGAATCTTTAACACTCCATCAATAGTCTAGAATTATCTTCCCCTTTCTCTCTTTCGCGAGCAGTCACCTCACGCTTCCCCCCCCTTCCCCCTCCATCTTGATACAGTCCGTCGATAGATACGCTCGCGTCTCTCTCCCCGAGATTGTTAAACTGTTATTTGAAGATGTCATCCATCTCTCTACTGTCCCCGGCACCACTTTGCTGCGAATTAGGATCTTCTTCTAATCGCTTCCTTGCACCGGTCGCTTTTCTTTTGGCCTTTCGGTAAAGAAGAGCCAAAACCCGACCTCTACGCATTGCGACCTCTGTTTATGTCCCTGAAACTTCGTTGCGCCTGACTTACGAGGAGAACTACAATAGGCCCCTTCTTTTCCCCTTTTTTCCCTCACCGTATATTCCGCTGCCACTCTTTTACCTTAATCTTTCCTCCCCCTTCTGTAATCACTTAAAGGGATGTTCATGCATCCCTTTTTCCCCACAGAGCAGCATCCCACCCCTTACCTCATTCTTGACCTCCCCCTTCTGCTCCTCTTTCCCTTTGAGTGCGCCCGACATTTTCGATCAACCCTTGAAGCTTCTCCTTTACACCCCAGGGCCAATTGACTTGCTTCCCAAGTTCCTTGAATGGGTCAACTGTAATCTATCTTCTCTTTCCTCCTTTTTTTCGTAGATGCCTTTTCCCCGTTGACCCCTCGTTGGGCACTTTTCACCAAGGCACTTCATTTGGCCCCCTTTTCTCACGGGTATTGCCGACGGTTTTCGCTCATTGTTTATCGAGGTGCCGCACTTTTTTTTTTGGTCATCAATGCTTCGCTTCTTTTATGGATTCATCTATTTTTCCGTCATTCGACCAGGCCAAGTTCTTATTTTTTTTCGTTTGGAGCTGAATTCCTGTTTCTTCGTCCTCCCCTCGGTCATATTGTCTGTTAATACTCGTTTTTTTCTTTCGTCATGGCTCCCTTTTCTCATAAACCCCAAGACCCCTTTTTCTTTGCTTTGAATTGATGAAGAAGTCTTTCCTATTTCTTTCGATTTTCCCCTTTCGCGAGGGCTCTACCTTTCGGCAGCTCGTCCATGCGTCGTACCTGTACCCCTTCCCATTCATTTCCCACTGATAGGCATCATTCCCTTGCGGTTTTTTTTTCCTTTTTTTGAAATGATGTCTTATGGTTTCCCCTTTGTTCTTTTCCTTTTTTTTCACCTTCCATGGGTTAGACCGTTTATTTATTTGCATTTTTTTCGTTCCTGGTTCCTCGTATTGCTGTTCTTTGCAGTTGGGACGTATTTCCACTAGACGTTTCCTGTTTGTTTTTTTTTTTGGCTCAGGGTTGAAGGTCACCAGTTTTTCCTTTTGGGCTGCGCTTTCCCTTCCCAGCATTGGCAAGTTCCTTTCCCATTCGGGAACATTGGCCGCATGTTTTTTTTTTTCGAGTTTCTTTATATCTTTTTCTGAACTCTCTTTCGGAAGGTTGCGAACTGACCAAAACTCGGGTTTTTTCATTTTTTCCGATAAGGCCACTTATTTAATTTTCCTTTCGGGTGAAAGAGATGCAGTATCTCTCTTCCAGCCCCCCCAAATACCCGGGGCGCATTCGTTTTGGTAGTTCTTGGATTTTTTTTCTTTCGATCACGCCCTATCGCTAATCCCCCTTTCATGAAATAGTGGAGATTTGGTTTCTTATATAATCTTTCGGTTGCGCGTCTCTCGTCAGTCCTCGTTTCGGGTTCATAATCGCATTTTTTGAACAATCGCTTCCCTCTTGGACCTTTTAATGGATTGAAGGATTGAGATTTGCACCTTCTTTTTTTTGTTCCCCTTTCTCCGCCCCCCCTGTTACGACACGTTCTGGCCTTCACTTCTGTACTCCTTCCTTTTTACGCGGTTGTTTCCTCCCTCTTAATCACTAAAGGAGAAATTTACTCATCAATGTCCCCACGGGCTGATTATCTGTCTAATTCATTCAGTACGTCACTCAACGCTTTTTCTTTCCGTGACTATTCCATTTTTTTTTGTTTTCGTCGGTACCGAGTGTTTATGTCGTCTTTCCATTTTTTCCGGTCTTGCGTGGGAGCTTTCTTAAAGTCTTAATCCCTCTTGCTGCTCCTGTCTCCCCTTTTGGTAGCCATCGTTTGATCTCTGCCGGTGTTTTGCCTCTCCTTCCCCCCCTTCACACTCCTCTTCACCCCCCCCCCACCCCTTCTTCCCCGTTCCACCCCCCTTCCGTCTTTCCCTCCCCCATTACCCCCCATTTTCCACCCTACCGGGTTTATTTTTATTCTTTCCTTAGTTTTCGATGATGGCCCATGTGACAATTTTTCCTAGGGACATTTACCTATCCCCTTCGTCAACCAGTTAATTGGTGGCGGCTGTTACTCTACATATTTACATTTTTTAATGATTTGGTATTCACCTTCTTTTTGATCCTTTTTTCCACTGACGGAAAAGACTAGCCGTTGTTTTTTTTTTCAGACCTGGCAGATCCCCTTTTTACACTTAAAGTGGGAGAGTTTTTCATTTCATCTTTCCTCGACACCAGATTCGAGTGTGCTCTCGATGCCCCCACTTCATAGGTGCTATGGCCGAATTATCCCTAAGCCTTTACCACTCGCTGTCGACGTTGCGGCAGTCCCTTCTCTAGTTTTTCGGCCTTAACTCCGCCCTTTCAAAGCCAAGTTCCCTTATCTTATATGACCCGGATTTCGTACACCTGGCCTTTTGATAGCTTTCCCGTCCAGTTAGTTTCGAAGAGGTTTCGTGTCTTTCCACTTTCTCCGCACCGTCCCCGTCTTCTTCACTAATCGAAACAGCGTGGCAGTCCGTCCCTTCTTTCTCTCACGTTTAGTCAGAGCAATATTTCTTTCCTTTGTTTCAATGTAGATGTTTTCAAGTGTTGCCTCCCCGTTGATTTTTTTCCACCCCAAAGTTATCTTCCTCAATCTCTTTTTGAGAGAGATCTAACTCAATGGTGTCAAGTCTCGAATACCAAGCTTTAAGCAAGATTGTCCTCCTACTTCAAGTGCGAGAGCCTTCCTGAATTTTGTTGTTTTTGCTGACACTTTTTTTACCGTTCGAGCCCGGCCCCCTTTTGCATTTCCTTCCTCACCTCAGTAAGTTCCTTTTCGCTTTCTTGGTTTTTCCGGTTTAATTTCTGTCCTAATCAGCGCTCCTTCCAGGCCCCCCTTTTTCCTCATATTAGCGATACCAAGCACTTCGAAGAGTTTTTTAAATGGTTCTCTTTATAGGGGATTTTCCGCTCCTACCTCCACTTTAACTGCTCTCTCGGCGCTCTTTTGTTGAACATGCGGAGATTTAGTGATTTGATTATACGTGCGGCAAGAGCACCTATTCCTTTTTTTAATCTCCCCCCCCCGAAGAGGGTGGTCCGCCCCGATCATTTCAACACGCTCTCCGGCTCTGTTTTTTTTGTCCCGTGCGAGGGACTTTCCCCCTCCGCTTTAAGATTTGTGGACCCCAAGTTATTCTGCTTTTTCCAATCAAAATCAGGGCTTAACCCCCCCCGCGAAGGTAACCCCCTGCTCCCCCTTCCTGCCGCCACCCCAATTATACAGGGATTTTTTCTTCTTTTTCTTCTATTAATGTAATCGTTTTTTGTCCCTGCGTCATATCTTTACGCCTTCCCGGGCCCGTTTTCTGATGCCCCCACGGTCATTTCTTCCTCATCCTTGGAAAAAACTCCTTGCCCCTTTTTCTCCCACTCTTTTGTATTGAGAGGAATTTGGCACACCAACCTTCACAAAGAGTTCCCCTCGCCCTGATGGAAATGCCGGAACATAACCCCCCCCCCCATTCTTGTACCCCATTTTCACGCCTTTCATAGCGGCATTCGAAAAGGATCGCGACTTCTGGGAGAGTATGCTTTTCTAACTTTTCTTTTTTTTTTTCCCTACCCAGCTGATCACTGGAGCCCTTTCTCCCTTTTTGTTTGTCGCGCTGTTCGTTTTTCGCTGTATGTTACAGTACTTTCCCAAGCCGCAAAGGAATAGCGCCAGCCCTTCCCTTCTTATTTATCAAATGTTTGCAGTTTTCCCTGGTGGCTTTTTCCAGGGATGAGATTCTCTTTTCATAGGGGGTTTTTTGCTTTGCCCTGACTTTTTTCTCCTTTTTCTTGCTGTATGACCCCTATTTTCCCCTTGCGTTCTTGGAGCTCGTTCATCGTCAAGGACTGTCCAGAAGACGGACACTCCACGCTTTCACCTTTCTTGTCCCCGCGTCCAGATTTTACGTTGTAGCCGAGTTATGCGCTCAACTAGCATATGATACGCCGCAACCCCCTGCCCTTCCTTGAGGGAGGTCTTCCCCTTTCATAATTGGCATCGTTTTCCCGCAAAGTCTCGGATTTTTACCGTATTTATCGGCGGACTGCCCACAAATTTTAGCGCCCTGGAATCTCTCGAGGGCTTTTTTTGAACATTCCGCGATTAATGACGTCTTTTTTCGCCCCCCCGACATAATCGGCAAGTCCTTTTTTGCCGTCCAAGGCAAGCAAGTTTTGGATGTCCCCTTTTTTTGACTCCTCCCGCGCACATACTTTCTTGTGCTGTGACCGTCCCCAAGCCGACACCCCCGAGCAAAAAATGCCCGAAGTTGTTTATACCTAACGGTAAGACAGCCATACGTTTTTTTGGCCTCGCCCACCCCTAGCGCCCGGTTTTCCATTGTTGGGGATGCTTCGAGCTTTTGCTAAACTTTATCTTCCCCAGAATTTCGATACGATTCCTCGAGCATCCTTGATCAGGGGACACCATGGCCTAGGTAACACTGTCTTAAGTTCATTCCTGTAAGACGCAACCTTTCCCGAACTTTCCTACTTGCCGCTTCCGTTGCACCCGTGAGGGCCTTTGTTCTTTCCAGCAGAAACCTTGCCCCCTTTTTTATTTCTATTGTATCCGTTCGCGAACCCCTTTTTTCCGCCATGGTAACTAAGGGAAGCCCCCCAATTCCCGTCCCCTAACGAAACACGTTTATATCCAGCTTTTAATGTTTTTTCCCCACATCGTGAATAGAAGACCTTTATTTAATCAAACTCCCCTCTGAGTCCTCTTCTTGACCAGACAGTCCCACCCAGATCTACCTATTCCTCCATACCCCTTTTTCCTCAGTCTTTGACCAGCAGCCCTTGACCCCTTTCCTTTCTACTTCTCCCCTAATAGGAGTATCTTCGATTCCACCTCTTCTCTTCCCCTCTCAGTCTAACCGACCCACATCATGCTGCCCCACCTGAGTGCGTTGGTGACTCCAAGTTTCCACCCCGAATGGGTTAGCCCCAATCATCTTTCGTTTTCCTTCCTCCTCTTTTTTCTTTTTTCTCTCTTTTTTTTTTGTTTTTGATTCGTGGTAAAATTAGGGTGGGCCATTGGATACCAACGCACTTCATTGCTTTTCCTCTTCTTTCCGGAGACTCTTACGAAGATCGGTGCCATCCCTTTCCTCTATTTTACTAGATAGCCATATCCGTCTATGCCCTGCTGCTTTATCCTTCCCGGACTGACTGGTTTTTTCTTTCATCGTGAATTGATCTTGACTCATTAACCCTTTATGCGTTAGACGCCTTCCTCTTTTTTTTTTTAAGAATTTCTGGCTGCTTTTGCCTATTTGCGTTCTCTTTTTTTTCCTGGCTCTTCATAACACCATCTCTTCCCCCCAGGTTCTTATGATTGAAATTCCCAGAGAATCTTTTTTCGAATTTTTCTTTCAGCAGTCTCTCTGGTCCTTACTCTCCCCCGTTTAAGTTAGCGAAGTCTGTCACATCCTAACGCTGGTTAAAACTGATGAATAACGCTTCGGCGTATCGAGCCTTTTGCTGTTTTTCTCTTTGGGACTTGGTTTTTGACGGTGATCATATCGCATCCTTTTTATCCCTGCCTGTAATTTGTTGAGGGATGCTGTGCATCGTTCCAATATGTTTTTTGAAGATTTCTCAATAGGTCCCTCTTTTTTGGTTTTTCGGCCCTTTCTTTCAAAATACTCCCCACATAATCTTTTTTCGAGGTCCTGTCCTTTCCTCATCGGTTGCCTGGTCGGCGGCCCCTATCCCTTTTTTCTTTCCTTTTCCTTATCGCGTGCCCTTTTACTTTCTTTATTATTTCCTTGAGCCGGCACTGACTTGAGATATGCCTTTTTTTTATTCATACAAAAATTTTTCAGTCCGCCGATCCTCAGGTTTCCCTCTCCCGCGGCGGTAGGGAGCCCAGCTTTTTAGCGAGCATCTTGTCACGCCTCACTACCTCTGGTCGGCTTCGGGTTCGGCCTGTATCAATATGGCGATGAGGTCGCTATTAGTCACAGACCATTCTGACGTCCTTTTCTTTCACGTTTCCTTTTTCGGGTCATGTCTTCGCTATATCTCGTCTGTCTTTTGCGGTCCCCCTTCGTGGATGGATTGTGGATTTCCTTTTTTGACCTAGCCATCTGCCCTCCGGGTCCACGAACATTCATAGCCTGAGAGAGCGCCCCCAATTTTTTAATTGCAGACTTCCGCACGCCCCCCTTTTACACCTTTACCTTGTTTTGATCCTCTTTACCCGGTTATAAGCTATTCTTTTCTTTGACAGCTCCTGTTACAAGGACAAGCGTTTTTTACTCCTCACGCTTTGAAATTGTATAAAATTTTATAGTTACTTTTTCAATCTCCCTAAAAGTCCCCATATAAGCCGCGATATTGCTCTTTCCATTACCCCTTGTAGATCATAGATAGTTTTGTATACTGCTCGGTTTCCCACTGGCGTCCCTTCGAGTCTTTTTGCTTTTGGGGAATAGCATTAATTTAAATCCAACGCTGCTGAGAAGGACCGCTGACCCTCCTTTATCACTAGTGATATATGAAGGATTTTTACTGACCCCTCTTGATTTTTCCTCTTCCGAGGCGTTTTTTTTGCTTTTGATTTAGTGAACGCCGAATTCCCCGAGGACATGACCCCTTGCTATTTGTATACTGGCTTTTCGGTTGTGGTGCAGGTTTCCTTCCTATTCCCTGTCCCTTTTGATGTTTTTGTAGTTCGCGCGATCGGAATAACTGTCCCCTCTTTTGAGGAGGAAAAAGACCTTGCCTCCTCTCCAAACTTCCACCTTTTCTCGGAGATGCTTTTTTCTCTTAAAGTTGTCTTTGCGGACCACCCCCTTAGTGTAACTTCATGATGATCGCACCGTGCTCTTTTTCGTATTTCCTTTTGAAAATTTGTCCGCCGCGTTTTCCCCCGGGTCTTCTTTCGCCTCATTTCCCTCCGCCATCAGCAATCAGATTTATCGTGAATGACCCTCTGCGGAAACCCTTGAATCGTCTTTTCAGACCCTCCCGTAGATTCCCCCTGAAGATATCCCGACGGATTCCTGGCGTTTATGCTGGCTTCACACTTCCCGGCTCCTCCCTTAAGCGAACCCTTGCATCCATCAATTCCCAAGAACTTATTTTCCCTCCTTCCCTGTCTCTTCTTTTCTTCTCCTTGGTGGCACTCTAGCTTCGACAAGTTGTGCCTGCCCATTTCCCTCCCAAATTCTCTCTCTTTTCCTCCTCCCTTTGGTTCTTTTCCCCCTTCTAGTTCAAATAAACTGGTTTCCCTTCCACGTCTCGCACGCATACCTTTTCCCCCATTCGTCAGAATCAACACACTGTCCCGTGAGATCCGCGTCTCGTGCTTTTTTTTCGTCGTTGCTGCAGCGTCGTCCTCCCCCTCCTTCGTTTCACATTTCGTTCCTGACGAATCACACGGATCGTCAATTCGTTCGGGGTTTTGTGTAGTTGGTCCTTTTCCCCTCGGACTTTCCGCAATTCAATTGTTTTTCAAACGGGTCCTCACTCTCGACTCCCCGATCAGCGATTGCTGGAAATGGCCCCCGTTTGACATAGTTCCTACTACTTCCATCTCCCCCCCCTTTTTCATCCCTTTACGGAGAGTGTCGAAGCAGGATGACTTGATCTCGGTTTCGGCAATATCACTAGTTTCTGGCAAATCATCATGCCTTTAGCCCATCGGTTTTTTGGTTCAACCCCACCTAATCGCCTTCTCTGTATTCGTGCGAGGGGATCTCCTGGTTTTTGACACGCTTAAGCGTTCTCTGTTCCTCTTCTTTTGGGACTACCAATCAGGTTTTTTTTAATTTGCTACACTCGAAGTATAAATTGAAATCAGCCACCATTATTACCAGGGATTCTTGGCTTTTTTTCTTCTGGTTCGTCCGCCACTGGCCCGCCATTCTCTCGCTCAGTCCCCGCCCTTTCCTGATATTTTTTCCGTATAACCCTCTTTGCTACCCCATAGCTTTCTCCAAGTCCCCCCCCTGCTCAAGGAAATGCTTAGACCCCACAGCTCCAAACCTTCCGTCCCCTGACTGATGTTCAACCGAGCGTGACACACACCAGCGACCTTCCACTCCTTGGAACTCTCCTCCCTCCGCAGCTTCTCGGGCGGTATCTGGGAGAGCTTTTCTGGTAATTTAAAAACTTTCCTTGACTCTCCTTTTTTGACAAGTGACCGAGTCTTCTTTGACCTTTCTATTCCATTACAAGATTTGTTTCACCCCCAAACTCGAAAGGACTAGCGTTTCCAAGTGCGAGCATTTTCCCGTTTTTCGGTGGCGGCGGAAGTGGCGGCCTCGACTTCTTGGGTCTTTTCATCCCTTTCTTTTCATGCCTCTTTGCCCCCTGATCGGCGATTTTTATGAGTATGAACACCCCTCCTCCCGGACGATCAGTCTCGGGACGCCTCCTGTGATAGCCTTCCTTCCCTTTAGTCCCCGCAGCTGCCCCTGTCAACATGCGCCCCCCTTTTTTTCGCCGCTTTTCATATCGCGCTCTCCCTTATTACTGCCGCAAACCCACTCCCCTTTTTCTAGTGAGCCGGTGACCCGCGCTGTCCCCTCCAGACCAGCCTTTTTTTTTTTTAGTTTACCCCTTATCGGATTTGAACCCCCCACGATTTTTGTTCGCCGAAGTATACGTTGCTTCGCAAATATCCCCCCGCGTCCCTCTCAAGTTCCTCCGATCATCCCTTTCCCTTCCCCTGGATCATGGTGGCCCAGACTCCCTCCCGTGGTAAGTGACATCACGCTGAGAACCCCTTCCGCTTTCATTGTGAGTGCGGTTTTGTCACTTGAAAACTCTCCCCACCCCCTCTCCAAACATGCTGTGAGAACTCCATCCCCAACGGCACCCACTTTCCCCCCTTACAGCTTCCGCAAACAACTTTTTCCGGTTTACACATGATGACGATTCTTTCCTTTCCTCAACGTTGTCCCACCATCTCCACAAGGTACCCGAAGTTGATCCCTTTTCCGGTTACCATGACTTGAAAGATTGTAAACTTTATGTCCATTCCCCCCTCCTTTCAGACAGCAGTTGCCCCCCTCTCTTGCCAGAATTTAGGACTCTCCCCATCCCTTTCTTCTTTGCACCTTCCTAGTTGAGTTTCAAGAGGGCAGCATCCCCCCCTCTCCCCCATGCGAAGATCAATTTTGTTCTTTCTTTTCATTGGCTTTCCTCCCTCCCCCTGATCTTTTACTCCCTCACCCCATAGAACCGACCATCCCTAACGAACCACGTCCTTGGTCACACCGGCCTACGCCTACCAGGCCTCAAAAATGGAACCTTTTTCAATTCCTCTTTCCCCTTCCTGACCCTCCCGTCAATCTCATACAATAACCGAATCGCTCATGACCATCTTTTATTTTGTCGAACCCCGAGTGCCCGCCCTCCCCTTTCCCCTTCTTCGCTATCCCGACCAAACCTCCTCGACCCTGACCTGGTCCTGTGCGTTCACTCCAAGGCCCATCACGTCCCAACCCCATCTTTTCCCCTCATTACCTTCTTTCTGATCTTTCTTTACCCAGTTTCCCCTTTTAGGACTTGGAGTCACCTTCCAATTCGACTTTTCGGTATATACGGATTCGTCTCTCCCACCCCCTTTTTTTTCCTATTTTGTATCGCCGAGCTACTCGCCACTCATCTTTCTTTTTTTTTCCTTCCCTTAGTCTCCCCCCCCCCCCCCACCCCCCCCCCCCCAAATCGGTTCTGTGGTTCTTTTTGGTGTTCTTCCTTTGATCGACCTCCCCTTTTTCCCTTTTAAAGCTTTCCTCCCCTCTTCTCTGTAACATTCCCTTTTCCCCGCTGCATACCTTTTTGCGTTAGACTTGTCGGTTTTCAGTGGCGTCCTAATCTTCTCCTTCCCTTACTTCCGAAACACCAGTAGCTGTTCTAGTCGTCGTCTCTTTTTTTTGCTTCTTTTCCCTCCTTCTTTCACCTCCTCGACGGTTTCACGAATCCGAGTGGTAGTTGGCTATCCCCTCTCTTGTCCTGTTTTCTTACGTACTTCACGGCCCCATTCAATTCAGTCATGGTTCCAAGGATTCTTCTCTTTCGGTCTTCCCGAAATCTTTCTTCCTTCTGTTTTTCTTTTCCTCTTGCTTGATTTGGCAGACATGGTCGATACGCTCGCATTGTTGCGGCTGATAATCTTTTCTGTTAAGTTGGGGAATTTAGTTTTTCTCCTCTTCCGGTCCTTTTTCTGTTTTTTTCCTGGTCTTCACCCCAAGTCTAAATTTCCGTTCTGTGCTTTGATCTACACTTACAGCATTGTTCCCTCTTGCACCAAGCCGCGGAAATTTGGCCCCCCTATGATCGTCGTGCCCTCTCTTCTCTGTGAGCCGCCATTCCCCTGTCCCTCTTACCCCCATGCGGAAAGCCAAAAATCGTTTTGTTCCCCTTCCAGACGATCTACGGGAACCTTTCAAGCGTTCTTTTGTGCTGTCCAGCGATTCATTTCCGCTTTACTCCCCACAAAGGGGCGGCATTCTGGTTGTTCTCACTCTCTGGCCTTTCCCCTCTCCCCGCGGTCCCCCTCCCCCCGTCCAAGACAAGTCTGCCTCCCCTGGTTTCTTGGCGCTGCCTTCCCTCTTCTTCCCTTTTGTTTATCAAAGATTTCTTGGCGGGCTGCCCCTTTATCTCCGGACGTCTTTTTGCATTGAATCGCAGTCGCGATCCTGGTCTTACCCATCCGGGGACATGAAGGATTCTCCGCGGGGCTGATCAGTACCGTCCGCCGCCACACCGCGTCTACACCAGGCACATTTTTCCTCCTCCCTTGATACTTACTCCCCCTTTAGGGCGTTTCTCAACTTAATCACGACAAGCGCAAACTCTCCCCCTCACGCCGTTTAACTTGTCCACTGTGTGTTCTTTCCCCCCCCCTTTTTTCCTTCCCTCAGTAGTTCCCCCTCTCGCCTCCGATTCTTGCTCAGGCGCTATTCACTTCGTGTTTTTCTTTAGCTCGTTCGTCGGTCCCATCTTTTGCCCCCTCATTCTTCAGCGTCTCGGCGTTTTAGTTTCCCGGTTATCTTTTCTCAATTACGTGCTGGTTAGGGTATGGGGTTCTATCCCCCAAAGGATTTCTCTTACGGGGACCCAAGATGTTCCACTTCCGTTTCTAGAGGCGGTACCTGCGCATAACATGACCCCTAGACATTGAATTATCCCACATCGCGGCGCAACCTTTCTTTGGGTTTTGGCGGCGCTGCTTCATGTATTTCTCCCCATTGAATTCCATGATTTTGTTTTCCCCCCCTCCTTACTCCTTCAAGTACCCGATCCTCGGCGAGGATGAACTGGCCCCCCCTCGAACGCATACAATTTCACGGAGTCCCTTGCCCTTTTCCAAGGTTCCTATGGGCCGGACCCCCCTTTCTCGTGGATCCCCCCTTTTTCATGACTTCTTCCTCCCCGGCATGTGATCTGGCAGATACGGTTGGTTACCACTCTTACCGTTCGCTCTTTTGCGTGCAGTTGCCTTTTATGCTGAAGATACTTCACGATTCTTTCCCCCCTTTTCCCGCCCCTAAGAAAACGATTTCTCCCTTTCCTTGCGTAATGATATGAACAGGCCACACATTTAGTCGTGATAGAGGAAATAGTAAATTAGACCCCCGCCTCGCCTTGTCCGGACTTAGTGGCGGTGATTCCTGCCCCTTCCTCTTTTCCTTGAAAATTTCCCCATAACTTGACTAGTGACTCAATCCCCTTTCCGGGATCCTACGTCCCTTTTCTGCGCGATTTCTTGAGACTTGTTTTAATTAGCGTCTCTTCTTTTTTTCCCCCGTCCAAATTTTTCTACGAATAAAATTTCCTTTTTCTTTTTCTTTCACCTCATCCGTTGTTTTTGTTGACTTGTTAACCTAAAATGGGCAGTGAGGTTTCTCTGTCACTCCCTTGACCCCCCTTTCCTCCCTTCCCTGCTCCTTCCCTTTTCCCTCACTCGATCCGAGCTTGCGTCCTGCTGCAAGAGGTGCTTATTTTTACCTCGTTAAACGGTGGGAGATTCCGCCGACCACAATTTAGTCGTAACATTCCTCTCAGAAAGCTTGGGGCTGTCGAGCTAAGGTACGATACGGCTTCGACCCTTCTCCAATTCTCATATCTATCGTCCCGAACTTCCTCGCCTGTCATCTTCTTTGGCGAACTTGATCTTTCATCACGGCCCCCCTACTGCTTTCCCAAGCGTTTGGGTACCATAGGATGTTCCGTTTTATAGGTCCCCCCTTCCCCTATGACCACTTTTTCCCTGTTCCTGCTATAATGAATCCACTTGGGTGGTCGGCAAGATAACCATTGCATCTCCCCTTCCTCCGTTTGAAGTGTAGGAGTTCTGTTCCTGATTTTGTTTTCTGAGCGGTTTCCTATGTCAGTTATTCGGACGTTGAAATACCCACACCCTTACTCCCCACAACCAGAGAATGTATAAATACCTTTGACTTTCTCCCCCCAAATCTTATTCCCCCCTTGTTGAGCTCTCAGGTGGTCATTGATAGGCGCAATGTTACCTCCGCATCTAGGCAGCCGTGCCACTTCCTCTTGTCATCATGAACTTCAGACTCTCCCTCCGCTTGTCCCCACCCTATCGAATCTCCAAGAGCTGGTATTGCTCTTCGTATGACGCCAGCTGGCAAAAAAGCTCCCCATCCGCGCATGCCGCCCAAGGATTGCCCCCCGATCCATCCCAAAAAGCTTTCTCCCTTTTTAAAAAGAGTTAATAGCGACACCGCGGAGCGGTATCTGGGCTATTGATTTCTTCAGTTCAAACGGGAGCCAGAGGAATCCGACCCGTGTCTCCCTGCTTTTAAGTTCATCTTTTCCTCTTTGTCTTTTCTAGTATGCGTAACGCTAAAAGGAGCGTATAACTAAGTTCCTTATTCTAGACCGTTTTTCCCCTTGTTCGTGGAGGCCGGAATTTATGCTATCCTCAAGCACTATGAAGGTGATCCCCGTTCTTCCTTTCTTCTTGCAATTATAGGACTCTTTTTTCCTTTCCGAGGTTCTTCTCCCCCCCATCTGAGGCGATAGAGTGGCGAGAAGAGTCCTTGTGAGGTCGATTTTGATGCAGAAGAACCTTCAAAGCTCTCCGTCTACCCTTCGTTGACTGGTGTGACGAGCTCCGAGGATTAGGTCCGCCCCATAGTGTCCTTGCCTCACCCGCTCCACTTGAGTTCTTTAGGTCATTTAGGACTTCCAGTAAAACGGGGGGCCTCGGCTTCCCCTCTACCTGTATCGGCGGGACGTCCCCACTATGTCTTCCTCAGCTTTGTTCATTACATTGAAAGTTTGCCTTTTCGACAAAAGTCGCGATATCCCGTCTGCTGCCCTATCATCATCTGCCATTTTCCGGCGACTTTTTGCGCCCCTCCCCCGTGAACTCCAATAGTGATGAAATCTGTCTTTCCCAAGTGTCAGATAGGTCCGCTCTTACTTTCTGGTGCCCGTCACATTGAAACTTCCGACTCCCCCCTCTGCAACACACAGCCCATTTCTTTCCAATCCCCCCTTCCACCCAAAGACAGAGACGTGGAAAAACGTGATTTCCCAACAAATAGAGAGCATGCTCCCCCTCTTTTCCCATGATTTTCGCCAGCAAGTCACCTGCACCGAGTAACATATACATTCCATCTCGATCGATCAACGCTGATTTCTCCATGTGACCCGACTTGAAGACTGTGTAAAATGTCTATATTACCTACATATATTTAATCTTCCCCTCATATTGCCTCTTCTGGATAGCCCTTCAATCATTTTTTTTTTCGCTTTTCTTTGTCAAGCTTTTTTTAAGACGGGACTCAAGCAGCAGAAAACTCGACTTTTTGTTTAGGAGACCTTCGCAAATGAAATACAGCGCTTTCAAACTTTCCAGGGACCCTTTCCTCCGCACCTCAGTTTAATCCCCCCCAGAAGCGGCTTCATAAAAGGTCTTTCCATTCCTGTCATCAGCGACCAGCAAGACCACCGAGCAATCTCTTAACCACTCTCCTCCCCTCATACCCTAACCTTCTTGAAAATCAGCCCTATTCTCCCATTCAGTGCGCTCTGCGACCCGACAATAGGCCGTTCTTTCACCGATTCTCTTTAAACGCTCTCCTTTTCAATCCCAGTGTTCCCCCAAACTTTCTTTTTCCGCCATTTTTTCGACGCGGTACACGTAAA
>Ga0179593_1583387_pt1 | contig 37800 bp, 31 predicted proteins | sample CZODoug2_1_08_16_FD_185931 | JGI IMG/M metagenome (GOLD analysis project Ga0179593, IMG submission 185931) | Vadose zone soil fungal communities from Angelo Coast Range Reserve, California, USA - CZODoug2_1_08_16fungal (PacBio error correction) | ecosystem: Environmental > Terrestrial > Soil >... | reverse complement strand
ATTCGCGTTCTTTTTCCACTAGTGGCCTTTTCCCCCCCTGCCCCCCCCACAAATGTTTCTCTTGTGATGTAACCTTTTTTTTTTTTTTCTAGGTTTATAACAAGATCTCCGGCCCGGTTCTTAACAATAAACAGGTCTATCGTAGATATGGCACCCCCCTCCTCTTGCAAGGAGGATCTTGAGATTAGTCCGAGATGATACCTTTTTTTTCAAGGTTGTTTCCAAATTAATTAACTCGTTTATGTAGACCCACGTTAGCCACTGAGTGATGGTCCTTCTCCCTTATCTTCGCGGCACGGCCCCCCCCCTCCCCGGGAATAGTCCACCGGACCCCTCCTCCCTCTTCCTTCACTCTTTCCCCCCCAACCCTTTCTGTCCTAGATGCTTAAGATCAGCGTCCTTTATCCAAAGGCAGCGGCCTTTTTAGTTGTAGATTTTCCTCTTGAAGTTGATTCCTTGTCCTTGCCTCCCCTGTTCGTCGTCTTCTCCTCCCTCGACAGGTCTGATGTCGTCCTTGATTTTAAAAGTGTATCGAAAATCAGTTAGGTCGGCGTTTTGGCTCGTACCTTTCGGAACGTGTTCTCTTTTCTGAGTTAAACTCTTTTTCATCAACAGGGACTGTCGCCCGCAAGGAAGATCCTTCCCCTTTTCCCCTCATTCCATCTCGGATCGCTCAATCTTTTTTTTGATGTTTTTTTTTCTGAACCTTTTGCGTAAAAGCGGTCATTGTCTTGCGCAGCGGACCGCGCGACCTGTCCACGGCGTGTGACGACAGTCCTTTGTTGTCGAAAGTTCTTCCCCAGGCCTTACCTTCTCCGATCGGGTGGTTGAGATGCCCTCGGCTTATCGCCCTGACTTGCGCTGTGTTCCATAATGTCCGTCGCGCTAGCTGGAACCTTGCGCAAGAGTATCCTTTGTTGGTTATATGAAGATTTCTGTAGGCGATGCTTTTTCTCCGTCCCATCTGCTCTCGAGGCCCTTTTTTTTTTCGTCAGGTCGTTTTCGGTGCCTCTTTTTTCTGCAACAATGGGCAAGGCCGCGCTTTTTTCGTGCTCGGTCGGGGCCTTATTTGGGTTTTTTTTTCTGTCTGTCCCAGTTTTCCCCCCCCGTTGATTTCGTTTCCTTCCCCGGAACGGATCTTTTTTGACTTCCTCTTTAATTGGATGGTTCGTGACAAGTAGACCCGAGTGGCGGATTGGTCGAAGTCCCAAGGTTATACCTGCATCTGGTTTTCTCACGAAGCCTCCACCTGATTCACCCACCCGTTGACGCCGAGGGTAGCGACGTTTGTTGTAGTAATGCGTCGACTTCTCTTTCCCCGCTTGATTGCTCGCGGTTCCGGTTTCCGCCAGAATTGCTTTGTTTCGTGTTCCGTGTTTCAGTTGTTTTTATTCATCCCTCTTTCTTTCAAGTTTAGCCCCTTTGTCGTCTTTTATCTTCACCTCCCGAGAGCGTTTTTCCCGCCGTCTGGCCCCCCCCATTCGTTGAAGCGCTTTTTTCCCCCTCAGAAGATGAGAAAACCCCTGCTCGTTTTCCGGAACCGGGGGATGCACCCTATTTTTGTTGGTTATTGTTCGCATTGCCTCTCGTTCTCGAAATCGGAAGTTCCCTCAGTTCCCCGCCCCCAGGTTTTCCTGATGTTATTTTTTTTCGATTTTGCCCTTCAGCTCACCCGGGCGAGGCTTTGGTTGTCGGCCCTGTTGGACACAGGCCTTTTAGTTATGGTGGGCGCTCCATCGCTTTTTTTCCCTCCGGTGCTCTTTTTCACATCCCTCATCGTTCAAGACGCAGTTTTACTTAAGAAATTTGGAGTCATGTCCTTGCGCGTCTTAAGTTTTCGGAGAGTTAGGAGATATTTCCCTCCTATTCTTTGTCCCTGTAGCCCCCCTGTTCTGCTCCTCCAAACTGAAATTGCAAAATTAAACCTCCTTTCCGCATGGTTCCCTTCGAGTCGGAACTCCTCGTACTTTTTACTTTTCTTCCCCTCCCTGGTGCCAACAGTTCCCGAGCCCGTCTTCCCATTTTTTAAAGGAATGAATCATTTTTGGTAGTCCCGCTCCCCTTTCCTGTCGAGGCTCTTTTGGTGCCTGTTTCGGCAGTCCCCGGCCAATCAGTCCTTGCGGTTTGTTGGACGGCCAGGGTTGACGATAGAACTTTCGAATGTCTGAATCTCGTTTCGTTTCAGCCCCCCCAGTCCCTTTCTGACTCCCCGTATAAAAATTAGCCTCCTAAGGGGACCCCCCTTTCTCCAAGGTGGTGCTTGCTTTTCCCCGGCCCTGAACCTTAAGACTTTTTTCGCCCTCTCACCGCAAGAGCCGTCGAAAAGGCGATTTCACGACCGAGGAGGGTAGATTTTCCCCGTCGTACGAGCTTTGAGCTCCCCCAAACTTCCCCCGAACCCCTTTACATACTGAAGAGTGGGGGGACGAGCGCCGAGGATCCTTCAGTTTGAGCCCGTTTTCAGGTCTTCGCGACCCCCTGTCCTATCTCCCTGATCTTTTGAGTGGGACTGTTCGACGAAGGACTTATAACACGCTGCTCCCGCGAGTTAGAACCCTTTTGGCGGTCTTTGGTTTGGCCCGTGTGAGGTCTCAAGGAGCTCGCGAGACCCATCCCTGAATTTCTGGTCTCTTTTCGCCCTTCTTGTCTTCTAAAGACGCGGCCGGTTCCCCCTGAAGACGTAAACTCCTTTTTCCCCCTCCGGGCCCCCCTGTCCCCTTTCCTCAAGCCTCCACGTTATGGTTATCCTAGTCATGGCTATGAGTTGGGACAAATTTTCGAAACGGCTTTTCCCCCCCCCCCCAAGACGACTTTAGCCTCTAGTCGCCAAGAGGACCTGGCCCGAAGCGCCAGCTTCTTCCCTAGTGCTGATTGTTCGAATGTCAAATCTCCTGCCGTTTAAGCCCAGCCCGGATACCGGTTCAGGCAGACCCCCGAGTCTCAGTCGCTCAGGGAGACCGGGTCCTGCCGTAGAATTTTTTTTCAGGGACGTTTCTAACGTTACAGGGACGAGCGGGTCGGTCCGTTTCAGACGCTGGGATTCTTCCCCCCCCTTCCGCCATGCTTTGCTGTCCCTGGTTCTCCCGATGTTCAGTTTTTCGCGTTTTAAGAAATGGCAGCCTGGATCCACAAACCCGAAACTGAAGGTTCTCGTCCTAGGTTCCGCGCTTTTAAGGAGCGCGGCGACACCATGTTGGTTCTGTCTTGGCGTTCTGTTCGGATCTACGCTTTTTTACTTCTTTCGCAAAAGTCTTGTACCCGGGAATGCGAGGTTGGAGACTGCGATAGCCCCCACCTCCACAGTGGCGGTTTCCAACCATTCTTCCGCTGAAGTTTTCCCACTCGAGAATCATCTTGTCAGCCCACGCAAGGGCTTCGCGGTCCCTCAAAACGTGCGTGACATTTCCGTTTAATTCCTTGAACCCTGGCTTTTCTTCCCTTTTTTTTGTACTCCAAAAATTCTGTGTTGGAACGGCATAACAATGCCCCCCCCCCCCCCGTTTGCCGCCCTTGGGGCTACTCTTATCCGGGGCCCCCCCCACTCTTTGGCGGCTAGGGCCACTCACCGCCTCGCGATGTTCATCCACTTTATTTCCTTGCTCCTCGACAATCCACCCCCCCCCGTACGGCACGCTGCTCGCCCTGCGGCCCCCACGCCTGCTGGGCTTCCTCTCCAGAAACTAACCCTCCTTCAAGGTTTTTTTTACTTCCCCTTCCGCAGTCTCCATGCTGATGAAGTAGGTACAACGGAGTCGCAGGATTTCCCACGGTCGCTTAGGGACAGGTGGGGAGAAACCACTTTTCATAAAAAATCCCCTCCTTTTTTTATGGAAGAACTCCCCTCGGAGAGTCCCGAGCCTCTGACTTTTTACCACCCCCATCCCTTCAAAGGTCCGTTCTTGCAGCAAATGGTGGCAACAATGGAGCCATTTTAAGGCCGCCGAGAACTCCTTTTTCGGCTTGCTTTCTCCGCTCTGGTTCTTTTTGCCGTGACCTCATGGGCTTTCCGAGCTTTGCTCGAGACATAATAGTCCCCCCTTTTGAGGAGATGTTCTATCCTTCCCCTTTTGAGTATTGGCTCCCTGTCTGAAGCTTCCGGGTTTTTTTTTCCCTCTTGCCTGGCGAGTTTTGTGAGGGCGGGTTTGAGGGACAACAAAGCCTGCCTCGTTTTCTCAAGTCGGCCCCCCCACCAACCTCCAGATTTTCGTAAGGATCTTTTCAGCTTTTCCTACCCGCAATTTATCCAAAAACACCTAGGGTTAAAAACGGATTTTCCTTTCTCGTCAGCTGCGCTTCCCATTCCGATGAGGTTTTTTCCTGACGCTTGACTTCCCCTGCGGTGGCCATCGGAGAGAGTGGGAATGGCTTGACGAGGCATCGAGGACTTTATGCGGTCTTTCGTCCCCGTATGGACTTCTCTTCTTTCCGCCCTTTGGGCTTCTTCCCTCCAGGGGGTGATGCGGACGGTTACGAGCTCAGCCGAACTTTTTCTTCCCCGAGAACGCTTTAAGGACGTTATCTACTTCGGTTTACGTTAAGTCCCTGAGGAACAGTAGAAAAGGTTCCTTTTGTCGGCTACGGAGATCCCCCTTCCACGGCCACTCCCCCCCCACTCCTGCCCTGTTCCCTCGCGATACTTCTTTCATGCTTTTTGGTCTACCGAGTGGTGAAATGAGTTGTCCCGCGTAGTCGCGAAGTGGTGCCTTAGGGATAGGTGGCTTTTTCGAGCCTTGGCTCCCCCCCTCTCTATGTATCTATGGGTTTTTCTTCTGCAAGTTCTTTTTCCTCTCAGTTTGAGGGGCACCGAATTCGAGACGGAAAACAATTGACCGGCGTGGTTAGTACCCCGAAGACTGTTCCTTAACTTTTACATTGCTTTGGGTGGTCATAATATTTTTTCTCTTGCCTGAAGTCTAATTTTTTTCTGAGCCCTTCGTTGCCCGCTTCGAGAAAACAATCAAGTGGATCTTTCCCAAAAGTCTACGGCTTTCCTCCCCTTTTTTTTTTCCCCAGGAGTGCCATTTCCCCTTGGCAAATTTTTCCCCTCGTAGAATCCTTTTGTTGTTGGCTCTCTTCTTTTTGATTTCCCCCCTTTTCAGTTTTCTCGAAAATGGACACCCCAAACCGCTTACCCTGCCTTTTGTGCTTGTAAAATCCCCTTTCGGGAGCTCGACTTCCTCCCCTATCTGTAAAGCATAGTTCTTAGATTTTCCAGATTTAGGAATTTCCCCGCTGATTAGTAAGAGGAAAATGTTGCCGAAACACCGCCGCAGTCGTTCACCGGTCCTTCCCGGAATGTCGTTTCTTCCCATCGACGCCATTTTCCTTTTAGCCCCTTTTCCTACGATATCCCCCCCCCGTGATTTACACAATTATAAGCCCCGCTCCCTCACGCGTCCGTCGGGGGACCACCTAAATAGGTCCCAAATCTCGTAAGTCCGCCTTAAGCTCGTTTGCATCAAACGGCCGCTTCTTTTGTATTTGTAGAAGTGGAGATTGAGTTGATCCTTCGTAGCAGACTCGGTTCAATACAGTCTGAGGTCCTTGATTCTTTTTGGTCCCTCTACGACCTTTCGCGCAGGGGTCCTTTATGGCATCGTAAGGTCGCCTCCCTGCCTTTCCCGGAACGGGGGTCCTTCCCAGGCTGTGTTCTGCTCTGGGTCCTAGGGAATTCAGAGCCCCGCCGATTCATAGATTTTTTCCACCCCCGATTAACCCCCCCCTCTCCCATCGGGATCCTCCATCACTTCCTTTTTCTAGCAGTGGCTGGACAGGGACCTGGATATCCTTCCTTTTCACTTTGGTATTCATTGCTCACGGTCACTAATTTCTAATTCAAAGTTCTTCGGATCCCCCCCATTTTTACTTGCCGCCCATCGTGCCTTCGATAGGTTTTTCGCTTCTGCGTCTTGTTGTCCAGCAGACCGCCGTCCCCCCGTAGCCGGAGGACCCCCTTTGCTGGCCTTTTCCCTTCGTCCTCTTATCCTTTTGCTGTTCCCGCTGTTCCGTCATTTTTATGAGAAACAGTCTGTCCGCAGGGCGATTTGGCCTCGAGGACCCTGTCCTTTTCAGATTAACAAGTTCGGATTTCTCCCCGCCCTCCTCCCCGAACCCCTATGTCGTGGTTTCTTTCTGCTAGTGGGACAGCTGGGACCACCTTGTTTTTCCTCAGGAAACCAACAGGATAAGTCCACTTTTTTTTTTCCCGCACAGAACCCCTTTCCCCCGATTGCCTTCTATTATTTCTTTTTCCACCCTAAGAAGGGGTCCGTTTTGCCCACTTACACTGAAGCTGTAGCGTAGCGACGGTGTGCAGACCTCCTTTTGTACCAATGTCCCCCCAATTTCATGGAAGACTTTTTGTCCTTCTTTTTTCCCTTCCTGCTGTTTCCCCCTTTTTCAGGTCTTTCTTATTAGCCATTGAAGCCTGTGCCTCCACGGGAGAGAAGATTGTTTTTTTGGTTTGTCGCGCGTCTTTACGAACCACCTCTTTCACATCTCCCCTTTTTCCTTTTTTTTTCCTTTGTCTCCCAGTTTTGGAAAATTCGTTGAAGTTCCCCCCTTATTGAGGTTATACTGATGAGCACCCCATCTGCCGTCCCGCTTTTGTCAAACCCTTTTTTTTACTGACGACCCCCTAGATGACTTCTAATCAAGCTTCGCTTAGTTCTAGCAACATAGTCAGAACTCGAATCTCCCCCGTTTATTGATGTAGTCTCCTGGATTTCCGGGTCGCCTCATTGACCTCAAGTCGATTCGGGAATGGTAAACCTCCCCCCCCTTTTCCGTGTCCGAGCGTCTTTCTTGACTGGACCTTTCGCTTTTTGAGTGCGGCCAAGGTTTCCTTTGCCTTCTTTTCCCCAGACCCTTTTTCAAAGGTCATTTTGGTATTGACTGGGCGATTTCTTCATGCGGCTGCCGGTACTTTCCTTCTTAGACCGTTTCACTTCATGATCTCATGGTTCGCGACTTTTCTCAGTTCTTTCTACGTTATCTGCGTGCTCTCTGGGACCCTTAAACCCTGATCCCCACCTGCGAGTAGGGCATCGCGTTTTCCAAAGGCCGACCAGATATTCCCGTTTCGTTTCTCCCCACTCCGTGAGAAGTGTTCCGGATAATCCCGCTCTGCTTCCTACCAGTGATGGGAGTCACGCTCGAACGGTATCCTGTAGAGGATCTCCCTTTTTCCTTCCTCACGGCTTCCTTCGCAAACCCCTTTCCTAGTACTTTTCCCTTGGCACAGATCGCGGTACGACACTGTAATCATTGGAGAGAATCTTCTTCTGGGTGTTGCTCTGCCCTTCCCCTCCCAAGTCCGCCCCCCCTTATTTCCTCATATGATACATTGAAGAGTCCCCAGGACGGTGAGGGTTACGTGTTTCTTGGACGTTTCTTACGAGTTTTCTTCTTGGGGTTTCCTGTACCCGGCGCTATTTCCAGAACAGACGTGGCCCGACAGATCTCGGCGAGTCACCTTTTCCCGAGTTCTCTCTTCTTTTTCGAGCTTGACCCGGAATACGAACGCCACCACACCTCTATAGACAGAGTTGCCTTCTTTTTCCCCGTGAAAGCACCCCGGTTGTCTTTCCCCCGTTGAAGTTCCTCCTCAACACCCTTGCAATACCTTTGGGGACTGGACTGTTTACGCGAATTCGTTTGTAACCAGATTGTGGTCCTTTTTTTCTCGCACACTTTTTCCCCCCCCCTCGTGCAGTTTTTTTCCAGTGTGAGCCGTTCGGTTTAGAGAGACACATCCATCGTCTTTTTTACCATCACGCCTGAGGTCGTTCTTTCCATCTGTTTTCCCCCCACCTTCTGGGAAAGTTCCTTCACAACAAATGCTCCCTCGGGGAACGCGGGTGCCCCATACCACTTTGAGTCTGGTTTGTATGTTACATTTGAATAGGAGGCGACTGGAAGATTATCCTTGTCTTTGACTGGGGCTCCTCTTCCTTTTTTTATGACCGACCTTCTTTTTCCGACCTTAAGCTCATAGGTTGAACGCGCTGAAGGCCCTTGTGCTTGATTGGAGAATTTTTTCTGGTCAACATCCTCACACCCTCCTTCTTCCTCAACAGTGTTCCTCCCCCCCCTTACAGGATACACGTGTGTCTCCGGGGGCATAACTATCGAGTATTCTCGGGAGAAGCTTTTTTTTCGGAGGCCTTCCTCTTTTTCGCTTCTTTTTCCTGAAAAGTTTTTCTTACAGCTTTTCCAGCCTGTGTAGGCATTGTTACGATGACCGGCCATGCACGAGACCAGTATTTTCCAGTTGTCTTTTTCAATTCCGCATCCCCTCTTCGTTACCCCTGATAAAAAAACTCGCCGAAAAATGATCTGGCAGCTCTCCTATTACCGGCTCCCCCCTCCCTCCCATCCGTGAGTTCCAATGGAAAGTCTCTCCGGTTCGAATGCTTTTTTTTCCGCCAGGCCCGTTCCTTGCCGCTCCTGACCTTTTTCTCTCGTCCTTCCTCTTGGGACCCACCACAAGGCTGGGCAAAAGGGTCCCCTTTCGCCGCCTCTCTTGGGCCGCGGGTACAAAACCTTCAGCGCCTCCCCTCTAGACGTTGTTGTATTCCCGGTCTTCGAGTTCTGTCGAACGAGATCGAGCGGTTTCGATACCCCCTCTAAGAAAATTATGTGATTGAATCCCCGGAGGTGAGAACGATTATGGGCTATTATTAGCGCAAGTTTGCCTCCCTACCTTGTTCTTTTGGCTGGCGTCCCCCCTCCTTCCTGGTCCTCTTCTTACGTGTGAATATTCTGTTCCTACTCCCAAACTGCTCGCCGCCCAGGTTCACTTGTAGGCACTTTGCTAGTTATGGCTTTCGACCTACTGAATCACTGACTGTTTTATTCTTTAAGTACGGGCAGGATCCCCCCCCTTGCCCCTCGCTAACGCTTTTTTTCCTTGCTTTAAGCAGGTCTTCCCCTTAACAGTTCCTTCTTCAATTTTCCCCCTCGGACCAGGTTGCGGGATCACTTCCCCTCCACAATCACGCATTCTTGGTCTCCTTTCCCGAGATAAAACTCCCTAGACCAAGCCCTCCGTAAAGAGGAAGGCCTCTACCCGGTCGCGTTCTGTTGCGTGTCTTCTACAACTTTTCCCTCCCCTGATAATTCCGGTGGCCACTTTTCAGGCCTCCCTTCTAGTTTTCAACTCGTTGGTTCAGTGGCCAATCTTCCACGGGCGCGTCCAGTTTTGGTTCTTGCGACATTCCCTCACGACTCATCCTCCTTGTCTATACCCCTGGCTTCCGGAAATTCTGGAGTCAGCAAACCGCATGGATTTGTCGCAAGGGTCCCATTTCCCTTCTTTTCGAGATTTTTTTCCCGGGGGGCCCGGCCTTTTACCAACAGGCGCTCGGCGATACAAGCTTGATCTCAACACCCCCTTTAGCCTCGATCGTAATTTCCCCCGGCCCTTCTTTCTCCCCGATTTCCTGTTTCCCTGTGTGTGGACCGTTCCTCCGGCTGCGCCTGCTCCCTTCTCTTGAGGATTCCTGTTTCTTTGCTACTCATTTTCCCTTTTGGTGTTTCGCCGAGCCGCTGAAGCTTTGAAATGCGGTGTGTCGCTGATTTTTTTCTGAATTCTTTATCTGAGTTCAGCGGAAGGCCACCGATCCATCAGGCTCTCTTCTTCCCCCTGTATTCTTCCCCCCGTCCCCCCGGTTCCCTCCCGTTGGTGCGGCGGTTTAGGAAGAAGACTCTCGCAGATTTCGAGACGTTCGTCAAGTACTTCCTCTGACGACTCTTTCCGACCCGCTTCTCTGGTCTTTTCCTACGAACTTCCTAAGCTTTCCACTTTCAATAGTCCCAACACGCCGCCTTTTTCGGTAAACTCTTTTTCATGGGCTTTTCCTCCTCGGTTGTTCCTTTTTTATGACTTGCCCCTCGTTCCGAGTGCGTGAGGGTTCTTCGGGGGCTATCCTTGGGAGTGTGCGCCTTGCCCCGCTGAAAATCCTTTTTCCTCCTAATATTTTTTGCGTTGTTTTTTCCCCCTGAGAAAGAGGGCGTTCCCTTTTTGAGAACCACCCGACATTCTTCTTCTCCCCCTTGTAAAACTGTTTTCGTCACCAGTCCCCTCCCCCCACAATTCTTTCCCCCTTAGTACCCCTTCCCCTCAAGCTTTCCTTGGAAGAAGCCTAAGGTCTATCGAATCAACATGCGGTGCCTACTTCCCCCGGTATCTTTCTCTCTTTTCACTTTCTCCCCTAAGTTGGTTTCTTCTGGGATTCTCCCTTTCCTGGACTTTCCCACTCTTTTTTTCCCCCCTCAAAAGGGAGAGGACATATCTCATCTCTTTCCTACCCTAAGTTTTTTTTTTTATTCGGGTATTATTTCTCTTCCCTTCCCAGAGTGGACCCTCCCCAATTTTCCTTTGTGCTTTTATAGTTCTCTCCAAGCTGACAAACAAGGATAGCCCGCATTCCTTTTCCCCTACCAACAGTATTAGCGGGCCTGCCCTTCCCCTTTTCTGGACCGAGGAGTTTTTTTTTTCCTTTTTAGGAGTTTTCCTCTCAATTTCTTTCATCCTTCATCGAGATGTGGTTTCAAAACGGCCCTAGTTCCTCGTAGAAATCTGGACCATCTTTTCTAGAGTGACTCCCCTTTTCCATAACCTGGCGTCCCACCTTTTTACTCTACTACCTCTCCTTTTCTTAGTTCCAAAAGAGGTTCGTCCCGGTCAACCCCAGCACCCGCAGTACGTCCTCCTTTCCCTTCTCCGCTCACTTCTCTTTTAATCTTCTGGTTATTTGTATCTTTTCTTGACTCAAGCCGCCTTGTTGAGCCCGTTTTGTCACAGACCAGGCGTTCGGGCACGTTTAGAACTCGCGCTAGCTTAGTCACCTTCTTTGAGCTTCTAACTTCAGGTCTTTCCGCGGCCTCGCTCAATTTGGGCGAAGCCTCGGCCCGTTGGTTTCTTCGTGAAGACGGCCCGGAGAGCTTTGCTCGGTGGCACTTCCTTTTTTTTTCCTTTCCCCCAAAGCCAATTTATCAAACTTTGCACCTTCGATCAGCGTGGCACCACTCATATATTCAACTTCAGTATCGAGAGATGGGGGGCATTCTTCCCCGGAAACCGGGTCTCACTCTTCCTTTTAAGGTCCTTTTTAGATTCTTCCCTGTGCCTTTTTGCTAAGTCTGAGGTATAAAAGTGGTTTTCCGCCCATAGAGACGTACTTTTCTGAGATCTTTTTTTTTTTTTTCAGCTTTAAGGATTAAGCAGAGGATTGCGCTTTGTCCCAATGCGCAAGCCGCCGGTCTCGGCGCACCTCCCTTCCACCTTCTTTTTTTGCTGCCTCGTGCCAGATTCCCTTTTCTATCTCCGGGACCTCTTATCTTGAGCCGGACCTAGTTCTCGGAAGACCCTTTCGGGATGTCGCCCGCGCCGGCGCTTTTTTTCCTTTTTTTTCTAGCAAACTCTCTAGCCAATGTCCGTACGTGCTCCCTCTTTTTCTGTCCCTTACAACCAGTTGATCGTTCCGCGTGGGAGTTACAAGCACATATGTTTTTGGCTTACTTTTTTTTTACGTTTCTTCTTCTGTTTTTTTTTTTCTTTTTTGTTTCTTCGTCCCCTTTTCTAGCACAATGGCATGTGAGCTGTAGCCGCATCGTTGTTGACCGCCGCCGTTGTGGCTCAGCTGTCGGACTTTTTTCATCTACGGCAGCTGATGTAAAGTCCCCTTTAGCGCCTTTTCTTTTTTCTCGACCCTCGGGATGACGAAAGCCGGGTCGCAGCTTGCGACCTTTTTTTTTCGAGTCCTTTTTTTTCTTACCAGTATATCGCGAGTTTTTTCTCCCCTCCCTTCTCTGTTTTTCCCCCTGTTGAGTTTCTATCATGAGCATCTTTTTTCGGAACACGATGGGATGAGGTCCCCCCACTCCTTTGTTGGCTTTTCTCGCTCCTTCTCTCGTTCTCCTACCTCAGACTCGAAGATGTCACGGGCACGTTTTAGAGACTTGCTGATTTGACAATTTTCTAGTTTTCCCCCTTCAGTCTTCGAGTTCTTTCTTACCGCCTCAGACTTGGTGAGGTTTTTCGAGCGGGCATAGACCTTTTCCTCCTTTGCGCCTTTTCTACCGACTCGTTTTTCCCTTGCACTCCTTTTTCCCTGCTTTCCAATTTGGTCATGGGGTCTTGTCCTCTGTATAGTGCTTTCTGACCCGTTCTTTCCCCAGTCGGCTTTCTGCCCTCCTCGGTTTTAAGAGTTGGTTCTTCAGGCCTCACCTTTTCCACAGATCTTCGTGTTTGATGATTCACCCCACTCCCCAAGCCCTTACTTTAGCTACCTTCATGGAGTAGGAATCGCGTCGGCAAACATTTCCACCCCCCTTAACTTTTCAATTTTTTCCCTTTTTCAGACTTTTCTCACTAAGTATCCACCGCAGTATTCCCATGTTCGAAGGTCTCTTTTCTGGGGCGATTTTTTTTCGAGGTCTCTTTCCCCGTTATTCTGGACGTGCTGCGTGTAGGCAGAGGTTTCTCTCCCCATTAATCAGTCCTTCAGCAGGACGCTCTTCCCCCACCTGAGTCTCTCATGCACCTTTGAGAATCTTTCGGCTGGTGTTGGGCTGGCAATGCCCGACGTTTTTCCCCCCCCATGTTAAGCATTTTCGTCGCCCTCCCCATACCTTTTCTAAGTACTTGGTTGGCAAGTGGTGGCTGTCCTCCCTTGGTCCATGAATTCCTTGGGTTGCTTTTTTCATTGAGATCTTTTCCCTGAGGGACCTTCCTCTGGACCCTTTTCCTACCCTGCTGTCCTCCGACTGGAGACCTTAAGCTCCCCACGGGCCGAAGCATACGACCCATCCCCAATATCTTGGTGAGATCTCAGTTTTTTCTTTTTTCTTTTTTCCGAGCAAGTTCCATGTCATCTATCTCATTTTCCTCCCCGTTGTGTTTTTTGATTCCTCTGTTTAGGAAGTCTTGCGGGCTGTTCGATTCTCGCTATCCCCTCCTTTAGTCGCGGTGTCGGGTCGTTTAGGTTTCTTTTGCCGTTTTCTTCCGCAGCGCGAACCCGTCCCCCCCTTTATTTCTCTTCACTTCTTTGGCTAGGGGGATGGCTTCAAAGGAGCGAAGGGGATTTTTCACCCCATCTCCCCCCTTCCTAAACCCTTGGCAAATGCCCTTCCAAGGCCTTCGGTCCTTTTTTTAAGCCTGCTTTCCGATGTGTAGTTTGGACTGGGAGAGCCCAACGGCTGTATGGACAAAGCCCACTGACTCCCCTAGATCTCGCTCCGTCCCCTCACCATGTGACTTGAAGTCGAGTGATGATCTACATCGCAGTTCCATGCTTGGCCTCTTCCCACTTTTTTTTTCCCTTGCAGCGGGACGACATTTACTTTCTGTCATTCCTCGAGAAGGGAACACGGGAGCCTCTCCTTGTCTCTTTGAGCTTTCGTTTTTCCGCAATACCCACATTCCTTAGGTACGAGGCGTTGGCCTTGTTGTCCTTTTGTCCGACTTCAACTTTCTCCCCCCGCTCGTTTGGCTCCTTTTTCCCAAGGAGCGCATCACGAAGAGTTTCTTTTCCGTGAGATTTCACTGTACAAAACTCTTAGATTTCCTCTCGCCGAGCGACACGGAAAGGTACTTAGACCTCCGTACTCCATGATCTCTCTTTTTTGCCTTTCTTCTTTTTGAACCCTACGAAGGCAAAGCCGAGCCCACCCTTTTCCAGGGGTCGATTTCCTTTGGTCGCCCTAATACGGCGTTACGGGAAAGTTTACCACCCCCTTGCCGCCCTCCTTCCTAACTGCCTGAGGTTTTTGGACACACTAGTTGTCCTTTCGCCCTTTCTTAAAGCTGGCGTGCTCTTCTGCGTTCTCGCGTTTCGTGAAAACGGCTCTCCCGCGAGGATTGCGGGCCTCTAACATTTTCGTCATTCTTTTGGACCTCCCCAACGGCCCGTTCCTAGCAGTTGAACATAATTCCCTTTTTTCGCTTCACCTTGTTTTTTCCCCCATGAGAATTTGTTTGGGCGGACACTCGCCTCGAGACGTTTTTTTCCTTTTGGGTTCCCCCACGACGTTCCCCTGAAACACCTTCTCACTCTTTCTCCCGGGCTTGCAAGGGACGGGACATGGGGCGTAAAGCGCAACTGCGCGACTCCCCTCCCCCCTTTCCCCAAGAGATTCCCACAACAAACCTTCTCCTTGATTTTCCCTTCCTTTTTTTTTGTGTTACCCACCCCATTCGGAGCGGCCCACCCTTTCTCCCCCCCCCCCCCCTGCAGAAAGTTTTTTGGATCTCAACTTTTCCTAATTCTAAATCCGACTTTCGTGTTTTTGGAAGAATGAAAACCCCAGCAGGGCATGAGAAAGCCCCCCCAGCGTCCCCCCGTCTCCTTCCTTTGTCTGTTTTCCCTTTCCTCCCCACAGGTAACGAGTTACGTTGTTACTGTTTACATTGGGGCACAAGGCGGGGATCCTTTCCTTCGCGGCTTTTGGCCCTCTCGCCTTTCAGAGTGGAGAGGCGGAAATCCGAAAGTGGATTTCGAGAAAAACGGGGGACCCGGGCCATAATCGTCCCCCCCTTTTTCCTTTCCGAACCTTTTTCTTTAATGTTCTTCTCTTCCCAAGGGAGCATCTCGCATTTTCAAGGCTTCTTTTTGCCTTCGATTGGACGGGCGGCTTGTCCCCCCCCCAGTGTGACAAAGGCGTCCTGTTCCCGGATATCCATCCACCCCAATCTCTCCCTCTTTTCTTCTATTTTTTTGTAAGCCGACGGTTTTTCTGGAGACACTCGAATACTTTCGCAACCCACAGCCTCCAGTGTTTCCCCCGCGACCTCCCCCTCTTGATAAGGCCCTTTTCCTTTTTCTTTCCCTCAACCCCCCTTCTGAAAAAGCCATGATAAGGATGGTGCTTTTTCGCGAAGCGATTTTTCTGGTTGTGGAGCTTCCCTCCTTTTCTTTTCGAATTTTTCGCTTTGTTCTTTTTCCTCATGTAATTCCATCCGAGCAGAAGCTATTTTTCCCTAATTTCTTTAAAGAAGCTGACCCGTTCTTCTTCTTAGTTTTTTTTCCCGATCCCCATACTAGTCCGCTGAGCACGTTTCCGCCTCCCCTCCGACATCGACGCCTTGGCGACTTCCCTTTCCCGACCTGCACCTCAATGGAATTTCCCAATGTTTCTATTTCCTCTACCCCACCCCTTTCACAATACACTTTGAGTGTGGCGGCCATCGGAACGATGGCTGAAGCACTGGATGAGGACGAGATAATTGGATTCTCGGACCTCCTTTTTTTTTCTGTTCTGAGGTAAGTTGGGATTATCCCTTTTGTGGAGCTCCTTTGCAGTCTTGAATATGTAGTCGTTTTTTTTCCCCCTTTGAGTATACGAGACTTTTTAACCTTTTTCCGATTCTTTTTCTTCAAAAAGGGAGGTCGTGTATACAAGCATCCTGTGACTAACAGTTCTCTCTTCCTTCTTGTCCTCCGACCCCCCTTTGTGCAAAACTCGGACATGTGGATGGTCTGCGTTTCTCTTTCTGTTTTTTTTGATTTTACGAGATTTCCCGCAGGAAACCTCATGGCTTCTTCCCTTCTCCGGGCTTTTTTTCCAGTGACCATCTCTAAATTGGGCCTTTCAAAATTCTTCGACTACCTATTTTTTGGTTTTGATAGAATATTCGCCTTTCTCCGTTGACATTGCAATCGTGGCCTCTCTCCCCCCACCAAATGCTGTCCCTCTTTTTTCCTTCAAAGAGTTTTTCCCCCGAAGCGAGCAATTGTCGAATTTCCCCCCCCTTTTAGTGATCCACCCCCCTTGGGAAATGAGGAAGAGAGCATGTAGTCCGCGAATCGGCCGGAAACCTTTCTTGTCAATTTCTCGAATTCTTTGCAACCCCGCCAGAAATTCGTCACCATGCGGCAAACCTTAGAGTGAAGACACATAGACCCCGTAGACACCCCCAAGGTCCCCCACCTCCGTTTGACCTTCCACCTCGTTAACCTAACCCAAACCGAGATTCAGCCTGGCTTAAGATCCTTTCTCCAACGGCACGCGTTTTTTTTTTCTAATTTGTTGATTTCCCTTCACTTTTTGTCCCGGTACCCGGAGTCGGGCACGTGCTTTTTTTCAACTCGCGATCGAAGTAGGTTCTTCTTGTCACTTGAGTTTCCTTTCCTTCAGTACCGCCATTCGTCAAACGCTGGACTTTGGCGTATGTGACCCTTTTTATTGTGAAGGAAGATGCGGAAGATCTTGCTCGGTGGACTTCTTTCACGCCCACGACTTTCTCTTCTCAGGCTCCACCCCTTTCCAATCCCCCTCTCCCCTGTGGATAACAACTACTTATCAATCTTTTCCCTCCCCGAGAAGGATGGGGGTCTTGGAACAAGTCTCCCCCAAGATCTCCAGGAGCCTCTTCCCGAACGGTCCCCCGTTTTTCATCTTCTCTTCTTCATACGTCTTCGATTTTCCGTCGGCATTTGCTGAAAATCTTTCTCGGCGATTGCTTTTTTGGTTGAAGGTTCGGAGTAATCCCTTCCCTCTAACACCTTGAGAGACAAAATTGATGGATTTTTCCTTTTCCCTTGAGAAGCCCTTGCGTTGCTGGACTCCTGGCTCCTCAGGGCAGTTTTTTTTTCTTGAACCCCCCCCCTGTTTCTCTTTACCTTTCGGATGTCAGATCTCCCTCCGCCCCGGTGAAAGTTTCTTTTCAACCCGATGGGGGCCTCCTTTTGTTCTCCGTCTTTCCTTTCAGCATGAGGCAACTGTGGTAAGGAACAAAAGGCCCTTCCTTGAATTGTCCATCCTTTGACCTCTGGGACTTCCTTCGTGTACCTTGGCTGGATATTTTAACGTAGACTATTGGTGAGGAAGTTTTTTTCCCAAATTTTCCTCCTTTTTCCCTCGTAGCTCCCTTTTTTGGATGAATTTGTGGGTCAACATGCTCATTTTTATGTCGGGAAGCCGAGGTAGAGGCATCGGTTGGTTTTCCTTCCCGTTTTCAATTTTTCCCTTAGTCTCTCTCCTTCTTGGACTTTTCCGTGACTCCCTCGGGTCGAGAAGATGCGTTACCGTGACGAGCAGTTTGTTAGTAGTGGAACTTATCCAAAATGCCCATCGCGAGGCCCCGGCCCCCCTCCTTCCTTTTCCCTTAAGGCTGATGAGGTTCTCCGACTCGAAAACATCTGCCCTAGTCGGCACCATTGGTCCAAATCTCCTTTTCTTTAAAGGTTTTTCGTGATCTTTCTGGTCTCCCTATCGGTGATGTCAAGCAACGTTCTTTCCTCCCTGATGTGAGCTGGCCTTTCTCGCTGTGTCCTTCTCCTTCAACTAAGGGCCTGGTTTTCTCCACCCGTTTTCCCGGAGTTGAGGTTGGTGTCGAGAGTTTTCATTTTTTCGAGATTCCTTGCCTTGTTTTTTTTGTCCGGAAATCGTCGGTTTTTTCTTAAACGGATCCTTTTGGATCACAGCCCCTATAATGAGGACCCTACCTGTCCCCGTAGGAGATCTCTTCTTCCCCTGTTAGCTTTCTAATTTTCCACTTTATCCTTTCTTTTTTTTCTTACCCAACCCCGAGCCCATATCCCAGAAAAATTAACCTCTCGAGCACGTATGGAGGCTATCGCGTACTCCCCACTGCCATGTCGTTTCTTTTCCCTGTCTTACGTCCTACTTTCTTAACCCCAACGAAAGGTACCCCGTTCTCCAAGTTCACTGATTTTCCTTCATGCTGTTCCCTTCTTTTATTTTCCTTTTTTCTTTCCTTTGCTCCTGTTTCAGGAGTTGTAGGCGATGTTCTCTCCCAATCAAGTCTTTTCAGCTTTTAAGGTACGCGACGACCTTCAGTCGCTTGTTTTCTCCCTTTTGGGTGTGCTTTGTCAGCCAGCCGCCCCCAGTTCGAAATTAGTCGCTTTTGCGGTCCCTTATTAGGGAAGTTTTGGGCCCTTTGAATTAGTAAGAGGGTAGGGGTTTGGAGGTATCGTAGGCGATCTCCATTCAAGACGCTATTTTTTTCACTCCTATTAATCTAGCGCAGGAGCCCCCCCCGGCCGCTTACCCGAATCCGAACCCGGGATCTTCCCCGGTCGCTGCCTCTCCACCTCGAGTCGGCAGTCTTCCCAGTCAAAAAACCAGTAAAATATATCTTCCCTTTCATACGAGTCTTTTTCAGTGGCTTCGCATATAGGGTGTCAACCCCCGCTGAGTCCCTCCCCCCCTGAGTTTTTTTGTGATTCTTTTCTAGGTTTCTTCGTGCTTTGTGACCGAGCGTTCGAGGCCCCATCGACCTACATCAGTTGGACTCCTTTTCCCTTCCGTTCGTAGCTGTCCCGCGCGCCTTTGTAATATGCCCCTTATTGAACCCCTAAGGACGTTGGCCAATTTCCCGGGCCAATCCCCCTCTCCCTTCCCTGCTCTCTGGTTTCTTTCAGGGTCCATCCTTGGACGGAGCGGAAAAAGGCCTTTTTTTGCTACAAATCACCAGAAAAGCCGAAGGCTTTAATTCTCCCGGCCCTTGTCCCTTCCTCCTTATGAACTTTTAGTGCTGATTGTTTTTAGAAAAATTTCAACGCCGGATTGACTGGGTCATGGTTTTTCCAATCTCTACAGTTTTGGCATCGCGGGGACTTCCCCCTCGAGTCATCGGAGTGACACTTTTTCTTCCGGAATCGCACCTCCCGACTTTCCAGGAAAACTTCATTACCTGTTTCCTAGAGAGATGTTTCAGGACGAGTTCCCGGGACGCCATGAGTGAGCATAGCGTGCGGTTACGATGTTTCCCCCCCTATGGTGAATTTCCCCTCATGTTCTCCCTCTGACTTTCTCCTTCCCCTTCCTTGGGCAGATTGGACCCCTGGGGAACGTTCTTCCGCATTCCTTATATTTGACCCCCTATTGGCCGGTTGACTTCTTCTGGCCCCGACGAAGGCACCCGTCTTGTGACGCTCCAGCGACCCCTGAATCTTCTTTGCTTTGCTTCTAACCTCCAAACACTCATTGGCAAATTTGCCAACAAACATTCTCGTCTTCGAGTCCTTTCGACACTTCATAGCTCCTCAGCCTCATCCCCCCCCTTCATCTTCGAAACCGTCGGACATATTCGAGTTCTCGTTTCCCCCTAGTCACTAGATTGATTCTTATTCCTATACCTTTTCGTTTTTTGAGTTTCCCCTCCCGCGGGTGTTTGAGGCGATGGGGGCTTCTGAACCCTCATAAGGTCTCTGCAAACGAGAAAACGAGATTTTCTCCCTTTCTCCTGGTGCCTTCCGTTTTGTCCACGACGTTACCAACTCTCGCGAAAAAAGGTGTAGAACACCCCCCTGATTTCTCGTGGGCGTTTTTCCGTAACCTGCAGCCTTTCCGTTAGGCTTTTTCGTCTACGGGCAGGGTCCATAAAAAAAACGCGCCTTTTCTCCCCCTCCCTTCCCGGACATGCTCCCCCAAAGGGCCTTCCCAACACACGTGTTAACAGATTTTTTCAAAGTTTCCAAACCTTTTCTCCACACAATCCTGACCCCCCCCCTTGGGGGTGCGACTTTTTCAAGAAATCGGGTACACATCCCTCCCCTCAGAAGTTTTCGTTGACCTCCAAGCGGTACTTTTTCATTTTGTAGCACAGCACATGTGTTCCCCCTCGGGCGCCATAAGGAGTCAAGCATGTCCTTTTTCCCCCCCTCTGTTCATTCTCCCCCCGGCGGCTTTGAGCGCGACATTCCCTCCTTTCGACTAAGAATGGCTCTCTTCATCATCGCCATGCAGGAGCATTTCAGGCATAGGCTCTTCAGCAACCCCAGGGGATCAGCTCCTTTATTTTTTGGGCCTTTGAGTTAGGCACTTTGGACAAACAATCGCAGACTCGATCTTCCTCAACCCCTTCCCCCCCCACTTTGTAAGGCTTCCAGACTTTCTTTTTTCTTGGTTTCCCTCCCCCCCCCAACTGAAGGGTAACACGCGTGTGCCCTTTTTCGAGCGTACAGATAAGCCTGTCCCCCTGCTGTGGTCTCTTTCCCCGCCCCCTTTCTTGCAAGTCCTTTTCCCTCGAGCCGGCTTATTCTTGGGCTTTGTTTTTTCCATCGGTGATCTACTGCTGCGCGTCCCGATGGGATTTCTGCTCTTCCGCCTCTCCCTCAAGGGACCGCAATTCCTCCTTAGCAGCCCAGTCCCACTCCGATTTGAGAAGTTCCCAAGGACGACATCGACGGCCTCCCCGAGGTTCGACCCCCCTCGTGACAGCCGCCGTTCAAGGACCACTTTTTTCATCCTCCCCTTTCCCTTTTCTCCCAAACCACCGCGGACGTTGGAGTCCCCATTCCTCTTGCGCTGAAGCAGGCGGAGGGACGTTAATGCGGGTTGCGGGATGTTCTTTGACGACGTCGTTTCTTCCTTATCCCTTTTTTTTTTTTTTCCATCTCCCGATTGACTTCACTAATATGGGGCGAAACCCCGTCCCCGCAGAGGTATACGAGAACCCCCCCTCTTCTAGAAACATTCCTTGAACCTCCTTCTTTCTCCGAAGACCTTTTTCCCAGTTTAGGCGGGGAAACTTTGAAGGAGGGACGGTCTATTCATGTGTCTTTTTCTTTCTTTTCTATTTTCTCGAGACGGGATATTTTACATCAACAACCTTCCGCCTTTCTTTTTCAGTTTCCCCGAGGCCCATATTGGCAATTTTCCCAATACGCGACTATCTCTCTCTTTCCCTTTTTTTTTTTTCTCGCTGATATTCTGGACATTGACCCCTTCCGATGGCCCCCAACTGCCCCCCCCACTTCAAGCTTTGTGAGTAAACTGAGGTGTCTCGGGATCTCGGAAGCGAGGAAATAACCCCCCACCCCCCACCCCCCCCCCCCCCCCCCCCCCATAGGTTCCTTCATCAACCACCTTCGCAGAAGTAGGCTATGCCAACGTCCGTCTTCGTGCTGAGGAAGGCCTTCGCTTCCTTCCCCCCCGCCGAAACCCCTCGCCCCTTTCTGAATTCCCGTTTCCCTAACATTTCGTAAGACCGCTGCAGCCCTTCCACTAGAGTGAAGAACATTTCGCTTCCTTCACAAGTTCCTAAGTTAACCCTCAGGAAACGCGTTTCGTCCCCCCCATAACCTTGACCCACCCCATGACTCGAGTCCTCAGCCTTAGCTCAGCGTAGATGGCTCGCTGCGTGTATTTTCTTTTTTTATCTGTCCCCCCCCCATTCAACGGTAAATACAGGAGTTTCACGTGCCGGTCTGGCCCCCGATAGTTTCTTTTCCCTTCCTCGAGTTTCTAATAGGCGCCTTTGGTCGCCCCCCCCCCTTCGCCCCCCGTACCTTGGCGAACAGCCCTCGGAACTTTGGTCTTCGCTTTGAAAAGACGCTGCCTAGGTGGCCTTAATCTTTCCTTCCTCTCTCCCCGCATTCTTTAGAGTCCCCCCCCTTCTGCCCCCCCTCAGAGGATTGGGAAGACTGTACCCTTGAACCGTCGGCCTCAGAGTCCCTGTTTTTCTTCCCCTCGAATCTGCGTGTGCCCTGACAGTTTGCAGAAAGTCGAGGTTAACCCTTTTTTGCCGGGCCCATAGAGACTTACATCTCGATTTCTTTCTTTTTTTCCCCTTTATAGACTCTTGGATGCGCTTGTGTCCCTACACTCTCCCCCCCCCAACTGGGCATTCAAGGAGCTGTCCTCCTTCGCCTTTTCATGGAGGTTTTTCAGACGTACCCCCCCATGGTTATATCCCCGTGCGATTTCCAGTACTTTCTCTCTCAGGGGGTTGTTGGGTTGGACCTGGTTGGTTTTTTTTGTTTCCATTTCGATCTTCCCCCCCGAGCCGGCTTGTCTTCGGCATGAACACATTTCAAGAGCTTCCCCCTCTTTTGCTTTCCCTTACTTCTTGCTCAGGAACCCCCCCTTCTCGTTAACGGTGGGCGTCACAGAAACGGTCTCCCTCTTTTCTTCTATCCTTCTTAGCCACTTACTTTTTTTGAGGTCTACCTTTGAGTTCTCACCGCAAACTGGTCTTTTTGCTTGCGTAGAGACCTCCCTCAGTTTTGCCTTCCCTAGGCTGTCAGTTTCCTAGGCGTCTTTTTTTTCGAAGTAACTTTTCCGCCCTTTCCGAATTTCTGTTCAGCATGCCGCATGTGACGAACTTTTTTTCGGAGCCAGCTTGCGTACCTTTTCATAGACGTTTTTTTACAGGACCCTGTCCCCTTTTTTTTTCCCCCCGAGGTCAAGTGGTCGCCTCGTCCGTGCACAAATTCTATGAGGTTCCTTTTCTTGAGCCCCTTCCCCTTGTATGCCTCCCAACCTCTTTTTTAGACGACAAGGTAGTCTTTTTGTTCTCCTCGCGACCTTCTCTATTTCTCCGAACTCCCGTTCTTTAGCTGCCCCGTATTCGCTTTTGGTTTTCCGGCTTCCGAAGTCTTTCGCGAATGAGTTGTGGAACCCGCCTTGTGTGCTCTTAAGCGCCTTCCCTCCCCTCTTTCCCGTGATCGGCCAAGACTGCCTTCGTCGGGTCCGGCGAACTTCCCTCCTAAGGTCCGCGGCCGGTCCCCGTTTGATCGATATCCCCTATCATGGTCGCGTGATCAGGTCACCCAGCTTGGCCCCTCACCTCTCAGTCCCGCCACTTAACCTGCTGCACTCATGGAGTACTGATTTTCCCCCCCCCTATTTTCCCCTAGGCCGTCTCTACCTGGAACGTTCTTCCTCCCCTGAAACGTCTCCACCCCCTTGTCTACTTTCTCGTCGAGAGAATTCCGATAGTGCCTGGCGGACCGCGATTTCCCGGTTCTCTGTAGTGTGCCCTTCCTCCCCCCGGCGTTTCCTTCTCCCACCGCGGCGCTTTTGTTGGCTCGCGTTCGCTGAAGCTGTTAGTGCAGACAACTTCAGACCCCCCCCTCTCCTTGAATGGTTTTTCCTTTTTCCAGACGTTTCGCCCCCTGTACTTCCCCAAGCTCGTAGGACTACTCTTTCCCCTACGCGGATCCTCAGGGTTCTTCCAGTGGTGCTGCACCTTATTTTTCTTTTGTTTTTCCCTTAGCCCCATTACGCTCTTGAGCGCCATCTAGACCACGGACGCTCTGAACGGGACGACTTTCTTTGATCTTTCTGAAGCCCCCCTTGCAGTCACGAAGCCTCACCCCCCTCTGCCGTCCTATCGAGTGGTGCGAGCGCAATTTTCTCTGAGCACCACTGGTGACTTCTTCGAGTTTCCTAAACCTCCTTTCCTCCTCCGTTTTTTAGACTGGGACTCGTAAAATGTTGAAACAGATTGCTCGCGATGGCGCATAGCGGCAGAGCGCTTTTTTTTTTCGTTATTTTCACAGTTTTTGAGTTCTTCTGGTCGTACATACTAGCCCCTTTTTTCTGACTTTTTAGTTGAGCTTTTCGCCTTTCCGGCCGTCAACCCCCCCCCTATTTCCTTCGGACGAATTCAGGCTTCCCAAAGCCCCCCTTATTCTTGTTTATCCTCGTGCTGTTTCGACGCATTTTCTTTCGGTTGCAGCCAGCTGGCTGACAACTCCCAGCCCAGGACGACCTTTGGACCTAACGAGACCTGCAGCTTCTTTTCGAGTTTCTGAGTCCTAACACCGACCAACGAAGGCTGAGGCATCATCCTCTTCCTCTAAGCTCTGTGCATCTCCGACCATCCACGTCCCTTTTCTCACATGCACGACTGGCTCCGGAGCCTTCTTGTGGCCCTACGATTTTCTCGCACGTTTCCTTACTCCTGTCCCTTCCCTTTCACAGAGGGGACTTTCCTCCATGCGTTTCGTTTAGTTTCAAACGATTTCTTTTTGCATCACGCATCCTTTTTTAACATTTTCCCCCCGATTTGACACAACTAATTGAGAGAACCTTCTTTCTATACGATCCAGGTCCGCCGCCTACTGGCGAGTAAGGCTATTCTCCTCCGCGTTTGGCCTGTCTTCTGCGAAGTTCCTATCTCTTTCGCACCCTTCCCTGTTTGATCTCTCGAGAGCCCGACACCCAAAAACCAAGTCGGAAGTTTTTTTTTACCCCCCCTTCGACTCTCGCTGATTTCGTGACAACATCGAGTCCTTCCCTCTACTTTTCGGTCTAGACGAAGTGTTTTAAATCTTCGCGTTTTAGAGTTTTCCCTGCTATTCGCTTCCTCTTTCTTGGAGCCCTTTTTCGTCTTTCCCCCCCCCCCCCTTTTGTGGACTCCCCTTACCCCTTGGCCGATGGAAGATGTGTGGCTCCTCTTCTTACATCAGCCGCCTCTCAATGTCGACCCCCTTTCCCAGCTCGCTCTCACTTTTGAATTCCTGTTATCCACGACGACACCTGCTCGCGAAAACACCCTTGCCCCGTGTACGCCCTTCCTCGAACCGTTTAAGAGTGTTTAGCTCCTCTTCATTGTCACGGCGCAGCGAGGCTTCAGTTTCGGGCTACTCCTCGCATTTTTTTCCTTAACGACTTAGGTTTAAACGGACGGACAAACAAATAGGACCCTCTTTTTTTCGGGAGACCCTAGCTCCACTAAATCAGCAATTAGGTGCTTAAGACAAAAAGAAGGACCTTCTATCCTCCTTCAAGATAGCCAGTTCACTTTACCATCTTTTCTTCTCTTTTGTCCTCCCTTGGACCTCGGGAGAAAGTAAGTTTTTTCCTAGCCCAAGCATGGATCGCCGCTTCTTTTCCGTGGATAGCCCCTTCACTGATCTTGTTGCTTCTTTCCAAGTTCTCTCCCCTCTTCCGACTGGAGATATCATTCGCAAATGTAGTAGCAGATGTTCCCCACTTTCTTCGGACACCTTCTTCCCCCCGACACCCATGACAGTCGTTTTTCTCCTTGATGCTCCTCTCCGTTTTTCATCCGTTAGGACACAACGCGACTCCCCTCTTGTCTCCGCTTCTTGCATCTCACCACCGCGCATCTCCTATTTGCTTCCCCTTGAGACGATCCCCCCCCTCAAGACTTTGACAAAACCGGAATTCGGTCCCCCGCGTGTTTGACAGTCGCCTCTGCTCATGCTTTTGCTGGATAAGTCCCCTGACCCCCCCCCCCCCCTTCCCGATTTGACTCTCCCACCCTTTCAGTGAGGGTGGAAACTTTCCGATTGAGAGATGGGTCTTTAGCGTTCCTTCGTGTTTTTTTTTGCAGCACTGGAGCATATCTTTTGTGGAAGACACGGGCCGAGGCGGTCGGACCCTCTGGGCGATAGGGCTTTCTCTTCTGAATGCTCCCTTCTCCAAGGTTCCTCGAGCGCGAGGTCTCGCTTCATTTCTTTTTTGCAGGACAAGGTAGGAACGATATCCCTAGACCATCTTCTACCCTCCCTCGGACGGTGGCTTCTTAAGAAGGTTTTGGTGATCTTTCCTCCCTTTGTTCCTTCTTCGAGTGGTCTTACGGGGCTATCCCCGTGTTGTATTGTAGCGCCTTGCGCTTTTTTCTGTATTAAATCCTTTGCGGCCCCTCTGGCGTTCCCCGACATCGCGTTCTTCACTAAGTCCCCTTTCGGTTTCTTACCTTTGCAGACATGGTCGAGTACTACATGCTGGAAGGGGGATCCTTTTTCCTTCCCCCTGAGCGTCTTTATTCTATGCTATTTTTTCTTCCCTCTTCGAGATCGACCTTTTGCGCTTAATCCACAAAGTCTCGTTCTCCGTTTTGTGGGCAGTTGCAACTTTCCCCTCTTCCCCCCTGTCAACGGGATTTTTTTTTCCCCCTTTTTTATATCTCTCCCTTGTTGAGTTTTTCCTTTGACATGCCAATAGTGGCCTTTTCACCCCACTCTGACAACGCGGAGACTTTGTGATGTAACCTAGCCTCTTTTTCTTCTCTATCGAAGTCCCCCCCTTCACACTGAGAAGCATAGGCCCCTTTTCGATCGCCCCCCCCTGTCCCTTAAATGAGAGAAGTCCCCCCTTTTGGCATTTCTTTTTTCGACCGGTTACGAACAACGCCGCCTTCGTACCTTTTTCGAGAAAGTAGGTGGTTCCCCCCGAACTCCCTCGTTCTTTTTTTTTTTCCAACGTGCCTTCAGTTCCCATATTTCAGAGTCCGTTACCCGTAGACCCGAATTCCCCTCAGCGACGGATTTTTGTAGTCCCCTTCCCCGTCCATCACTCTTTCCCCCTTTTCAGACGTCGCTTTTCCCCTCGTTCCCTTTGGATTTAGAAGGGCTTCTGTTCTTGAATTTTCTTTTGAACTTTTTCATACTTTTCGGGACGTGCGGGCGCCCTCTGAGTATCTGATGTAGTCATTGAGCGGACTACCCCTCATCAGCAGGTAGTTGCTTCTTTTCACACCGTCGCGTAGACCTTATTTTCTTATTTTTCCTACCCCTCCTGGTTATGCTCGGTGTCTTTCCTTTGAATTCCGTCCGGTATTCCTAGATGCCTCTCCCCACCGCATTACCCCGCTCGTGTCCTCTTGACTTAATCGGATCCTTCCTTTTCCCGGGCCTTATCCCCCTTTGTTCCTTTCAGCTCTGGCGCTCGAACGGTACCCTTTTCCCCTACCTGTGCAGGTTCTCCTTTTCTGTCGGTTTATCTTTGCCGACCCCACTCATCTTTCTTTTTCTTTTGTCCTTTTCCGCTCGTGGTCGATTGTTGTCCTCAATTCCTCCCTTTCCCCAAACGTCTCCGTGAAATAAGCTTTTCTCTTCCCCTTTACATTGAGTGCCCCGGTGTCCCCTCTTCCCCTTTTATCCCTTACCTTTGCGGGCCCGATGATGCACCGCGCCTTCGTTCTCCCGAAGATTTTTGATGCCGCTCCGGCTCAGCCCCTTTTCTTTGCGTGGCGAGCCATTACGCACCCCCTTGATAACAGGCTTGTGCTCGGGCGGCCCTCCACTGGCTACTTTGGGACAAACCTGGAAAAACCTCTCACCTTGTGGGCTTCCTTCTTGAACGTCGATTCCTCCTTTCCTTCTTTTTTTATGCAGACTCTGCTTTTCTTTTTATGTCACAAACACCTTCTTCTTTTTGTAGGACTTCCTTTTTACACGCCCTTTCAATTTTTTTTTCTCGACCGTTGTCGACTTTAAAATAATCAAGAATGTCTTACATCCCTGACATCTCTACCTGGATTTACTGTCCAAAGCCTCTTTTTATATTCTCGCGTTCTTTATACGCCCAGAATATGCGTGAAAAAAAGCCTGTTTTGACTTGCTTAACTTAGTTTCTTAGTGGATGTGCATTTTCGTAGTGGCTCCCGGATCTTCCCCCCCAGGCTTTCTTCGGTTGAAGTGGCGCCCGCCGTTTTTGGGTGCCATTCAGCGCCGTATCATTTTTGAGCCTTTTCTGTCTCTTTCCGGTCCCCCTTCCCCCCTTTTATCCCCTCGCTGTGTCGCCTAGCGCATCCGCTCTTGTCTCGAACTACTTTCGGATGTCATTGACGAAGGCCTCCTGACCCATTTTTTTTTCCGGGTTCTCCTCGCTTTCCCCTCTGTCTTTTTTTTTAGTTTTTGGAACGTGCTTCCTTTCCCTTTGTTGTTTTTTCGAGTAGCCTTTTGGTCTTTTCTCTGCCCCATTTTTGTCGGTGCAAGCACGCAGTCCCTCCCCCCTTCGCACTTTTGGGAGAATGTTTTCGCCTTGCCTCCCCTTCTTTTTTGATGTTTTTCAGATTTTAGTTCGCGAAGTATTTTTCTCAGGCTCCCCCCTTCTCATCTTGAGGCCCAGCTCCCATATTCCCCTCAACATCACGAACGCATTTTTTGAGTAGTATAATCCGTACCTTTTCCTTTTTTCCTTTCTACCTCCGTTTTTTCACAGTGAAGGACTCCTCGCCTCAATGATTTTTTGAAGTTGACTTGGGAGTCTTTCTCTCGTGCGTCTTTCCCGTCCTGAAGCAGGAGTTGTTGCTTGCTGTTAATCCCCCCTTTCATTTTCAGTCATTTTTTTTGTCCAGGTACCCTCCCCGCGAACTTCTTTTTTTTTTGTCTCTCCTTATCCTACCAGTTCTAGCCTCCGATGATTTACCTCTCCACTTTTTCAGGACTCTCCTTGGTTCTCCCTCATTGTTTTTGTTGACTTTCTTTGCTCTGAGTCGCCCGCTTTACAGGTTGAACGGAGAGTCCACCTCTTCCTATTCGGTCAGATCCCTAGAGCGTTCCCTTGGCCGTCCCTCCCGCCCCACCGCGCGCTCCTTGAGTTTGTGCTCACGGTGAGCACGGCCCTTTCTCTCCAAGGGCCCCTTTTCTTCCTCTTTTCTTTTTTTAGATCTCTGAGAGGATGAATGTAGTTGAAGAGTAGTGTTTTGCTCAAGATTTAACTGTTGTTGATTTTGAGTAAGTGGTGAGCTCCTCCTGTAGAGAGTCTCGTAGGTCCTTTCCGTTCTTTGTCCTTTCTTCTTTTTTCCGCTCAAGATGCCCCTTTACTTTACACCCACTTTCCTACCCTAGGACGAATTTTTCTCCCCAGGTACGGGACCCCAATTACACCTGTCTCTAATAGTATGGGGAGCTATGCTATTGTAGGACCCCCGAAAACTTTCTTCTTCCCACCCCCCGCTCCCTCTTCTCCAACTGCCCTTGTACAACGAATGGCAAGAATCCTATTCAAGTTCTTTTCACCTGCCCTCGCCTCACCCTCGGCTTGGACAGTCAGCCCACCAGTGGTCCTTCTGGATTCATCTCCCTCCCCCCCACATTTCAATTCAGTAGCTCCCTTTTCAACGCGCGGAGCCTTTTCCTTGCGAATCTTTTTCCCCGAAAATTCCTCTCCCCGTTCAATCCTGATTTTTTGCCTGTTTTTGTTTCAGACCAATTTCTGTCTAGACGTTACTGCGGAATTCTTTCACTCTATTGGTTTGCTATCCTCGCTTTTACTTGAGCACCTTTTCTAAAAAAAACTTTTTCCCCCCTCCACACTCTTTTATCCCCTTTACCCGTTGCTGATACCAGGCATCCTTTTTCCCGCTCATGCTCCCCCTCGTTTTTTCGTCGACTGCGTGCTTGCCACTACCTTCCCCGGTCTTGGTCCAGTGCACCTTTTTGCCCGATGCTCTTTCCCCCCCTCCACCCAGGCTTTTTTTTTTTCACCCCATGGCCGCTCGACTTTCTCCCCTAAGGGCGACTGCAGAAGCATTACACCAAGTTTTTCGTGACCCCCTTTTTTCGATTGTCCCCGTCTAGCGGATTTCCCTTCCTCCCCTCCGCTACATTGTCGTGCTCCTTTTTCTGTGGACCCGGCGACCCTCTCCTCTCATCCTTCCTCTAAACAGTTACGTAATTGGGCCAACGACCTTGCGGCCAACTGCCCCTTGGTCCCGTTTATCTTAATCCCACGACGTGACAATACTGGTTCTCCCCCCGTCCACCCATTTCCCTCTCCTTTTTTTCCCACCATTCGTCTGTCAGCGAGAAATTAAATGCGCCTTCCCTCGGCGCTTATGGCCCTTTCAGTTGCCAAACGTCTCCCTCTTGCTTCAGACATGTGCTCTTTTTTGATGGGCTGCACCCCGTTTCTTACCATCCGGTATCCCCTCTCAACCCCTGGTGTGCCCCTGGAAGAAGACCCCTCCGAGGTAGATCCAGCGACAAGAGACAGGCCTCTCTTTCCTTTCGGGGACTCCCACAGATTCTCATATGTTGTCCTGCAGCCTTTCCCCACCCAGAGGGCTATTCCCGACAGTTTTTTTCTTCCCGGGGATCTCTTGATTTTTCGGACTTTTTCTTCTGAAATAAGTTTTACTACTCTGGACTCGATATAATAGACATGCTGCTTTACTGGCATCTCACAATAAGTCTGGTCCAGAACCAACGACCGCTTCGCAAGTTCTCCCTTCATTTTTTTTTTGTACTGTTGTCCAACTAGCGCGACTTCGGCGAATAAGGAGTGTCTTTTTCCCCCCCAAATTTATATTTTATGGGCAGGCCCCTCCTTAGAAACCCCCTCCCTTTTTCCAGACTTCTTCCCAGTCTTTCGAGGCGTGGATGCTGCGCATAACAAACCTCTCCCGGCCCGGTTAATGGACTTCCCCTTGCTATGATTTTTCCGAGTGGACTTCCCCCCCTGATTGGGAATTTCGGTGTGTGAGCGGTTTTTCTTTAGGTATTACACCGATGGAAGGCACACCCCCCTCCCTCCTCGGAGTATTAATCTTCCCTGGTTTGTGATGATTCTTTAGCAGACACGGCCGACCCCGAGACCGTTTATTTTCAAGGGACGAACTCGCTCCTGCGCTGGTTAACCCTTTTCTGGACAAGCTTCAACTGCCTTCCCCCCCGCTCGCCGCGGCCCGTTGGTCCGTCGCAGGTTGAGGTAGGATATGAGTTGTTTGTTATAAGTGCTCTCTGGTCGTTTTCGTTTTCCTTCTTTCCTGGTTCGCCTTAGACATATCTCTGTAGTAGTTATTCACTCGGAGAACAGTTAGGTCGACGATTAGATTTCACCCCCCCCCGACCTTTCCCTCTGCTCTCTCCAAGCAGGGCGGCCGTGGTTCTCCCCGCAGACATGTCGCGGATTGCTTGGAAGGGACGTTTTCCTGGGGGATTTTCCATTTCGGGCTATCTTGTTAGGTACTTAGCCAACATGGTTCTTTTACTCACCAAAGTTTCCTCCTTCCAGTGGTTTTCCGTTGCCATCTACGGAGGTCCTTTCCCCTTGTTGTTGTTGAGAGAGATATCTGTACCTTTTCCTGTCCTCTTTGGACTGCCCCCCACACACTGCCTGACCTCCCTCTTTTCTTACCGAGAAATTATTTTGACCCGAGAGGTATCCCTCATAGTTTCCGATAGGACGAGGCTCTGCCCCCCCCTCGCTTCGGGCCCGCTTTTCCTTCATGTATATACAAGTGTTTGCGGGGACGAACCTTCCCTCCAAGGTTCAGTAATTTTCCTTTGGTTCAAAACCCCTAGTTCTCGATCTTTTCCAACGTTTCCCTCTTCTCCCGACTACATAGATATGGGACTCCCTGGACCGAAGGACAAATCAAGCGCTTCTTTCCTCCTCGTCAACTCGGGCCTTTTTGATCTTCGTTTCTCTTGACTTTTTTTGTATGAACGTTTCCCTTTTCCGTAGCCGAAATGTTCCCTTGTCCGGCGCGGTCCAAGATGCGGTCGAACCTCTTCCTCCGTCTGAGGCTTCCCTCTCGATCTAATCTTTCTTTTTGGATTTCTCCCCCTTCCGCACGGCCTTTCTGCCATAAGTTGTCTCTGCGTTAAGAAGCTTAGAGCGTTTTTTCCCCTTCTCTCCGCTTTGTGAGCGATGTTTCCCATAGCCCCTCGATCAGGTTTCCAACTTTCAAGTTGCATTCCCCCCCCTTTTTTCTTTGCCCCCCCCTCCCTGCGTTCATTGGTAGCTCTTTCTCGAGGTTCAACAGAGTGTGAACGAAGTCGTGTTCTCTCTTCGAGTCCTCTGTGCTTGAAGTCTTCTTTGGAGTGTTCGATTTTCCCTCTTATCGCAGAGTTGAATTTTTTAATAACGCCTCTTCCACTGTCGCTGAGCCCATTTTCCTTTTTTTCTTTTTCCCCCTTGCTTTTTGCTGACAGGTTATTTCCCCGCCCTTGTATTCACTGCTTTTCAGGTCGCCTCGAGCAAGTTCGAATTTAGGATGTCTGCTATAGTAACGTGGCGATGCCACTTCCCCCTCTGGAACTCCCCTCTCTTGTGCTCGCCCTGCCTCTGAACCACCATTTCTTCTTAACGCGGGGACACCCGGCCCCTTTCAGGCCTTCCCGTCGCTGGTATCCTCACCGAATCTTCTTTCCCATCCGAATTTTTTCCCCCCTCCCCCGGTGAGCTTGTCGCCCGTTTTTTATACTCTCGTTTTCCCGATCTCAGCATTTCTTCCTTCTCGGTTCTTCCTTTTTTTTTAGTTCATCCCCTCATTTTTTTTTGCAGTTTTTCGTCTTCATGACGACATGTGACGCAACTCTTAGTGTCCGGTTGGTGTCGTCGTAGCAGTTGTAGTTCTTTATGACCTTTTGACGGATTTCCCCCGCTTTTGGTCGCCCCCCTTCCTTTGGCAAATTCGTTTCGCAAGTCTCTTTCATGATGAGCCCCATTTTTGTCCCGAATGTGGTCATCAACGCCCGGTGATTTCTTGACTTCTCGTTCTCGAACTCGACTCTTCGTTTTTTACTTCTCGAGCCGTCCCCTTGATGTCTCTGACAAGGAGTGTAAGGGTCCCTTTTAGTCGAGCTCCAAAGTTTTCTTTTCCTTGTTCGTTTTTTTTAGAGAATCCGCCTTCTCCCGATTGGTGAGGCAAGACCTTGCTTCTTTTTTCGCACGCAGCTTTTTTCCCGACGGCCGACTTTTCCTTTTGAACCTTTACCTCCGTAGGAGATCTGGCTGCATATCCATTTTAGAGTATTCTGACGGTCACACGCCCCCTCTTCTTTCCCTTGAAAAAAGCCCTCTTTTCCTTTTTTCCAGACTTAACACGCGGAGCGTTTTTCCCTGCGTAGGTCTTTTTTCCCCAACCCCCCGAATTCTGTAACTTTGTTTTTTCGACCCTATTTGACGACCACAGATCCTTCTCCGCGCCTCTGTCGCTACTCGATTTTTTCTTGGCGTTCCCCGACCCTTGTATACTTGTCGCGGCTCTTTTCCATTATTTCTCGGCTGTAGGCTCTTTTTCCCATCAGCTCCCCAGCTTCTCAATTTTTCTACGATCGAAGGTAGTGCTTATGGCTTTGGGTTGTGCTGTGTGAAGCCAGCTTGTAGACTCCCAGATACTTCCTTTTCGAGGCCCTCCTTCACCGGTCGTGAGTATGTTCCGCTTTTTTCCCTGAATTTTTTCTCTTTTAGTTTCTGTTTTTTCTTTCGTGTTTTTCTGAATTCTGTGTTGTCTCGGCGTAGCCTTTTTCAGTATCGTTAGAGAAAGCCTATAGCCTTTTGAACTTCTCTTCCCTCTGAGGAGGTCTTACTCTACATGCTGATTAAACCACGGGAAGACTCACCGACACTCACAAATCCCCTGAGTGTTTTCTCAGTCTTTCCTTCCCTTCATTCTCACAGTAAATCAACAATTAATCCGGTGTTTTTGAGAGAGATGCGTTCTTTTCGCGAAGGTCACCTTGTGCTTTTTAATTTTCCTACCACACACCTGCGAGCTTCGTGGAGTTCTTTTGAGGCACGTTGTTGCTAAGAGAGTAGTCTCTTTCTCGTCTAATGGAGTTTTTTCTTTTTTTAGAGTCAAGGGCGCCTTTTTTCGTAAGTCAAAAACCCCCCCCCCTGCATCGGTCCCCCCTACTTACATTATTCAGTCCTCCCTCTCACTCTTTGTTCTGTTGAAGACGTAGTGTCTAAGATTGAGCGTTTCCTGGTAGACCTTTTTTTGACCCCACACATTTACCCCGCAACGAGACAGACCCCCAGGTTCTCGTCGAAAAAGCCCCCGGACGACCCCGCGACTCTTTCTTGAGATCCTTCTCACAAACGCCGTCTCTGGAATCCCCTTTTCTTGCTCCCGCGTCCCTTGACTTCCGGGGTTACGCCCTTAGTTACCTTAGACTCTCTGACGCCTTCTCTTTGCGACCTTCTGACTCTTCCTCACGTTACCCTTTATGGTCCTATCGGTCGCTACTGCTTATGACGTGTGCTTCGATTTCATTCCCGGGGCCGCTCTTGGTTACAGGTCCCGACCGCTTGAGCACATTAGCCCAGCCTGATAACTCTTGCCTCTCTGGCTTTTCTACATACGGTTCGTGACAGGACTCCCGACACCCTCGCGAGTTCTAACCAGTCTTTTCAGGAGTGTCCCCTTCCAAGGTCTTGCCTTTCCCAGCGCAAAGGCTTCCCTATACTTGCTCGCCACAACCTTCGGTGGCAAAGGATTTCTTCCTGCTCGCCTTTCTCTTTGCGACCTTCCCCCCGAAGCATCTGTCTCCCAGGGCGGATCGAAGACACGGTTTGACCTTTTAGAGTCTATTCTGAAGATGATCGACTGCCGAGGCAAACTTCTTGTTCCGTTCTCTCGTACCGAACAGAGCAGTTTTTTCTTTCTACAGAACCGCCGATTGAAAGATTCCTTCAAGCCTTCGCTCTCCCTCTGGTGAATATCCTGTCATCCCTCCCCCTCACAAAACGGATACGCGCACCTTTCCCGCCCCCTTCCTTCCTCGACAAGGCCCGTTGATGGCGGTCTCCTCTCTAGTCCCTTTACGTTCGGGCATTCTCCCAAAGCGCCTTCGCTATTTGTACGAAATGAGTGAATTCCCAAGGTGCGTTGTTTTACACAAGTCGCTATTCTCCTTTTCAAATTTTTATTCTAGTAATTCCTCACCAATCCGCCACTCTTTTCGGAATGGAAGAACCCTTAACCCCCGCTCCCTCTTCTTCCCAGGAACTTTGTGAGTCCCCTCTTTACGACGACCCTGTGGTGAATGAAGCCCATTTCCTTCCATAAGGCCGGGACCGAGACCCCGCGGTATTTTTTCAGTGCTTTTTTTCAAATTCCTTCTGGTTGTTCATAAGAAAGTGCGGCTCGTCCAGATGGTCTCGGCACTTTCCCTTAAGGAGATCCTCCTTCTTCTCCCCAAGGAGAAGCGTCCGGGGAAGTTAAAAAGCCCTCCCTTGTATGCGCTGCTTTTTTGATTGTTGTCTTCAGTTTTTTCCCCGCCGCAGCCTTTTTCCCGGCCCTGCCCAACCTCCCGATCGCCGAGATTTCCCCCTTCTCTTGTTTACGCTCCGGTGATTCACGACTCCGACTTCCCTTTCCACGCTTTTCTACGGCCGCTGCGCCTGTTCCAATGAAGAGTGAGGATTCACTTCTTAAGCCTGTCCCATCTGCTCCCTATGACTTGCAATTTTTTCCTTCGTGTGTCTTTTAAGCCGCTTTCTCTTTCGGATCTTTTTCTAATGCTTTGTTCCGCATTTTGGCCTTTTTCTCCTTCAGAAGAAGCTCTTTTTTCCGTTTCCCTAGGCCCCCTTCGAGGCTTCCCTAGCCAGACGCGACTCCAGATGTACTGAGCAATTTTCCCTGAATTCCTCCCTACTTCCCCCCTTTTGTCGACCTTCCCGTACGCCTTTTTCTCTTTTTTCAAGGACCACTTCCCTTTTAACGTCAATCCGCCCAAATAAAAGAAGAAAAGCGGTCCGTTTATAACGTGTGACTTCTGAGTACGAGAGTCATGCGGTTTCTTGACCTTCTTGTCCGCGTTTTTTTCTCTTTTTTGGCTATCCTTTTTTTTTCAGCGCCTTGCGGCTGTCATTCCCTTCTATCGTTTAATTGCGGCCTCTTTTTTAGGGCTTTTTGAGAATTCTTGACCCTTTCCCCCCTCTTCCTTGTCTTTTCCCGCAAATTTGCTGTGTTACATGCTCTCCTTCTTCCAGAAGCGGTTTTTTCTCTTCTTTCGCCTTATTCGTGGCCTTTACGGTACAGCTCTTCCGTCCGAGGAAAAATCAGTGGCTCCCTTTCCCCTTCAGCGGTTTTGGGTGCCGGCAATTCCCCTTCCCCCTTTCCTCTTATTTTTCCTTATATCCCCCCCCCTTTTGTGTTGTTTTGATCTATATTTCCTTCGTTGAATTGCAATATTGTCACATGGGGGGGGGGGGTGGGGGGGGGGGTTGGGCCACAAACCTGCTAAACCCCCGTTTTTTTATTACAAGAGCCACTCTTTTAGTTACCCTACCGCCTCTTCCGGTCGGCCTTCGTCCCTTCCCCCCCGGGTAACGATTAGGGACATGCTTTCCCGAGAGCTGTCGGATTTTTTGTGCCGAACCTGCCTCCCTTTCACCTAGAGACTTTTTCACACCTTCCTCCCGTTCGTATCCCTCCTGCCTTCCCTCTGCCCTAGAGTGAAGCTAAATAGATCAGGGCGACATCCCCGTTGGCTAGCCCCCCCCCCTCCGCACGTTTTCCTGAGGTCCCCCCGCCCAAAAAAGAATGATTTTCAGCCTTATCTGTCGATGGATCTGCGTTTTTTTCTTAAGTGGCCCCCCTCTTCGTGGATCGTATTTCCCGCGCTACAGGTACCACCCCCCCGGCGCGCGGGACACGTGTCCTCGACGCCGTCATTTCCATATGTCGTACTTTCCGCCCTAAACTCGGTCACACTTCCCTCGATAGCTCGGACCCCCCTCTGCGGTTGAAGCCCTTTCGAGATTTGATTAGGTGGCTCAGTCTTCCTTCGACCCCTCGAGCTTCTCGCATCTTTGCCCACCTTCGGGTTGCAAGTTCCTTTATGGGGGGAGGCGGCGGTTTCCTCCGATCATCCTGGTCGCAGACTCTCAAGCGTGTCTTTTTTCGCCTTCTTCCAGGGCTCCACCGTCGTGCCTTCCCCCAATAGAGACTTACTCCTATACGGAGATTGGTTGTTTTTCTCGCCGATTTCTTTTGCGCTTTTTTCCCCCCTTTCGCCCTTCCGTCGGCGCTGGCAAGGAGCTGGACTTTTTAAAATGAGACAGCTTTTCCTTTTCGGTTGTGCCCTTCCCCTTAGTTTCTCCCTGCTCTTTTGGCCTCGCTTCGTTCTCGAAGATCCCCTTATGTAGATTCTGACACGAGCCCCCTTTTTTTCCGGTTAGTTTCCGTGGCGTTCCCCGATTTTCCTGCCATTTTTTTTCTTCCCCGTAATGGCTCCCTTTTCACACATGTGCACCACCCTGACCTGTTCTCCACCCACCTTTTCAGCGAGGTCTTTCTCTTGACGTCGTGGCTCTACTCTGTAAAATGGCGTTTTTTTCCTCCGTTTATACCGTTTTGAAGATGTCTTCTTTGTTGCGTTTCTCCCAGGCTTCATCGATGTTTCTTTAGAGAAGGACCTTTTTTAGTGCTTCGTCCCGTCTTTCCCCCTTTGCTCGCTTTCGCCAGTCCTTCCTTTTTTTTTCCCCTCCTGCGCAGCTTGCTTCGTGCCTGGTTCGAGAAGTGGTTTCGTGGCTTCCCGGGTATGGAGACCGGTCTCCCTTTTTGACCCTTTTTTTGTATCGTGGCCCCCCCTTGAAGGCCTTATGCTTTTAAGATGAGCCTTGCCTTTTCTGTCCCTTTTCTTCTTTTTTTTTCAGGTCCCCCCTAATGTTTTTTTCTTTTTTTTCAGGTGAGGCTCGCCTCGGAATCTCGAATAGTTAGTACTCCTCCCCGAAGATTTCCTAGTCTTACAAGATGGCTTATACTTTGTCCGGGGCTCTTCAGATTTATCGAATTCCTTTGCTCTTTTTGCTTTTCCTTTTGGCGTTCTTTTTTTTCCGACTTTTTTTTTTTCTTGATCGGCCAAAACCTTTGTCGGGGCAAGCACGCCATTTCTCAACGGCGACAGAACTTCGGGGTCTCTGTCCTCTCGTCCAGTATGCTTTTCCTCCCCCGTAGGATCATAGGCTTCTCTGTTTTTTCTCCTCCTTTTACTTCCTTCCTTTCTCAACAGTTTTTTGATGCTCCTGTAAAGAGATGAAATCGTCCCGTCCCCCCGAGATCTCTCTCAATTTCCCGCGTCCCCCAAGCCTCCCCTTTTTCCCTCCTCCTTTCTCGACACTTCGAAGTGTCTCCACCGAAGGATCCGAGAACGTCTATCCATTGCGTTTTATGACTCCTATGCTCGTCGCGTCTCTGGACAATGTTGCTTGCAAGATAGGCGTGGTCTCTTTTACATTATCTTCTCCTAAGTTCCTTTTCAGGTTTTCCTGTAGTTTCGCGTCACTCTTAGGATGGCTTTGAGTCAGAAAGCCGTCAGTCCTCCTCCGACTTTTTTCGAATACTATACCTACGCGGCTCTCCCCCCCCGGTCGTGGGCTGCTTGGATGAAAGGGGGCCCCTAATTAGTCGTCTTTCTAGCCCTGGGAAGTTTGTACCAGGCGCTCTTTTAGAGCAGCCAGGCTCTAAGATATGTCCTCTTTTTTAAGCCCGAGATGGTGCGCGGAGGCAAAAAGGGCCAGACAAGACAAATCCGCCCAAATTTCCCGCTCGACCCTCTTTTCGAGCGACTCTTTATCCCTTCTGTGAGCCAGGATTATTTTTTAATTAGA
>Ga0179593_1592777_pt1 | contig 37824 bp, 69 predicted proteins | sample CZODoug2_1_08_16_FD_185931 | JGI IMG/M metagenome (GOLD analysis project Ga0179593, IMG submission 185931) | Vadose zone soil fungal communities from Angelo Coast Range Reserve, California, USA - CZODoug2_1_08_16fungal (PacBio error correction) | ecosystem: Environmental > Terrestrial > Soil >... | reverse complement strand
ATGACGTCCCCGGATGCAGCCTCTCTTTTTTTCCCACGACTCCTACTTTCCTGTCGATTTCTCTCGCAAATCTGTTTACACAGAGTATTTCTTAAAACTATTGGATTGTGGTAAACCCTCCGGTATTAACGTGAATAGCTGGGGAATCCCCCCCCAGTTGATTTTCCCTTTCCTCTCCTGGACAACTCTTGCCTTTTTCTTAAGACCACAAAATACGGTTACATGGCGGAGATCCCCCCCTCCTGGTGGGGCTTCGTTGATCATCCCTTCCTCCCATGGCTTCTCTTTGTCGTCTTATGGAGTTTCTCCTGCCCCAGGTTCGTTATTGTGCGATCTGCAATCTTCTTCGGATCCCTCCCGCAGAAAACAATTCCCCTACACGGCAGTCGACTTTTTTTGAGATTTCTTTTTTGGGATCCTTCTGTGAAAAATTTTTCTGTACAAACTGGCAGATTTTTCTCCAAGCCCCCTCTCGGAACTGGCAGGTGCAGGTGGGTTTGGCTTCGGGCTGCTATCTGTTTTTTTTGGGTCTTGTTGATTCGACTCACACATTTGTGAATGGGTTATTTTTGCTGAGAGATGTGGAGAAGTAGTCGTTCCCCCCCCCCAATTTTCCTTACAGTTCCCTGTCTTCAGTGGAAAGACTTCCATTTCGAATTGAAATGACGTGCCCACAATCCCCCCCTGGTTCTCCTTTTACTTCTGTAAGAATTCTCCTAACCTTCCTAACAGGAGACGATTGAAATTCCTGACATCCCAAGTAGTCCTCGAGTTGCTTCACAGATCCCGAAATTTCCGGAAGGGACCTTCCCCCCCCCCCTATCCCGTCACTTTACCCCCTTTCCTTGGAATTCCCCCCCTTCTCTCATATTCTCCCCTTTCTTTCGGAAGGTCTCGCACTTGAAGGTACTGGAGTTGAAAATTTTCCGATGTGCCGCTTCTTCCGATTAACCTTTCTTTCTCCTCCCCTCAAAAATTCCCACTCGCGTACATTCATATGGAAAATTCCCCCCCTTGGACTTGCACTCCCTCGCACTTCCCCGTCCACAAATTGTAACCCGTCCTCCCGAGCTCTTTTCTACTAAGTCAGTTACCAACGTTCCTTTTTCCCCCGTAAGATATGGAATAACCCTTAGAGCATTGCCTTTTTCGTTCCCCTATAAGTCCTATAAATTAGCCCGGCTCTCCTTATTTAAATGATCTGAGCCCCTATCAACTGGCCTTTCCGCTAATTTGCCTTCCGGTCTGAAGCGTCCTCCCTTGAAAGGTGGCGTTCGAGCTTCTTCGAAGATAACAGAACACCCTCCCTCCCGAGATCGCTTTCTTGGGCCGTTCGTGTTTTTTTTAGCCCTGGAGTCCTGTTTTCCCTCCTGAACGTCTGCTGGTATAATAAAGGTCTCACATTCTGACCCCGATGATGATTCTCCTGGGCCTCTTCATTACGGCCCCGTCTACTCCGAGCGGCGCGTACCTTTCTTTGTTTTCACCCCCCCCCCGCCGGGCGGATTGAAGTCATCGGGCAGAAACCCCTCTCCCCCTTCCCTTCTTTCTTCGCCTTTCCCCCTGGTGGTTGACCCGAATTTTACTCCCCAACATTGCCCCTCCCTTCTGGTTTAAAATACCCCCCAGTCCCGCGTAAGGTAATATTAGATCATCTTGCCTATTTGTGGTCTTTTTTTTTTCAAAGCGACCCGAAATTTCCCTGGCTCTCCTGAGAAGACTCTTTTCGGAACCTACCGGAAGGACCGGCCCCCCGGTCTATAATGTGGAAAAAAATCACCCTTTGCGTCTTCTTTTCGTTTTTCCCCTCTTGTTAGCTCATTCCCTTCCCTTCTGAAATTAGTATCAACCATTGATTAGGAAGCTGGGATACTTCTTATCCCCCTGGGATTTGTATCCGGATTTCTCCCTTTTAGCCCCCTTTTGCCCCCCCCTTCCCCCCCCTGTGTTTTCCATTCAATGTTTCAGCAATAGATCTGAAGTTGACCCAGTCCCCCCCGTTGCCCGTTTAGAGGTATAAGGGAAGAATACACCCCTTGCAGGCTACCGCTACTCCTCCCTGCCCCCTGGAGTCCCTCTTTTTAGATCTTTCCCTTCCTCGTCTAGAACTTTCCCTTGGAAAGCAAGCCTCAATGAGGAAGTGAAGAACTTTCATTCGCGGTTAGCGAAACTCTTCTTTCCCTTGAGATAATCTCCTTTTAGACATGGACCCTCTTTCCTTGACGTGAAAGCCCCCCCCTTCCCCCTTTCCTGCTCTTGCGTATTAGCCCCCTTCCTTTTTTAGATTTTGGTCCCCTACTTTTGCTTTCCTTTTTGGAATTTGCATCTTTTTTTTCTCACCAAAGGCTTTTCCCCTCACATGAGTTTCTTTCAGATTTGTCCATGGTTTTATGGTCTAAAAAGGCAAAACGGACCCTCCCCCCTTCTTTGATTAGCCTTTGCCCCCCTGCCCCCCCTGCACCTATCTTATCCTGAGAGACCAACCCCCTCAATCCTTTTTTTTTTTACCGACTCTTTGATGTTCCTACTCAAGCGCAAATTGTGGAGGAGGTTTTGATGATGGTCAGAGGTTTTTTTTCCCAAAACCCCCCCCCCCTCCCATTTAAGGTAGTGCATCTTCCTCCCTCCTTTGTGTTCACGAAGATTGTCGAGTGTTTTTTTTGGTGGTTCAGAGGGACATATCCCCTCCGCCACAACCGATATTCCCTTCCCTTGTTTCCCACCATTCCGAGCTTTTCTCCGCTAGCTTCTCCGATACTTTTGGTGACATTTTTCCAATTCCTACAAAGAAGATCTCTTTTGAAGTTTCCCGTTTCCCCTCCCCCCCCCTTTCACAATCCTTTCACTTTCCCCACCTTTTCCTTCTTCCTCCCCCTCTTTTTTTGGAATCCCCAGATGGCAGGATTGACCTCCACTTCCCCTGCAGATAAATTTTTCTTCCCAAACCAACAGAACCACACTGAGAACCTTTCTTCCTCAGCCTTCGGCCACGTCTCTCGAAACCCCCTTAGCGCAACCTCCATTTGGAAAACTTGATGGCCAACACCCCGTAGGGACTCTTTCCTCATGAACTTCCCTTCTTCCTCCGGTAGGTTTCCCTGTAAATTTGATGGCGAGGCCCATACCGAAAAGTCACTGAAAAGAGGGTTAACTTTCGGGAGGACCGGAATCCTTCTTTCCCTTACCGTCGCTCTTGATTTTTTCCTCTTCCCCTTCTAGACTCTAAGGCTCATTGGGACAAAAGTATCCCTTGTGAGCTGTTGTTCCTGTCCTCCCTCTCCGATACGAAATTGACTTCCACCCCCTTTGGAATCGCTTTTTATAGTTCCATTATACGGTACTCCCCTTCCCCAACTCCCCCATCCCCCTTTACCACCCTTCCCCATCGCATGCCCTTTCTGAGTTGCCTCCACAACTTCTTTAGTGAACGCTCTCCCCTCCTCAGAACCTTTCCCAAAGGATATCATTTTCTCCTGCTCCTTCCCTCGTGGTTCCTTTTAGCCAAGTTACCCCTTTTTCTTTTCTTTCTCCGAGGTTGCCTCCTTTCCCCTCCGCAAAGATCCAGATTCCCGCGAAATTGATAACTGACGCTGACCCCTTCTCGCCGTTTCACACTCCGCCCTTCGACGCCCATCTCTCTTCCTTCCTCTTGATGCCCCCTTCTTTCCTTTTTCCCTCCGAAACGTTTGTGCACCCCAACTCTTCTACCTTTAGCGAGAGATTATTTTTTTCTTCCCCTACGTTCTCTCCTATCCTTGCTATTCCCGTCTATTCTGAGATCATGCCCCCTTTGCAGAATTTTTTCCCCCAGAATTACCCTGTCTGCGTAATTTAGCCAGAAGTCAACTTTTTCCTGCCTTCCCTCCCTCTTCATCTCGCGTTGGGGATAATTCGGAGAGAGGGTCGTTGACCCCCTACCCAAGTTCTTCCGTACCCCCATCGTAAGATTCGCGCATGTTTTAGCGGGATTTGTTCCATGACGTGCCTCTCAAGTTTAGGTCTAGACATTTCTATGCCGGGATTTTTTTCCTGGGCCTATCCCTTTTCTCTTTGGTCCGGAAGGTGATGCTCCTTATACAAAGACGCGAATTTTCTTTTATAGCATTTCGTTCTCTTCCGGGCGTTTTCTCGGGCCCTCTTTTCCAATGTGAACGAAATGTTGCTATTGCACTCCATCGCGGGAATTTTTTTCCTTTGTAAATCAGCTTTCCGCGCGTCCGTTTTTAGGGATTCGTCCCATGAAAAAGGTTAACCTTTCCCCTTTCATTGAAAAGTTTTCGCAGTCTGCGGTTCCCTCCGAATTCCTTCCTCATAAGTTTTTTCTCTCCCATGCGACTTGGATCTTTCACTTCGGGATATCAGGCTCAGTCGTTTTTGAGTCCTTCTACCTGTTTTCTGAAGGGTCCTTTGACGCCAAGGAACACTCCCGGAACGTGTCCTTCAGTAGTGTACTCCCGTTTAATTCTTTTCCCCTTTGAGTGAGACTTTCCCCTCCCCTTGGTAAGGTCTCCCTTCCCTGCTTTCTTCAGAAGAATCAGGTGATTTGGAAGGTAAGGTCCCTTTCCACATAGTCTTTAAGCTTCCCTCCTTTTCAGATAGTTTTTCTCCCTCAGTGACTCCCCTTTTTGGCGGCTACTCCCAAAGACACAATTTACTCCGTTAGGCGCCAGCAACGAAAAGTTCCCTCCCCCACAAAGAGAGTGCCCTTTCCCCAGAAGCCGACCATCCCCTCCCCGCCATTCCCTTTTCCGTCGGTCTTCCCATGCCCGAGCTTTTCCTTCATAAAGTTGAACTCTTGTTTCTTTCTGAAAAAATTATGTCCTCCCCTTTAACTCCTAAAAACATGCTTCTATAGAGATTATATTTCTTTCCTTTATGGAATAGATTTTTTTTCCCCATCATCCCCTTCTCTTCCGACTCCGTCTCCGCCATACCACCCCGGCGGACCTCCCCCCGCATTTGATATAGTTTTTCCCCACCGAGTCTCTCTTCTCCATGTATACTCTGATGTTGCTTTTTCCACCCCACGGCCCTTCCTTCTCATAACCCCCCGGGTGTTTCTCTCTCCCCCCTCATATTAAAGTTTTTCTTTTTTTCCCCCCTCTTGCCCCACCCAAGGAACCTCTCTTTTTCTCACTCTAGAGAGTTTCCCCACAATCCTTTTCTTTCCCCCCTTTCAATCTCCTTTCAATGTTTCTCCTTATGGACTCCTTTTCGGAGAGCTTTCCACCTCCTCCTTTTCCCTCTCTTTCCCCTACCCTCCTTTCTTGTAGCCTTTCTCTGTGGAATTTTTTTTATTCCTCTTCTCTGTGAATTATTGTTTTGTTGTTTTTTGAGATGAAAATTCAAAATATAATCTTTTCTACAAATAGTACACAGCTTTCGGACTTCTCGAGCGACCGTTTCCTTCGCAGTCTCCCCTTGCCACCCATCATTCAATCCTTCTACATTGGGAATGTAGCTTCAGATTCCTCGCCCCCCAATTAGTCTTTTGTTGTTTAAACAGAGAGTCTCTTTCTTCCCCCGGGATGTTCAGTTCCTTTTTCTTCTTCTTACGTGAAGAGGTCCTCAAGGTTCTCATGGTGATGATAAGGCAAACCCCACCCCCTGGGGCTTCCGGGCCGTGTTTTCGGGTAGCATCCCCCTCCCAACATAAGGTACTTCCTGAGATTCACCCTCTGGTTTTTCTTTCGCCTCCAACGTCCTTTCGCTTGTCTTCGGTGTTCTTTGTTTTTTCGACGAACAGGGGTCATTTGCGAGATCCCTTCCAGTCATCCCCTGCAACTTCTTCTTCTAACCCCTCCCCCCAAGGTGACATCGCTATTAGTTATCCGTTTTGTAATTCTACTGGCGTTTTTATGTGGAGGCACATAGATCCCCCCCCCCCCTTTCTTTTGAACCGATCCTGAACTTCTCTCGGTTTTCCGATCTTTCCATGGATTTCTCGTTGAGGGGTTCTTTTTCTTTGAACTCGGTGGTTTTGGAAGGGGAAAGTTGGCGTTTCTTCAGCCTGCCTCTTTTTTCCTCGAGCCCCCGTATCCCCTTTATGAAGACGTTTCCTTCGTACATTTTTTAAGAGCGAGTGTTCGCCCCTGGTCATGTCCCACCTCCCACCCTTTTCCCCCCTGCCTTTCCAACCTGAGTCTAGGCGTCCCTTTCTTTTCCAGAATTTATACCGGAGAAACCTTCGTTCCCACGAGCTGATATCTCTCTCCCCCCTTTGCCGGACTTTTATCCTCTTCCCTGGTCCCGTGTCGGGCCTTCCTGAAAAAGTCTTCTCCCCCGTCATATATATCCCCCGCCCTTTCATTAACAATTCTCCCCTATGCCGCCATCAGGCACCTCCCACTTAGTTCTCTTGCAGTTCCCCTTCCTCCGGACTGATTCCTCGTCCCGTAAGGCCTTTTTTTCAAATGAATTAGACGTTTTTCACCCTTTCTGAAGAAGCCTAACTTCTTTTGTTCCGAGCTTTTTTTTCCACCGGTCCCCGTGTCTCTTTCGTCCCCCCCTCCTCCCAAATGTCTTCACAATTCCCCGGCAAGGACCTGCTCTTCCCCTAACCCTTTGCCCCCCCCCTCACATCCCTTGTCTGCGGCTTTTCCCCTCTTTGGCTTTCAACTCGGCCACGAATTTCCCCGCCTGGAAGACCTGTATCCTGTTCCCCTCCTTGCTAAGTCCCCCCCTCACCTGACCATTGAAACCCCGGTCATGACGGATCCCCCTTTTCCGCGCAAATGTCATTCAGTTTCTTTGCGTCGCTCCCCTCGCCCGATCCCCCCTCCTTGGTCTCTCTCTCCTTCTTTCCTTGGGGTATTACTTTCTTGCTCGGATAACCCCCGACCAGAACGCCTCCGGCTTCACTCTTCTTTCCCGCGACTTTCCACTAGGAATCTCCCTTCTCTTTTTATTGGATCCCGATCGCCAAGAAGGACTTATCATCTGTCGGCTGCTTTTTCCTCTCCGTTTTTTCCCCATAAAGAAGTCTGGATTGCTACTGTGATTTCTTCCATCTTTTTTCGACTTTTTTTTCTTTTTCAATAAAAACGTGCTTAGGTTTGACCCCGCTGCAACTGGACCCCCCCCTGAGCTCCCTTTTTTTCCCCCAGTCCGCGTTTTTTTTCTCGACCCCTTGGTCCTGAACCGTCCATCCTGATCCTCCCTCCCCTTTCCATTCTAAATGCAGCCCCCGCGAAGTTTGCCGTATATCGGAATGAAATGACCCTCTATATGTTCCCCTTCTTTCTGTTCTGCACGTTTTGTTTGCTCTCACCTTCCCACCTTTCGCCCTGCCCCCCTTTTCCGTCGGTAACATGCTTGTTCCTTGGATCGAAGGTCTATTTAGTTGTTCCCTTTCTAATTCTTAATGGCCGACTTTCCCATTTTTTTTTCAAGCGCCATTCGATCTTGCCCTCTTTGTGAAAATCTACCGCCTACGGGGTGCCCTTTTTTTGTCAAGGATCTTCATCAATGGTCCCCTTTTTTCCCGTCGACATAATGTTTTTAGTGGGATCTTCTCTTTAACTCTTTTTTTCCCTCTTTCTTTTGTAAGGAGTCCCCCCTCCCGCAGTTAATGTCACCCGACAAGTAAATTTCTTCCTTGAAGAATCTTGTATTTTAGGTTCTAGTGTTTCTCTTGTCACCTTGTTTTTCTTCGGGATTCTTTTTTTTTTTTTTCACTGTACGTCAGCCTCACCTTGTGACTTGTAGGACCGCCATGACCCTTTCCCCTCTTTCTTTTTTTTTTACTCCCTCCCTCTTCGTGGGCTTCCCCTCTCTGCAACTCTTTTTTTCCACCCAAAAATCTGGTCGGGAATACCCCATTTTTCCCCATTCTAGAAGATTTGCCTCGTTTCCCTCAGCTTTTCCTTTTTCCTCCTTAAAGTTTCCGCCTCCCCCGGTTTTTTCCCCCCCCCTTGCGAGCGCCCCCCCTTCTGCAAACCTCCCCTCATTTGGGGACTTCCCCTTTCTTCTGGATAAGGGAAACTTTTCCTCCTCAAGCCATTGTTTTTGCTGTACCCCACCTCGCCCCCTCATGTCGTTTCCCTAATCTATTCCTTTTTCCCCCCTCCCCCCTTTTGTTGTGGTTGTCGGCGGTCCCTTCACGACCGATTTTGTTCGTGTTTTGTTGGGGTAAGATTCATTTATAATCCCCCTTATCTCGTTGATTCCCCCCTTTCATTAGGTTGCCGTCTCTTTTGTCTCTTCGAACGCTTCTTCCTGCCCCGCCGGGGAGTGTGGTGAAATTCTGTCCAACTTGGCCAGCAAGCGCCTCCTTTTCAGTGTGTCCCCCCCCCCCCATGAACTTCTTCATAATGTTCTTGGGCCAGAACCCCCCCCTTTTTGCTTCTTTTTGACCAAGCCTCTCTCTTTTGAGGAAGGATCCCCCCCTCAGATCACATTCAGAGTTGTTTTTAAACACAACTTCCCCCAATCTCTTTTCCCCTTCCTGTCTGACCCTTTTCCCGCCTGTCCATAGTGTCCCTGTAGAACCAGCCGAAAGATCTGCCTCCAAACCCTTGGGTCCAGTTGACGCCCCTCTTTTCGCTCTCCCCGAAATTTCTCCTTTCCTACTTGACCCCTTCTTGCGTTACGGTCCCCTGATGGGCGAGGCCTATGCCGAACATCCCCCTCCAAAAGGCTCACTGCGATCACGGCATTTTTTTCTTTCCTTCCCCCTCTGGTAGACTGCGATGCGGGATGTTCCTGATAGCCCTCTCAGGTACTTTCCCCCCTTCTGCGTGCGCTGTTTTTTCCATATCTCTTCATTTCCCCCAAATTTTGTTCCTCTTTTCTAGGCCCCCCCCCCCCTTTTCTCCTCCTTCCATTCTCCCCGATTACACAAGCTTTCTTCCCCTGCCGCCCCCGTCCTCCTTTACCAGTCTCCCATGGCCCTCCTGTTTTCCGCGTCTTCCCCCCTAAAGCCCCCTCTGCAGAGTTACGCGAAAGAAATCGAGCATTGAGGGTTCTTTTTCTTCCCCCGGCCCCTTTTCAGGGTCCTTCCCGGAATATAAGTTCTCTGCGTCGTTCGTTGCTCTCCTCCTTTCTTCCATTTCTTTGCACCCTGTTACGCAAAGAGAAGCTGTCGAGAACTCTTCAATGACTTTTGTTCTTTTCCGACTTTTTTCTCCCTTTTTTTGGTCGTAGCTTCGGGAACCTCCTACGGTTTTCTCCCCCTGACAACGGTCGGCCGAACCCTCGCGCGTCGTTTGCACCTTTTCCCCTTGAGACCCTCCTCCTGCGGGCTGTGAACAACCACACCTTCCTCGACCTCCCTCGGATGACTTTCTTCCCTCCGTTTGCCTCCACCGTATGATAAATCAATACCTCTTCTTCTTTTCCGAGGTATCTTGATACCCGCAGATGAGCATGGCTTCCGCGTCAGCTGTTTTAGGTCTCCTTTCCCCCTTTTTCCCCCCACTTTTTCGATCTCTCCTTCTTTGGTTTCCGTTATTCTTCGACTCTTCTTATATCCCGCCTGGGTGCGCGGACACAGGCGAATCTTCGTACCTTCCTTTCACTTTCCCGGATTGTATTTGCCGGGTTCCCTCTCTTTGGCAGTTCTCCCTTCCCTCTTAACCGGGATATCATACCGGGATGTACCCTTTTTCTATTTCTTCGTGGCCTTCAGGGGCTCCTAACCGGCGAAAACGGAGATTCTTTTAATAAGCTTCTCCTTTTTCTTTGAAGCAGTTTTAACTGCCCCCATGTTGCTTCTCGTTGAGCTTTTCCCCAGAGCCTTTCCCTTTTTTGAAGTTGTCCCCCCCCTTTTCAAATTGCCCTTCTTTTGCCTCAAACCTTTTTTCCGTCCATGGCTTCCCTCTTCAGGACCTTTTCCCGGCGCAGTAGGCTTAGGTCCAACCCCGTTAAGCAATTACAGTTGCTATCCCTCCTGAATCATGTGGCTTGGATCTCTCTCTTGGAATGCCTTGTATCTGGATCCTCCTTTCCAGTCCTCTTTTTCTGTAAGACCTTTTTCGTCGTTGAAGCCCTCCCCCGGCAGAAATCCCCCTGCAGTAGTCACGGTTCTCCCCCGAGACGACCCTTCTTCCCTGTTTGAGAGCCCTCAGTGATATTTCTCTTACTTTTGGCTTTCCGACAATTTCCCTCTTTGGCACCCTTTCAGGTCCACAGGCGCACTTTATTTCCATCTTTTACTTCCTCCCTTCGGATTTTCCTCAGACCGCCCCCTCTTTCAGCAAACCTCCTCCCCCACATGTTTCTTTTCTTCCCAGAAGCAAAGACCTTGATCCTCAAAAAACCAAGGATGCCCCCCCCTTCCGTTCCCATCCCCCTCTCCCGCCCGTCAGTCGTCGGATTCTCCTCTCGCCCAGGCTTTTTTCAAAGTTACTCCCTGTTTGATGATGGTAGCACAAAAAGAATGAAGCAAGTTTCCCCCCCTATTCCATGATTCCCATGAGATCTCTTTTTTTTTCGATCCTTTTTTCCTTCCCTCCATGCCTCCCTGTGCGGTCAAAGACCCCTTACCTGACCAAGATCCTCCTTTTCCCCCTCTGTTGCTGCTAACCGACTCCACCGGCGGGTACCCCCCCCTCCCCTCCCCATCCCCTGCTTTCTCCCCAAAACGGTTTTTCCCTCAATCCTTCCCACACGCTCCTTTTTCTTCGTCCAATATCTCCGAAATATAGAAGAGGTTTCCCCGGAACATCAATTTTTCCCCGCATTTACCTTTTTTTTCACCCCCCCTCGCTCTCTTCCCCCTGATATCATTTAATTCTTTTTTCCCGATAGAGGCCCCCTCTCTCCGGAGATCCGCTCGTTGTCCGTCCCTACTATTTACCTCCCTTTTTTATTTGAGACAATATGGCTTTCCTTTCATCTTTCTTTTTCCTCTGTTGTTGTTTCACCCACATTCCTCCAAGATTCTGTCATGAAACTCTTCCCCTCCGTATAGGCAGCCTATATACTTTTACCCCCCGCATTCAATAATATATTGGGCCTGTCTTTAGATATTCTCCCTCCGAGGAGGGCTTCTCTTCAATCTTTTCTTTGTCACCTGATTTTTTTTTCCTTTTCCTCGATGGGGAACTCTACTCACCAGCGAGGGGGGCCGTGCTGCGAGGCCCTATTATTTTCCCCTGTGGCTGTTTCCCTCACACCTCGGAGATTGGTATCCTGTTTTGGTTTTCTGTTTTTTCCGCAAAAGATCCCACATGGCTGCGATTGGTCCTTAGAGGTTCTTTCTTTCTCCGAAATTTTTTCTTCCGGTCTTTCGGCCTGCAGAAACCCTTCTATCTTTTCCAAGTAAGTTCTTCCTCGAAATTAGAAGGAATGTTTTTGATTGGATCAGGCGTAATCCTTTCTCCCCCATATCAACAGTTCTCCCCATCCGTACTTTTTTCTTGGATGCAGCCTCCCTTTGGAACGGCTTTTTTTTTCTCCCCTTGTTCGGGCTTCTTTCCTGACTAGATGGGGGGGGAAGTTTGATCAAGTGGCGGGTGGCTTCGCCGAAGGTCCCCCCTCCCAATTGATTCTCTCCTGGTAGCAGCCTCCTCTTCATGGTGTAAATCTGGCCCCTCCTCCTCGGTTTTGTGAAAGTTACCCACTCCTTCCCGATACTCTGCTAAGAACCGGAATAGACTTTCTTTTTTAAGAATCCACAAGTCTGTTTTCTTTAATCCTTTTTCCTTTTTCTAGCCTGCGTTTTTCTTGCTCGCAAGCCCGTGTCGTCCTGACGAACCATTTTCTCCCCCTCCTGATCTGAGACCTTTTTTCTACTTTGATCCAACTTGTTCTTTTCTCTCATCTGAAACTGCTTCGTTTTCTTTCCTGAAAGTCTTGGGGTTCCCCCCCGATTCCCCCCCTTCTTTTCTCGACGTTCCCCTTTAGAAATCCCCTTCCCCGAAAGTAAGAGAGTATTTTTTTATTTGACAATTCCTTTCCCCTGGGATGTTCAACTTTTCCCCCCCTTTCTCCTTTTAGCCCCCTCCCAAGCGACTTCTCGCTGCTTTCAAAACCCTCCCTCCTAAGGAATTTCCATGCGCTTTGTTCCACGGTGGATATTCCAAACTTCCGCCCGCCTCTTTTCCCACTTATACGGTCACCCTCCTTCACAGGCCCTCCTATCCCCCCCGGTACACCCCGGTCAATCGATAAATGAGTTGCAAGGTAGGAAGTCTTCCCTTCCTTGACATGCGGTTTATCTTCGACCTTCCCCCGAGAGGGTTTCCTCTTTTTCCTGATGATCTTCTTTTTTGTTTTCTTTTTTTTAGGATAACTGACCCCCCCTACCGAAGAGACGCTGAAAGGACTCCCTAGCCCTTTTCTCTACAGTCCCCTCCCACTAGACTATTCTTTCCTTTATATGGCTACTGATCACAATTTTCCTTCCCCCTATATAAGCAGTTCGGAGGATTTTGTTTTAAACCTCGCCTTTTCGTCTCGCCTCTTCCCATTTTCTGTAGTCGCTATTGTCTTTTTTAACCCTTTTCGTCGTGCCAGTCAAAGATTTACCAAAAATGAATCCTTTTTTTTTATTTAGTCCCCCCCCCTTCTTTCATCTCTTTTCGTTCCCCTTCCTTTAATTCCACTTCTACAGTCACTGGAAAGCGAGAAGCCCCGCAGGCGGATTTTTCTCTTCCTAAACTGAACCCTCCCCCCGCCGTTCTGTTTTCGTATCAGACCCTTTCTTCCACTATTATGCCCCAAGGCATTCTCTGGTTCACATTCGATGATTCCTTGGATCCGTCCGGGCCCAGTTTTTCTTTTTCCTTCCTTAGGAGGATCTCGATAAAAAGGGTCTTTCCCCCCCTGTTGTCAAGTCCCCTTTTCCTCCTCCCAATTAGTCCTTTGTTCCCCCACAAACGCTACAGCATCCTTTTTTCAACCATTGACGGAGTCAGGTGCCTTGGAAAGTTTCCCCCCTTCCTCCGGGGGTCCTCCTTTGATAGACCCCCCCCTTCTTCGCCTCTTTTCTTTCCTGTGGACCCCTCATGAATTTATGACCTCCGACCGTAAAGGAGGTCTCCCTGAAAGAGATCCTTTTCGGTCTTTTCCTTCTAGTTCTCCCCCCTTTTCCCCCCCACAATTTTTTTTTCATAGGTGTTTGTTTTCGGTCCAATGGGTCCTCCCCCTTTTCCAGGATCTTTCCCCCGCCAATGAATGTCTTCTTCTTCGACTTCTAAGTTGTTCTTTTTGGTTTACCAGCGTTTTGTGCTTTGGGTTTCCCCACCAAAACACCGTCTTTTAGGTCACCTGCGTTTTCCCGTTAAGAGATTGATTGAGTTTCATTTATGTCGATAGCCCACTCCCCCCCCCCAGGGTAGTTTTCTTTTTTTTTCCTTTCCGCAATGCTTTTTGCGGTCCCCTCCCCTTCGCGAAACCTTTTCCCTCCCCCCTTTGGGTCCCCTTTTTGTCCTTTCAATATGAGTCGCTTGTGGATCTTATTTCCTCGTTGACCACCAAAAACCCCCTTCCCCCCTTTTTAAGTTCGCGTATTCTCCCCCCCCCTTTGTGTTGTTCCTCCCCTGATGTCTTTTTTGAGTAATTTCCATCTTCCCTCCGCCCCAAAATTTTTTTCTTTTTCCCCTCTTCCCTCATAAGAACTCGGTCCCCCCCGAGAGTTGAAAGAGTTTCCGCTAGCAGGGGTGCGGCGCAAGAGCAGGGTCTTTTTCCCCCTGCTCAATTTTCCTTTTTGGTCATCTCTCCAATCCTTCCCCCTTTCAACTCCCCCCTCCTGTGCTGGCGACCCCTCCTTTTTTTCGAACCAGAAGAGCAGCTATTGACGGCAATTCCCCGACAGATCACCGTTTTTTCTTTAAACCCAAAAGAGAACTCTCCGGAGAAGCCGTCGCCTTTTTTCCCAGGTTTTTGCTCTTTTGCCTATGATTTCCCCAACCCTCAAGGTTGCTTCCTCTTTCCCAAAACTGGCGCTCAGACGGAAACTTCTCCCGAATCGCGTTCCTACCCTCCCCTTTCTTTCCGTCTTTTTTTGGACCCCCCTCCCGATCCATGACCTACTTTCTCTCCTGTCCCTGCTTATGTACCTTCGCTTTCGCATGAGTGGAGTCGTATGCCTGACCGCATCTTTCCCCTTCCCCCCCAGTATTTTTTTTTATGTCAGAAGCTCCCCCCCTCTCCTCTGTTATACTTCCCCACAGTTGGTTCCCCCTCCTTTTTCTCTTCCATTATGAATCCTCACCCGGACACCTCCACATGGCTAATGACGGTCTCCCCCTTCAATAATTACCCTACGATTCTTCTTTTTTTCTCGTTCTGCTCCCCTCCATTTTTTCCCCGAGAAGCAGCTTCTGTTAAACTTCTTCTCCAAGACTCTTCCGTCCTTCCCGATATCCCCCTAATGCAGAGTTTTAGTTTTTTTTTGATTGGTTTCGCACTCTGAATCTTTCTCTCCAGATGTCCTCGGGAATTTTTGTTCGCCCGACTCTCAGGGAACTTTTTTTTTCCAATTTCTCTTCTTCCCCCCCCACTCCAAATACCCTTCTCCTTAGCGTCCTCTTGATTCCCTTCCTTCTCCCTCCCAGAAAATGGGGATGTGTAACCCCCTCCTTCTCACACTTCGAGCGGATAGACTTTCTCCCGACAGCTTTTCTCTTCCTCTCCCAGGATAACCTTTGAACTTCCCCAGACGTCTTCCCTGCCTTAGATTCCTTTTGTCGGTCGAAGTGAGTCTTCACGTTATCAAACCGAAGACAGTATTTCGCCGATCTATTAACAGAAAATCTTTTTTTTTATAGTCCCGAATATGTTTCAGAGTTTTTCATCCCCCCTTGCGCTTTTCCCCTTATTGACAGATTTTCCTTTCTCCTTTAAGTATTCTCCCCTTCTCTTACGGGATTATACTTTAAAGGGCTTCAAGCGCCCTTTGGGCCCTTTTTCCTTTTCTCCCCCGCCCCAATCTGCCTTTTACCTTAGTATTGTTCCTTTTTTCCTCAGCAGGGAGTAGTCCGAGCGCGTGCAATGCGGGGGAACAATGGTGGGCACGCCAGGTGTCTGAGCTTGCCCTCTCGCCCGCTTTTTTTGTTTCCATCCTTCCTTTTCTCCTTTTTTAATCCCCCCAAACGGTTCAGTTACTTAACAGAGGCCTTCTCCCTTTAAGAAGTCTTTTCGGTAAACCCTTCCTCCCTTTCCCCGTGATATAACTCCCCCCCCCTCATCCTTTTTAGAGAGTCGCTTTTAGGTATATCTTCTTCATTCTTGAGAATCTTTCTCCTGCAGAAAGGTTTTTGCATTCCAGAGTCGCCCCGGCCAGAAACCACACTCGTAGAGCTCCCCCCGGAGATATCTCCACGAGCCCTTTTCCTTTCCGGTTCTATAGATTGACGTACCTGGAGCCCTTCTTCGTTTCTTTCTTCGGACTTTTCCTTTTGTCCCCCTTGTCAGGACAGTCGAAACTACGTCCCCAATTTCTTTAATAGGTTCCCCCCGGCACCCTACGGTAACCTTTATTCTCAAAACTTTATCCCCCCAAACGCCCTCAGCAAAGCCCTCCCCCCCCAAACCCCTGAGGAAAAGCTCAGAACTCCCCCCTCCCCTCTCCAACCCTTTTCAGTTTCCCTACGAAAAGCTCAGTTTGGCCTTAAAGTTGCCCCTAACCTGTGTTCTCTCTCACCAAACTTTTTTCTTTCCCATTCTCGAGGTTCTCTTATGATTCTTTTTTTTTCTCCCTTTTTCCCGGACCCCTTTGCTTACAGATCTCACTGAACTACGGTGTGCCCCCTCCATATTCGTCTTTTTTCCATCACTCCCCTTTCATTCTATGTTTTCTACCCGGACGACACCCTCTGCGGACAACTCATTTTCCTGATTTTTTGATGTATTCCTTCCTGCCCCAAAACGGTCCCCAAGACCCTTTTCCTTTTTCCGATTTTCCCCGAACCCTGGATATTCCCTATAATTGAGAGAGTTTCCTTCCCTCCCCCTCTTTGAAGAAATTTTCTCCCCCCTTCTTTTCAAAAAACCTCCTCCTCTCATTGGCTTTCTATAACTATACACCTATACTTTGTCGTTCCTCTCGCTCCGTCGGACGGCAGGGGAGATCTTCGTTATGTTGGAAAGTACCGCATGTTTCTATGATGTTGAATCTTTTTGAGAGACCTCAAAATCCCCCCCCTTTTTCCCCCAATAACCTCCTCTTCATGGAGGATTACTTACCCGAAGATCCTCTCTCCCGTAAAGTTATAGTTCCTCATCTTCTCGGTTACAATAATTGGGTTTCTCTTTTTTTCAATTTTTTTCCTTTTCTGTTTCTATCCTTTCCCCCTCCAATAGGGGTTTGGTCACCCCGATGTCCCTTTCTTTTTCCGTTAATCAGATTCAATACACAGTTTCCTTTTTTTTCTGAGGTCTGGAGTTCTTTTCTGTGAGGGACGCTAAAACAAAATCTTGATAAATGGAGATTTTTAAGACGGTGGGTTTGTCGCCCCCTCCCCGCGCTTCGTAGATTTCTTCCTGTGCTTTGCTGACCTTTCTTTCATGAGGTCTTTCTTCCGCCTGTCGGATCTTCCCTCATCCCCCACCCGAAGCATCTCTCGCATGTTTTTTCTCTTCCTTCTTCATGTCCCCTCCCTACAAAGTTTTCCCTTATCAGGAACATTTTTGTCTATAGGGAGAAGCCCCCCCCGATATCGGGGAACTGGAGTTCGGTTTTTTCATAGTTTTCCGGTGGATGCTTTCTTTTCCTTCCTTACTCAACATTTCTTCTTCTTTGGCTTCCCCTCTTTTTGAGAAGTCTTTTTCGTGCCGTAACTCAGATTATGTCGTTCTCTGGGTATTTTTCCTTTTACGAGGTTGGTTTCATGACTCATCCTTTTCTTCTCATCCCCTTGTAAGAACTGACTAGGCCTGATCCTGTAGTCCGCATTCCCCCTGGAGAAAACCCCTTTTTGCCCTGTAACTTTTTTTGAGCCCCGGATCTCCGGGCTTCCTCTTCCCTTGACCTCCCCCTTTGCGGGACGCCCTCCCCTCTTCCCCGTAATTCCTCTCTTGTAAGACCGGGCACTACCCAAGTCCTCTTCCTCTTCTAGTCCTTTAGAGAAACTCCCCCTTTACGCAATGGCGAGTTTCCCTCCTCCGTACTATAATGACGTCTTTTTTTCATTGCCAGAAGGACCTTCCAAAGATGTTTCCTCCCCACTCCTTGCTAATTTTTCCCCTAACCTTTTTCCCTGAAAATTTTCCCTTTGACCCTCTTCCTTCTCCCTGAAGTTACCCTAATCACGTTCAGATAGGTCCTCCCTGCGCGTCTTTGTCTCGGTGTCTCTCCCTTTAACGGTCACGTCTTTAAGCCTCTTCCCTTCGGACGCCCTTTTTTTTTCCCTCCTGCACACCTTTTTCCCTGGGACGCTGCCCCTTTCTCGTCTGTCCTTAAGACTTGCCGGCGTAGATTCCATCTTTAGACTTAACGAAAACGCTGATCGGCGCTTTTTTCAACTTTCCCTCAACACCCTTTTTCTTTGATTCTTCATCTGGTATGGGGATCACCTTCCCCATAGAAGATCCTTCCTCTTTCCTGGATAGGCCAAGAAGGTTTCTTTCCTTTTCAATCGAGGATCTGGTGTCCCCCCTTCTCCAGTGGCTTTCCTGGGAAGCCTCTCTTCTTTCTGCGGCTCTTATTTTCGTCAGACGTGGTAGTTCGCCCCCTTAGTTGAGGTGACTTTTTTCCCTCCCCCCAAATTACCTTTTTAACTACCCCTTTTTTTTCTTTTTTTTTTTACTTCCCTCTGACTCGTTTTTTTGCTACCGGGCATCTCAAAACCACGCATGCATCAACCTTCCCCTGGACTGGGTTTATGCGGAATTCCCTGGCCCTTGTCAAATTTTTCCCCACGCCGTTGCTCTCTTGGCCCCATATGAAGATTGTTCTCAGACTCTTGACCCCCCCTTTCTTCTGCCCTGGAATTCGTACTTACCCCTTGATTGTTTTTCCGGCAGGCTCAGGTTTTCCTTCGAAATTCCCCCCCCCCTAGTCCAAACTTTATATATAAGATTCTGCTTTTCATGGAGTTCTTCCCCCCCCCAGGTCCCCGCTCCTCCACTTTGTGGCCATTTACGATTCCCCGACACTTTCCTTCCCTCCGCTCCCTTTCTCCCCCCTCGGTCTTCTTCCTCTTCCTAACGCAATCCCATTTCCCTTAAAGACCCTTCCTCTGTCAAGGGAAGTCCTCGATATGGGGCGTAGTGCTCCTTTTACATTGGATCGTCGGGCTGTTTTGCTTTCACAGGGACTCTCACCGTTTAAGTGGACCCCTCCCCCATGCGATAGGATTTCTCCTTTTTCTAAGTGTAGATTTTCGTTTCCCTTGCTCTTTATTGACTTCTTTTTTCATAGTCTGGTCCTGTCCGGGTCTCCCCCCCCTTTTTTCACATTATAGAGATTCTTTCGTGTAATTTATGGATCTCCCCTTTGAACCATGGGAATTAATTTTGGAATTGTTCTTCCCAAAACCACTTTCTCCCCATGAGATCCCTCCTTCTTTCCCCCAAACTTCACCCTTCCCTGTTGATGGATACCCCTTCTTTATTTATCCACTCAAATTGTGTTCTTTCTCCGCGATGACCACCCCCTCCTTTCCTTCCCCGGGTTTTCTCTCTTCTTTTCTCCAAAGACCATTATTTTGTTTTTGGCGTTCAGCTTACTTACTGCCGAAACAATTTTTTTTTCTCTTGTCCCAAGATACATCTTTTATTCACCCTGTTCTGTTTTAGTTCAGGGTCGGCCCCCCTCCCCTTTTTTTGACTGCAGCGCTTCTTTTCCAGTGATCCCATTAAATAAGTTCAATAATGTTGAAAAAACCCGTGTAGGCCTCCCCCATCACTTTTTTCCTTGAACGGATTTTCTCTCCCCCCTGCCCCCCTCGTGGCCCCCCCAAAAGTCAGGCTTTCCCTGCTCCCTCAGCATTGAGAGCAATGCTTTTCCTTTCCAAGTCCAGGTTTCTGCCGTCCAGGGTCGCACAGCCTTCTTCTCTGAAACCCTGGACACCTCGGCTCTCCAGCATGAATCGTTTTTTCCCCTCCCCCTAATTTCCTTTTTCGTACTTCCTCTTGTGATGGATAGGCCATCCGAAAAGTCTCAAAAAGGTAATCCCCTTTCCACCGGTTTTTTTTCCCCCTCCCTTATTCTCCCCCTTCGTGGAGGTATTCTCCCCTTCATAGAAATCTCTTTTCCCCTTGCAACCAGATTTTCTCGGGGTTCTGGTCCATTGACTCTTGTCCCCCCCCCAAGCTCTTTGTCTTTACTCTCCCTTCGCCGTTGACCCCCCCTTTCTCCCTCCGGATACCCCTTCCTTCCCCCTGTTACCATAACTAATTCTTTTTCCTTTCCTTTTTAGAATTTTTCCCTTCGCATCTCGCCAGCAGTCTCCTTCGTTCCAAAAAGGCTTCAAGGTCCTTCCGACCTTTGAGATTCTAACATTACTTCTCGGAGGGTGACGGCCCTCCCCTGTTAAGCCGAGGCACTGATGTAGATGACCCCTGATGACTTCCGGGACTTTTTTTTCCCGAATTTCGTCTTTTTTTTACTTTAGATCCGCCCATGTGTATTCTACCCTTCACTACTCCTTCTTTTCTCTGGCATAGTGCTCCCATGAAGGTTGACAACTCTGTGATGTTTGAACACACCCGCAGCGGCCTTTCCCCTGCCCTTGATTCTTGTCATAAAGGACATATCCGTTTTTCCGTAGTATTCTTTCCTTTTTTGCTTCTAAAAGCAAGCCATTCTCTTTCTTCAGCCCATGGGCTCTCACGTTCCTTATTTTTCCCCCATGACGCTTCAGGCCCCTTTTGTTTCCTCATCGATAGAAGATGATCTCTACTGAATGTTCTCGGCAGGCGAAGATTAGTCCCTTTTCTTCCCCCCTGTTTCTGTTGAAGCTTGCTTTGCCGTTTCCCTGACGTACATTTTTCTCTCTTCAGTCTTTGCGAGCCCCGACCCCAAGACCTCGCTGAGGAAATATTCCTTTGAGTCCTGGGTCCAGTTGGCGTTCCCTGAGGGTTTCCCTTCGCACCTTTTTTCCCCTACAAGTTTGGAAGTTGTCCCCATATGTCCTATGCTTTTTCAGGAGGCGTACTCAAACTTAATCTTGACATTGTTTTTTTAGCAGTAGGAGGTTTCAAATCCATCCCTCTCCCCAGGTGATATACTTCTCCCCCTGGTCCAGATGCCTCCCTATGAGCCTTGGGATCTTTAGTAAGGTGATTTCTTCCGAGCCCTTCTGCTTTTTGGCTGGCTCCCTCCCGGAAGACATTCCTCCCCATTTTCACTCCGGAATCGTTGATGCCTCATACTCCCTTTCGCGGTTCTTTTCCTTGGCCTTCTTCCTCCCGTTTCAGAATTTCCTCTGTTCATTACGTCCTACTCAGGGCCGGAGTTGGTTGACAAGTTTCATTCAACGGGACTTTTTCTTTCATTTTCGGATTCTTCCGGATCCCCTTTCTTCCTCCCCAGCCCTCCTGAAAAAATTTATTCTTTAGTCCATCCCCCGTCCAATAAACTTTCCCATACCCCTCTCCAGTTCCCTGTAGTCTTCTTTTCCCCAGAGACAGTCCTTCTCAATTTTAATAACTGTTTCTTTCTTGCCCAACAGCATGAAGACGTCCTTCCTCCAAATGTCTTATCCTTCGCTTAATGAGTCTGTTCATTGATTACTTTTTCCTCCCCCCCCATGAACCCTGTTTTTAAAAAGACCCACCGCCCCCGCCGGGAACCTCTCAGACTTGTGATCTACTCCCCCCCCAACGTTCTTCTCCGCCATTCCTCAACGCCACCCCTTTCCCCCTCCTCAACCTCCACCCCTTCTCGTAAAAATCTCCCCTCACTACGACCGCGGTGCCCCTTCACATAGATTTCTCTCCTCCTTCTTTGAAGCGCCCTACTTTTTATTTTGAATGCTGTTCCTTCTATTAGATGCATTTTTTTTTTCCTTCCGATCTATCCCCCCTTTTTCCTTTCCCCGCCAGGACTTTTCTTTTAGCAAACTTGGTCTTGGACTTCCCTCATCCTTGATAGTTCCCCTTCAACACCCTTTTTTCTAACCTAAATTTGGGACTGCCTCTCCTTCTCTCAGACCTTTTTCCCCCTGCCTCTCTGGCCCCCTCATCCACATAAGTCCCCTCCCATGTGGCCCCTCTTTTTTTTTTTCCCACCAGATCTCTTGCTCCTTTTCGTGGGTCACTTTATTTACGTGAAGTCTTTGTTGATATCTCAAACGGCCGTGAGGAATTTTCCTGTTGGGCTCCCAGACATCACCCCCCCCTGGATTACTCCCTTTATTTGAAGAAGCTTTTGGAGTCCTTTGGTCCCGACCTTTATTGCTGAGATTGTTTGGTTCTCTTGCTTTTGGGTCTATAGGACTCAATTTCTTCTGACCTCCTCCCTACCGCTCAACCCTTAGGTCTACCTAAACTCTCTCTTAGACTAATGTTCTTTCTCCAGTAATTTCCCCTTCACAAAAGGTTTTCCCCTTTATATCCCCCTTGGCCGATGGTCTCCCTTTTTTTACCCCAGACGATCATCGGACGAGGGAGCGGTTTTTTTGGATTCGGGTAGGTCTTTTTCTTTGATCGTTTTTTCCGCTCTTTCCCTTTCCTGGCTATTTTCGCTGGGAGCCGTTTTTCCCCTTTTCCCAATAATTTTTTTCCTCCGGCGGAAAAGTTTTTGGAAAGACGTCGGTCCCGGTCCTTTCCAAAAAATCCCCCGGTCCTCGAAGTCCCCCCTCTTCAACACCTCTTATAGTATTTCTGTACCCTTCCGGCTTAGATTGTTCCCTCTTCAGGCTTCCCCCCTCCCTTTTTCGTTTGACTTTTTTCCGGGGCTTTTCCTGCAGAACGGTTATTCTTAAAGAAACCCCCTCTCTTTTTCAATTAGTCTTCCCCTTCAAGACCCTTTCACCCCCCAAAAAGTTGCGATTTCTCTCGAATAGGTCATCTTCTTAATGTCTCGACGGGAGGTTTACCCCTACGCTAGTAATTATTACGGATTCCCCTCTCTCAGCAGACCCCCCCCTCAGTGAGGAAATTCTTTCCAAAATTCACCCTGCCCCAGGGCAGATGTTCCCTCGCCCCCCCAACTTGTTTTCTTCCCCCGCATTTTTCCCTGCCTTCTTTCCACATACCCGATGTAACCTACATCTTTTTTACCGGTCTTCCCCCCGGACACGACCCCGCCGGAAGCCCTTTCTTCCCCGGTCATCGATTTTTTTCGCAGTCTCTCTAAATGGGCCGTTCCTTCCGGACTGTCCTCCTTGCTTCGAGAACTTCCTACGATAAAGGTCCCCCGCTCTGGGGCGAGAGATACTCTTCTTTTTATAATTTCTTTCATTCCCCTAACGAAGAGGATTTTCCTTCCTTAAGATGATGGTTCATACTTCGACATAGGCCCCCCAGACTGAGCGTCCGGATTATGTATTCCCTTATTTCTCCCCCGTACATGTTCCAACGGCTTCCCCGCTTCTTTGTTCACCTCCTCTTCGGATGCTCCCCTCCCTGGAAGCACTGCCCCTTCTCTGTTGAGGAGTTTTCTTCAGTGAGTTCGTGAAATCCCAAGGTGCCCTTCCCTGAAACTTTCTCCAGTCTGGAGACCCACGGACCTTCATGTCATTTCCCATTTCCTTTCCTGAACGGGAATTTTTCCCCCCCAAATTCCTCTGATCATTCATCCCTTAACTGTCTCTTGATAGAAAATCGCTTCCTTACAGTATAGCTTTCCTTCCCTTGAAACGTCTCTATCCTGGGACCCACTGGCTTCCTTTTTTCGACCTCAGAGTTCTCTTTAAAACCCCTCCGGAATTACTTTGTCACATGGAATTTCCTTGTGATCAAGCAATCCCTGGTGATGTTGATTATCTCCTTCCCTCACTGGCAGATCCCTTCCCCCAAATTTTTTCAGTCCCTGATCTCTGAAGGTCGCATAAGTTCCTTGATTCTTCCGGGAATTCCCCCCTAGGACTACAGCTTCCTTACAATCCGAATTCTTCGCCCTTTGCGGTATTTTCCTCTTTTTAGACCTGTTAGTCATCTTGCCTTTCATGACCCCTTCCCCTTCCATGCCCCCTTCAAGTTTTTTTTCCCCTTCTTGAGAGCCTTTTTTTCATCTTCCTTGTTACCCGTCCTTTTTTTTTTCTCTCCTAGGTTGGTGACTTGGACTCCCTTAGTCTGTCGAGTTAGATTTTTTTTTTCTTCTCTTCCCCAGTGATCTTTTCTGCAGTCAGCATCTCCTTTCTTTTCTTTTTTTTCCTTTCCCACCCCCCCCCCCCTTAATGGTTAGGATCCCCTGAGTTTCCATTTATAGCTCTGGAGTCCGAACAGTTTTTCCTTTTTTCCGTGTTTCCCCCTGTCATTTCTGGGCGAACCCCCTTTCCTAGAGACCTTCCCACCTACAAATCCTTTTTTCCCCTTTTCTGGATCTGCCCTATGAGTTCCGTTTCTTTTCTCCTCCCTTCCAACCCCCCTTTCCCACATCAGTTTCCCTCCCTCCCCTCCTCCTTTTTTCTCCTTTATTTGAACGAGCTTTCTCTTTTTTTTTTTTGTCCGCATCTTACATCTCCCTCCCCCAAAATTTCTTCTTCCAGATTTGAACGTATCCAGCATGATTTTCCTGAGTTTGCTCATTTTTTCGGCTTTTTGACATTGCTTTCCCCCCCCCCCTCTTGGTCCCTCAGCTTTCTTTTCAGGTTGCGTGATATTTCCCCTCATGAAACACTCTTTTTAACCCCAATCAGTCTTTCCCCCTTTTTTTGTCTCCCTCCTCTGCGTTCCCCTCCCAAGGCCCTCTAAGAGTGGGAGCCCCCCCCCCCTCTAACACCCTTCTCTTAATCCGAAGTATCCCCATTTCATTTTCGGTCCACTTTACGGTTTTTTCCACATCCTCTCACATTTCCTTCCTTCAAGATAGTTCCTCGGAGACCTCTCCCCTCAGCATGAATTTTAAATTCCCTTGACGTTCGGGCGTCCTTCACCGCTTATGGAGTTCACAGAGATTAAAGTCTCAGGTTCTTCTTGTCCCTATGTAGCTTTTTTTATTATGAACCTCCCCCCTCCGGCAATTCCCCCGTAGCGGTTTAAGTTTGTCTTCCGACTTCCTTTATTCCCTGACATATTTTTGAAATTATCGCCCTCCTTCCTTATCACGTTCCCCAACTCCCCCCAGGGATCTTCTCTCCCCCATTACTCAATCCATACGAACTTTTACGCGTCCCCTTCCCCTTCCCTCTTTTTCCCCCAGAAAGCGTTCTTTTTCCTTGGTTCCACCCATTATAGAATTCTCCAAGGTCCCATTCCGATATAAGTTCCCTGAGAGGCTTGCATCAGGCTCCCAGTTATTTTTTTTGTTTTTGTTTAACGAATTTAGCCCCTCTACATGAAGAGGGACCCTTTCGCCACTCCTCCTCTTAGGTTTTGTTTTTTTGTTTCTCGCGGTCCCTTGTGTCTCCTCCCTCTGAAGACTCTTCATGGAATTTCTTTTTTCCTATTATTCTCAATCCATCAACCTTCGGCTGGTGTGACCCTACCTGCTTTCTGATGCTACATATTTCCTTAAAAAGACCCCTCCTCTTAAGATGTATCCTCTCCCTCCTCTGAGAATGCCCCTCCTTCCTCCTTTGTGATGTTTTCTCCTTCCCATCCCGTTATAAAAAGGCTTGTGTGTGGATCTCTCTTTTTTCTGAAGTCTTCCTCCCCTAAGAGTCTCTCCTACACCTTCTCTTCTGAAGAGGTGGCTGCTGCACCCTTTCGGGAAGTAGACCTTGAACTGGATCTTTTTTTTTGGCCTGAATTTTTTAACAGGTCTACCCTTTTCTATCGTCCCTTCTTTTTCAATGAATCATTCTCCTTCGCTGAAATGAGGGCACTTTTTTATCCCATTGTGTTGAGTCTTCTACAGAGACTCCTTTGTGAATGGAACTTTCCGTTTTCAGTTTTTCTCCTTCTTCGAAGTCCCCGAGGAGTCCGAGTTCCCAGTAAGCCTCTTTTCTCTCCTTTTAACTCATTCAGGTTCACAGACTCCGATTTCCGCCCGATTTGCTTATATACTGGTTTGACTCCTCCCGGCAGCCTTCTTCTCCCCGTCCTCCTTTCCCCAGGCAAAGAGCTTCCTTCAGGGTATACATTGTCAATGCTGACGACATGAGAAGGACTATTTTCTTCAGCGTTCTCGACGTTTCCTTTCGGTCCTTTTCCTCGGCTCAGTCCTCCCTCCTCTTGTCATGAAAGACTTTTTTTTTTTTCAGAATAGACGTTTTACCAAAAAGAGCCCTCATCAAATGTGAGGATTCTCCTCAAGCCCACGACCTTTTTCAATCCCACGCTCTTTTCCCCGATCCGTTCTCTTAGATGATTTTTTCTTGGCCAAGTTGCTTCTTCCGGTTTAACATCCCTTGATGAGTATTGCCCAACCCTGCATGACTTCTCCTCCTCAATTCTCTGCTTCGTTCTTTGCATTTGATAAGATCCCCCAATTTGAGGCTCATCCCCCCTCGAAGAACCAATTCTCCCTTTTCTCTTCTTTTTGTAGGTAACCTCCGCCAACCCGCGGCTCAACTATCCGGATTTTCTCCTCTGCCGTCCTGACAATTTTTTGGAATATCTCCTATTTCCCGTAAATCGAGAGCTTTGACCACGTTGAACATCTGATTTTCCGCAAATCCTCGAAGTGTCCTCCTTCTACGCTTTTCAAACTCTATCCTCTTTTATTTTGCGAACTTCTGCCCCTCGACGGGCCCCTATCTCGCTCTTTGTCAGTCATTGCATGAATCGATTTATTCACCTTTTTTTTTAGGTTTACCTTCCTTCCTTTTTTCTCTATTTGAAAACCCCTCCATATTTTTCACTACAAAGAGCTCATTTTTTTCCCCCCCCCCAGAGAGAGCCTGCCCAGACCCCTTATACGATTGCATCTCTGGCAACCCCAGCAAAAAATACTTCATTGGGCTGATCCCCGAAGGATTTTCTTTTGTCACACCTCTTCCTTTTTAGTTCGGGAACCTTTTTTTTCCGTTTTTCACCGCTTCTCCGGTATTGAGTGAATACTGAGCTTGATGGGCATCGGGATTTCCCCTTCAGTCTTTTGGGACTTTCCCTTCCTTGAAGAACTCCCCCCCCCTTGATAAATGGTTTTATATTGTCTATTTGCCCCGTTTGTGTCCCACAGATTTTTTTTGGTGTCTTCTCTTCTTTCCTTTATCCGCCAAAAGGGGTTCCTGGAGGACCGGAGAATTTTTTAAACCACCTTTCCATCTAGATTTCTTCTGTTTTGTTCTTCCTTTTTGGACCTTGAGGAAAATTTATTCTTTCCCCTTTCTTGGTCTATTTGACCCTCCCCCTCTACTTATCGGAAACCCGGGAGCGCTTCTTTTCCTCTTTTTTTTGGGAAGGGTTTTGCTGCTGTCCCTCCTACAATTTTTTTCTTTTGCTGCCTCCTATGCTGGAGACGTAGTAGTCTTCCAAATCTTTTGAATCTTTTTTTTTTTCCATATGCCGGTTTCCTGACGTTAGGGAGTAGACACTCGTAAAGGAATTTCTTCGACATCCCTTCCTCAAAGGGTATCCTCCTGAACCCGGAGTGCTTTTATCTATCTTTTCTTTTTTTTGAAGGGGCTTTCCCCTCTCACACTTTTTTCATTTACTTTGGAAACTCCTCAACTTCATTATCAGGTTACGACCGGGAGCCCTTCCTCATCTCCTCTTTTTCCTGCTTTTCTCCTCTTTCCCATACGAAGTTCCCTTTCCCTCAGGAATTCTTCCAGCCCGCAGGAACATTCTTGAACGCGCAGCAACCATGACCACCAACTTTGAGTTTTTCCAGAGCACCCCCTTCTTAACCCAAGGTTCCCGCAGTGACCCGCGATCTTCCCCGCTGAGGTACCAAATGTCCGTATGTAAGATTTTCCTCAGGTTTCGTCTCTCCGGATGGATTGGATTTTATCCCGGTTCTAAGGAGACGTCCCCCCCTCCCCCCCCATTCCGGTCTCCGCTTTCGCGTCGGAATGTTTTTCGTTTGCGATATCTCCTTTCTCCGATAAAGACCCCCGCTCGGTTGAATCTCTTCTGGTTCTATCCTTTTTCTGTTGTTTTCAATTTCCGGCGGAATCTTTCTCCCGATGTCCATTCTGGACATCGGCCCCCTCTCCTTGAAGCGATAGGTATCCTGTCTTCGCACGAAGGATTATTCTCACTGATTCCAACCCTCCTCCCTTTTTCCGTTTACACCTTTTTTTTTTCGCCGTCATTCTTCCCCTCCCACGCGGACCCAGAGGTATTCGTTGTTTGGAGTTTTCCTGCTTTTCCGACCCCTTTAAATTCCTTGCCGAGCCCCTTTTCTTTCCCCTCCCCCCAAGTCAATGATGTCCTCTCGCGAAATTCCTCGTGCGTCACCCCGTTGTCCAACGTCCGAACTTCCCTTATCTACTGACCCTTTCCTTTTTTGACACGTTATTTTCCTCCATTTTCAAACTCCCCCCGGTTTTATCTGTGGAACCAGAAGTTGGCGGCTGCTGGTCAACTTCTCCTTTTCCTTTTTCTCCAGATTTTTGTCCTTTTTGGTATCTTTCCCTTTTTATAAGGCCGAATGTTGGTTCAGGAGTGCAGGATGAGCAGTCCTCCCCCAGCGATTCCTTTTTTTCCAGTCCTCTGATCCTCAAGATTCTAAAAGCTTTTTTTTCCCAAATTGACCGTGAGTTCCCAGTTGAAGAATCTCACTCATTACCACAGCCTTTCCTCAGTTTCTCTGGCCTTTCATTTTTTTTCCCCCCGGACTCCTCATTTCCGGAATTTCTTTTTTTACCCTAGGTGTAATAAGATTTTATGATGAGGTCTTCTAGCCATTTTTCCTACTTCTTAGTCCCTTTCTGTGGCTTTTTTAAACTGTTTTTTCCAACCCAATGAAATTTCTGCTTTCTCAATTATAAGTTTCGCTTTGTGGTAATCCCCCTCTGCCTCCTTGTTCCATTCCAACTTTTTTTTCTTCACCTCCCGCTGTTTTCACATATAGAGATAAGGATTTCATTCTGTTCTCCCTGACCTTTTTCATTGGCCCACCGAAAGTCCCCAATGAGACTTTTCCCTCTTCAAAAATAAATTTTTTTCTCCAGTTTCTGGAATGGATCCTTTTCCCTTGAAGAAGACAATCCACTTTTGTCGGGTGATGTCAGTCCCCCAAAACGACCCCCCCTCATTTTTTTTTTTTTAGAGATTCCTCTGGCGAGGTTGTTTTTCCTCTGTTGAAATATTTTCCCCCTTTCCTTTGATTCTTCCCTCTTCCCGCCTCAGCCAGAGGTCCCCAAATGAGACGTTTCTTTTTTTCTCTTTTTCGGCGCCTTACACCCACCCTCCGGGTTTCTAGCCATCTGTTTTCCCATATTTAAAATCCTCCTTTTCCCAACAAACTAAGGTGAGGCTCCCATTCCTTGTTTGGAACCCCCCCCCCCTTTTTGACGCACGCCTCCCCAGTGGTTTTTTTTTCCCACCCAGAGATTTCAAGGACGATCCTTTTATCTCAAGGTCATTTCGTTCCAAGTCTGTGCCTCCAGCCCCCTTTTTCCTTCCCCCAAGGAAATTTCCCCCCCCCTCTTGCGATCAAGATAAGAGTTTCCCTCTTCTTCCTTCCTCATTGAATTGGGGTCAGTTTTTCCGGGCGAACTTTCTTTTCCCTCGTTAAATTCCTTTTCACTTTTGCGGATTCCTTCTTCGCTGTATTTTCGTTGACGCTTAGAATTCACTCCTTTCTCCCCCCCCGTATTTTTTTCAGCCTTCTTCTCAGCTATAATTGTCCTCCCACAGTGTGGAATCGCTTGGTCTCTGGCCTTCTTCTCATCCCATGGCTTTTTCCTACTCACCTTTTCTGCCGCCTTTTTCTTTGAGCTCCCCCCCCCCTCTGAAGAGTGGTTTCATCCAATCATGACCGCCCGCGGGTTCCAATGAGATCAAAGGTTTCGTTTCCTTTCTTGGATGTCTTTTTCTTTGCCAGTTCGCTAAGGCGTTTTCCTTTCCTTCCCGTTCAGCCAAGAGTAAGTCTTTTGAATCTTTGTCCTTCTTGCATGTTTTCTCGTTCTTCCCTTCCTAAAAGGTTTTTCCATACTACACTTAGATAACTTCCTGGCCTTCCTTTGTCCCGCGCAATAATTCTTTATGTCCCCCCCCCCCTCATTTTCCGTTTGAGGCACGTCTCCCTTCTTTCCTTCCCCTTATAAAAGATCTCCTTCATCTTATTTTTCTTACCAGCCTTCTTACTTTTTCCTGGTTGAGACATCTCCAAGTTTTTTCTTTAGACTTTCCGCAAAGAGCGGGGTGTCTTAAGCTGGCTTTGGTCTTTCTTTACGACTTCCTTTTCATTTTTTTTTTGACCCGAGGTGCCCTTTCTAATTAGGGTTCCGTGACAGGGACATACCGGGTTCCAGTCTCAGTTGACTTTTCTCCAACTCCCTGGAAGACTTTCTTTCCGTAATCCCAGTTTCCTCTGGAGAGGCTCCACCATGTGAACCATTTTTTCGTCTGGAATCGCGCCCGGGCCGGGGACCCGCCCTTTTCAACTCCCCTTTCCTCCCCTTTCGCTGACGTCCATGGAACATTCTTTTTCTTAGGAAGCCTTTCGGCGGTCAAATCCTATTCCGATGCTTTTTCCCCTCTGGATTTTTTTGTTTTGGTCGTAACGATTCCTCCCAGGCTTTTCCCGTCGTTCTTCCTGCATGAAGGTTTCTGCGGCCCCCCCGGTCTTAGATCTCCCTTTCCCTTTAATTTTCATTTCACAATTGTCCCGCGACTTGTGTTCTCTGGAATCCTTTTTTTTCCCTCTGGACTACGCCAAAATCTCTCCCACGTGATTCTTCTTCCTCCAGTTACGGGCTCAGCCGCGGTTGGACAGTTCTTTCCAGCCTCTTAATAGCCCCCTTATGAAGTTTCCACAACCACGTTTTCACCCCAAAAACAGCTGCACACCAGCGAATCAAGCCCGCAGTTCTCCGATCTCAAGAGTTGTTAAGTTGACTCTGAAACCCCCTTCTCGTTATATCCCCACCTCCTTATAATAGTGATTCTCTGATTGGTTCACTTCCTCTTCTTGCGGCCCCTTCCCCCTTGATTCCACTAACTTTACGCAATATTCCCCCCCCCAAATTCCTCCCTTATACTGTTGATGGCCTACTTCACCAAAGCTTCTTCCCAATCGACATTTCTCGAACGGCCCCTTTTTGGCTTTCTCCCAAGCTGTGAAGATCTTTCTCACGTAACTTTTCTCTTGTGAACCCCCGGAAAATAACCTCCCTCTTCGCTCCCTTTTCCCCACCTGCATCCTCGACCGCCCCCCCTTATGGAATGCGGTTGCTTCTCTTTATTCCCCGAAACGCTAGGTGTCAATACCGCAAGCGATTATTTGTGCCACTCTACGGTAATCCCGTTGTTGTCTCCACCCCTTCTGGATACTTCTTTCATGAGGAGGTTTCCCCCTTCGAGAGATAAGTTTCCTTATATGCAGATTTATATGGCCAACTGATTCCCCCCTTCTCCATTGTTCTTCCCTTCGTCGGCAGGAGGGTTTCCCCTCCCTCGAGATTGCGGCTTGTTCCGTGTAAGCATTCCCCTTACGTGCCTTCTTTCCTCTAAACGGATCCTTTTTCCTGGTGTTTTTAGTCGGCGGTTTTTTTCGGACCCCTCCTCCACAAACCGGGATACGGGTCCCTTGTGGTTTTTTTTGAGCCCTCCCCTCAGATTTTTCTTGGTTCTAGGTTTTCTTTTCTTAAAAGGGTTTTTTTTTTTTACTGGACAAGCGGCGACTGCCCCCCATCTCCCCCCCATCTTACCTTTCCTTTGAGTACTTTTTTTTGAGGAAGTTTTCCCTTTTCATCAAACATTTTCCCCCTTGACCTAAAATGGTCCTCTTTTTTCTCTGACGAATTATCCGGGAAAAGGTGTCCTTTGTTGTCTTTTTTTTCTCGCTGGGTTTCGCTCACTCGCAACGCATCCCATTTTTTTTTCTTGTGCTTATCGGGAGCCGTCGTGCCGTCCCCCCAATCCACTTTCTCCTTCCTTCGTTCAATTTCCCCCTTTGAGTGCGCTCTTGGCCCCCAGGTCGACCCGAGTAAGACTTCCTTCACTGAGCGTCTGTGTTTCTTTTTCCCCCCCGAACCGTTTACCCTTTGATCCCCTTTTTTGGATTTAAAGCCCCTCCGCAAACCCTTTTCTTCCCCTCCAAAAGACCGCCGTTACTTATTGAATCTCCCCGGTTTCCCCCCCGATGCCCTTCCAATGATTAGTTTTATGGAAGTTTGTACAGCTTTTACAGGCTTCACCCCTGTGCATTCGACGGAACGTTTTGAAACTTCTCCTTCCAAAATCTTTTCGGATGTCCCCCTACCAGGAATGTTTCGGACCTCTCCCAAACCAAGTTTTGCGGCAACTCCCGCGCTTTCATTAACGCTACTGGACCCTCATGAGAGTGTGGTATAACCCTTGGTTTCCCTTTTACGGAACAAGTCTCACGAGACGCCCAATCCACCCTTTTCAAGGCGACCCAGACCCCCCCTTCCATAATCTTGCCTTTCTTTCATCGTCAGGGCTCCAGCTGAACGTTTCGTAGAGTCTCTCCCCGGATATTTCTTTGGTTCCTTAGTCCCTCCTTAGGACTGGGCGATCAAGTGCTGCGCCTTTCCCCCCTCCAGTTCCTCTTAGGATGTCGCTTTGGTTTTTATCATACAAGTCCCTTCCCCCCCCCCCCAGAGAGGACTTGATTAGTCTGGGATAGACATCCTTGATAACCCCTTTACCAAGGTATAAGCTATGCCCAATTTTAGTGGACTTCTTTCTCCAGTAATAGGAGAACTCCCCTCGAGTTGTCGTGTTCAGAATTTTTCGCGAACTTTACCACCCCCAGAGACGCCTCTTTTGAACTAACCCAGTCCTCTTTTCATTTTTTCAGACACGGGAATTTCCCCCACTTGCTCACCTCACCGAAACTGGACATGGCTCCCGGAGCCAACGCTTCCCGTCTAGAGGATGACTTCTATACTAGGGGTGATGCCCTTTCCACTATGCCTTTGAGTTGTTTCGTCACGCTTCCTTCACCTTTCCCCCTTTTCTTCATGGATTTCTCGGCAGTTTCCGTTTCCCGGAGCAGGCCTTATGGATCCTCCTTTTTTCCGTTTTTTTCGCTTTCTTCCTTCGACTGACCCCGCGACTTCTTGACGGAGATTTCTATCAGGTTTCCGTTACCCAATCCCTCTCCTGCCATCTCTGTTCCCTTTTTCTGACTGTTGCGGGCCCATGGAACCCCTCCCCTCGAGGAAGGGTAAATCCCTCAGTTCTTTTTCCCTCCCCGGATGAGATATTGCTGTGTGTGGTTTTCCCTGGTCCGCTCAAAGGGAAGTGCCAATGCAACCTCCTAGATTTTTCCTCGTTGTGTTTCCCCTCAATTGGCCTATTGCTATTCTGTGGTTCACCCCCCCCCTTCCTTTCCCCTCCCTATTTTTCACATTTTTTTGGTTTTGCTCTCTTCGTCCCCGTAAAGAGGCTTTTCTTTTCATGGACATCAAGGCACAAAATCAGACCTTTTCCCCGTCGTTTCCCCCTTTTTGGTTCCCTCCCCTTTGGACGATGGCAATATGGATTGCGGAGGGTTTAAAACCCCCCCCCCCACCCCCCTCGCAAATAAGTCGGAAGAATCTCTCTTTTTCCTAAACCGTTTGGTTTTTTTTTCACTAAATTCTTTTCTATTTTTTCTCTGCTTCTTCCCTTCTTAGACCCAGAAGCTTCCCTGGGTTTCTTTTTTCTCGAAGGGGTCTTTCCCCCTTCCGTTTCGTGGGTGACCTTGCGGGACAATTAACTAGAGATTGCCTCTCCTTTTATTTTTATCTCCCTACTCCCCCCCTCCTAATAATTCTTTCTTAAGCCTTGGAATTGATTCTGCCGAAGGTTTATGCCACACGTTCCCTCTTTCCCTTCCGAGGGAGGTCCCACCGAGAAACCCCTTCCCTCCTCCTCTACATGGCTTTGAGATGCTCAAGCCTATGAGTTTCTTCCCCCCCTCCGGGGAAACAGGAAGATGGCCCACCAACCGGCCGACTCCCTCCGCCTGACCTTTTTCATTTTTCCCCCCCTTCCAGGAATCGAACAGTTCCCACCAGACCGCTTTTCCTTTGGCTGGATGTCCTTCCTCGCTGTAGCCTTTTGTGGTGGTTGCCAATGTCCTCTCCCTTCCTTTTCCCCCCTTTCCCCTCTTTGAGTTCAGATCCTGGAAGGTACTCTAGCGTGGTACGCCCTTCCCATAATTAAGTTCGTTATACCCCATGTTCCCCAGGCCACCCGACCTCTCTTTTGAACCCAAAACCCCTTCCCCTCTGATTAAGCCCGCAGCTAGACCCTTCACCGCTCCTTCCGGTCCTCCTCCCCCCGTTCCGCATGCTTCTCCAGTTCATTTATGTGTTTGTGAACCGTTGAAGGGCAAGATGTCGATCGCCCTTTATTTCTTTTTTCCCTTGTTCTCCCCCTTCCTGTTTTGGTCGGTACCCAACTCCCGAACAAACCCTTCCCATCGAAGCATGGAATCTTGAACTCCCTTCCCTTTTCCCCTAGACAACTCTTTGGCTTTTTAATATCCTTTCCAGACTCTCTCAGTCCTCAGTCGCTGTATTTTCCTTCCAGCTTTATTCCTTTTCTCCGGGTGGAGCTTTATAAAACGGGAGTATATATTCCCCCTGCTGGGTCGTTATCGTCCCAAGATGTTCTAGCCTCTTTTCCCCCCCCCAGGGAACTCCCTTCCCTCTGCGATTCCCCCTTTCCCCGGAGGAATTTCAAGCTTTCGTTCATTGAGGGATTTATGTTTCCCCCCCCCCCCTCTTTATTTCCTTCCGTTCACCGTTCCCCTCCTGTTAAGATATTTCGGGTTTCCCGCAGGTCGAGTAATTTCTCTCTTCCCCTTTCGGCACTTTTTCCGTCCTTTTCCTACTTGTTCTGTAAACGCGATGCCTTTTTTCCTTTCAAAACCAGGTTACGGCTACCTGAATGAACCTTTCCGGTCCGGACCTTGAGTTCCCTCTCTACCCCGATGCAGATCTTTGGGAGGCCTTTCGGATGTTAGATATTAAGGCATTATTTTTCTTGTGTGGCAGGGACTTTTCACCTCATCCCCCTCAACTTTTATGACCAGGCTTTCTCTTCATGGAACGGTTCAGGTATAACCCCCGATCCTTTTTTTATTTTCTTTCGTTGATCAGGAGTTTACTGTCAGCGAAAGAAACAATCGTCGTTTCCCTCTGTAATCCCACTCCCCTTTTCAGAAGCACTTGCTCGAGTAGCACCCGGAGAAGCCTACTCCCCCTCCTTATCTCACCCTCCAGACTTTCTCACGCCCAGTTCCCCCTTTTTGATGCCTAAGATGACCGTCTCCCTTTCCCTTCCCCCTTTTTCGGCCAAAACCTCCTCTTCTACAACCTTTAATAGCCTCTTGTAATCTCTTATTGGTTTACTTTCGGGATAGTCTCCTCTTTTTCTCCTCAAGCCATCCGACTACGGATCAGACATACTCAACACCGAGAAAAGGGGCTTAGCATGTTCTTTCTCTATCGATTCCCTTAACCTCTGTCTCCCGACGTAACCGTCCCCCGGACGGGGGAGTGAGTCAAGCACATGAAACGGCCGAATCTGTGTATCAGAAAATGCCCTTCCGTCCGCCCTTGACTATCGCCCCCTATCTTTTCCGAGCCCCGGACAGCGGGGGCAACCCCATCTCTCCCCCCCAGGCGTGTCAACTCACTCCTTTTGTGCGTCTTTTTGCGACAGGAAACGGTCGCTCGAATGTGCCCTGACTTCTTGAACCTTGGACTCCAGTTTCAGTCCGAAACGGATTTGTATTTGCCCCTTTTCTCTCTGTTCTCCCGACTTCTTTTTGAGGAACCCCAGTCCAATATTGGCCAATTTCTGAGTTCCTTCCCCCTTTCCCGCCGTCTGCTATTTTTCTGGAAAATTCTTAATGCGCTCTCTCGAGCGTTCAATTGATCGTGACCAGCGCGATTGATAGTGGTTTTCCAACGATTTCGTGAAGTTTGACTAGATTCATTGTTGGAATGTGGATGGGAATCCACTCTCTTTGGACGTGGTTACCCCCCTTGATCTTTTTTTTGGGTTGGGTAATTTTAGAAGCGTTGGTGTCGTCTTCTAGACCCTGAGTCCTTCTCTCTGGTTTTATCGCAACAGGGATTCATATTATTCCCTTCGCGGCCCGCAGAACTTTTCTTTACTCTCTCTAATCCCTTTGCGGATTTCGTCTTTTCCCCCCCCATCACACCTTTGGGTGAACCTTTATCCGGACACCCCCCTTTTTGTGGTCTCTTTCCCCATTATCGGAATTTCTTGTTTCTTTTCTCTTTTGGTGTCCCCTTGTCTTTGCTGTTTGCGACTGAATTTTTCTATTTGTCCAGAGGCTGGGACCCCTGTTTATTAGGACCTTCCTTCCTGGTACTTTATTTTCGCCTTGCCTGCTGTCCTAATTCCGTGCCGACTCGTCTCCTGAATATCCATCACCCCTATGGATTCCTTTAGCCTTCTTAATCCGGATTCATCACACGAAGGATCTTGATTTTACTTTTCAGCTTCCCGGTACCACGGACAATCAATGCGCCTTATCTACTTGACTGAATCCCCCCCCCCCCCCATAGATCGGATCTGCTATCTCCCTTCGTTCTCCCTCAGTATGCTTCCTACATGTCTGTTCCCTGCGGAACCTGCATTTCCCCCCCTTCCCGAAAAACCCAAGCGCTCTGGCCCCTCCAAGGGATCCCTAGAAAAAACGATTAACCATTTTTCCCTTTTTCTTCTACGCCTGTTTCTCACCGTCCCCAAACCTCTCCCCCCCTTCCTCTTTTTTTGCGAGCCACTTCGATGAAAGGACTTCCCCCCCGCTGGAAAGAAATTCCGAATGCGAGAATTTTGACCTTACTGACCTTTTCGGCGCAATTCCGGTTCCCCCATTTGCCCTTTGTCTTCTTTTCCCAATTCCCTTTTTTAGAGTGATCGCCATCTTCCCCCTTTTCCCACTTTCGGATCCGAGAACTTTTTGTCAGGGTTGGATCCTGCGGATAACTGACCTTTCAAGCCCCTCCGGCTTTCAGCGGTGGTACTCCCTCCCTCCCCCACCTTTACTCTTGATATCTTTATCCGTTTTTTTATAGCAAGATGATAATCATTCTTCATACAACTCCCCTCCCTTCTTCGTGTGTTCCCCGCAGTTTTTTTTTTTTTTTTATAGTGAAATATTCTCCATGCTCCCCCTATGAGGATTCTTGGTGTGACTCCTTGGTTGATTCCCGCTAATAATTTCATCTCCGCCAAGTCCCTCTTCTGTCAATAGTTCCTCTTCGTTTTTTTACCGGGGAAGTTCTTTCTTCTCCGAACTGGAACTTTTTGATAGACAGCCCAAGCTGACTCTTAAAGTTATCTCTTTCCTGGTGGCACCTTTTTCCCCGTTCTATTTCGCCGGCTTTCGGATTTTTTTTCCCTTGCAGAGTTTGTCTCCTCGCGGTCCCCCTCCTTCTTCCTTGCATTCTTATGTAACTGGATTGAGTACTTTTGATCTGAAGACTTTCTTTGTATAACTCTCTTCGGTTCCTATACAAAAACCTGTGGGTTTTTAATTCCCTGCTCTTAAGCACATCTCTTCTTCTTCGTATGCCTGACCCTCCTCACAGCCTCCGGGTTCATGACTTATCTAGAGGGTCCTTCTTAGACCCTTTCCCTCCAGCGTCGTTTTTCAGGCCCATCGCTTTATTACCTTTCCGGTCTTTAACTCTTTTGTAGGAATCTTGCCTCCAGCTCCTTTACCAAGCCGTCAATGTTACGTACGTCCTTGACAGGCTTTATTTTGTTGGCCATCTACTAGGTTGCTCTCATCTGATGGATGTTTCGGACTTCCTCTCGACCCCTTTTCGGTCCCCTCCCTTTGCCATTTGCGCTCTTCTTCTTTTCTACTTTTTTTTTCCCGCTTGGTTTCATTTTGGGAATGCCTTTCCTCTGTATATTAGGGTTTCCCCCCCCCCCCCACCTTCCTTGTCGTCCCTAGTTTTTTCACATTATAGTGCTCCTAAAGTCTTCCATTTCGATTCATTGACCACTCCCGATTCTCTTCGGAATTGGCCCGCCCCCCCCCGCCCCCCCTTCTCTTCCGCATCCCGGCGAGCGACCCCGTGAAAAACTCAATCAGTGGGTATCATCGGCTGGGATAGGGCCAGCTTTCAAGCCCTTTTTGCGTGGTCTCAGCTTACCCCAACCCCATAGGTCGTTTCCTCCTCCCCCCGTTTTTCCTTTTCTTCTGGACCTTCTTGCGATGGTGGTTTTGGTAAGGACCCTTCTCCCGCCGCCACCAATTTGCAAGATTGCCCGTATCCATCCATGATTTCCCCAATGATTGAGTTTTTGCCTTTCGATAGCAGGGGTAGTTCCTTCTTTTTTGGGTTCCACCTGCTTGCCTCAGAGCCTTCCCTTTCAATTTTTTATCCCGTGGCTCTCTTTTTTTACCAACTTCACCCTATCTATAATGTGAAAACTTTCCGAACCATGCTTTGTTTCAGGAAAAAGAAGATCCTTTTCACTCAATGCCCCCGGGCCTCGTAGCGTGGGCTTTTTACCTCTACCCCCCTGAAAGGCGAAGACGCCCTCCCTGCCTTTCCTCCCGTCCTGTGCGCTGCGTACAGGTCGCAACATCTCAAGATGAGCGCACCTTCAAGGGGAACCTTAGATGCCAAACCCTCTCCGATTCACGACTTCCCAACGCATGACTGCCGTCACTTCCCCCTCCCGTTTTCCCGTCCCCTGATGTCCTATGCCGATGCCGACCGAAAAAAGGTTAAAGATTTTCTGATCACGGCAGGCGTCGTC
>Ga0179593_1809342_pt1 | contig 37829 bp, 60 predicted proteins | sample CZODoug2_1_08_16_FD_185931 | JGI IMG/M metagenome (GOLD analysis project Ga0179593, IMG submission 185931) | Vadose zone soil fungal communities from Angelo Coast Range Reserve, California, USA - CZODoug2_1_08_16fungal (PacBio error correction) | ecosystem: Environmental > Terrestrial > Soil >... | reverse complement strand
CCAACGGTGCCTTGTTTTAGAAGCCCTTCTTTATACGGTGTCCTCCTACTCCACGTCGCTACCCCACCCTTCCTTTCCTTCTCCTTCTCTCGTTTTCTATTCCAGAAGGTCCCACCCCCTTTCCGGACAGTCTTGAGGATTGCAATATCTCTCTTTCCCCCCCCTACGTTGTTTTTTTTTCTCTAAGCTTCTATAGCGAGTCTTTCATTCTTGTCATCTGTCTTTCCCTCCCCCCGATTTCCCTCTTCCGTCGTACTTTCTGTGCGACGGTTGATAAGTATTGGACTCCTCTCCCTTTGGTTTTGTCAAAGTTCGTCCCTTTTCTGGTGAACCCTTTTCTATCCTGTTCTCCCTCCGGGTTGGCTATATCCCCCGACCCCCCTTCAAAGTCCAAATTCGAACACGCTTCTCCGCCGATAGTGTCTTCGTGTGAGAATTTCCTTTTTACCTTCTTTTTTTCTTCCTCCTCAAATCTGCTTTGGGTCACCTCCGCGTTCGCTACAGTCCCCTCTCCAAAGCCCTCTTGTAGTCTTCTGCAATTAGCCAACCTTACAGATAGCGCCCACAGTTCACGGAATCTGACTCCGATTCGCTTTTATCTATCAATTTTGTCTGGGTCCCCCCAGATTGTTTCCTTATGCGACTCACTTTCCCTTTCTTTTCGTGACAACCGAAGGCGTTTTAGTTTCCCTTTCGCTTTCAACCAACCCCTGGCACCCCTTATTTGTGCGGGAAGGGCAGCTCAGCTTTGTCTTCCGAACCTTTTATAACAGAATCATACCGTCTTTTATTCCAATTTTCCTGTCTTTTCTTTTCTTTTCCGTGTTAACGACCCTTCCTTCCCCATCCCTCATCTCCTCGTAGACCTTGCCCCCCCCAGCGAGTGGATTGGCATTATTATACCAATCGCCCTCCCTGCTTTTTTAATTTAAGTGCCCCCCAATTTTCTGATTTTCTCTCAGCCTTTACAGTTTCCATCGTACCCATGTCTTTTCCCCCTGATTGAGCAGTTTTGTTCGTTTTGGTGTTTTTGTAAATTGGAGAGTCCAACTCCCCCCATTGACACTCCCTAACTCCCCTCCTTTCAGCCTTCCTCTCCAGTGTGTCCTTTATCGCGAAAACATTGTTTCTTTTTTGGGGGTGTCTCTTGTGGTATAACCACCTTCTCTTAGAACGTTCGTCGTTGTGCTTTTTTTTTTCCTTTTGGTAACTCTTTCGTTGATGGGCTTTCCCCCCCGGATGACCCAGATTGGTCTCGTTTTCGTTTTTTTCTTTCTACCTTTTTCTCACCCTCCGTCGGATCCCCACCTTTTACCCCTCTCCTGACCCTTTACTTCCAACTTTTACACCCTCTCACAGACATTCCACGTCCCTTAACCCCTTTTGTCCTTTTCCCAAATACAACCTTTGCGTTTTCGCGCCTTCCCCTTTTCTCCTATTTAAGCACCCCCATTGACATAACCTGAAATCCAATATAAAGGTGTTTCCCCCTTGTTTGGATTAAATAGACTCAGTTGTACCTCTGGTATTTGCTATTCCAGATTTATACCATACTTAATTGTCGAACCCTTTTCTTGTCCCCCCCTGCCCCCCACCTTTATTTTTCCCCCCTTGACAACCGCCCCTTGGTGTGGCGTTCTCCTTTCTTTGCCCCCTCCAAGTTGGAGAGTATACCCCTGGGTTTTTACCAGTTGATATAAGTTTCCGCCTACCTTTTTTTCTCTTATCTAGGCTAATATACTCCCACTCTCGTTTTTGTTTTTCGGAATTATATGGTCCGTCCTTTATGGTCCAGACGAAAATATCGGAGTGTTCACTGAATTGTTGAATGTTACTCTGGCCACTTCCCCTCTTTTCCCCTGTTCATGCTTTTTTTTTTATCCACTGGAACACAGAAAATATTCGAGCTGCTTGTCTCTTTTCTTTCCACGTTCCCTTTATTGATGCTTGTTCTCCACCTTTCCCTCATTTTTCTTCAGTAATGTTCCCCCCCTTCCCTAAATCCTCCTGTATATTCGTTACAATTGTATTTTGCTTAATGTTGAACATGGACATCCTTAGATTCTTTATCTTTATTCATTCACCCCCCACATCTTGGACGGTTATGAATCTCTTACTCGACCCCCCTACAAAAGCTCTGTCCCGACCGTTCTTTTCCCCAAGATGCCATACTCCTATCGCCTTGGACAGCGTTCTCCCAACTTCAAAACAAGAAGAATAAGCCCCCTCTCTTTCCAACCGAGCCTATCACTCTTGAGAACCCCCTTCTCCTTTCTAGGTTTTTTCCCCTTGGCCACCCGTTTTTTTCCGATGACTTCTCCCCTTTTCTTTAGTTTTTATATTGCACTGGGTCAAGCAGGAGGGCACCCCCTTTGCACCCCTGTGTCTGTCAACAAATTCCCTCCTTACGCCTCCCCCATTATAATATTTTTCCCTGTTTTTCCCGCGTTTTTTCCCCCTTTTTGGATCCTGTTCCTTGGTAAGAAGAGGTTAGAAGAATCTGCTTTACCTCGTCTCCGTTCGTGGTGACCGTAGGGAGCGTTTGGAGGAGGACTATTCGATATTTTTTTTTATCTTTCCTCCCCTTTAAACGGTCCTGGCCATTCCCTCCCCCCTTTTTTCTCGAATTTCCTTCCCCCTTTTCAACTTCCCCCCTCTATTCGGTTCTTTTGTATGCTTACTCTATAAGTCCTTTACATACATTTTCAATCTATCCTCCCCTTCCTTTTTTTGTTTTCTCTATCTTTTCTTTTTTTTTGTTTTTTCTTGAAGATGATTCCCCCTCCAAGCAAACGTAGTTGTAGACCAGATAAGCTTCCAGGTGTTTTGCCATTTTCCTTTTCCCGTTACCCTCTTAGAGATATGAGTTTTCATATACCTTAATCCCCCTCCCTTCCCTCTTCCCTTTACGTCACCCCCCAAAAATTCTTCCGTTCCCTTACACTCCCCCTAAGTCTTAGACTTCAACCCAATTCGCATGCGTCCCACTTTCCCCCCTTCGCCCCCCTTTGAAAATTTTCCCCCCATATTTTGATCCTTTCTCCGTCTTTTTGCTCCCCCCAAAATAGATTCTCCCTCCTTGTCCCCTTTACACCGGGCACCCCCCCTTTTTTTTTTTCAGAGGCTCCTTTTCCCCATCAGAAGGTTCAGTCAACCTGTCCTTTCCCACCGTCCGCGTCACGAGTTGCCACATACCCTTTGTTTTTGTTTTCATTTTTAGTATGGCCTTCCTGTCAAGTTCATGTATGCCCCCCCCTTCAGTCTTCTCTTTTACTTTTCCTCCTTAGTGCTTCACCGTCCCCGATTTGGCACCTAACCTTCGACCTCTCCTTTCATGTTACCAAATACCAGTACCCCATTTTTACCTTCAGTTACTGATTGACGTGTCTATTTTTTTTGACCTTCACGCACTCTTAGTTCTATTTGTTTTGAACCATACTCTTAAGTTCATCCATTTTAAACACCCCCAGTCTTTCGCTATCTTTTCCTTTTTCTCACGACACGAAAGCGAATCCTTGGTTCTCTTTTCTTTTTTCTCCCTCCCCATTTTGCTCAAGGTCCCATCGTAGAACGTTCTTCTTTGACCCCAACTTTATTTTCGTCTACCCTTTTTCCTGAGTCATATATATCTTTCGACGGCCTATCCCCACCTCGTTCATTTTTCTCTCCTAATTTCCTACCCTTGTAGTTGCTTAGGTTGTTCTGACCCTACTGATCCCTTGGAACTTTTGTCACCTTCTTTTCTCGCCACCTTCTTACTTTCTACTTTTCTGCCCCTCCCACCCTTTTTTCCTGGCCCCCCCCCCAGTGGGCTGTACTCTTGGTTCGGAAAATTACCCAATCGTCTACCTTCTTGTTATAGCCTCAGTTTTACAACTTGGTCTTTCCAGCACCACGTTTCCCCCCCACCTTCTTGGCTATCCCTTTTTTTCTTACATCAAATTTCATCTTTCACTCATATTCCAGCGCTTTCCCCCCGGCTCTTGGTGTAGACCGAAGTTTTCTTCTTCGACTATTAAATAATGGGGATGTCTGTGTTCTTTTGACCCTTTTTTGATCGTTTTTCTATCCCTTTCGTTTTTTTCAACATTTTTTCTTTGCAGACGACTACTGTCCTGATGCTCCCACCTCTTTTCCTCTGTCCCAAGCACCGACATCCCTCGATGATCCCCCCCATCCCCCACATCCCGACGTGCCTGCGTCTTTCTTCGTCTGGGTTATCCCCCTTTCAGAGCCCCCACCCGTTGCCCCTGGTGTGTCCTCCCGTGTGTGCCTGACAATGCGAATTTTCAGTCTTCTTCCGTCTTATGTGAGTGTTCCGGTGTTTTTCCAATTTTCTTTCCTTGACCCCAACCCTTCCTAAACAACCCCATCCCTCCCGTGTTGTTTTTTTTAATGATGTACTTTTACCTTTCTTCCTCCCCCTCTCCCCGTGGTCATGCGCGACATCACTTTTTAAAGACTGAGAATGACAGCACCCTACACACTGCGCTTGCGCTGAGCTCACGCATGGCTCTTCCCGGTCCTTCCCTTATATGTTAACAACCCTAGGCGCAGCGCCTCAGGGATTCCCCTTGCTTCAAAAGATTCTGATGATTGACTTTTTGGGTTGCCCTTTTTGCCCCTAGAGGTCTTTTCTCTGCATTTCCTTCCCTATGACAGGTTGAGGAGTGTTTTTAGAACGCTGCCAACCCTTTTCAAAGTGTCAGAGATTTTTTCAGTACTTCTCCTCCGGTTCTCTTTATGTCCTTCCACCCCCCGCCACAATTGATACCCTTTAGTCCCCCCCCAGCCAAGAGTCCCCGTGTCCACGATCTGAACTGTGCAGCTCTCCTGTTTTCTTTCATCCGACTCCGGGAAAGGAACTTCCTTCCGCGACTTCCACTCCTCTCCCTGAATTTTCCCCGATTTTGCTTGTCCTCTTCACCCCTGACCTTTCCCCCTCTCCCTAATTATTTTCCCCCCTTCAAGGTTTAATTATGTTGTTTTAGTTTAATTGGTCTGTCCTTTCTTTATTGCCTAAACTTTCCTCGACATTGATACTGCTCCTTTTTCCTAAACCCCTTTTCCTTCTTTCTAGTCAAGCCAAACGTTGCCCTTTTCCTCTTTTCTCACACGTAGCAATTCCATCCTGAAGTCCTTTCTCGTCGGTCATATTACTAAGTTCCCTGCACTTTATAGAGAGAGCTTTCTCCCTTTCTCCTCTTTTGTTTTGGCTCATCTTCCCGCTTCTTACCTCCCTCGCCTTTGCTTTCCACTTTTGCTCACCCCCCATTCATGAGTAATTTCCTTTGGAGGGGCCCGTGTGATTTCCTTTCTTCTCCTGCCGTTTTCTAGACAAAGCGACGTTTTTATTCGCAAACAGGAGCTCCTTTCTTTCTCTTTTTCATCCTACACCCCCCCCCCTTCCCCCCCCCCCCCATTTCTCCCCCCCCTAGCGGGCTTTCCCGACAGTCCTCCCGTGTAGAAGATAGATGAGTTTTCACTAAGTAGGCTCCATCATTGTCGTTTCCTGCCTCCCTTCAAGCTCCACCGTTTTTAAACTTCTGCGTGCCTTGATTGTCGTTTCCCGTCAGTTCCTGGCTTCGCTAACCAGTAGCAACCCTGAAAGTCCAGCACACTTTCCCTCCTTCACCGATCGCTTGGCTGTGGACATTCCCAGCTTTTTTTTTCCATTTCTTTTTTCTTCATGGACAGAGTTGGTCCCCTTTGAGGCTCCCCTCCCGCTTCCTCCCCCCGGTCAGCGTCGGTTGCTAAATTTTGCGCGTTCCCAAAAACTCCTCCCGCCCTATTTCCAGCTGCGACTCAAAGAAAGTGGGCGGCCTTCCCTGCAAACCCCATTCCTGAATCCTACTTTCTTTCTTTGTCAATGGGTCCCCCCCCTTTTTCTCTCTGGTCGCAGGATTTAATTGACAAACGGCAGTAAGGCCGCCTTTACCCGCCTCTCGTCTTTTTTTACAAGCCCCATTTTTTTTTTTCTTCTTTTCTTTTTTTTCTCCCATCCCCCCTCTTGACGGTATGTCGCTCCTTCCCCTTTTTGTTTCCTTCCACAGCAACATCGGAATGTTCCCCGGACCTGAGCAGTGTTCATTATGTTAGTAATGACAACTACCCACTTCCTCCCCCCCCCTCTGATAACACCCCTTCCTGCTACTATTCTTTTCTCGTAGCCCTTATCTTTCACACCATTGGTTACGGGGTTTTTCCTTTTGTATCCCCCCCAAATGATCTAAAGGTTTACGTGGGAGCCCTGCCACGCTTTTCTTTTTTTTATGTGAGGGTTCCTTTTTTTATCGTCTGTCTTTTCCTTGGATGAAATTCCCTGCTTGTTATGAGCACTTCAGTCCTGTATGCGACCTCAACGCGTCCTACCTTGGTTTCCTTCCTTCCAATCGTCCCCTTTTTCCCCGTACCCCCACTTACTCACAGTCCAATTCTGTATTTCGCGCCCCCCCAACCCTTTTTTACCCCTAGGCGGCACCTCTCCTTTCCCCCAAGTCCCCTTTTTTGGTCAGCCCAGTCCCTATCAATCCCCCCATCTTTGAAATTTGTGTTGCCTTTCCTCTAATGTCAATAGATGTCCCATCTTCCTTGCTCCCCCCATGCTTTTGGCATTTGCCCCCTGATTTGTTTGCCCCCCTTCACTGTTTGTTTTTTGCACTTCGCGCGCAAGATCCGTTGGGCGATCCTTCCGATTGTCCCTTTGATATAAGTTCCCAGTACTCCCCCAACCTCCTCCTACCATCGTCCCTATTAGTCTTCCCTTTCACCTTTTTGCCGTCTTTCGTTTCCCTTGAACTATTATATTTGGCTGTCGGCCTTTTCTTTGACATTTTCTACCACTCTTTTTCCACTGGTTTTTCTCCCTTTTTTCCTGCCTTTCGGCTAGGTTACCTTGTCCCGGACCCCCTTTCCCGCGCCCTTTCCTCGTTACACTTTCGCTTTTTATTACCCCAATGGAACCCCCTCCCTCCTCCGTCAGGACTTGGATGCGCCTTTTTGCCACTACTTCCTCAATTTTTTGTTTGCAGCCCCCCGTCTCCTCCCCCTCTTTTCGTTTTTTCAGTTTCAACCCCCTTCCATACCAACGCCTTTCATACTAAGTTAATCGAACCCATTACAATTATGGTATGTTTCCTCATCTTAGTCTCGTTAGATTTTTACCCCCCCCTCTTTTTTCCGCTCTGTATCGGAAACGCCAAACCTCTCACCGTTTTTTTTTTTTCTTTTCAAGTTGTTTAGACCCTGCATCTACTCCCCCTTCCCCCTAGCAGCCCTGCCCTCCCTTCTGGAGACCCACCTTCCTTTCGGTATCCCCCCTGAGCCCCCCTTGTTTTTTGTTCCTGTCCACGTTTAAACTTCTGAATGTCTTCTTATTCTTTTTCCTTTTCATTGCACGGCCCCTTCCCCCCTGCAGAACCCCCTTGTCCCATCTTAACAATTTTTGACGTTCACTACCTGTCTTTCCCACTTCACAATTTACATGTGATAACCCTCGTGGGCAATTTAAACCCTTTGTTCCTACCTTTTTTTTTCCCTTGACGACTTCCTCGGCATTTAGCTTCTTTCTGGTGGACGTAGGGAGCGGAGTCCCGTCCTCTGCCCTACTCGGTTCCATTGAATTACCCGTTATTGACCTTCCGTGCCCCCTCAGCTGGACTCTTTTCCTTCCAAACCTTTCCCGATATTTTTCTTCACTTTCTTAAATTCCAGGCTCTTAACCCCCCCATACCTCTCTTATATTTTAATTTACCCGTGTTGTGTTTTCCTTTTTGATGTTTTTTGAATCTGAATGCCCTCTGGTTTCCAGATTTCATCTCACCTCCCCTTGATTTTTTTTTTCATCAGATGTAATTAATTTTTGCTTCTTCTTTCTTTTAATCAAGAAGTCCTTTTCTCAATTTTACCCCCTTAGCCTCTGTCCGCCTCATTACAGTAACCCTCACCCCATTTCCCCCGGCTGAATAGTTTCAATCCATTAATTCTTCCCCTTTTACCCAACACCCTTTACACTCGCTTCCCCTTCCCCCCGTTTGAAGACCCTGAACACCATAGTTGTCCTAATGTTTCCCTTTTCTACGCTGCTTTCCTTCTTTTTTTTTCCTTTCCTTTGCCCTTCTTGCCCCCTTTCCGTCACTCTTTTCCCCCCCCCTTCTCCATCTCAAGGGTGCCTACACGGTGTCCGCCAAAAACTCAGATTGCTCACGTGGTTAGCAAGAGTGATATTCCATACCTTGGTCGCCCCCCCGCAGAGTATATGCTTATCTGCTTATTGTTTTTGAAGTTTTTTAGTAGTCTTCCCAGTTCCCTTTTTCCTTCCCTCTTGAACACCATTCACTTCTTTCTCCGTTTTCCCCGATCCTCGCCAACCGTCCAAGGATTTTTCAAAGAATAACGTAAAGTTTGAATCTAAGGGACTCATTGTCAACCTTCTACACCTATTGTAAATGTCGGATCTCTTTTAGTATTTTCCTTGAAAATGCTTACTTCCCTCCCCGCCTCCCTCGACCTGGGGGGATTCCACATACAATTTCTTTCCCCCGAAGTAGTGGAAAGAAGTCATCCCATTTTTCTCTTTCGCGGGAGTTCGGTTTCCCTTTTACGTCTCAATGGAACGTCCCTTTCTTTCCTGGTAGTGATTCCCGTGCAACCTATCACCTTCGCTCCCTTCAGACGGACCAGGGAACAATCCTCTCTGTACTTACCCATTCCGAGTCCTCCATTCCTTTCAACCCTCCTTTTCCTCTACAAAGATTTGATTTCTTGGAATTAATAACGATTTTTTGCTTTTTGGTCTTCTACTCACGTCCGATCCCTCCTGGTCCCCCTCTTACTTATCGTCACCCTTTTCTGTCTCTCTCCTCAAGTCTCTTCCCACCACCCCAGTGTCCCCCCCCTGGTTCAAACCTCAGTTTCCCCTGTCACCTCTTTTGACCCAAGTTGGGATAACCTGACATCCCCCATACCTTCCCCCAACTTAGCGTCTTTTCCTCACCCCACCACCATTTTTTTCTTGTTGGTATTTTCATTATTTCATAAACTTTATCTTCCCCTTACTTCTGATTTCCCATTTGACGAAAATTTTGACTTCCCCCCCGTTCCTTTCTTTTTCAGTCTGTGAGTCGTTTTTCCCTTGACCATGGCTTGCATTCTCCTCCCCCGTCCTCTTGCGTTTTTCGTAAATTGAGTCCTACCTCTTAGTTTTGGCTCATAACAAATCACCCTTCCCTCCAGAACTTTTCCCTCTGAGCAACCCCCCTCCACCCTCCCTGCCCCTCTCTTTTCTCCCGTTTAGTTTTTCTTCCGTGGGGTCAACCACTACTCCCCTTTGAGAAACACCGGTCCCCACTCCTCCGGGTGGAAGATTGATTCCCCCAATTCCCTCCGTCCTGGATTTCTGTTTCCTTGCGTTCTTTTTTCTCTACACTCCCACTACCCCACATAAGAACAACTGCTCATTGCTATACCTGTTCCTCTTTGTGAAGTCTGCTATGAACAACCTCCCTCATTTTTCCCTGGATCCCTCCCTTTTTGCCGTACAAGCCCTCTTTCCTCCTCCAGCTTCAACACCAAATTCTCGTTGTAAATGCATCCATCATTCCTTTAACGTTCTAGTTTACGTCCCAATCTTATGCCCCTCCCAGATGGTCTTTCCCCCCGTCTTTCCCACAGACTCTTGATTCTGACTGGGAGCGTTTTCTTCTGGCCGCTTTTTTTTTCCTCGAAGCCTCCATTTCCCCCCCAAGGTTGGTGAGTGGTTTGTGGCAAAAGAGCTTTATCCCCCCCCTACGCTTGGCTTTAGTACCCCATTGCCTCCTCTTTGCTTTTCTCTCTTCCCCCCCCCCCTCCCCAAATGTGGCGTTAGCATTTCCCCTTTGAATATTCTTCCGTGAGATATCACTTCAGGTTGTCCTTTTTCAGATCAGCAGCAGGTGGCCAGGAAAGATCCTTTCCGATACCCCGTTTTTACCAAAAGTTTTTTTTGTCCTCAGGACCTTTCTTAACCCGTCTGTCCCCTCCTATGGTAACCCCTCTCCTTTCGGTCTCCTTGGATTTTAATCTTCGCTTTCTCCCACGCCGAGCACACGCACCGGATAAGTTGTCCCGTGTTCTCCCCAAAACTTCCCTTTAGCCATAAAACGGTGCCCCTTCTCTTCTTTCTACCTTCTTCTGCTACAGTCCTTACTTTCCTCTGCCTTTCATCAAGCCGAAATCAACCCGCTTTACCGCGCGGATAGACGACGATTGAATTATCTTTTCCTCCCTGTTGTTTCTCGTCTCTTCCTCGTTCATCTCGCTCCTTTTCCTCTTTTTCTTGTGATGGGCGACCTTCAGTAAATTTCCTTGTTGTAGCGAACCCCTATACTTTCTTGCCAGCATCCCCGTTCTCCTTTCCCACCGGTTATTGCGAAACTTGCCCCCTTATCTTTCCTTTTGCAATCGGCCCTTTTTTTACACGACCCATTCAAACGTCCAAACGACGAACCCCCCTTCTCGACTCCTTGTTTACACGACTTACATTTTTGTTCCTTTCCTTTCTTTTAGGCATTCTGAAAGCTCAAAAATTCTTTTCCCCTTCTTTCCCCCGCCGCTCCGTAAAAAGTTGCTTCTGTATGTCTTCTGAACTAGCAACCCTTCCTTCTTTAACCCTAAAGAATAGATGCCAGTCGATTTTCTTTTGCATTGCCACAGCTATTTTCCTTTTTTTCCCTTTTCTAAGAGGACAGAGTCGCTTCCCCAGGATTTTTCTTCTTTTCCGCTCACCCTTTTTCTTAGGTCATAAATTTTGATCTCCCAACCCCCCCCCCCCCTCAACTGGCACCTATGTCCCCGTTCGCCCCCCTTCTCCCTCTCTGGGTCAAGCCCCTCCCCCCCGTATCATAATAAGAATGTCTGTGGGAATCACTGGGTTCCCACGGCTTTGCCTGGAGTATTCAACGTTGATTTTTCCCCGGCCCCCTTCACTTCCGACGTTTAGCCCGTCGTCGTTCTTCCTTCCCCGAGCTTTATTTTCTTCTCCTTCTGATTTGCCTGATTTACATGTACCTTTCCGATGTTGTGCGACGCGCCTCTCCCCCCTTTCTACATCGGACCTGTTCTTCTCCCCCTCTTCTTTTTTTTGGTATTATGCAAGGTTTCGACCCCCCCCACTTTTCCCAACTGACACTTCACACTTCTATTCCCCTTCCCTCATTTTTCTAGTAAAATCCAGGTTCCCCCCCTTTTGGTTTTTAGTGTATCCCCCCAATCCCCCTTAGATCTTCACGTCTTGTCCCTTTTTTTATCTTTTCTCCCGCATTGTACCTATGATGCAGTGATGAGAGCATTCCAGTAGTTTGTTTGCGAAATTTTCTTTCCCCTGTCAGAACCCATTTAGTTTTATTTCCCCACCTTCGCCCCCCCCGATGTCAACCCTCCCCCCCCTCCATTTACCTTTACCTCAATCTCCTTTTCAAATCAAAAACTGGGTTCCCCCCTCTCCTTGGGGGATTACCTCTCTGAGCCAGGACTTTTTTTTCTTTCCAGAATTAATGAAATATCCCCCCCCCCTACATCTTTTTTTGTTTTCCCTCCCTCCGGTCCTGCTTCTGCTATTATGGTATCCGCTTTTAGGCCCCTACGCGAACACTGACCCGTTTTCCCCATTCCCCAAATGAGTTTTTTCCTAGCATTTTTTTTTCGTGTTTGTGCCTAAAGATCCTCACGTCGATATTCTCCCAGTGGAAAATTTCCCCTTCCCTTTTTTCGTTTTTACCACATCCGCATACACTCCTTCTTGATACTCGTGGCGAATCCAAACTAGCTTTGTGCAAGTTCGCTTTTATTGTCTGACTCGGCCTTATTTTTTTAAATGAACTACCATATGTCTTTTGTGGTCTGGTCCCCGATCAATCCTCCTTGTGCCTGAGGCAAGTTTTTACTTCTTTTTTTTAAATCTGCAGTCCCTTTCCCTTTTCTTGTTTTTTTCCAAACTGGAACCGAACTATCTACCTTCCTTTTTCTGAACTAATGAAGACTGAAATCGATTTTGCTGCCCCTTCCGCTATTGTGTCCTAAGGACTCATTCAACTTCAATACTACGTTTTTTTCCGCTTTCCTTCATGTATTCGAGTACAATTTCTGCCTTTCTTCCCCTCCCTTCCTTTCTTACCGTCAGCTTTGTGATTACCAAACCCTCATTTTCATCTTCTTCATTTCGGACAGTCTTTCCCTCGAATGTTTTCTTCGGGACCTCACCCTCCCGTCAGCTACCCCAACCCTTTTTTCCCAAACAGAAGAAGATAAAGCCCCCCCCACTTCTTGTAACCCCCCCACTTTCGGGTGATATCTCCCCGGTCCCCCTTCTCCGTTTTTTCCGGGCACCGTTTCTTCCTATTCTTCTCTGGAGCCATTCCCCCTTCCAACCCCCCCACTTTGCTTGCCCGTTCACAAAGCACACATGCTGTTTTTCTGACTTCCCCTTACACTTTTGACCTTTCCCCTACCGGAGGTCCCCCCCCCTTCACCACTTTTCTGGTTTAATGTTTTTTCACACTCGTTTTTCAGGGACACCTTGTGTCCCACGTTCCCCCCCAAGCCTTTTTCCCCTATTTCCAACGTTCCTCCCCCCCTAGAGATTTTTCTTGTTTCCGTTCCCCTTTCCTTTTTCTTGAGGCGAATCTTAATCCCCTTTAAATTTATCTATATTTCATACCATGTTAACGCATGACCCCCCAGCCCCTGTCTAAATACAACCCCTCTTTCTTTCGCCTCCCGGCTTAGGAAACCCCTACATCCCTTCCCTTCTCCTCTTTGTTGAGCGCTCTCTAGGGCGTTGCGCTTTGAGAGGGAAGCTTCTCCACAGCAATACTTTGTCCAGGTACTCCACAGGGGGGTTTAGCTTTCTTTTTCCTGTCTGCAATCCTCCTTTTTTCCCCCTTGTGAATCTTAAGCCCGCCTCCCTACCCCCCTTCCCGTCCACACCACCCCTCTCTAGGCTCCCCGTTATCCCCTCCGAAGTTCAACATTCGTTATCCCAATGGTACCCCACCCCGGCCTCCCCCCCTATTGTAATCCCCCTTCCCCCCCCCTCTTTTTAATGGTTTGACCTCCGTCTTTTTTTTTGTCCCAAATAAATATTGTAGTCGCATCAGGGTTTCTGTGACCCGTTCCTCAATTCTTGAATTCTTCCCCCCCCCCTCAAGAATTACGACCCTTTGTGCCCACCATTCCCTTCCCTTGGTTCTCTAGGGGAATTACCTACCCATTTTTCTCAAAGCAGGTATATTTGCGTATCTTCTTGTTTTTGGCATGTTTTTTTGTCCATATAGGGATGCATTTCCCCAAATCCTTCTGTATCTTTTTCATTTTTCTCTCTCCCCCTCTCCCGAACCGAGGTTTTGAAATCACCCCGCCTTTAGATGTCATGTTCCCTTCCCTTCCACACATATTTGTACTGTTCGCTCCATTTGACTGTACTGACTTTAGTATTCCATTTACGGAAGCCACCTTTTTCTTTTCCCCGAGTTTTTTCTCACCTCCTTCATTTCCTTATTAGTATCATCACCCCTTGATCTGAGCCCGTTTCCCCTTGGTGTAAAGACCCCTTTAAAGGAAATCAGTTCCTGCTTTGGATTCCCGGAAACCCAAACCATTCGTCCTCGAATTCTCTCCCCAGGATGACCCCTTTACCTTTTCTCTGGTATTTCTGTCCAAGCCTCGTCATCCCTAATTTTAATGATTCGAGCCCCCAAAGCTTTGGGCTTCTTTCTTCTTTTCCTTTTTAGAATTTGTGGGTGATGCCCCTGTCACCTTCTCCCACTCTTTCACCCTGTCCATTCCCACTTTTTTTTTCTCCACCAATGCTTCTATGCGCGCGAAGTCTACTCACAACCCCTTTTCCATGAAAAATTTTGTTGACACTTTCCCTCCCTTTTCCGACCCCCCCTTTTCCTGTATTTCTAACTTCTCTCCCCCCTCATAGACCCCCTTCCCATTAATACACCTTTTTGGCGAGTGAAGCACAACCAGGCTGGTTTCAGCCCTTTCTGATCACCTTTATCCTTTTCCAATCTTTTTTTTCAGCCGGCTGTTCATTCCCCTTGTGATTTTCTGAGAAATTACGGTAAGTGACGGAATGTATGTTCTATCAGGTTGTATTGAATCCCACGTGTTCTCGAATTTTTTTCTTGAATTCCTCCAGATCTCAACTGCGCTTCTCGTAAGTTAAAGGTCCACCCACCCATGCACCCTCATCCCTCGTACGTTTGAAACCTCCAATCCCAACTGAGCCCTGGTCGAGCATTTGATCCCCTATGACAATCCCCCCCCCCCCTCACCCCCCTTTTTTCTTTTCTTGCTCTTCGAACCCCTTCGGATGTGCGTTCCTTTGCCGGCTTTTTTGTATAGAGGTGATTCATTTAGTTGATCTTCACACCTGACCCAGCCAACCCCCCCTCCCCCTTCAAACCCCCAGCGCTAGTCGGTGCTTATGTTTTCCCCCCCTCTTTACTGTGACTTTCTTGCTGCCCAACAACCCTCCTCCAAGGGGCAAGTGACGCGGACTGCCGTCAGCTCTCCAAAGTCAGCTTCCCAATTTTCCCTTTTCCCCCCAAATGTTCCCTCCTTTTTCTCATTTGAAGCTACAATTTCTTCGTGTCCTCCTTACTGTCCTCCCCAAACCCCCCTTAGAAGTCCCAGGCGCCCGTAACCTAGGGATGTCCCCAGTTCATATATGACTTTTTTTCGTGTTGCGGTAGGTCCCCAGAGGTCTCTCCCATTTTGCCATAGGGGCCAAGGTTGAGGAGTGGTTTTCATCGTCCCCCTACGACGACCGTTGTCGTCCGACTAACTTCTACTCCCTGGAGGTCTCTGTCTCGAATCCAAATTTTCAATGTCAAAATCCCTCGTCTTTTTTCAGCCTTTCGCTATTTCCCTTTTCCTTTTCAGCACCAGCAGGGCCATGCCCTTTTCGCATCCCTTTAACGCCGTAATTACCAACCGATTTTGGAGATGGCTCCGTCCTACCAACCTCATAACCCTGGACCAAAATGCGCATACTAAACTAATCCTTTCTCCCTGTCGTTTTTTTTTTTCTAATTGTGAATTTAATTGTTCTGTCTGCTCGCCCCTGTCCCCTCTTCCCCACCGGCCCCTCCCGTTTTCTCCCCTGTTTTCAACAAATAAAAACGGTGTACGCTTTATTATAGCATCACGGGTTGGCCCGAACCCCAGTTTTTCACTTCCGAAGGTTCCTTTCTTTTCTTCCCTAGGACACAAAAGCCCTCCCCTCGCCTCTCCCCTCTTTTTAATCTATTTTTTCCTCCCGGTTGTTTTTGGATAGCTTGAGGATATATGTCGTTAATATTGATTGTCCTCCGTCCGAGTGCCTCCTTCAGGAGTACATTCTTCGTTCCCTTTTTTTTCCGGAGATATCCCTTGCCCCGGTTCTTCTCTCCCCCATTTCAACGTTTTTATTTTTCGCCCCCCCCTGGGCCCGACGAAACTTCATCTTCTTTTGACTTAGGCCTTGGCTACCTCCAGACTCAAACAAAAACCCAAATAGGGTAGTTTCCTTTGATCTCTCCCCTTTCCTCCTAGTGATGTGTCCGGGTTCCTTTTGGCCTTGTGGTAAAACCGGTCTGTCTTTGCTTTCTTCGCGATGCGTAATTTCCTGGACCTGCTGGTTTTGCCCAACACCTTGCATTATGTCCCAGTTCCCCTCTCTACGCTTTTTGTTGAAATTAAAGCCCAGAGTTCACTTTTTTCGTATCCTTTCCCGGGCTGCCCTTTTCTTCGCCATATCCGCTCGCCCCCCCTTTTTTTCAGGAGTATGCGCAATTTGCGCGTCCAAAATCCTAAATGTCCCTCGGCGTGTTCCTTCGACACCCTACTCATCTGTCCCCTTTTTCCTCCCCCGTCCCCTTCCTCCTCTCAGAATGTTTTTCTAATGGGTTCCACATAAATTGTTCGTGCGCCTGGTTCGGAGCGGACCTCATATTCCTTTTCGACTTCTCCCCCCATTTTTCTCTTCCTTTCTCCCCCTGCGCTTTTGCTCCTTTTTATTTTTCCAATCGGATTGAAGGAATCGCTACTTCCTTTTCGCGAGACTCCCGACTCACCTCCCCTCCCCTCCCGCACACGCCTTAGCATTTTTTTTTAGTAATGTCCCCTTGGTCTAGCACCCTTGTCCCCCCTCCCACCCCCACACCTCTTCTCAGATCCCCCTTCAGGACCTTTTTCCGGTTCTCCTTCTTCACCCTGGGGACCCCCAAATTTTTCCGGTTGGGTGTTCTACTCGGTTTCCCCAGAAACTGCCCCTGGAGATTAACTCCCCTTCCCCTCCCTTTTTTCTTTTTGCGGATATGTGATTTCTCATCGAACGAGTTCCTTTTCCTTTGACCGCTTTCCTCCTCCCACTTCCGTAGGAGTTTTTGTCCTCAATTTTTTCTGTCTGGAGACCTTCAGAATCCCCTTCCTCTCAATTTTCCCCCCCCTCACAGACATAATTCCTTAACCTTCCGCATCCACCCCCCCCCCCCCGTTTTCCCCTCGCGGCCTCGCTTCCTTATAAGTACATGTGATTCCAGACCCTGAAACTCCAATCACATCCTGTGCCCTTTGGCTTCCCTCTTCAAATCGCTTTTGTATGGGTATTTTTCCATCCGATTCCTTAATTTTCCCCCTTCGTGTGTGCTCTTTGACCTTTCCCCTACTTTTATTTTTTCGGGTGCGATTAGGCGCGCCAGATCTCCCCCGATAGTAACAGGTGCCCTTTCCCCCCCCCTTGATCACGGGCAGGGTCCACCCTCAGCTACAATAGGTCTTTCCTGCTTACTTTTCCCCCATACAAGCTGCAGTCCTTCAATATATAGAGATAGGTCCCCTTTTTATTTTCTTTCTACCTTTTCTCTTTGTTGGGCTGTTCCCGCTCACTGTTCGATGTGCCTCTTTTTCCGGCTTTTGTAAGCTCTTTCAATGATACTACCTATCCCAGTCCACTGGCGTATCGCTTTGTCGTCCCTGGTCACTCCGCGAATCTTTTGTGATGCTTAGTGCCCCCTTCAGCCCTTTAATGATGCGTGGTCCTTAAAAGCTGCGTGTGCGTTGCTAATTCGTTCCCCCCAATGGTTCACTTCCTTTCATTTCATGTACAGTGACAAGGCCTTCCACTGATTTAACATGCCCTCTCTTTGTCCTTCTCTGCACACCTTCTGGACCTTTTACGCTCTGTTTATTCGGTCATCACAAACTCGTTACCTCATTTCTTTTCCCCAAGAGCTCCATTAATATAGCCCTTCCGCACCCTTCCAACAGAGCCAGTTCCAATTCCCCCTTTCTGGGAACACTTACTAGGATATCCCCCCTCGTGAGAAACATTTTCTCCACTTCCTTTTTTTTTACAGGGAACCCTTTTCCGCATTTAGCGGTGCTCCCAATTTCCGTTGAATTGATTTCCCGGGTCATTAGGGCACAGAACCCCGTTTTTTGCCCCCCCCCCTCCTACCCCCTTTTTTGACATCAACCCTCTGCTCACCCCCTTTTTCCCCATGTCCCTTTCCCCCTGTTGGCATAATGTTCAAACATTTGACATTTCCGGCCATTTTGGTCCCCTTCGGAAAGACTTCTGCATGGGATGTACCCCTTCTTCTTCTTTTGAGATTTTTTTTTTTTCCCGGAGACTTTAAGGTTGCGGCATATTTCCTCCTATTATATTCTAAATTATCAATCTCTATTACACCTGTTCAAACCTAGTTAACATTGCATCCCTTTTGATTTCCCCTCTGTCTAATCAAAACATGTTTTTTTTTTGCTTAATCTTCCCCTCTATTCCCTTGATGCCCCCCCTCAATCAACCCTCTTTTCTCTCATCCGGGTTGGTGATGAGTTTCTTGGTGCCTAAGCTTTCTTTTCATTCCTCTCCCCCCAGCAAGTAACTTTTGTCTGTTTTGACTTCCCCCCCCAGGTGATTTTCTGTTCTTGTTAACCTTTTTTCCTTCAGAATGAGGAATTTAACTTATCTCTCAATCTGCTGACCTTTCCCACGCCCTTCCCCCACCCCCTTCTCCGGCCTCGTTCATCGGCCCTGCTTCCCCGACCCCCTCTTTTCCACCCCATTCCCCGATGTCGTCCAGTTTAGCCCACGCTTGTTGACTTTAACAGGTACCCCCTAGTTCTCCTTTTTTTCCCCTCAGTTTATGGTTCCCCCCGATTTCCCATCATTTGTCTCAGGTTCCCCCTCAATCTTGCCCCTTTTCCCCCAAGTTCTTCGCCAACAAGAAGGTTTCTACCCGGTTTCCCCTTTTTTCCCCCCAACTTCCCCCCTTGGTTCTCTCTGACTATCCCTTATTCTCAGGGATATTTTTTCTCTTTGCTCTTTTGAATTTTTCTTTTCTTCTGCCTGCACCGGTACTGATGGCCCTCTTGAAAGACCCCCTCAAGTTTTTCTTTTTTCCCTTTGCTATCCAGATGCCTTCCCTTTTCCATCACGTCCCCCCCCGGGCGTTTTTTAATTTTCAAATTTTCACTTGCCTTACCTTGTACTTCGATATGAAGTAATGACCTGACCCTTTTGCCTCCCCATTTCCCCTTTCCTGAACGCACTATGTTGAGCCTTTTCCCCCCCCCTGCTTTAGTTTTCCCTACGCATAACCCAAGATCTTCCTCGGGAATCTTGATGTATTAGAAAGACCCTCGTCCTGCCTTTCCTTGATTCCACTCATTTTAAACAATCGCCTCCTTCACATCCCAGTTATCGGTCCCCCAGACACCCCCCCTTGCCCTATCTTGGTGTCAGTCACAAGCACGGCTCAGAGAATATCCACGACTTTTTCCCAACTTTTGAATTACCAATCTCCTAGACCGCTTTTTAGTTTTTTTCTCCCCCCCGACTGCCCCTTCTGAATTCACTCGTGAAAATGGTCACCATGTTCTACTATCCTAAAATCTTGATCTTGGCGTTTTATTCCACCTCCCCCCCCCCCAAGTGTATTGTCAGGCAAAAATCAGTTCACTGCGTTTCGGACCCCTTTTTCCAGTATTTCATTTCTTCCCCCTCAAGACCACCAGGACACCTCTTGTGGCCACAACCCGTTTCACCTGGCTTTCTTCATTTTCTCTTCTTTTCCCGCAAAATAGACTGTACTTAAGCTCCTTTTCTCCCCTGGACTTGGTGACCCCGTTTTTCTTGTATTCGTGACTTTAAGTTAAGTGACTTGGAATGTCTTTAGATAGTGTGATTTTTTCTTTTCCTGCCCTTACTTTCCCCTTTATCGACGTTTTTAGAACGCATTTGTACTGCGCTCTTCCCCCCTTTTTTTCTACAATGTAATAAAATGAATCACAGAACTCTTCCTCTTACCTAATATCCCACTCAAACCTTTCCTTTTTCTCATGGATATCCTTTGTGGTCTACTCTTTTCGAACCCCCCCCCATGAACCCTGCGTGTGTACTCTATTTTTACGAGGAGACCCGATATGCAGTCGCTGAATATTCTGTATATTTCCGGTTCCCTTGCCAATTGTAGTTTTCTCGCCCTTGCCCCCATACTAACCCCCCTCCCTCACCAGATTTTCCTTTATTTTAGAGGACCTTCCGATGTATACTGTTGCTTTGATGCAACAAATAGACAAATTTCCTGCCCCCTTGCTACTTTTCAAGCTCTTTCCCTATAAGCAGGTAAGAATGCCCATCCGCTTCCTCTTTTTTCTCCAGATACGACCCTTCTTTTCCCCGGTCGTGTCACTTGAAGTTTCCGTTACCCCTCCTTAGACGCAGCTCCCCCGCTCTCTGGAAAACCCCCCCTTCTGCCCCTTCTCCTTCTTTTTCTTTCCTTTTTAAGAGTGACGGTAGGGCCCATTTCTCTTCTTTTTCCCCCGCTTCCGCCCTATGTTCCAACTGTAGGAGTTTTTTTGTGGCAAGCGCCCCATTTTCCCTATATGAAATTGTCCTCTGCCTCTTCTTCGACTCCTGTGGCTGCCCCTCGTCTTTTGATAACACCCCGACCCCCTTTTTATTGATGGATTTAGCCTCACGAAATCTAATCGTGCCCCCCCCTATTCCCCTTTCGCTATCTGTCAGTTCTTTACTCCCTCCAAAGAGGTCCCGGCACTGCTTTCAGTCCCTCCCCCTCCCTGATTTTTTCCCCAACAGATTTTGCTCCTTTGATCCCAATGCTGAAACCGACACAATCTCCCCGCTCGTTTAAAAGCATTTTCTTCCCTGTGCGCCCCCCCCGCAATGTTTTTTAGGGTACATTGCGGGTCCCTTTTTATAGCCAAAACAACGGTAAGCACTGTTATTTTTTTTTTTTAGTTTTCTCTTTTTTTCCCCCAAAATAACAGTGTTGTAAGTGGCTAGAAGTAAACGGGTCCGTTCTCGTCCTTTATTCCCCCTGCTCCCCAGTACCCGAGTTTCCTCTCCCCGATCTCCCTCTTTTTACATCCCCCCCCCCCCAGAATTTCCCCCCTCGCGGAGCGAGGACGCTTGCCTCTTTTTCCCCCTTTTTTTTTTTTCGGATATATGCAACCTTTCTCGAGCGTTCTTGCTTTGATTCTTCTTGGCTTCTCCCGACCTTCCGAGTAATTTCCTTTTCCCCTGTGATACGTTTTTTTTTTTTTCGTCCTGATTCCCAATCTCCCCCCCGTGACACTTTCTTCTCTCCCCCCGCGTAAACCGTTTTATTTCTTGCCCCCCCCATTGACTCAACTTAGCAGGTTTGACCGGACTTTCATCGACAGCACCCCCTTCCCCCACTGTCCATTGAACCCCCCCATAGCGCTCTCCCTGTCGAAGATCCGTTTCCATTATTAGTGAGTTTCCATTTTGTCAGTTTTTTTTTTTTCTTTGCCTTCGGCCCACTCTTTTGGTAAAATCCCTTCCCCCGTTCCTTGGAAGTTCTCTGCGTATACCTCCTGCTTGTAGTTTGATGAACCTCTCAACTCCTTTTCACAGTTTCACGTACTATTTTTCTTCTTTTTTTTTAATCTCAGACCTCCCTTTTTTTCGGGCCCTCCAGGAGTGACTCTCCAGAGGCGAAGATCCTCATCCTCGACCCCCCCCTTTCTTCGTTGAAATAAATTTGCGTTACCCCCCACTTCATGCCCCCTTTTTCCCCCTCTGCCGGGACCTCGAGCCAATCCTCTTAGGGGCGGTTAATACAGTCCCCACCCCTTCCCGTCAGGGAATCATCATTTCTTTTTTTTCCCCTTGTTAACATCCCCTTTTTCGTCGCTTAACTTACGGAGTTGTAACCTGAAAACTTCCTCCGACCGTACCCTCCCAGAATTTTGTAGATGAGACAAGCGCCCTCCTCTTATCCTTCTTCGACCCTTTTTTTTTTCCCTGCATGTCTTCCTTGCCTCCTCGCGAATCATCCCCCCCTGCCCTTTTGAACCTTCTTGCAACATCACCTGATTTCTGTTGGTTTACTCACTTGCTCGATCACTCCAACCTTCTTCCTGTCCCAAATTCCTCTATACGAACTCGCTTGAACTTCCCTTTGTCTCCCTAGAAAAAAGTCGTCCGTAACACCATTTCAAGTTTTTCCTTTTCCTCCCCATGCTATCCAGGTCGAACTTGCGTTTTAATGTGAGTGTTTTTCATCTCTCTTTTTTTCTTTTTCTTATGACTGACCAATCCTCCCCCGTCCCATTTCGTATGGTTTCCTGCTGAGTACATTTTCTTTTCACGAGTCTGAGGACCCCCCTTTACCTCCAAGAATCAATCGACTCCATGTGCCCTACCCCATCCCCCCCTCAATTCAAGCACTTTTAATTTAGAATTCCCCCCAAAATCACCCCACCCCCCCTTTCTCTACCAGAGCAGGCGTGGACCGCTTGCAGTCCTAAGTACATCCCTTTTCTAAATGAAATATCCACTCCATCCCCTTGTGTTTTCTTTTTACCCTCTCAACTCATTTGTTTAAGACATTGGCTATTTTGTTATAGAACCCCCCCTCCTTGGTTCTTCCCCCCTGATTGGAACCGGACCACCTTTGGTGCAAGACACTGTTTTTTCTTGGATTAGCGCGCAAGAATCATCAATCTTCCGATCCATACCCGGTGCCTTCCCTCTCTCTACGTGCCCTGGTAATCCCCCCCACATACGTCCAACTCCCTTATATTCAGATTAGGACCAATAATCAAATCCCCGTTTGTGCAGCTGACAGTTGAACTATTATATTTTCTGCTTCCCTTGACTGATACCATATGTAGCTTTTTTCCCATTTTGTTAAACCGATCACTTTCCCGATTTCCCTGAGGAATTTACCTTTGCACTTTAATCACTCCGCTTCCTTAGCTTTTCCCCCTCCCCCTTTTTTATTATCCCTCCCCCCCCTCCAACGATCCCTGCGAAACGTGATGCTCGTTCATTTTTAATGCACCTGAACTTTTGGGTGTTTAATCCCCCCACGTCTCCACACAAATAGCTTAGGTTATTAATCCTTTTTCCTCACGTCCAGGACTTCATTCTCCCGGGTATTTGTCTTTAATGTTGCCATGAACCATCTCCTCTGTTTACGTTCTTGAAACCCTATTTGTGACCGGTGAATTTTGTCTTTTCTAACAGTCCAACCGCTCGATTCCGTTGACTTTCCCTCTTGTAATTAACGACCTGACAGTCCTCTCCAAACTTCCCCCACCATCCTTAACTCCCCCCCGAGCTGTAGCACCCCCTTCTTTGATAAGAACTTTCCACCCCCTTGTCATATTCGTAGGTTGTTTTTACTGGACCCCGTTCGTCCTTATTGTTTTCCTTTTTGTTTTTCCCCCCTTTCTCCCCCAGTGAGATTGCACGGCCAGTAGGTTCACTCCCAGCCACCCTGCTCTGACTCCATCTTACTTTTTCCCATCCGGAGTCACATCAACATGGTTACCTTTCCCCGAGTGGTTCCTTTGCCCCCTGTTTGGAAATCTGAAATTTGTCAAGACGAGGGCTTTTCTTATGGGATTTAAAGCTTTCCCTCTCTCTGATGGGGGACTCGGGATCGGGACGTGTTCACAGGATTCTCTCCCCTTTATACTTTCTCATCTAACATTTTTTCACGGTTTTAGGAAAATGAAGCCCACCTACTTTTACATAATTCCCACATACGCCCTTGGCTGTTTGTTTTGTTGACCTTCATCTTAACACTATTTTCCTTCTTAGGCAACCCCCCCCAAATAATCCCTTCCCCCGCTTCTTTTTGTCTTTCTTTTTGGATTAGGGGTTGCCTAAGTGCTGAGGTCCGACTCCAATATACCTTTTCTGTTGATTGTAGTCCAATGTCAGTAAATTTTGATGCTGTCCTGTCGTTTTACCACTGTGTCCTGGCCCAGAGATAATCCTTTTCCTTTACTATTCCCTTCTGCCGCATCTTCTCCCGACCCCCTAAACTCTTCTCTGCTGCTAGCAATCCTGGCTAAGTCTTCGAAACTTCTAAACCTCTCTCGTCCCCCCCCAGGCTAGCCCACGCTTGAATCTGTCACCCCCTTTGACGGTTTCTCCTATTTGATTTTTAAGAATTTTAAGCTAGTTCCTAATTGTGCGCCCCCCTCCCTACCCCAAGTTCCCCTCTTGAATATGTTTTCTCCCCTACATAAGTAAGTTTCGGAACCCGGTTTTTTAAAAAAACTATCACTCTTCTGGTTTCGATATACAATCTTTGGTTCCTGCCCTTTTCTATTTTTTGGTTTGGGAGAGCTGCCTGTTCATTTCTTCCTCTTCCTGCCTATTCCACCTTCCCCTTCTGAATTTTTATTTTTTTTTCCCCTTTTTCCCCGAGCCATTCCCCTTCCAAGAGGTTGTGGTGCACTTCCATCCTTTCCTAAGTTTCCTTTCTTTAAACTTAAAGTACAAATACCTTTTTCTGTCTTTCCTGATACTGTCCCGTGTATGACATTTGGCTGATAATTGACACACCTGCGATGAGTGCAGAGCCGGGGGCGGTCCCCAAACTTCCGTTCTTCATTAGTGTAAGCCCCCCTTCTTTCGAGTCTCTTTCTTTTTCCCCAGTGCGGGTCCCTCAAACCCTTCAGGGGACTGGGCTTTGTTCTTCTTTCTTTCCCATTCCCAACCATTCGCTCAGTCCCCCTGTCTAACACCGTTATCCTTAACCAGTGACCCCTTCTATTTCCTAAATACAAGGCGACATCTCCCCGAATGCTCCTGCACCCCATTTCTAGTTGATTATTTCGCCGACCCCCTAGAACCTTAGTTTGGCGAAATAATGCCCCGTAGAGCACCCCTTTCTTTTTAATATTCCCCCCCCCCCCCCAACTTTCTTCTTTCCTCTAAGTCGCACCAACCACCCCAGTGCGTGTAATGGCACCATGGCACTATAAGTTGTTTCGACCCCAATTTCCCTTTTTATAACTCTGATTCCCTAGCAAAATTTTTCCCCAATTTTTCTTGACAAAATTTCTGAAGGAACCCACAAAAGTCTGGTGCGATAGTTTTTTATTTGGTCACCCCCCCCCCCTTCTTTCGTACTATTCGAGCGTTTCCATTTTATACCGCCCTTTTGTATTGGTCTGAGAATCCCTTAAGTGAATGGGAATTTCTGAGTAGGTTGAACCACTTCGGTCGATTTCTCCCAAGTGTCTTACGCGTTTTCCTTTTTTCCTCCTCCCCTGCCTAGTATTGCCTTTCCCCATATTTCAGCAATGCACGACAGACCTTTTTCGCCCTTCTTTTTCACACACTCCCCCCCCCCGCCAAATTACTTGCCCCTTCGTTCTCCTGGAGCCATGGGATACCCACCCCCTGAGGTTTTGAACCCCCGGACCCCACGGTTTTTCACGGTTTTCCAGTTATAAACCTGTAATGCGTTTATTCTTTAGGAGTTTTTTTATTTTCCGCAATTTGTAGTCTCCCTTGCTCCTAACATCACTAAAGACTGCTCAGGTCGTGGAGATTCCGTATTATACTTTCCTTGTTCCCATCGAAAAGGGCCAGGACTTCCCATGACTTCCATAAATTTCTTCCCTCAGGAGTCAAGAAAAAGACCAAATGTAGATTTACTTTGTCCTTTCTAATGTATTGGGACTCCTTTTTTTCCATGACCTTTTTTCCTCCCCCCCCCCCTATCTCCCCAGGCCTCCCCTAGGCTTTTGAACCCCCCTTTCCCACTTTTTCTTTATTGCCTGGGAGCGCCTTTTCGAGGTCTTTTTCTCTCCGCTTCCCGAAAGTGAAAGGTGTGAGTCTTGTTTGTGGAACGCCAATTATTCCTAAGACCTGACCTGTCGAGAGTGAAGTTTTTCCTGGAGGACTCATCTCTGTCTCTGATACACGACCCCTTGATACTCCTTCTTTCTGCCTTCCCCTCCCCCCCCCATCTACCTTTGATCAGATTATTGTGTCATTGGGTTGCTATTTCCTCTCCCGCTTTCCCAGGAATTTTTTTACGCATAGCGACAGTAGAATTACCCCCCCCACGGATTTTGATTTTGAATGGCATAAATTTCACCCGGACAAATGCCCCTCCTTCTTCCCCCTCATATATCTTCTACAGGTGCCTTGCTTGTTTTCTCTTTTCCTTTTTCCTTGGTGTATGATCGACAACTCCCGCCCCTTTACCCTGCCGTGGTCGACCTAAAAACGTTTACTTTTCAAGTCCGTTACTTTGGGGGGGAGGGGGGGGGTGGTTTTTTTGTGTTGGGGGTTTTTTGGGGGGGGTTTTTAACCCCAACAAACCCCCCCACACACCCCACAAACCTTTTTCTCCGGGCTTTTCCCCACAACTTAACTTTACTCTGAGGTCGCTTTTCTATCCCCTTCCTCAATCAACACATGAAACGGCAAGATCCTCTGCAGACTCCTCCTATAATACGTTTTGTTTTCTAGAGAGTCCAGGGTCTCTTTTTCTCCTTGATTTGATGTCATTCTGCCCCCCCCTGACGATGGCCTAGTGAGTAAAATTTTCCTTTGTCTCTCCTTGATAAGGCGTCCTCTAGCTTCTCCCGTTTGTTTTTTTTTCGAAGTCTACTTTATTGGTCGAACCAGGATAAACTTATCTGTTTTTTTCCCTTTCTGCTTCTACAGAATTCACCCCTAAACCACCAACCATCGCTTGAGCTAATGTAGAAGCTCTATGATTTTACCATAAGTCTTTGCTCGGTTTTGTTTTCTCCTCTCCTACCCCCCCCCTTGGTAAATTCGGGGAGTCTGCCCTTTTTCCTTGGTCAACCTTTCTGCCCATGTCTATGTCTTGAACGACCACTGACCATGCTCTCTCCCCCCAGCCCTTGGAGCAAGATAGATTTGAATTTCTACCTCCAGTTAATCAAATTTTTGGTGTATCCTCGACCTGCCGATAAATTGAGGCGAATCCTTTCAAGCTCGACAACCGCCGGGTTCTTCCCCCATAATGTGCGTCCCCACAAACCACCTCCCCACTATGTGGTTCCGCCTTGAGCCCTTTCCTAGGGGGCGCCTCCCAAACGCTACAGTAAATTCATCATAGTATTGGTGAATAAAGTTTCCCCATTTTTCATGGTCGTCTATTTTTTCCCTTACACTCAGTAGTACGCGACGTACCCAGTGTATCATAATTGCTCCAAACCTCCCCCCAATGTATTTTGCTTTTGATTTCTCCCCGCGTTTCAATGACGTGCTTCTTTTCCTCCGATGTTGAGCGAATCCCCAGATTCACAGTACATCGTCAAATCTTACCCCACGGCCCTTTTTTGCGTGTTTGGAGTGTTTTGTAGTTCCGTTGTCGGAGAACCCCATTTCCTTCCCCAAAATCTTCCATAAGCCTTCCTCTTTTAAGGTCTTTCAAAGACCGTAGCCTCACATTTTTTGTGTTATTGGCCCTTGTTATCCACCCCACTGCGGATAACGTGCCTTAACCGGTGATGGTGGCTTTCGTTTCTAATCACGAGTTTTCGTTTCGTTCTGGAACTTGATGCTTGAGGTTCAGCCCCCTTAATTTAGTCGCTGCGTCAATTTTTTTTCACTTCTTTCTGAAATGGCTTCGAATTACAATGATCCATGTCACATGTACCCATCTTACACCCTCCCCACCTCACAGTATCCGCAGACAAATCCAATTCGGTCCCAGAGCGGATTTTTGCTGCGACCCTCCTTCGTCCGTCTCATTTTCCGTGACAATGAAAATTTTCCCAACACTTTCGTGGAACCCTTTGTTGTGCTTCGCATCTGTGTTTTCTTGCTTTGGCTATCTGTAATCATCTTTAGACCATTACTGCATTGTTTTTTCAAAATTGATTTCCCCCCCATGGATTTTTCCCCTTTCAGCAAATGGTTTGGCGACTCTTCGAAGATAAGCACGGTTCCCCCCCCCAGTATAAAGGGGACATTTCTCTTGTCATCTGTCATCCCCCCACCTCCGCTACCAATCTTCTTTCTAGGCTTCTGTATTAATCCCCATCCAGCTTTTGTTCGCTTTTCCCGTAGTTTAATATATATTGCTCCTTTGTTATTTGCCGATAGACCATATCTTTGGTGTAACTGTCCGGATCACGTGTGCCTTGAGAGACCTCTTTGAAATCTTTTCCCTTTGGTGAATCCTACCAGAGCCCAGTCCTTTATCTCCTTTTTTATAAAACTGAGAAACCCGAACCCACCCTCCTGGGATGATTAGTTCCTCTGAACTTTTGAACCCCCAATGCTGATGGTTCACCCCAATTAGACACGCACTCCCGTGTTTCCCAGTATCAGTCCCAATTCCCCCCCATCATCCTTCCAGTATCCCTTACCGGTATTTTTGTCCTTCCTGTTGAACATCCCTCTCCCATTATTAGTTATACGACACAATCGGACGGTTTTTCTCTCCACCCCCCCCCCAAATCTCCCGAGACGCTCACCGATCATACACCCTGAATTTTTCCTCGACTCCAAAATTTACACCCCCTAGAGTCTCCCCCCCCTAGCCCGCTGGATCCCCCCCCTAAGGTAGTCTTTCACTCTGCGCCACCGGCATCGATAGTTTTTTTCCCTGGCTTACAATTTGATGGAACCCTTCTGCACTATACTGATTTTTTCCCCATGAGTGTCACACGGCAGCACCTTCAATCCTCTTCCCCTTTTTGACCCTCACCCCCTACATGTCACTATCAACTCGGGTTTATTACCAAAGGTGGGCCTTACTGTCCTCTCAATTTTCAGTCACGATGTTCTAAGACTTCTGCTGGCACGGGCAAGAGAGTTTTGATGGGGGACTTCGTCCCTTTTTTTTGACTGAGAGTGCAGATGCCTACCCGTATATATTGCACACATTGTTTAACATGGTGAACCTCCCCACACTTGTATTCATTCTGTCTCTAACCCCCCCCCCCCGTTAATTGCCTGTGAGGCTTTCTCGACCTTTCTTTCCCCACCTAAATCAATATTCGTTCTCAAGTTTGTTGATGAGATGCTTCGTGGGTCCTTTAGAGTTTTTGACTATGAGTCACTCCAAGTCCTCCCTTTGAGGTCGCCCGATTTCGTGCCCTTGTTGGTCATTTCCTGCTTTTTGGTAACAAGTTCAGAACTGAGAATGCGAACGGGGAATCTTGCCTATCCTCCCCCCACTCCTCCTTTCTTCCCCCATGCCAACTGCTCGAGGGTCCTGCAACTCCCATTGCATCACCGGTTCTTGCCCCCACCCGATGCGTCCCCCCCAAGTTCTATTCAACGGTCTGTTTGATTTACAGTCACCCATCGTCGGGCTCAGTAGTTTTCTTTTCCACCCAATTGTAAGTTTATCCTACAGCATTTGTGCTGCCTTTGGCCTTTGAAAAGTTTGACACTTCCTTCACTAGTATTTCCAATAAAAAGGGTGCGACCCGGTTTCACTGCCCCATCAGCTTGCTCCGTGGTTGAGTGTTCCCAAGTGTTCTCCGCCTTCTTTCTTGCTCTTTTTGGTAGCCCAAGTAATGTACTCTGTCCCCCCTAACTTTGCGGTTTGTCGCTCCAGGTTCCAAGAGGTTTGATAACTAACGTAAGAACCGGCAGTCAAATTTACAGTCCCCATTGCACTGTTCCTCCATTCCCAGTCCCTTCCTTTCTATTACATTTTGAAATGATTCCTGCCCGAACACGCTTTTAAGAGGTTGGTTCACCCACCGTTACTTCATTATTGATCTTCAACAACTTTCGCCTGTCAGTGTGGATAACGGACCCCCTCCCCCATTTTTCCTTTTTTTCCTGGATGGCTCGGAGGATTCTCCCCCATCCCCCCATTTCGCCAATACTAGAGAACAGTTCAAAAGTGAAACCCGACTTCTTTTCATGTCCCACTAAACGGCCGAATACCTTCATTAACTACCCTTCTCTGCCCACCAAAGCTAGTCATTTTTTTCTCATCTATCCGCCATTTTTCTTTTTGTGTTATTCCCTGCCCTCAACGCTTAACCTTCCTGCCCTTATCGCCCTTGACTTTTGCCGTACTCTGACCCCCGCCACACCTCATGGCAACAACTGGCCTTCACATTCCAGTCGTCACATCTGCTTTTTCCCCCCTTTCATTAAGATAGCCCTCCAATGCCAACTATTTTCGCTCAGTTCCCCCAGTTCACCTGGATGGTTGATATTTCAAACTTGTGTTACTAATCTTCGACGCCGCTTTCCCTCAGGCTCTGGGGATTCGTGGGATTTTGTCTGCCCACTAACTTTTAAGTGAATGGAGTCTTTTTTTAAAGGTGAATGGCGCTTCGAAGTGGACTGTTCTCGACTCGGTTTAGAACCAGGACGAAGACCGCCTACTTTACGCGCCCCCATATTTAATTGCCTCCAACTCAACGACCCAGATTCGAAACCTCACATATCACTCCAAGAAGTGCTCCTCAACCTGGAGTATCATTTTTGTTACCGCTGTCTCCCTGGAAACAAGTGTTACTCCCGTGTTTTCCGAGGAGAACTCGCAGTTCGCTGACTTTGCTGTTGAAGGTGGTTGCAGTTTTCACTTTTGTTTCACCCTTGACACCCAACCACTCAGCCCCGTTTGATGTTGAGACATGTTCCTCCCTTTTAAGTCGATTAGTTTTTTCCAACATCGACCTCAGCAGCGACAGCAGAAGATTTGAGAATCAGCCATTCCCCCTCATGCAACACGTCCCCTTTCAGCTTTGTTCATTTCATCTCCGAAGGGCTCGGCCCTGGCCTTACATGCTAACTCTTACCGTCCACTGGCAGCACCCCATTATGGCTTTGGACCACATGATGATTCTGACTGGTGTCGTTTCGGGTACCCTAGAGTCTCTGCCGCTTCCCATTCGTTTTTTCCCAACTTTTGAGGCTCTGTTTGTTTAACCAAATTTTCTTCCCCCTCTCTGTTTTCTTGTCGATCGGAAGTACTTCTGGAGTTGCCCTTTCCTTCTGTCCCGAGAAACACTCACATTTGCTAATCTGTGCTTTAGCATGCCAAGCCAATCCGACTCCAGTCGTGAACTTGCGCATGTCAGTTGTTTTCCTCGACTACAATTTTCCAGAAATTTTCTCAATCCAGTGCTCATTCCAACGATTTTAGCAGCATAAATGAACCGGACACAGTCCGCAAGACTACCAACTCATCTAAACCTATCTTTTTGCTCTTTGTTTTTCGAATGACTTTCCTTCTCCGCCCACTCCCGTTGTCACGACATGCTCGTTCCTAATGTTTCCCATAAACCCGGTAGTCCGGAAATGGCTCTCTCTCGCGGACTACCCCCCTAACTTTCTGAACATTTACTCTGAAGTCGGCTTCGGTCAATTACATCCACCCTAAAGTCTGCCCCTTTTATGCCGATCTTCTTTTCCATCCTTTGTGGATAGAGATGCCCCTCTTATCTTTTATGCTTTTGATGGCATTTACAAAGAACCGAGGAACCCTTCGCGTAGTCTTGAAGGTTTATTTTAGTAAATGAGAAGATCACTTTCCCTGTTTCTTATAGAACATATTTTTTCTACAGATAATCAGGTCTTTACTCGGACTTTGTTCTACTAAGAACAATCCCCTTCCATTTCTCACATATGCGGGAGCCTGTCAGCATTAGGGTTTCTCCTAGTGCGCATTTTTTTGTGGGTCGGCAAATTTTCCCAACCCTCTGTTGGTTGTAAAAAATTCGGTTCGCCTCGTCGCTATGCTACAAGTTCGCCCTGATTTCTGCAAGACCAACCCTGCCTTCATTTTTCCCGAATCTGATGCACGATTCGTTTTGCGCTACACGCCAGTTTAGTCAGCTCTTTCCAACTTGTATTCAGAGACAGAGCGGAATTTTTTTCAGCACTATACTTCCGTACACTGTGTTTTTGCCCCTTTGCGTGCGCCCCAAACTTCCTCACCCTTTGGAACTTTTTCCTGCTTGAGCCAACAGATAGGTTTCCCCCACGCTCCAGTAGTATATTCTTCCTTTTTCCATAACTGTCCCATATGTTCGTGCTGCTTTTATTTTTGTGTTGTCCCTTACACGGCCTCAAGGCGGACGCCAGAGTATTCATGAGAAAGCAGCAATTTGTCTTGTTACGGCCAATCGGCTTGACGCTTGCTCTTTTTCTAGTTGCGCCGAAGCCCAATCCCCCCTATACATCGTACCCCTTTCTCACCTCGCCGGTGGTCTCGTGTTCTTGTGTCTCGCCCAACCCAATAAAAACTTTTCCCCTGCCACCCCCACACTCTCAAGAAGCCTTCAGCCCCGACACCTGGTTTCTCCTCGTTCCCCTCCTCCTCACCCCATTTTCTTTGTTGTTCACTGAATCGGTTTATCCCCCCCCCCGCTCTGGGCGAAGCGGCTGTGGCTGGATATGTGTTTTCCTCGTACTAGTTCTGCTTTGAGGTTTTCTTTCACCCGGATGTTCTCCATCCCTTAGAGTGTAATTCGAAAATTTCTTTTCAACCCCCGTGGATTCAGCCTCCCCAGTTGACGCCATGTCCCCTGTACCCCCTCCCGTCCTCAGCACTTCACGTTTCCTTAGTTTCCCCCAAATCAACCTTTGCGGCTTCCCTTTCCCCGCTTTCGCGATACTTTTCATTTTTTCCAGAATAACCCTATCCAATGTTTTTGTTCATTGGATTCCAATCCCATAGTGTCCTTTTTATTTTTTCTCTGGAATTCCAGCCCATGGCTTGGACCAGATGCCACTTTCCCCTTGACAAGCACTGGTGGTACCTTTTTGTTATCTCCGCCAGCTCCTCACTGGCTTTCTCCAAGGTGGTGACCCTTCCATTTTGATCTCATAGCTTCATCACAACCTGGCTCACACTCGTACTTTTGATTATTAGGCTAACAATTCCAGCATTCGTGTCCTATTCTCTCATAGGTCTTTTTTTATTGTGTCCTGCCATAGTAGGCTGTGGTAACTTTGTTCCCGATCTTTAGCCCTTGATGCGAATGGTTACGCCGGGTCTTCCTACCATTCCACTCACTGATCCCCTTTCGCTTTGTCTAAACCCCTGTTAAACGAACTCACCTTTGGATTTTTTGCCCCCCTTTGAAACCCCTGAAATGGATGATCTCCTGACCCTTTCGACCCGGTGAGTTCAAGTAATCGTTACCACTGTGACACCGTCATTTCAGCCTCCTGTACGAACCAGTAAACCGGTATTGTCCTCTTCTGACATCTCTTAGATTAGTTCTCTTCCCAAATATCGCTCTGCCCTCGCGAACCCCATTCGACAGATTTTTCCGGAGGGCATACATTCCTCCCCTTGACAGCAGCTACCACTTCACCTCAGCAAAGCACCCAGTATCTGCTGTGAACCAAATAGTGATCTTTCCCCAGGCTGCCCCACTGATAGGTTTTTACGGACCCCCCCCTTTTCTGGGATGGACCTCCATCCTTGCTTGCCGGTGTCTGAGGGCCACCCACTCAGCCCATGGCTGTATGACTCCCCCCCCCTTTTTCCTAAACACGGAAACCTTTTCCCTCCTGGTTTACATGTTCTTCACTGCGTGCCCCCTTGACTTTGAAGGTTTTCCCATTTTGTGGTCATCTGATCCTCCTCCTTTCCTTATTTAACGAGGCAGCCTAGTGTCTTTTTTTCCTTACTTCTTTTAGCGGGAAGGAGTTAGTAAGGTATAAAATCTCATATCTTCCTACTTAACCCCGCTCCAACCACCTGAAGCTCACATCTGTCTAAACCCCCTCCCAAGCTCTTTGCTGTGGCTTTCTTCCCTGCCACCCCTCCCCTCCAAACCACCTATTTCTCTCCTTTTTTTGTGAGACCAGAGTGATGTGGTTAGGGCCTTGATGAGCTCAGACCTCTTAGTTTAGGTAGTACAGTCGGTGTGGTTTGCATTTTTACCCCCTTTCCTAAAGATATGAGAATTTATCATGTTTTTATGTCCTCCTTCCCGCTCCCTCCTGTCCCTCTCTGGCTTTCCGTTACCCTCCAGCCGTCTTAGAAAACTTTCTTAACCCATTTCCATGGCGTCATTTTCCCATTATCCAGTTGCATAACATGTAAACAGTGCTATTAAATCAGTAGGCTTTTCCACCCTTTTCCGATGGAGTCCTGGCAGCATGGCTCTTAGTGTGCACTCTTTCTTGCCCAATCAAGGCTGTAAGATTCTTCTAAAATCTCAAGCTGGTGTAAAAACGTGGCCCTGAACCACTCTAAGATTGCATTGGGCTCATCCCCACAAGTTGGTTTCCCGCAGCCTTTTTATCTCTCGTTGGGTAGTGCATCTCTATTATCCATTCAATCGTGCTATTATTTTTGGCCCTTTTTAGCATCTCTTAACCGTCCCTGAGGAATCATCTACCTTACACTAAGTTTATGTCATGTTCCCCCTTCCTCCAAATACATTGTAACTGTGATCCAGTTTCTGAAATGGCGTTTCCCCAGGAACTATTATACCAAGAGATGTTAGCGGGTTCTGCACACCATTCTTTCATGTTCAGACCCCAAGTCTTCGCGGCTTCTTTCCCTGTTCCAGTTGGTAACTCCAAAAGCGAAAGGCAGACGTTCTGTTAGTTTCCTTCCCCCCTTTAAAAATCCTCCCCTCCTTCCCCCTCGTAACGTGATCGGGCACGACTCCCCTTTCTTCGTTAGTCATGTACACAGGCCACATATAATCTCCAGTCTGCTATGCAAACCGCATCTTCCCTCTAATCTCCTAGAACGATTGTACGTCCTAATGCCACTTGAGAAATGTTCTTTAATCCACGTACTTTAGAAAATTTTGGCTCTTTTGTCATCGCAAAAGCCCCAGTGTGTTAAATGGCCTCTTGTACCGTCCCCATCATGGGTGGAGTAAACTTTTTCACAAGTATGGTCAAAGACTAGTCCCAATCAGTGGCCCATCGGAGATTTACCACCCCCCCTACTGTTTAGGTATATTTCCTTTCTTGCTCACTTTCCTACTTACTTCTCATGTCCAGCCGGCGGAGACCAAGGTTTGATCTTAAATTTAATTTCTTCAGGGTCTTTTGAGGAGTGTGACATCACCTGCGGCGAGTTGACACACGTGTTCCTAAATTTTGTACTCCCCGCCTATCTGCGCCCTTTCATCCAGTCCTCCCCCCATCAACGCCCCTGACCCCCCCCCCCGTGATGAGACCCCCCTCTCCCCCCAACCGCCGTCCCCTGGATAGCCTTTTTTGGGGATAACACTCCCTTATTTTAACACGAACCCCTTTCCCTTACGGGCGGGACGAGGAGACCCGATCAGGCGTCGCTGTTCAGCTTTTATTTGTGAAGTCCGTTTAAGGTGGAGTGGCTACTTCTTCCGAAACCACTTGATTGAATTCACCGGTCTTTTTCGTTCCGAGTATTTGTTGCGTCCGTTTTTTCCACACAAAGGGTCCCTGACTGCCGTCAGCAAGCAGCCATGTCTCCGTTTTTACAAGAACTGGCTTTGTCTCCTGCACGAAGCGCTTCTTAGTTCGGCTTAATGATTTCCCCGTTTTTCCCAACCCTTAACTACCCCCTAACAGCATTGTGAAAACCCCCCCCCACCCCCCCCAGTAGGAATCCTCATCGATGATTCTGATCGTCTGCGGTAGGTTCCCTCTTGGCTCGCCGCTTCCCGGCCTGGTGCACAGGTTTCTTTTTTGGAACGGACCGTTTCTTTCCCCCTTACCGTTTCGCGCGTGAAAGCCCCCTCCCTGTTAGGATGAAATATTTTTTATTTTTCCCCCACGCAAGTTCTGGGCTTAGCATGTCCCCCCAAGAGAACCCCCCCCCTGATAGTGACGTCCTTTTCTCTTAAGGGTTGCTACTCCCCACGTGCACGGACTTTTCTCGACTCCAGGCGACCCCTCCCGCATCCACCCTTTTTGAGCTTTTACTTCTCAAACTCATGAAAAACCCCACAATCTATGGTTTCACATACTTCTACCCCTTCTCTTCTGTTGTTTTAGAATTGTGCTACTTTAGGAGCCAACGCCAGCTTCCTCCTCCGTTTCTCCTTGTTTACCAAAAAAGTATGTTAAGTCAACCCGTGTGCCTTCTTCTAAGGACAACTTAATTTCACCCAGGAATCCGTGCCTGTTGGGATATTCCCCCAGACGTCCCAACCTCCCCCGGAACGCGCGCGATTTATCCCTTTCTTTTCCTCCGTCCGAGATGCACAGCTCTTATCGCGTCCCCGTTCCGTTCGTCGCATATCCGACGAGCCGACCTTCCTAAATTTCCTTGCCCTTTGTGCAGTCGTCCTCCAAGATCCACTTTTCTAAAACAGCCCTTTGGAACACATTCTGAAATATGACCTCGGTTACTTTGGTTTTACAGTCACCACAAAGTCGACCCCCCCCAACATAAGCGGAGAGCCGACATCCCTTTCCTCTTTTTCCAGTACTTAGTGGCGCCTTTTCTTCGCTCGCCAAGCTCCACTTTGTTACCTAGGCGTTCTGCCCTTCCCAGTTTTTCCGTCAAAAAGTCGGCACAGTCTGGATTCCAGTAGGCACCCGACATGCTGTCACTTTCACGTGAATCTGATCACCCTCTTCTTTTTTGCTTACATTGAGCCCAGAATTCTGGTGGATTTAGAGAATCTGATTCTTTCGAGATATGACCCTCCACGTCCAGTAGGGTTCCCCCTTTTTCGTCCACCCACCATTTTCACCTATGGTTGCTTGCAACCTCTAGGGGGGCCAACCACTTCCCTAGAATATAAGTTTTAACTTCTTTTCCCTTGTTCCAAATCAATCGTCGGCGGAGTTCCGGACCGGTCACCTGCCGACGTACGCATAGTTCCGTAGCTGAGACCCTCCCCCCCCATTTGCTTTTGCTTGTTCTTAGCCCCGCGGGTCCTATTCGCTTCCTTGCACTCTCATATTTGTGCCGTTCGCCTCAGAACAGTCCTCGGCATTCTCCAGTCCCACACGACAAGGAGCAGGATTAGGTAACGGCAATTTCGGATCCTAAGAAACACAAATTCACTGAGGCAACACCCTGAGAACACTCCCGTTTCCCCCCCCCCCCCCGAATGCCGTATATCTCCCCCTTTCCTTGAACACCTTGGGCTTACGCACTTTTCTTGGTTACACACCCCCATTTCCGGGGAACGCAGGAAACTTTTGAGCCTTGAGGTTTCTTCCCCTTCCGTTCCCTTTTCGTTGCATTTGTTTAGATGACACACTTTGGATGTAGTTCTGTCTTTGCCTGGGCGTGCGAAATGTCCCCACTCCCAGTGGATAGACTACTCCCATGTTTCCACGACACACTATTCGACATTCCCACCTTAACGTTAATTTCGCAGAAAAAACCGGTATCCGAGCCTCCTGTACCAGCGCTTCTCAGATCCCCTCCTCCCTCTCCCGAATAAATGAATCAATACCCCCAGTTTCCTTTTTGTGCTCCCCTGACCCTATTGTCATCCTTTTCCCTATTTGGCCTCTCCCCTTTTATTTGACCCTCATGAAATGAGTGTTTTTCCCCCCCTTGCCAAATTCTTTTGCCATGTTTATTCTCTTGGCGTCTTTCCTTTCTTTGCGAAGACTCAACCCGTCAAAAGGTGACCCCCTTTTTCCGTGCAGTAGTACACTAAGCTACAATCGGGATTTGTAATATCAAATCACTATCTGTTGCATGAAGTAGTTGTTCCCCCTCCCTGTCTGACGGCATTTTTATCCATGACTTTTCCTTATTGTCACTGGTTTGATCGTTCGATCCTCTGCTGAATGGTTTAAAATATCTGCCTCCGACCAGCCCGCTGTCGTCCTTCCTTGTCTTCCCCCCTCGGAACCGAAACTACATCCTTTGTGATGTCTTTCTTCCCAGCGAATGCTTCTAGTTCCCTGGCCCCCTCCCGCATGGTTTTTCAGTAATCGCTTTCTTAGCCCTTCATTTAATCTTCCTTCTCTCACAGTACAGGTATTGTTCCCCCCTGGAACATTATCTACCTTATTCCGTAGCCTGATTTCCAAAACTTGTAATCTCTGTATCGAGTCAAACTCCAACCCGGCTCGAGCTGAATTTTCCAAGAGGGACCCCGTCCTCCCACGTGAACAGGCAGCTACCAAACCCCGCAGCCTCCTCTTTCCTTTTTGCGAAAACTTTCCGGTCTCGCACTGGTTCGAACCACGGTTATCCCTCCCCTTTTTTACATTCCCCCGTGTCGACCCTTCTTGTTGGATTGCCATATTTCCTTCCTATGCCCGGGGTCAAGCAGGTGCTTTTCCATGGCGTCTGGTTATCCCCTCCATTTTGCATACCTACGGAGGGGCCTCACTGGGTTTACATGTTCTTAGATAATGGAAACCTTTTCTTTTATGAAATTTGTTTTCCCTTTTTGTTCGCCTACGCATGGGCAACCGATGCCAGGCGATATTTCTGGACTCCGGGCTGCGGTCTTTTCTCTTTCTCCTAAAAAGGATAATCTCAATATCTCTTAGCTTACCCAGAAAATTCTTCCCCCATGCCTCCCACCTTGAGCTGACTGTTCCCCAAACATCCCAAAGTTACTTTGCTTGTTTTCTTCCTCTATCTAGGCCCCCCCCATAC
>Ga0179593_1257790_pt1 | contig 37884 bp, 40 predicted proteins | sample CZODoug2_1_08_16_FD_185931 | JGI IMG/M metagenome (GOLD analysis project Ga0179593, IMG submission 185931) | Vadose zone soil fungal communities from Angelo Coast Range Reserve, California, USA - CZODoug2_1_08_16fungal (PacBio error correction) | ecosystem: Environmental > Terrestrial > Soil >... | reverse complement strand
CTATGGCGTTTCCACTCAGCCGAGGGTAGATTACTCATTGAATGGTTCCCCGCATTGGGGGCTGCGTGTCCCACAAGTTCTTTCTCATGCGAGCCACCCACCACCCCTTAAGAGGGAGCAAAGATCTACCCGGTTTAATCAGTATCGGGGGTTAAAACCCCGTTTTTTCCTGTTTTAGTATATCCTTTCCTCCCCCGTCTACTGGAACTATGTGGTTGGGGGGGTTCTTCCCCTGGGGGTCCTTGTATCCTTCCCGGGGCAGTTTTTCGGGGGGAGACTTCTCCTGAGAAAATTCTTGCCCATCCACGTCAGGTGACTACGTTGTCTACCTTTCGTACCGGGAAGCTTTTTGGCCAGGGTTTCCCGTGCGGTCCTCTTCTCCACACCACAAAAGGGTCCCTGTTCCCCTACAGATTTTCCCAAAACTCCCTATACAAAGGGGAAATTGGATTTGGCTCTATGTGTTTGTGGTACCAGGCGCTTGGCCCGGAAGAGTGTCTTCTTTTTTCGTAAGTCCAGGTCGCCACGGGATATCGCACTGGTGTTTTTTTTCTTTTTTTTGGGGAACGGATTCTCTCCGGGTTTTCCTTGCCCAGGTCTTCCAGTTGCCCCGCGGGTTTGAACTGTTTGAACAAGGAGATGAGATCGGTTCTTTCCGTCTGTTGTCTGCCTTTCCTCTCTTTCCCCCGGTGGCCGCTCTTAGAAAAACACAAGGTCACCGTCCTTTTTCAGCGCCTATGATTCTGGTTTCTTCTTTTCGGCAAGGGTTGCCCCCCCCCCAACCCCTTCCACGGGCGCGACCCAAGCACCTGTCAGGCCATTATTCTAGAGGAGCCTTCCTCAGGTTGAAGTACCAAGAAGTAGCCCAACGTGAATGCCGCTAAAAAAAATGGAAAAAGGGAAACCCCTGGCCAAAACCTGGCCGTGTGGGCCAAAAGCGGGTTCTCCTTTTTTTGTTTTGCCCCGGGGGGTTGGGGGCGGGAAACTCGGGAAACAGGGGAGGGAAGGGGAAGGGGGCTTTACCTGGCCCCACAGGCAAGGGTCTCCCCGTATGTCGCCCCCAAACAGGGGCGGGCCCTTCTTATTGGCGCTGGGGGGGGCGGGGTGGGTTAGTTTGACTAAATGACGTCCCAAAAAGGTGTCTCCCACGTTCACCCTCGCCGTACGGGGACACTTCTTGAGGCAGGAGAAGGGACCCTGGAAAGCGATCGTCCCCAGTTCCTCCCTGCATGGATTTTCTAGTTCGGTAGCCCGGCGAGTCCCACACCTAGAGAGGCACAAGATGGGGATGGTTGGTACTCCCTCACGTCAAGATCCCTTCCTCTTTTCTTGTTTTGGGGGGGGGGGCCTTTGTTCTTTTCCAGGTAAAGATCCGACCACCCAGGTCCCTTCCGCCAAAGCCTAAAAAAAACCTCCCAAACGGACCGCCGGCCCCCCAGGCCGGGCAGGGCCCCTTCCGCCAAGTTGACAAAAACACCAAGGCGGTCCCTTGGACGTCGTAGACAGACAAGCGCCCCGGAATTCCGTGACTGTGGGGAGGGTTTCCAGAGGGAAGGCCCTTTTCAGGAATGTTTCCTATGGACACTCTTGAATGATTCCCCGTAAGACACCTTGTTTTTTGAACAGGATTTGCCCCCCGGGTCAAGCAGATTTCCTTGCCCTTCTTGCTGGCCTGCAGATCTCCAACGCAGGTTGGGTGCATTCCAGGTTTCCCCAATTTTATTACAATCCGTGGTGGTTTTATGTTCGGTCTCCATTTTTTCCTTCCCCCCCCGTCCCACCGGATCTCTTTAAGAAAAACTCAGGTAACCCTTTGAGCCTTAGGGAAACACAACATGGTGCTCCCCCCAGTTGGGGTGGCTGGTTTGCCGGCCGGCTTGGGGCTGATCGAAACCACAACCCTCCCAAATAGAAGAACAGTGTTAAGAATCCAGTCCTTGGTGCCCTAACCCTTTTATGGAGGATTTGGATGGATGCTTGGTAATAAAACCGGATCCCCTGTCTTGTACTTCCTTTTGCGAGTGGTGTCACTTCCCTTTAGAACCACTCAGGTTCAATCCCCAGTGGAGTAAATGTATGATGATCCCCTTCCTTTTTGGTTGCTTTGTTGTAGAACGGGTTTCTTGATTTCACCGTTGCATCCCGAGGGAGGTTGACTCTACGGGGTCAGGGATCACGGCAGTTTTGTAACATTTTTTTTGGGGGTTGCTTACTTCTTGCCAGATGAGGGATTCCTCTTTTTTCTAATTTTTTGCCATTCATGACAAGCAGAATTGCCTTTTCGGCATTCTGTCCCACCCGTTGGTAGCTGTTTCTTCGGGGACTGGCTTCTGTTTTTTGCTTTCCGGCAATCCCTTCCTGCAACAAAGACCTGGTTTCTACATTTTTTTTGTAGAGATGCTGTGGTTCTTCTAAGTTTGGGTCGTGTGGAGTGGGTGAAAATAACACCGTTCTACATTTATTTGCCAAACGATTTTCGATTTCCCGGACCAAAACCAACCTTGGTCATAGGACGGCCTTGTTAAGGGTTTTTTCCTATTTCTGTTTTGGATTGTTGAAAAGTCTGCGGGCCCTTCGTTTTCTTTTCCATACAAATGGGGCTTTAGAATGAGTTGGCATGCTCGAACTTTTTGCGTTCCTATAGGTGACCCTTTCACCCCCTGCGTAACACTTCAGATTTGATCCGTCAGGCATAGCCCTTTGGATTTTTTTTTTGTGTTTCCTTCTGGCAGAGGGACAGTTTTTTTTGTGTTTGGGTTTGGGTTATGGTATTGGGCGGTGGGCGGAAATGGCGTTCCCCTTGTTTTGGAGAGGGGGGATGGCCCCGACCACTTCATTTTCCCTTTGGGTTCCCCTGTGGGAGGAACAGAGGCAGGGGCTCTGTCACCTCTCCTTGATATGCTTTTCTGTTCTGCGTTGCGCCCTCGCAAAAATTGTCCGCCCAGTTTGCTGCCGTTTTTTTTAGCCATATGGTTGCAAGAGATGGATCGGTTTGGTTTGGGACGGCGCAGTAATGGTTTGTTCCCGTTTTTCATTGGGTTTTGCATGAACTTCCCCGCACGTCTCCCTGGGGTTCTCAGCTTTTTCCTCGTTGGTGGTTCCTGGGAGTCAAATGGGAACTTAACCTTTTCCCCTTTAGAAGCAGTTTACCTCCCATGGGTACGGTTAGCGTTTTGGAACCCCCGTGAAAAACGGTGTGGCCCTTCCTGGCTTGGTCACTTCTTTGAGGTGTTGTACAAATCGGGTGAGGTTTTACCCTAGATTGGTGGGGCTTTCGCTCCTGGTTTCCCCCCTATAGGGGTTTCTCGGAATGGCTGAATGTTGCCGCTCTGGGTGGGACAACCTTATTTTGATGTTGGTCTCTTTTTCGTAGGGTACTTCGGCAGTGGTCACCGACGTTGTTACTTTTTTCCTTTTCCTTTGGCGTTTTCTTGGCATCCACTACACCGTGTACTCCCTACCAGATCTTTCGGAAGCAATCTGAAGGGGTGGGGATTACTTGTTGCCCAACATTTCTGAGCGGTCAAAAGATGGTTCAGCTTTTGTTGCGGGTATTATGGGAATGGCCGATCTCCAGCGGGGCCGGGTTCTTTTGTGTTCCCCCACCCCCCACAGAAAACAATGAACACTGATCTTCGTGAATTTCTTCTACCAACGGGGATGGGGGACTTTTCACGAGTTCTCCTCCTTGACACGCACGTATTCTCGAGCCTCGCTGTTTGTGATGAGGGGATTTGGCCGTGATTGAATTCGAGGCAGGGAGGTTAGTGAGTGTTCTAGCTGGGAGGTGCGGGGAAGAGGGAACTTGAAAGTATCCAGGGGGAGGATAACAGAGGGGACGGAAACTAAAAAAGGGTCAAGTTTCTTTGACTGTTTTCCCCCTTGAGTTTGTTGTCTACGTTTGAAGCTTTCCGAAAATGAGGATTCCCGGGGGAAGAGACGACCCCCCCTTCTTACGGGTGAAGCGGAAACCACCCCAGTCTCCAGCGGAGGGGGAAGTTTGTGTCCTTTTGGCCCTTGGCACACGTTTGGCCGGGTTCCCCTGAAAAAACGGTACAACCGTTGTCCTCTTTTGTGATTCCTTCCCTGACCCTCCCTCAGGCGTTTCCTCGACCGTTCATTCCCCGTCCTGTGTTCTTAATCGAAAGGGTGTTTCTGCAGTTCCTTCCCGTATCACTCAGAGGCCGGTCAGAGGTTTTTCTTGCCCCCAATTCAGACGTGGGGGAGGGTGTGGACCAAGGGAAAACAGGTTGCAACCCTCCCACTGGACTTGATCAAAGCGGGATTAACGGGGCCGGACGCGTGCGGGGCGTTCCCTGAACCCGACTCAGGCACATATTGGTCCATTAGGGCGTATTGTGGTGCTTAGACACGTTTTGCCCTGTTTTTTCCCAGGCCGAGCGCTCGACCCCCCCGCGGACTTGGGGACGCCCAAAAAACCACAGGGGCCCCTTGTGCTTCGTTTTTGGCCTTTCGAAAAAAAACACACCTTCCCCGTCCGGGGTGGTTGGGCCCAACTGAGTGTCGGGGTTTCAAGCGGGAACATTTCGCTTAGCTTTCCCCTTGGTTTTTTTCGGGTACCTATCATGGGGGCAGGGTCCAGGTGTTCTATGTTGGGGGCCCTTTTGGAATGCACTGCTAAGGGTCCATGTATCGCCAGGTCAGGGGGGCGGAGAAAGACCCGTTTTTTTTATGACCATCCTCAAATAAACAACCTGACGTACATTGTGGCTGCATAATTCTGGGAAGAAGACCTCACTCCGCGGAGAAGTTTTTTCCCCTTTTGCCCCCTTGGTAAGCTTTGGCCTTCCTTTTTAAAACATAGTAAGCGGGAGTACGGGGGCAAGAGTGGTTCGTGCAAGGGAGCCCAAAACCTTCTTGGATGGGTTCTTCATTTGCTTCATTTTGCCCGGGGGCCCGTACCCTTGCCGTCTCCTCCCGGCGCCCCAGTCCAACAAAACCAACTACAACCAAACGTCTTCTTTTGTGGTCGTTGCAATCGATATATTGAACCCCTCAAGTTCGCGTGGCCCTTTTCAGGGGGATCTCTGATACCCCCCATTGTAAGTGGGGGTCAGGGGGCAATTCCTTTTCGGGGAGCGGGTTCCCTTATCTCTTCTTTTTCGTCGTTAGTTGTGGGTTCCCAATGCCCTTAAACTGGAAAACCCTCGCATGATCCCCCCCTGCGCGGTGTCAGGGTCCCTCCCTGCAATAATAGCTTCCATGTTCTTGTCTCTTTCTGGATAAGGGTTTCCCCGGCGAGCAAACAAATCACTTCTCATTTGCGAGAGGACGGGAAAGTCTGCCATTTTTCGGTCCTAGTTTCACCCAAAACAACGCTCTTTTGGAAAAAATTCTCTTACTTCCTTTTAAGCGCCACACCCCCCTTCTACCCCACCGACGCCCCGAGGCCCCCCATGTTTGAATACTCAATTTATGGAATTGGCAATTCAGCGGCGCGACCCCCCCGGGTTGGCCCCCCTTTAAACCGGGCCCTCTGGGGGGGGGTTTTAATTTTGTCCGGTGAAATGCAGCGCCTCCTTATTTCCCACCATGGCCTCGCATATGCGGATCAAAACTAAGGGACCTTTTTCTTTTCTCCCGCGTTTCCATATGAGATGTCCATTGCTTTCTTTTTTTGGTGCGACCTGTTAGATTTTCGTGTTTGGTTTCCCCTCAAAGGGGGACACACAAATACACCGTACAGTTTTAAAAAACAAACTACGATTTTTTTCCCCTCCACACTCCTGAAGCATCCAGATGTTTTCGGGGACCACAGGTTGGAGACGAAACATTTAGTCCCGTGTTTTTCCCCAGGGCTGTGTTCGACCGGCGGACCCTAAGTATTTTAGGGATTTGGGGGGCACAAGGTCTGTTGACCTTCCCGCCCAACGGGTTTTGGGGGGGCCCGGCACTTCTCTTCCCTCTCCCAAAAAGGAAGCCCTTTTTCAAGGGACATCCGGATGAATTGGGCGGCGCCCTGTTGCACGGAATTGAAAACCTGGGTTTCCGCCTTCTTGGGGAAGGCTGCTCACTGTCCTCTTCGGGAAGGGGGGGGAAACCCCCGACTTTATCATTAGAACTTTTATGTTCCTCTTTCCGGGCATCACAGAGTCCAGAATTTACGCACCCACGTTCCAAAACCGCATGGGGGGTGTTACTCTTGTAAATTAAGTTTTTACAGAGCACGTGTTGCCCTTTTCCCCACACCTGAATTGGTCTCGCCTGTACCCACAAAAAGCTCCAGCACGCGGTCAGTTTTCACTCGTCACCTGGGGGCCGGGTGTTTGACCCCTCCCGAATGGACCGCGGGGCTCTCCAGACAACCCGGACCAAAAACAATCCCGATGCCCGTCACGCCCGGCAGCAGCCCATCGTGTTATTTCATCTGCTCAACCTTTTTTTTTTCGGAGAAAAGGGGGGGCCCTGAAGGGATGTTTGTTTTCTGTTTGATGGCCTTTGGGGGATTTCCTTCGGGATTTTCCTGTGCGCTTCGAACGGACAGTGGGCCTTCTCCGTGTTTTAAGGGGGGGGGGAAGAGCGGGTGTGGTTGCTTACGGTGGTACAGGAATGGGGGGCGACCGAGAGGATTGGCCCTATGGAAAACACTTCTGGGTACTTTTCCCCGATCTTTGGTATCGGACGCATCCCTATCCCCGATGCTTACACTTCCCCTTTGTTACCACGGGGTTGGGGGGGGGATTACAAGGAGTTTAAAAGCATGACCTGTTCATTCGGGACGGCTGTTTCTTGAGTATGGCGAAACACCCAATCGGAACTTTGTTTTGCATTGTTTCCTTTCCTCCCAGTCGCGCCGAGATTTTGCGAGTATCCTGGCCTTTCTTTTTGTGAAGGGGGGGGGGGGTTGGTTGGGTTTTTTTCTGGAGGGCGTGAATTTTGGATCAGTTGGGGGGGGAAAACCAGAGAGCCTTTCATTTTCGCGGTGACCTTGCCCGTTCCTGACAAAGATGTTGATATATTTGTTTGTTTGATTCTAGTTTTTATGAGCAAAAAAGGGTTAACCAACCTTTTGGAAGGAAATAATTGCTTGATATTAAGTGTTTTGGCCCTTCCATTGGCGGTATAGGAGAGGTGGTCCTCTGTCTTGGTTTTGATCGCGCGGGGGGGCGCCCAACTTGGGGGGAGTTTAACAAGGCCGGCCTTAGAGCCCAGTTGATCCGTACCCCCTTTGTTTTCCAAGGTTTTACAGGCTCTAATTTTTTTTCGAACCAAAAAAAAAAGACCTTTTTTCGTGGATGGGGAAGGACTGTAATGGCCACTTAGGTTTTTCTTTCCTTGGGAATCCAATATTTTAGGTACTTTATCCAATGGGGAAAACAAAACACTCGGCTTTCCCTATTTCATTCATTTTCGTTATGGATCTCCCCCTTGAGGATTTGAACAATCTTTTTTTAAGGCATATCAGAGTAGCATTCGCGATGCGGATTTAGCATTGGGGGGGGGACCGTTCTGTTTTGGCCTTTTTGTTCCTTTTTTTTCTTTAAGTCTCTTTACATGTGTGGTGTGGTCTGTTTTGCCCCCTTATTTTTTTTTTTTATATTCCTTTCGTGGTTCTTTTATTGATTGTTTGGTTATTGGGCTGCCCCTAGGACATTTCTTGCCCTGGTGCATCTTTTCCGGCCATGACCGTAGAGATTTGGAAACTTTTTCGGTGCTGAAGGAGAAGCCTTATTGATGTAAGGCTCTCGCAACGGGGGGAAAATACACCCCCCCCCCTTTGTTCCTTCTTCTCTTTTGGGGGCCAAACTTTATGCCTTGCCATTTTCTTGACCTTCATTTGTTTTTTTTGCGGAATTGATGAGGAGATTATTAGTTTTCCTTGATTGTTCTTTTCTTTGCGGGGATCTTTACTTGGGTCATTGGGCTTTTGTTTTGGCTGGTTTGGTCATGGCGAGTAATGATTCATTGGCCGCCTTCGTGCTTGACTCTTGGAACGGTGTTTTTGTATTCTCGCGAGGTTGTTCCCGGTGGTGGGGAACGTTGACCATCGTTGGAAAACTTTTGTTTAGGAGGTGGAATTTTTCCTTCTGTTGGGGAGCCGGGATCTTGTTTGGTCTCTGTGTAGGGAGGGCCTTTTTTGAAGGTAGATCTTCTTCAGGTTGCCTTTTAGGTCCCGTTATATTTGGCGCGGTTGGGAAGTTAAGAAGAGTTCCGATCGTTTAAGCCAGTGATGCGAAAGTACTTTCTTTATTAGGTTATTGCCGTTCCTTTCGGATGCCAATCTTTCGAGATTGGGGAGTTGTGTTTTGGATTTCTCCGGTGAGTCTGCCCCGGGGAATAGTGCGCACCAAAAGGTGATTCGCCCTTCAACAACAGTTTACATTTTTGACACTTGGTCCTGTGTGTCATCAGAAGGGGTCGGTTTGTTGAACGGCAACCTGGGGTTTTGGGAGTGTAGTTGTTTGTCCCCCTAGATGAGGGGGATGGATAGAGTGGGGCCCGTGATTCGGCCCCTCCCTGTTGTTTGTTCTGTCTGTGGATTACTTTGGGAGTAACCGTTCATCCACATGTAAGGGAGGAGACTTTCGCTTTCCGTGGTTAGTCCGCAACCTAAAAGGCAATGGGAAGACGGGACCTTCCCCTTGCTTGATGGACTGGATCTTTCTAGTTCTGCCACTTTTAAACCCGTTGCGGTGGATCTATATTGGCGGAGGCGGTAATTTAGGGCGCCCCCTTGGTTTTTTTTTTTTCCCTTTTGGGATCGCCTCCCCTGTTGCCGCATCATGAAGGGGTGGGAGATTAGGGGCGTTGACTTGTTGCTGGTTTGCCATCGCCGGGACAGCAATTGCTTTCCCCCCCACTTTGTGAAGGAGTGTTGGCTTTCTGGCCGTCCCTTGTTTTTGCTGCGGTTGAACCCCCCCAAAAAGGATGCTCGCTTTAGAGCCCCTTCAATGACATGGGGGCCTTCTGTTGGTGCTTCTCCCTTTTTTTTACCAAGTTTCCTTTTTTTCACCTAACCTGTCGGGCTGGACGGGAGGGTCGCTGGATGCTTGCGTTACAAACCTTTGCGGACTGGTGTGAGTTCTGAGGTTTGTTGTACGTTTTGCGTTTGGGTTTGTTTGGGCCAAACCATCCTGTTGATTTTGTCTGCCGCGCAGGGGTCTTACGAAAAATCTTTTTTTAATTGAGGGACTTGCTATGGTCTCTTCATTTCCTAACTTTTTTTTGAGGCATTCGCTCGCTCCTTTTGGCCACCCTCTTCATGGTGTTTGTTGCGTTTTGTTGGTTTTGTCTTTGGCTCTTTTCTTCTTTCACCTTTTTATGTGTTTTTGTTTTCTTTCTTGGTGGCCAATGAACTAGACCTAGTATTTCGTACGACCTAGGAACTCCCCGGGGTTCTTTTTTCAATCCCTTGAGGAAAGGATCCAAAACATCCATAAAGGGATGGGTCCTGAGGTGTCGGATTAGGACCCCACTCCCATTTACCCTGAGGGCCCCTTGGCGTTTTTCGCTTTTTTATTTTGGCAAGTTCTCACGCTGAAAAGTTCTTCCCTTCCTCCCCTCATTGCTTAATGGAATTTTAAGCAGTCTAAACTTTTTTGGCTTTCCTTCCAAATTGACACGAAGACAGAATATCGTTGTGGAAAACAAGGAGTCTTTCTCCTATTCCACCCAGCAATTATTTGGAGGAAGAGGGTTTTTTTGCAGTTTGTTTTGCCACTACTTGCGAAGGGTGATCGGGGTTTTGGCCAACTTTTTTCGTGAGGTTTATAATTGAGGATTCCTTCCACCACGGGCCTGTTTGGGAGGTGTTGTTGTTTTCCTTTTTTGTTTGGCCGAAGGGGTCTCTGGCGTTTTTTGGGGCCATTTGTCAAAAAAAAAGTCGTAGGTTGATGCCCATTTAAACTTGACAGCGGGCGGGAACCCCCCAATTGTAGTTTTGTTTAGGTGTTTTCTCCTGTAAATCAAGAGAGGGGTTGTTTCCCACCCCGCTTCTGGCTATTTCAATGTTACAGGAACTTTTGTTTTTCCTGGGTAACTTTTTGCCCTCTTGTTAGTTTTGCTTTTGGCCTATTTTTGGATGAAGCATTGTAGGCTGGCGCCCCCGGCGATCTCCTTTGGTGAACCCGGGGGGGGATGCCCCGAACTTCTTGGATGTACAGTCCCGAGGAGGGAGGTTTCCGGGGAGGAAGGAGAAAAGGGCGGAAGAACAAGTTGTCCGCCCCGTACAGTGCTCCGGCGACGGAACCGGACCCCTGTTGTAGGTTGGTAGCGGCTTACATAGGATGAAACCCAAGGAAAGGCTTTCGTCTCCTAGTCTACTCGAATGTACAACTTGGTTTAATTTCAATTTTATTTGGACGCGCAGAAACACTTTTCAGGGGCCCTCTCTCCTAGGGGCCGGAAGTTTAGGTGTGAGGGGTCGTTTTTCCGTTTAACCGTTGAGCACCCCCTCCAAAAGGGGCCCGGGGCCTAAGTGAGTGAAGTTCCTTGCCGGCGTGCTTTCCTTTGCTGCTGTGGCTGTCGAGGGCATCGTGGGGGTCGGGCCCATTGCAAGAAGAGTGAAAAAACAACCGCGGCGTAGCCTGCAGCCGATGTCCCAAGCCCCATCAGGCGTGTTGTCCCCAAGAGAAAGCCCCGGTAATATGCCCGTGCGAAATCCTTCATATTTGGGAAGAGTGTTGCGGTGCAAGGAGGGTGTTATCCCGGGGGACGAAACTTTGGTGAGCAAATGTACCAGGTCACCTTGCCTGAATTTCGGAAGCGTTTGCGTTCCTTATGACGGTGGTTTCCCTGGACTTCTTTTAAGTTCGGTCGGGTTCTTCCACGATCAGGGCCCTCTAACTTTCCCAAAAGGTCTCCGGACGGCTCTTTTTTTTTCCTAGTTGGCCCGCGTTCCGGATTTGAACCACACGGTGTGCCCCAATCCACGTTCCAGCAAGCTACTTTTTTCGATTTGGTTCAAGTTTCGCCCTTCGGGACCACAAAAATCATCTACCAGTTGGGGAAGGTCCTACTTCGAGAGGGTTTTTAATGTGTTTCCCCCGGGGATAACGGAGAAAAGCAATTGCGGCAACCCCTCTCTCAAGGGTTTTACCACCACCACCAAGAAGTTACAAACTTGACCATTGCCAGGGGGACTATTTATAGGCATTGTGGTCTGGCCAGGTTAGGATTTGCAAAAAAGATCCTGAGTTTTTTATAAAAAACAACCCATGGTGGCCGCGGAAGGTAAACAGATTTTGGTTCCAAAGGAAAACCGGTTCCATTTGTCAAACGGGGTTTATTGGGGGACCCCCTTCGATTGATCAAATCTGGGGGCGGTGCCTTTCCGTCGTGAAGGGTCCGCAGGGAAGCCCCCCCCTGTTTTTTAAAATCCTACCCAATTAAGGCAGGCCGGGACAGGGCCCTTGCTGCGTGGGACGGGGTTATTTTGCCTTTCCCCCCCCGATCAGAACTGGGATTTTTCGAGTTTCCGGCCTAAGCACCCCCAACATTCCTAAAGTGACAAAAGATGACGACTAATGAAACTCAAACCTTAAGACTGTTCCGGGGATGGGTACAAATGTGGTTCGGTTCCTTATTTCTTCCCACAAAACCGTGGACCGGACCCCGCTAAGAACCGCAAGCCAAGTCCGTACCGTGTGGGGCCCAAATTGTCGGAGGGAAGGCCGAAGAGATGGTACCCCACCCCAGCTTCCCAATTTGGGACGGCCGGTCTTCCCGTATCGGTAAGGGGACTGTGGATTGGGGTAACGAGGGTCTGGGTGCCCCCGGAAGACCTTTCGACATTTCAAATGCCCTTATTGATCACTTTGCCACGGTGCGGACGAGAAGTCCCGGCCTTGCCCGTCGCCTTTCCCGGAAAGACAGAAGGAGAGCACCATTTTTTGCCCCCCTGTAGCACAAAGGGTGGTAGCCCGTACCCAAAACCATGGTCATTTTTAGTAGTTGAAGGGAGGGCCGAACCCGTGTTTTGGCTTTTCCCCGCCCCACCTCTCCGAAGGAGTAAACCCGGTACTCCCCCCCCCCCTCGGGGTTCCATGGTTCTCAAACCCCAAGTGGCGGTGTGACCGTTCCCTGCGGAGGCTAGCGGGGACACCGCGGAACACTTGAGCCCAGGGTCGACTGGGTAAAACAGTCTGTTGTTACACGCGCGGCTGCGGGGTCATTTTTTCTTTCCTGTTTGTTCACGGGAAACCCCGGACCCCACTCGGTACGGACATCATTTGGCGCCGAATTGTTTTTGTTTTCCATTTATAATAAAAGATAGAGCCTAGTCCACCCTCCGCGGGGTCTGGGGAGTTGATAGGGGCAATATTGATTCTTCTTTTAATCCCTGTTGTGGTTTTTCTCTTCTATTTACATTCCACACCCTTTCTCTCTTTCTCTGTACCCAATGATTTTTTTATGGGGGGTTTTTCCCGTTACAACTGGGCTTTCCACTTCGGGGGACGCTTTCGGGTAGGTAGCTTGTTTCTCCGGGTGCCTTTTCGGCAGGCCCTTTGCTTCTAAGGGTTCGGCACCTCGGCTGTTGCCAAAAAGGGGGATCTGTCCGTGGCTTTTTTGTTCTGCTCTCCGATTTTCCTGGTTCCAAAACAAAAAAAAGCCGGGTGGAGAAAACATGTGGGCGGGAACGGGCGTTCCATTAACCTGGATTGTATGATCAAGAGTCGGGGTTTTGAGTGTTGAACCCCGGTTATTTTTTAGTTGGGCGAATAACTCCCCATTTTCAATCAGTTTGTCACCCTTGTTACAAACCACACCTTTCGTAGAGAATGTTGAAATGGTGGATACTTCCGTTTTTCTTTCCTTTTTCCAACCGTCGGGAACTTCGGGTTAAAACTTTTGGTTACATTTGGCCAGCGGCTTTTGGGGACGTTGGGAAATCTGGGGGGCATGCAAGGTCTTTTCCACACGCGCTTCGATTTAAGGTTTCCTTTTTCGCAATTCGGGGGGAGGGCTTGGGGTTGGGCTTAATGGTTTGGTACGCTGGCGACCGTTTCTGGTGTTTGTGGATTGGTTTTTTTTAGGGGAGGTGGAAGTGAGGGTGGCTTAGCCGGGGTTACAACGGTTGGGAGGGCCCGTTTTTTGGTTGGGCGTCGCCCCAAACTGGTTGTTATGGGGGAGGAATGCAGGTGTTTTAAGGTCTTCTTCTTCCACCCCCCTCCTCGTGCTCGTGGGCCTCTTTTTCTTTTAGCATTTCTGTTGAAATTGACCATTAAGTCTCTTCTTTTTTCACTTTTTCTTTCTGCTCGTGAGGCAGATGAGTGGGGATGGTTCCCAAAAATGGGGCGCCTGGGTTTTTTACCTGTTCGATGTGGTTTTATAAATTCTTCTTCTCTCTGAGAAGTATGGCGCCTCCGATTTGGTGGGACTGCGATGTTCGGTGTGGGATCTGTTTGCTTAAGGTGGACCCAATACGCTTTTTTCACCCCCGGTTGAGGGAATATTATTCGAGGGGTCGAGTTTTGATCATTTGGAAACAACCTTTTTCACCTAAAGTTGAATAGGACCCGAGTTATTTGTTTTGTTGGCACAACGTTAGTTTTGTTGGCACGGTTTAGGTATTGATACCCTCTTTGTGGGATGCTTTTTCCGTGTAGGGGACTTGTTTAAGGACGCAAGGTCTTAGTTCTATGAGAGACGGATCTGCCTCAGGCGTACCGCCCAAACTTTTTTGGAAGTCTGCCCACTTAGGCTATTCGCGGGGTGGGGGGGCTAAGGTTTGAGTACCAATGGGGGGGGGGTTTTTTTAAGACCCTCCCCCACATGACTAAACCGTGCAGGACCGGTTCGGGGCCGGGGGACAGAAGGCGGTCCGGGATCAGGAACCCCAAAGGTTTCTCCATGTGGCACAAACTTCGTTTGGGAATTTTCCAATTCAAGGGATTGTAACGTTTGCAATGAAAAAGGAATGGGAAAAACAAGGGGCTGGGTAAGCATGTGAGAGTCGGGATAAGTAATGGAAGCGGGTGCCTGTGGTGAATAAGGGGAAAAGGATTGATAAGTTGGCGACACCCCCCAAGTAACCGGCAACCGTGGGACGAGGAGAGTGGTCCTTGGGACACTGGGAGGGACTGGTTTGCTGCACAAGGGGGGGGAGTAAGAGCGCTTGCTCTCCTTTTTTAAGAGGGGCCCCCCCGTGGGGAACAGTTGGTCCTTGTTTTTTGGGCCGTGGTAATCATGAGGAGGATGCTTTTTTTTGAGAGTTTAGGGTTAGCGTGGTACTATTCTGATTCCGGGCGGGGGTGAAGTCTTCATGGGCAACCTGGCTCCACGGAGGGTGGCGAAGGGAGGGTGTGCGGGGGTGTAAGGGGCACCCTTGCTTCCCTCAGCCCCAGTGAGATTTGACGTTGGGCCCGCTTATTTACTGGCGGCGGGCTGGCCGGGGGGTAAAACACCCTACGGTCAAGGGACAACTTTTGGCCTTGTTTAGAAAACAACAAAGGCAAGGGTCTTGGCGGGGCCCCCAATTCCCCCAGTTGCTCTAGCGGACGTTCGGCCATGGGCCCACACTGTACCTCGAGTTTTCTTTCTTCAAAAAATTCCGGGGTGGCCCAACACTTACCGGTATTTTCATCGACCCTTTTTTTGTCTCATTGCAGCATCACGCAGAAGAGCAGCCTAAAAACAACCAGTTGAAGGGGGGTTTAACCGGTGGCGGGGTCGGTTGTTTCCCCTCAAAACACCAGGTTTTGAACCCCTACCCCCGTTATTTGTTTAGAGTTTTACGTATGTGGTTTGCCCTCTTTGTTTCCCCAACTTTCTCTCTGGAGGGGGTTGTTTGAGCCTCCTCCAGAACAAAACTTTGGGCGTATGTTTAGGGTGCTATTGTTTCGTCGTTTGATTTCAAAGTTTCCCCCTTTCCTCCGTCAGCTAAGGAGCACATCAGTACTTTTTCACCACCTTGTCCCCCGTAGGGTTGTTTATTCCGCCATATGCCCGCCAACCCCCAGGCCGGGCTTGTTTGCCCAACCTGGAAGGGCCAACTCCCCTTCCAATTCATATGGCCCCCTTTCGTGGCTTTGTGTGTCTTTTATGAGGTTTTTGATTGCAGGGGCCCGATGGGTTCTTTTTTCGGTCTTTCTTCGAACTTCTGGGCAAACGGGAAGGCGGTTGGGGGATGCTCTTTGTAATGCGGCTCCCGGCAGCGGCACATGCCCGGCTTTTGCCCCTCACCCCTCAACAAGATGCCAGCCCTTTTTTGCGGTGGGCAAACAGCCCCTCGACAAACTCCGTCACGGTTTAATTTTGACCTCTTCAATGGGTTCATTTCTCTTCCTGCTTCGGGCTGGTGGACGGGGGGCCCCTTCCCTCCTAGGGTTTGTCCCAAGCCAATTAACTCGGGGGAGTAAGGTGTTACCACTAGTTTCCCAGTTTTTCAGAAAAAAAAACCTTCGTCCAGCCCCCCCCACATTCCAAACCCGGACTGCAAGGGAGTTGGGGGGGAGTTACCGACACTAGTTCCTTTTCCGATTTCGTGAACTTTCTTATTTTCGCGTGATCCCCCCCATTCACGCCGGGAAGCCTAACTTCGTCAGTGGGGGGGTCGGCGCGGACTCTTCTCCTTGGGGGAGGGTTGAACACTACCTGACAAAGTTTTCCACACCCAACCGAAATCACCCCAATGCGCGGTTTCCCCCAAGTGTTAAGGAGCTTCCCTCCTTACCCTCGGCGGATGTCCTTGTTTTGACTTCTGGTTAATGTTCAACCTTCCAGTGAAAAACAACTCACTGGTTTTCTTTCCTCCTTTCAAAGCGATAATCGTTTGCGGGTGCCACCCATTGCCAACAGGCCCCATCCCCCCCTCCCCCAGCTTTGAACGGGGGTCCCGAGGCACAATTTTTCGTTCGTAGGGGACAACCCCCTCCACAGGACCTAGCTATTCCCGTTGCACTCTTAACAGGGCAGGGAGAGGGCTCCCCAATCCTTTGGCACAAAAAACAAAACCACCCTCTGTGGGGTTGTTGGTCCTTCTAAACGGGACGGACCCCTCCATCTTCTTAAATAGATAAACATTGTAACTTTTTGTTGACCTGGCTGGATGTATGGGGCGGAACACCTTGCCTCCTCTTCCCTTCTCTGTCCGTAATTGGGCTTAATCTGTCTTTTCGGTCCATTCCCCCTTGCGATACGATCAGAAGACGTAGTTGGTTCTACCTTTATAGTTTGCCAATAATACAACAAATGGGGGACGGATAAAACCTTAATTGCCTGATAGGCGGGGCCAGGGAAAGGCTGTCTCACAGTCAGGGAAAGGGCAAATAATTTCGCTTTAGAACTCTGTCCTCCAAAGGAAGGGTCCTTTCGGGAGGGTGGGGGACACCCTTTTCTTGGGCAAAAAAAAGGCATCCTTTTTTGTCGCCACGATGACTGTGGGTGCCCTCTCCACGGGCGGGGGGAACTTTCACCCTCTTAATGACTTCCAGCGCCAGTCATTTTTAACCCCCCAGTCAACCAATCTCCCCCTATTTCTACTGCCTCTGTAGACGGGCAAAAAACTTTTTTCTTTCCCCCCAACAAGGGGCATCTTCGGAGCATGCTTTCCGGCCCCAGCGTCCAAAGCTCCCCCCTCCCCCCTTTTTCCAAACGAGGCTGGGGACGTGCCTGTATTCCATGGTGGCCTCGGCCCGGGCTTTCGTCCACTCTTAGCTCCTTTCCCACCGTTGGCCCCACCGAGCGGTACTCGCGTTGCATGCTAGTTGAAAAGGGGGCCGGCAGCTGGCCCTCCCCCTGGAGCCTGTTACATAGCCGGGGTAGCCCCCTCCCCCAAAAAAAATTTTCAGCTCCAAATCCAAGCCTGAGGTTGCATCCTTTTCTTTTTGATCAGGGAAGTGAGAAAATTTCGGGAGCATGCTCTAATTTACACCCTATTTCGGGCATTGGGGTCGGTCTTTTCATCTCCGTCTTTTTTTCTTTCTCGAGTAAAGGCAGGGAAACGGGGGGTAGGGGGGTGTGTCGCCCTGAAGGAGAGAAAATTGCCCGCGTAGCCTGACGATGTCAATGGTCGCTCTGTTATGCGGAATTGTGTTTTGCTAGTGTCAACAGGATAAGGGAAATAATTAGCTTGTGCTGCCGGGTCGGTTTTGGGGACCGGGCCGTGGGAAACGTTTTTCCTTTTGGCCCGGGAGTTACCTATGATCATTTTTTGGATCTTCCCGAGGGTTTTGCGAGGATCTGAGTACAACATTTTCGTCCATCTTTTTTTCCTTCCAACTTCGACTCTGGAGGGGGGTTGGGGAACAGAGTGCGATGTATATCATCCCCCTGCGTCACTTTGGGAAACAGTCTGCAGGTGGTTGGGTCCCGTCCCAATTTTTGGAGCTTGACCGCCAGAGACGCCTATTGGGGGAACTTTTTTTACCCTTCAAGGTTAGAATTTTTGGGGGATTTTTTTTATTTTGGGTCCCTGACCCCGTTCCTTCACATGGGCTTGGGCAGGTTTGGTTTTTCCCGACCTACCAGGTTCGGGGATGCGAGGCTGATTTGTGACCTGTTTGTTTTTTTCTGAGAAGGGGAGCGCCTTTGTCTTCTTCCACCCCTGGCATTGATTCTGCGTAACGACCGGTGTGGGACCGGTTCCGACTTTTTTATTACTTTTTGGCTCCCCCCCCAACACCCACTTAGGAGGACGGCGATTGGTTTCTCCGACAGGTAAAAAAGTTTTTACCTTGACGAGTTCTTTTCGTCTTCTGAAGCCAGATTATTCCTTGTCCTTTCACCCGTTGGGTTGATGTAGTAAAAGCAGAGTACGGAGTTTCCACCCCCGTTTCGGTTTGAACCCCCTGTTTTTTTCTCTTTTGTGAGAAGATCGCGCTCCTCTCGCAGGTGATATTTTGGGGCACGGGGGGGGGACAGTCTGTTTTGAAATTTACGGGGGCGTTTTCCTTCCGGACTAAGGGGGTTCTTATTAATGCTTTCTTTTTGAAAAAGCCTTCGTTCAAATTTTAAGGCACTTGACCCAATGGGAACTCAGTTTGCTCGTTCGCGGTGGGTCAGGTTCCGGGCGACTGGCGTCTTTCCACCCACACAGGGGAGCCTCCTTCCTGGACTGAGAAAAGCCGTGATTTGGGGTTCTTGTTTTAGCGATTCCGGGTCCCCCAAAATGGGGCTCTTTGGGCCCCTGTTGCCAATTGTAGCCACTGTTAAGTCATTCTTTCCTCTTCCTTGATTTGTTTTTGGATGGGGGAAGCTGTTTTTTTGTTTTTGGGGCTTCCGCCCGCGATTCAAGGGCGTCCTTGTCTCGTTGCCACCACTGCTTCTTCTACAAATGGAAATTTGAGGCAACTCTTGAAATCTTTGGGACTGGCAGTGGTTTGCTCTGTCTGGGGGGGCGAATTGCCCGTTTTTCGATTGAACACATCGGGTCATTTTCTCCTTTTGGGTGGTGAGTTTGCCCGCTGGAGTGCGTGCTTGCGCGGAGCTCGTTTATTTTTTCGTTTTTCCCGTAGAAGACTTTGTCAGTGATTGTTTTCTTTTTTTATCGGGCCTGGTTTATTTGGGACCGGCCAGATGGATGCCCCGCCCGATTTGGCTTGTGAGTTTGTCTCATTTGGCGCGGGAACCTTTCCGTCAAGCAAAAAAGTGTCTCACCGCATTTTACATTCTTGGTGGTTGCTCCATCCAAACCTTGTGGCTGGGCGGGGGGGCCTTTTGGAAGAAGTTTCCTGTTGGGGTTTGGGGTACCGGGAAGTGGCTATTGTGGATCCCGGGGTTTGGGGCCCGGAATCGGCGCGCCTCTTTCTCTTTTTCGTGAAGGGTAGGGATGATTTCTAGGGGAAAACTTTGGGGAAAAAAAACACAGAATTAGTCCGGTCGCTAAGAGACGTGTGGCGGGAAGAACCCCCCTTCTTTCCCTGGAATATTTGAACCTTTGTTTATTGCTTCCCGAGCTCTTTTTGAGAAATAAGAGTGGTCAAATGGCGGTTCCCAACGATCCGGAACTTTTAGGGAGAATGAGGGGCGGTTTCCTGGGGCGCCAGGTCTTTATTGGGGGAAGGGTGTACCATATTCGGTTTTATGGGGACGAGTCTGACTGGGGAGTCTTTTTCGCCCTCCCGCCGTCAATTTTGAATGGTGTGTGGGGGAAGATTGGGAAAAAAAAAAGGAGTGGGGCTTTCTTAGAAGTCTTTCCCGTTTTTTTTTTGCTCTTGGGGCAAACGCCCCCGATGATAGCCAGTGATGCTTCCTTTTAAGTTTTGCTTTTTGTTGTGGCTCGTCTTTCCCCCCGGATTCCCGGGGGGTTTTCCATTAAAAAAAACCGTCTTCGAGGAGTTTCTTGAGGATGAGTTGAGAGGAACATTCGAGCTTTTTTTGATTAGTGGTTTTTTCCACAAGCCTTGTTTCATGTTATGTTGCCACACCCTTTTTATTTTAAGGGGCTTCCCGGGCTTGAGCCCTTCCTTCCCTCTTTTCCGATTGCGATGGTTCTTCTGCGACAGACTAACCTTTTCTGCATCTTTTCCTTTTTCTTCTATTCGCCTTTCCCCAACCACAAGGGCTGTCAGGTGGGTCTGAGTTTTTTCTTTTTTGTTTCTTTCATGTAAAACTTGTGTTGGCGCCCGTCCTTTCCATTCCAATGGAACCTACAGTGGTCGACCAGAGGTAATCCCCTGTTTCCGCCTTTAGTCCAACTAAGAGAAGGCGATGGTTCAACACATTGGGCAAGGTGCCAAATTTTTATTTTTTTGTAGGATTTTTGGGTAAACCCCAGGGCCCTCCTCCACTTCTTTGCCCTCTTGGTTTTTCTGTCGGTACGAAGTGCACTCTTTTTTTGCTACCGGAGCCTTGGCCGCGCACGCTGGGCTTCCTCTTCTTCCCCCTGCTGAAGGGCACGAACCTATTCTTTCGCCACCAGGAAAAACGGGTCGGGCCGATCTTGCTCGGTGCCGGTTCGCTTTGTGTCCTTCTGTTGGCAAAAGCGAGTGGGGGTGGTTTTTTTTGTTTTTTGGTTTTCAATTCCCGAAACCGGGGACGGGGCTGTGGGGTTTTTTCTTCGACTGTTTTCGGGTTAATGTCTTGATTGCAATGTTTAAAAAAAACGGTTCTTTCCTTTCCTCTCGGAAGAATAATGGGAAACATAGTTATTCGTCGGTTTGGGGGGCTGGTAGTGCCGTTCCCAATCCTTGCTTTCTCCTTCAACCTTGTAACGAGGATACCTTTTTTCCTTTCCTTAATCTTTGAAAGGTAAGCTTAAGTGGCTTCCCTTTAGGGTTTTTTCCTTTTTCTTTTTTCTTTTTTGTGGTCGTTGTGTTAGTTTTCTCATTAGATCACAGGATTGGCGCAAAACTGTGGTGATACAGTACCCCATTAATGGGAAAAGGCCCAACTAGTTTTGAAAGGATGTTGTGGTCTTTTCGGGTTTTTCCCCCCTTTTCAAGGGCCGGAGAGCAACTGTCCCCTCCCTTGAGTGGGTGGTCAATTCAGGACCATGGGGGCAATTGGTTCCTGTTGCTGAAAAGGAGGTGCAACATAGCTTTGTCGCGGGTTTTTTGGGGTACTTTTTCCCGCTTGGGGCAGCAAACCAAACCTCATCTTTTCTTCTATCCAGCTGGAAAACGGTCGGCCTTTTTTGTTGTGTTTTTGGTTGGGGGGGTTTTGGTCAGTTACGCGGACACTTTTCCCCACCCCCCCGGCAATCCTGACCGAAGTTTTTTCTCTGGGGTTTTGGCGGGCCGGGCGGGGTTCTTTTCGCTTTCCAGTGTCCCCACGCCTGTAACTAAGAGTGCATCACCCGTTCCTCGACTGATTACAATTCCCGACTCTTGCCTGGGGGGCTGTGGGGGGTGGACTTTTTTGGGGAGTTTCGGCGATGGGGGGGGGGGAAGCACAGGGGGGGATCCCCCCAGTTGGTGGGCAACACGGGGCGGTAAGACTGTTATTTGGCGCTTGGTTGGCCTTTTTGGTTGGGGTGTGGGGTTTCAGGGATGAAGCTCGTGGTTCCTTCGGCTTGGGCGTGGAAAGATCTCGCTTACCCCGCAGGACAAAGGGCTGAAGGGCCGCTTTTTTTCACTTTTTTCAGGATTTCTTGTAATTCCCGGGTTCGGGATTTTCCCAAGGTTGCTGTAAACCCCCCCATACGGGGCCACATTAGCAAGAATTAAGATTATTATTGAGGTCACGTTCGTTTCGAACCAAACAACCCATTTTGGCACCCAACCCTGTAAAGAATAAAGTCCAAGGGCGCGGGGGCAGAGGCCACCATCCGGTGCCCGGCCAACTATTATTAAACGCAGGACTGCAAAAAAGCCTGAAAGGGCCCACCTCCGCACATCCGTGAAAAAAAAAGGGAAGAAAGGTTGGCTTCTTTTTTTTCCACAAGCTGAGGGAGTCAAGGTGGAGGAAACAACTTGTGTTAGGAGTGGGGGGCCACTGAGAAACATAACCGAAAGGACGCCAGAAAGGATTTTAATGGCCCACCTTCCCCAGTGGTAGGGGAACCCAGAGGTTCACCCTAAAGGGCCAAAATCCGGGCAAACTCGCGGCCGGCTCGGGGACGGGGGCGGTTTCAGTGGGGCTGAAATTAGAGGGACACAAATGGTTCTACCCAATTAGGTCCCCAGGCAGGAGGCCTGTTCCATGGAACGGAGCCTCTAGCGCGAGGGATTCTTTTTTCGGTTAAACTTTTTCTTCCCAGGGAGGGGGCGATGTGGCGGCTTTCCCACCCAAAAGCATCAGAGAACGATTGTTCGGGTGACCTTTAGAGAAGTACAGGACCAAGGGGTTGCCTTTTGTGGGAAAGGGATGGAATGCTACGGGAGGGTAGTTGGTGACCCATGCACGTGCAGGCAAACCAAACCGGGAGGGAAAGCAAGCCTTTCTCAGAACCAAAGAAAAGCAAAAAGACAAAACTTTGTTCAACCTGGGGTCCAAGGGGGACCCCTCCTGGGAAACGAACAGTCCCGCATGTTCCCCCACCACAACCCTGAGAACCAAGTTTAGGCATGGACATCTGTGAGATTGGAAAAAGGCCTCCTCCCTTTCGGTCCCAGTGGCTGGTAAGATGGGTGGGCCGCCAGCAGAAATTGCTCAATGGAAAAGGAGTAAATGCATATTTTTTTACCACTATTTTCCAAAGTGTGGACCTTTCCAACGGTATTGTTTTTTTTCGTCCGTTTAGGGGGAAGTTGTCTTCATAATTTCATACAAAGGGGTCCCACACTGAGATTCTGGCAACGGGTGTCATCCGTCGTCAAACTCATTTATGTTGGTAGTAGGGGAGGGGCTGCGAGGGCTTTTTGTCACCAATTTAAACCCTAACCACCCCCGAGCGCTGAATGGCAACCCCCTACAGCACCCTACCGGCCGTAAGCCCATTGGGGAGGAAAACAAGGGGGGGTTGCCGTGGTTTTGTCTTTCTTTTTTTCGTCGCGGGGGCCAAAGAGAACTCTTTTTCCAGTTGCATACCCACAGCCTTCCAACGGGGTGGGGGCGGGCTTTATTTTTCTAGGTTTTTGTGGCCCATGGATCTGGCTTCATTCCAACCGGAAAGAAACTGCATTGGTTTTCGCCCTAATCTGTTTGCGGTCTTTGGTCAAGTGTCATTGGATTCATAAACGCCTATCTGTTCAACTCCTCGGCTTCCCTTGATGTTTTCCCTTCTTCGGCCTTTTTCATTCCATACTCCGTGGTTTTTTTGTGTCTTGAGAAGATTTTCACCACTGGCGGTTTCTTCCCCCTCGTCGTTTGGGTTCAACTGAGTTTCTAGCGGGGGATGATAAGTTACTTCTTCCCTTCGCTTCGGTAGGGCAAGCGGTATTGCTCCGGGTTTCTTGGTCCTCCCATGCATTCCCAGCTGATGTTTAGCGCGGGGGGCCAAAAACGTTGGTCTTTTGTTTTCTTTCGCACCCCCTGTTTTTTTGGGTCATCCTCGGGCAGCAGGCGTCTTAAACAAAAAGACTGGGGGACTTAAACCACACCACCACAAACCCCCCCCCCCCCCCCACCCCCCCCCCCCCCCCCCCCCACAACACAACACACAAACAACACCAAAAAACCCCCCCCCCCAAACCCACCCAAAAAAACACCCCCACAAAAACAAACCAAACCCAAAACCCGTTCCACGTGTCGTTTTTCTCTTACTTTGTTTGGTATAGGGAAGTAGGGGTTTATTCTCACAACGTCCTCTTGGGCCAGCAATCCCGTGGGGGACACGACACTCGTACTTTATCACCACTGGTTGAAAGATAGCCGGTCCTTTTTTTTGTTTGGGGTCTTTCCTACTGCAGGTTGGGGGATATTTTTCAAGGTTGACTTTCTCTTGTTCTATGGAATGTGGATAACCGGGATGTTTTATTTTCTTTTCCCGGGGTTTTAGGAATTCTGCTTTGGTTTGCTTTTTTTCACCCTCCCACTTGCGGCCCCTTGCCAGCTTTGCTGGCGATTCGCCGGAGTGGACTTTAGGATTTTAAGATGTTTGGGTTTTTTCACAGGCTGCTTTGTGCGGATGAACGGAGGAGGGGGATGGTTGTAGGTTTTTACGGTTTTTCTTGGGCCCGGTGGGCGGAGCTTTTGGCCCGTGTGGGAGGGGACACTCTGTCTTTCTTTTGTCCCAACCAATGGGATCAAAGGGACCCCACATTTCTTATAGGTAGTTATCTATGAACATTTTACGTGATCTGTTTATTGTTGGGGATCTCGTGTACAATAGGGCAGACGCAACCCCCCATTTTTGGGAGGCTGGTTTTCGGTACCCACGGTTGGTAGCGACTCATGAGAAGCTCTTTAGGGGGGTGGGCAGTTTCTTCAAATTTTTGGTTGGTTTTCTCACCACGTAGTGGTGGCTATTGCGCTTTCGTAGAAAAGACCAGATGGGAGAGATTCCGGGTGTTTTGAGGATCCTTTTTGGTGGAGGGAACGTTCACTACAAGGGGTTTCTTTTTTACAGTTCGGGGTAATTCAGTTCTGCTTGCCGGTAGAGGGAGGTTCGCTTTTGTTCTCGGAACATGTTGGAACATGTCCAAGGGCTGGTGGTCCTTTGTATTAAGTTTTGGGTAAAACTTTTCCAGGTGCCTTTGCTTTGGTCCCACCTTGGATTCCGAGTTTGTCTTTTGATGTCCGACCTTAGGACGGATGGGGCTGGTCCCCTCGCTAGGTTGCTTTCATTCCAAATGTGTGGGATTGGGTCTGTCTTGGCTCCTTTTCACTTGAAGAATCCCAATAACGGGCGGGTGTCGGATTGCTGGGGTTTTGCTGCTGTCCCCCCCTTGGGGGTAAAAGCGTACAGAGAGGGACGGTCACCACCCTGTCACGTGGGGTTTGGTTGCTGGGCCAGCCCGATTTGGCCTGTCCGGCTCTTTTGTGTTCAGTGCAAGGGGGGCAGACAAGCTTGGCTTGCCGGTGTGAACCCCCCCCCCAGTCCCCGGCACATGGGCGATGGCCCGGTTTGGGGGGGACGGGGGATTTTGTGGGGAAACCAGTTTTTGCCCTTTTTCTTTTTGGCGCCCGCGGCATCTGCCTCGAGGGAGGGCGGTAATTTGGCATGGGTCTTGTGGCATCGAGGTGAGGAAAAGGGCCCTTTGCGCTTTCTTGAGCGAGGGGGAGGGGGGACGTAGGGGTTTGTTTTTGGGAAGCCTTCCTTGAGGGGGGAATCGGGACGGGGATTCCCCCCGGAGAACGTTCGGAGGGGCCCTGCACGTGGAGGGTGTTGGGACCTTCTTCGTCTTTTCCTGAAGCCCTTGCGGTTGTCCGGGCAGGCCGCCCCCCCATTTAACCAGGGGATTGGTTTGGTACTTGGTTTGCCGTGACACCTAAAAACCAGTACTACGTTTTGGAAAAGAAGGCGGGTTCTTTTTGATAAGCCTGCTATTGGGGGGAAGCAACACCGTTTTTTTTGAAAGTGGGGAGAGCGGAAACCGAAACTTTCCTTGTTTCTAGAGGTGGCCGGGAACCATTGGTTGGGCCTTTTTAACTTCTTTGGCCACTATACTGGGGTAGTGGCACCAGTGTTTACCCCGTTTCGTAATCTGGACATTTGGGTTGGAAGGGCCTGGCCTGCACATCCTTCCTTGCAATTAACGAAGGCGACACTTTCCAAAAAACGGGTGTGGGATCTGACCCGGCTGTCTCCTTAGCAACCCCCCGGTTTGAAAGTAAACTCCTTACTTTCTAAGGGAGGTTTGGGGACCCGGAATGGTTTTGGAAAACCAGAGTTTGGTGGTGTCTTCGCCCCGGGCCACCCAAGGACGAATACACCCTTTCTTTGCTCTTTCTTTCTTTGATACTTTTTTTCGTTCCCGCTTAGATGTTCCCTGGGGTACAAGGGGCCGCTTTTCTCCCCCCCCTTCGCCAACATTGGCTGGAACCACAATCCCCGGTCTGTTGTTGCTCTTTCTTTAGCCCTCCACCATGCGGAGTTTTGCCACCATCGCCCGCAACCCGCAGTCTCGTCCCCAAGCGAATATGATGCTCGGAAGGGGAAAATTTTTGTCTTGTCTGCTCGAAGTGGGGGAAGGGCAGGCCCTGCTTCGGGTCCCGGGAAAGGGCGGGGCAGTAGACCATCGGAGGGGGGGGAACAGGCGGCTGGAAAGCTTCAGGGAGAATTTCAATCTCCCGGTCCTCTACTCCGAACTTTCTCTTTTCCAGCCAAGAAAAACTATTGGCCATCCTTTCATGTGCGTTGGTGTCACCCAGCAGAACTACCCTCCGGTTCCTTTTTTTCCTTTTCAGCTCGGCAGTCCTTCTTTGCCTTTTCCTTCTGGCCGAGTTTTTTCTTTGAAAGGCAAGGACGTTTTTTCTCCGTTTTTGGTCAGTGCAACGGGGAAGTTCCCATCCGTTGATGCACCTCACTTGCGCTTCCCCACCAAAAAAACTACCCAAACCGGCCTTTGCACGCGTTTGTTTTCGTACTCGTCCCTTTTACCTTTTCCTTCAGACCGAGCGAAACTTCCGGGAGTTAGCGAGTTACCCCCTCATTCGGGTCCTTTTCCCCCTTTGTTTTCGTCAGGCCGCTCTGGAACGAGAAGGAGCGGGCCACCATGAAAGGGGGGGTTGCGGAACAAAATCCTTTTTCCCAAACTCCTGCCCCCCCAAAACGAAGAGAACAACCCTGAGGGACAGGTCCTGCGCAAGAATAAGGCCTTTGAAAAGTTCTCTTCCTTGACATGGTTTTATTTGAATCGGTCGATTGGTCAAACTGCCTCTCCCCCATCCGGCTTCACTGCGATAAGAGGGAAGTGACTTTCTATTCCCTGGGGGGGTTTCCTTTCCCTCCGAACCCACCCTCTCTTTTACCATTCCTCCCTTCCCCCGTCTCCCTTTCCCCCGCTCACAATTCTTCCCCTTGGGGCGATGGCCCCCAATTCGCAATTCTCAATCCCCCCTTCCATTGAATGACCGTGGCCACCGGGTCGAGCCCTGTTGCCCCCACCTTCTTTTTTCCTTTTCGCAGAAAACTTTCGCAGCCTACTTACTTATCCTTCTTTCTCCTTGGCGTGTCCCCACTTTTCGTCCTCCTGGAGGTTCAGCCCCGGGACTTTTCCACTGCTTTTTCCCTGCTTTTGTTTCCTCCCCACCACTGTGCGATCTGATTTGGCTCCCCCTATTCTGACTCGTTGGGACCTACATTTCCCCCACATCATTAACAACTCCGAGAAAAGGGTCCCGCTATTCTATTGACTGCGGAGAGGGGAGGGAAATGAGAAGCCCCACCGGCCCATTCCCTGGGAACACAGAAGTTTAGGTGAGAAACTTCCCTCTGAGATTGTTTTGGACCCAAGGTAGTGGCTTTCCCCTCCTCCTTTGGGCGGAACAAAAATATTTTTTTTTCCCTGTTGACCGTTGGGCACAGTTGGATTTACGGGCATACCATCACTTTTTGCCATTGAACTCCAATCGGGGGCATTGTGCATCCCACTCAAGGGGGTATACGATCTTTTTTTATTTCACGGCCAAGCGCGACCCGGGGAAAAACGATAGGAACCCTCTCTGAGAATTTTATGCAGTGCATACAAGCCTGTATCCACGCCCACTTTCGTTTTACCCCAGAGAGGATTATTCGGAATACAAAGTTTTATTTCTTTCCCCTGGTACGGGCAGGCCCAAACCACAAAGCATTCTTACCCTTCAGGGGAACGGAGAAAATAAAGGGGGTGAAACCATTCGCAGGGCGAACTTTGGAGGTGGGTAAGGAGTGGCGGAAAGATCAGTCATCTGAAACTTGAAACGAAGCAAAGAAGGGATCCCCCCTGATTTTGTCGCCCAGGGAAACCCGAAACAACAAAACGACATTCTTTCACAAGGGACAGTGCACGCCAAGCACTAATTCCCCCTTATTCCGTATGTTCCAGGTGCGACAAATGTTTTCCCTCTTTCCCTTGCTGGGGTAAAGGGCCAAACATCTATTGGTGGCGGGAATTGGGGTTGAGGTTTTAAGTATAAGAAGGGATGCGATTAAGAGATCAGGGTACTTTTTCCTTTCTTTGGGGGTGAAGCAAGGGGAGGGAAGGCACATTGTTTAGTTCCTCCCCCCCGAGAGAAGGGAAAGACGGTACGGTAGAGGTGTGATAGGGGAGGTATTTGGTTACTCCGGGGGGGACGGCACGTCCCCTCATCGTGGCGGCAGGGGAAACGGCATCTAAATTGCCCTGACCTTTGTGTTTTTTTTTGGCCACAGAGGGAGATCCTTTACTTCTTTTCCGCCTCTGCTTCTCAACCACACTCTCACCTCTAAAATCCTCCACGGTTTAGTGGTTGGTTTTTTGTTTCCCGCTTCGTGGAAAAACGGACCCCTTGGCTTTTTTGGTGGCCAATTCTGTGCACTTTTTTTGTTGCGTAAGAAATCTGGCTTTCTGGGGCCCCGTGCCCAGGAAGAGCGATGGACTTCTTTTCTCTTCCCCTTTTTCTTTTTTTGTTGAGGCATTCTTTTCGGCAAACCTCCCCCCTTTTTTTCATGGGATGTTCTTTAAATTTGCGGGCGGGTCTCATGTTCGGAACCTCCCTAGTTTTTATACCCCCGAATTGCACAGGTTTTCTCTTCCGCTGGCATTGCGGTAGGGCCACCTCGCCAGCTCAGGGTTATGTTCAATTTTCTTTTTCGGGGAAAACCATGGGGGGTCCTTTCCCCGGTTTCTCCCCAATGTTCCTTGGTGCTAACCACAAACCCAAGTATAGAGCTTTATGGGGGTGCCCGACTTTTCTCACTCCCACTGTGTAAATTTAACGATCTTTGTGTCCCTCCATTCCATTATTTCTCCCGGCCTTCCCCCCCACGTTTCCCGCGGGCATGTCTTAAAGGGGCCTCGTTGCATTTTTTTAACACCCCCCTGGGAGGATTTGAACTTAGGGTAGGATATTTTTTCAGAGGAGAGTTCTTACACCTTTTCCGTGATTTTTTATTTTTGCCCGCCTTTTGTCCTTGGGGGGTGGCAGGGTCCCCCCTTTCCCCCTTATTTGTTTCCGGGGAACGTGGACGAGTTCCCTGAGTAAAAGGTACCAAAAGGGGACCAATAGGAGTTAACTTTGCTTACTGCTTTCGGCCATGCACGGTGATCCTCTTTTTGGGGTTTCACAAAAAAAACGGGAACAGTCTGGCAATGCGCTTTATACGTCATTTGCGGATCCTGAAGGACTGAAGGGAAACTAACCCCCTTTTTTGCCAGTTTCAGGGGGGACTAACATTTTTTAATTTCCCTTCCAGTTGGGGGCGACTTATTCTGTTTAATGGATGATGAGTTCGTTTTTTAGGGATTTATTCGTTTTTTTCTGTTTTTGAGGGGGACGGAAGCTATTTTGAATGGTTCGGTCTTATTGGGGGGGCAAAAATGCCATTCCTTAACTTTTATCAAGCAATTCCCCGCAGGGGGCTTTAGGAAGTTTCGCTGCCACCCCCTGTGTTTGGCGCGGATGCGGAATGAGGGTTGGTTTGAGGCAGTACCGTTTTGGCCCGCTGTGGGAAAAAAAAGGAGTATGATTACTGTTCCAAAGTAAGGAGTTTGTTCTGGGCGTTGTTTGTTTTTTTCCTCTGTTTTTTGGGCTAGATTTGGTCTTTCGGTCTTCTCGAAGCGCGGTTATGCCGCTAGGTTGACTTTCCTTTCGTTCTCCAGGACGGGACATGAGAATGTTGAACTAGTTGATGTTCTTTAATGTGCCGGCTTCTGGGGAGAGGGAAATTCTCTACGGATGGCTGGTTTTCTTTTTCCTCCTGTCCGGCAACCCCTTTCATCATGGCCGGAAAACACAGTCTGGAATCTGCAGGGTACCACCCCCCTTTGGAATCTTGAACTTGTTTCCTTTGGGTTTTCTCATTCTCTTTTTTTTTCACGGGCATCTTTGGGCCGTGACGTTCCAGGCTACCTTCGAAGCTCTCTTCTGTTTCGTTGTTTGCTGGGCTGGGGGGATTCTAACCCCCCCGTTTTTCTTTTGCCAAAAACCGACCTAGTGCCTCTCTACTTCAGCGAAATTGGTGTTGGTTCCTCGTCAGCACAAAATTTTTCAAACAGTGGCACATGGTTGGTTGACTCCCTTCCAAACTTGGGTCTGCCCCTTAGGAAGGCGGCTTAAGGAAATTTGTTTTTATCTGTCTTTCCAAACCCTGCCGTTTATTTTAATTGCGTTGCTTAATTTCTGTGACCGTCCCTTCCACCGGGTCGGGGGCTTGTGGAATTGGATTGAATTTTTGTTTTTTTTTTCTTTTTGTTCATCTGGGGCTGTGAGGGGAGCTTCATGTGGTCCCCCTTTTTTCTGGTTCCACTCGCGGCCCAAGAAATTTTGTCTTTTTATAGCGGGGGGGTGGAGAGATAGAGGGCCAGCTGTAAAATACCGGGGGGAGTTTCTTTTAGTTTCGTTGGGGACGTGGCACTGGAGACGTTTGTTGAGTGGAACCACGCCCCCGTTTTCTTGTGTCACTCCCTGCTCGAGGAGGCAACTTGTCAGTGTCCGAGTTGTCTTTTTCTCTTTGGTTCCCCCCGTCTCGCGCGGGGGGGGACAATCACAAAACGTTTTGTATGTTTTTAACTTTTGCCCCTGCGGATGGATGCGTGAACCTTGTGCGTATAGTCGGTGTGTTATTAGGTTCTTCTTTAGTGATTGGGAAAAAAACCACACCTGGGGGGGGTTCACGGTGCTTGATCTCTCCATGTTGTCGTGCCTGGCGTGGTTTTTTCCCCTCTTTTGTGTGCCGGGAGTGGAAGCTGATGTTTCTTGGGTTTATCCGCGGGCCAGTTGCATTGTAATTTTATTCCTTCCGCGTGAAGTGTTTTTTTGTCTTCCTGCCTTTTTTTTTTAGAAAAAACGCTGCGTGTGAGTTTTTCTTTTTTTGCTTTTTGAGGATCGTTGGATTTCATTTCCACTGCGTTTCTACTGGGTTTCCCAGGAAAAAAAAACGGGTGAAAGAAGGGTCTTTTGCTGCAAGGGAAAGCTGGCGGCAGTCCCCGGTTCCCTCATGTTTTTCTTTTTGTCTTTCAACACAGTGGGGCCGTGAAAACGGGGCTATTGAATTAAGGGTTGTTCCGTTGGATGAGCTAGATTATTTCTGGATTCAAACATACAATTCCTTTGCCCACGTAGCCTTACAGTCCGTTACGCTTGGGGGGGGCGGGGGAGCCCTAGCAGTGCGGGTTGTGCAATTTAGGGGGAGGGCAAACGGGAGCGTAAGCTGAAGCATTGTTATGGAAGAGTTTTAAAAGAGGCTTCCCTCTTTAAAAAGGGAAGGGTACGGTGGTCCGGACATAGGGTAACCCAGGCTAGTCCATTCAAAGAAAAAAAGGCACAAAAGGAGGGGCGACCCGTGGTTCGTTTGGGAGTTATATGGTTGTTTGTGTTGTGGGGAAGAAGTAGGACCCGTTTTTGGCGAGGGACAGTTTTTGGTTGCATCCAAGCGAAAGAAGGGGTGGAGTTAGGGCTAAATATAGGTTTTTCAGCTGGTGATGGGAAAAGGGTGCAACGGGTAAACCCCCAAACCAAAAAATAAATCGGGGGACTGGGGATGGGTGGTGGTCTTGTCAGGGCCGGGGAGGTGGTTTTGCTCTTTTTCGGGATGGAAAGGTGTCAAAACACAGGATTAGATCACACCATCGGCAAAGAACGAAATTCAGCCCCCCAAAGGGAAGGTTTCTTCTTTTTGTTGGGTGGGGTCCCGGTGCCAGTATTTTTCGGCAAGCGGGCTGTCGTGCTTGAACCAACAGAATCCGCGGTCCCTAGCGATCCCATTTTTTTTTCCAACCTGGTGTTTTTATGGTGTCACGACCCGCCTGGGCTTTTCCTGGTGTGGATGTTTGGTTGGCTTTAGTAGGAGGCCCTTTTGTTCCTTCTTCTTTAGCACCCTCTGTCGGAAAGGACGGTTCAGGGTTGTTGTTGTTCAGTCCCTATTTGTATTAGAGAGAACGATTTGATGGGGTTTGTCGGGGAGGCCTTGTACAGATCACTCCCCTTTCGTTGGGGCCCCAACTACGACTGCCACATGGTAAGTGTTTTGTTTTTAGTGATGAAATTTTATTGTTTCAATTTTTTTTAAAAGGGGTTCCTTCGAGGGTTGGAGGGTGGGGGCCGGAAGGATTGATTGAGACGCATCTTCGATTAGCATGGCGGTAACCAGGATAGAACGAGTTTCCATTTTTTCATTTTCTTCCCTTCATTTGAAGGGCCTGGGACCGTTACCTGCCGCCCACTTCTAAACCACAACCTACTAAAGATAGGTAGAGAGGTCAACAAGGAGGAAACTATTAGATAAGGTGTTTATTGGACTGCACGGGATAGAGTCCTACTCACGATAAGAAGATATCTTAAATAGAATGTGTTTAAGGCTCGGAGATCATCTGCGGTGAGACAGAATACTTCTGTTGACTACCTATGTGGTGTAATGCTATGGTTTAGGGACAGGAGAGGAGTAAGACGTCGAGAAGAAGGGAGTTTCTTGCTTCGAGCGTATCAGAAATCATGCTTGGGTTGGAAAAGCGCGTAGCGTAGCGCTCTTGGGAAGAGTTGTTGTTCTGTAAGGAACCTCGATTTTGGTTTTTGGGATAGCCCCACTTCTCGTGAGGTGATATACGCAAGATCATGCGATACTTTAACGGACCAATTCTGGCCAGACCTGTCTCTACCCCCCCGGGACAGGGATAGCAGCGAGGCGTGCGGACCAACAAAGTGAAAAGGACGCGGGAAACCATTTTGTGGTCAACCCACGACTTCTACGGGGTTGCCGAGGTTGGACACGGCTGAGTTTGCCTGGAGAATTCCTTTGGAAATTTTGGTGAGGTAAAAATCAGTTTTTCCCGCCAGGCGGTCCCGGCGGGGCCTTCTTTCGGACTTTGCCCTTTTAGGGGTGGGACTAGTTTAGTCTTTGGCCTTCGGTCGGGCGCCGGCAAAAGGGAAGGGGCTTCTTGAGAGTTTCCCCATGCAGGGAGAACTTTATTGTACAGGTCTGTCCTGATTCTGGGAATCCAGCGTCGTTCCGATTTTCCCACTGGGATCCCCCCTAATGTCAAGCAAAAATCGGGGCAGCTTTCTCATGGATCGGCACGTTCTCTTTGGGACAAAGAGGTGGGGGGTGGAGAACAACCAACAAACCCATTTTATAACGCCAACCCTTTTCCGGTTTCCCACGGAGGAGAGAGCGGGTTTGAGGGACCCTTTATTCCTTCAATTAAAAGTTTAAACTACTCCCCCGTTTTTTTTTCACAAAAAAGGAGCTTTCCAGGGGTTCGGGGGACCCTTCCACCTTTTCCCCCTAAGTTTGGGCCCACACCCCTTTGCAAGCCATTCGTTTTAAGAGGGCTTTGGGAGGTTGGAAGTTTGCGCCTTTTCACAATCTCCCTTATAGGACCGGCCTCATAAGTTCTTCCCACGAGGGGGCCCAAATGGGGGGTTGGGGGGGGTGGGAAGATGGTATTACCGTTTTTCCTTCCCCGTGACATTCACCACCGGACAGCGCGTTAATTTGCTGGGGGCCGTGGGTGAGAAGGTAGCCGCGTTTTATCCCCCCCAGTTTTCCCACACGATTCACAACCACCTTCTTTTCCTGCCACTGTTGAAAGAAGGAAGTCTGGGAAGGAATGTTGAACAACTTCTTCCCTCCCTTCTTTTTTATGTAGGCCGCAGCACGCGCAGAATACCGTCACAACACCATGAGTGAGATGAAAGCAGCGCAGTGGACCGTCGTCGCATCAACACGTTTCCAAGGAGCCTTAGTCCTCGAAAAGGGTCGTGGAAAGGGGGAGCGGAACGATCCGGGAAGGTTCCCGCTTCCCGGGGCGTCCAGGGGTCCGTAGAAGCAAAAGAAACCGCGAAGCACAACACCGCACAAGCTCAGGCCCAAAAAGACAGAACCCCCCCCACTCCAACCCTTGGGGATTAAAGGGGACCATCCCAAAAGCCCCACGCAGCGGAAGAGACAAACGGACATGGGAGACACCCCAACACAACCAGTTGTGGGGAACAACACACGGCTGGGACGAGGGGGCGGTGTGGTCGTCGGGGGACACAGGACTGAGTAGGGAAGTGAACGCGCCTAGTTGGGGGAAAGGGAAACGGCGTGGTCTCCCTTGAGGGGTAAGAAAGGGGGGGGGGGGGAGCGGGGGGGCCGTCCCGCCCCCTCACTCCGTTGTCAGGGTGGGGAAGAACAACAATGGGGGCACTGGTAGAAATGATGAAGGTTATCCCACATTGATCGGACCTGCGGTCAAGTCAAGCGGTCCAGCGCGGGGGACGTTGAACGCCCGGAAGATATGACCAGTTTCCGGGAACTGAGATGCACCAGGGTGTCTCGATGGAAGGTAACAACCTAATTCCTTTGTGGTAGGCCGGGGAGGGGATGTTTTTGGTGGGAACCGGTTTAAGCCCACAAAAGGAAAACATCTCAGCTGCCACTTGAAAAAACACAAATTCAGTACCCCCCTGTTTTGGTTCCACGTTTTCCTTCCGGGGGACAACTTGTCAAACCCCTTGTCGTGTTGCAGGGCCCTGCTTTTCTTCTAGAGGGGAAAACTGCGAAAAGGATCACCCTTAGGGAACAACACACCCCTCTCCCCCAAAACGGGGTGGGCCAAGCGGCGATTGCTCCTCTTCTTGGCTTTTGCTTTGAGGGGGAGGCTTACCCGGAGTTCCCCTCGTGGCCCCGACAGAAGGTTGGGGGAAGCTTCTTTTTTCCGGTTTCGATCACACGATTAGGGAGGGGACAAGTAATTTAAAAAAACTCGTTTTAGTCCGTGTGATGCTGGAAATTTCTAGGAGGTCCCCTCAGACCTTTTTGGTTTTGAGAATCGCGTTGGGGGTGTTGTGGTGGGTGTCGGTGGGGGGTGGGTGGGATGTTTGGGGCACTCCCAAGCTTTTTTTCCTTTACTAATTATTAGGTTTCTGAATTTAACGGCACTTTTTGACCCCACTTACGGGGTTAGGACCTCCTCCTGCCTCTGGAATACTTTTGATTTGGGGGAGCCGGGGAAAGGGGGCAATTTTTGGCCTCTTGGGGACTCCTTCTCTTGTAACTTGTTCTTCCACCTTTCTTCTTGGTCGAGTTTGTCAGATCGGCCGCCGTGGCCTGCAACCCTCCCGGTTAGGAAAAACTTGGTGGTGACAGGGTCGTATCTTCAACATGATTTTTTTGGATCTTTGGCGGGTTTTTTTGGGAAAAAATTTTCAAATTTTCGGCCGTGGCCTACCGGGGGTTGGGGGGACACGATTGAACCTGTTTGAACAGGGACCACCTTTTTGAATTTCCTGGGAAACCTGGATAAGAGGTGGGAGTGGGGGGAGTACGGGTCCGAGAGGGGGGGAATTTTGTTTTTTTAGAGTCTTCATTCCTTGTCTATTAATTTTTCGAATTGTGGCCATTTCACCGTGGGATGCTTGGTTTGGGGAAAGATATGACCGAAACTGGGACCTTTTCTTCGTTAGCCGGGTTTTCGTCCATCTCTTTTGTGTTTTATGATGTTTTGGGTGGTCAGGGTGGATGGCGGCCTGCTGGTTTTTTGTCGCTTTTTTAGTTGGTGAGTGGGTTCTGTGTTTGTAGTGAAGTGGCAGGTTTTTTTGAGTGGAAAGGAGGGTTTGATTTTTTGAAACAGTCCCCCTGGAAAAAATTTTTTCCAATTGGCGGAGCGCTGCTTCAACCCCATGTTTCATTGTCGAGGTGTTTTCTTGATTGGCGGGCATCCCCCACAATTACTTATGTTATTGGGGAGTTTGGCGAAGCCCCATCGGTGCGCTTGTTCTCCTTGGGGCCTTTTCCGGAGAAGTAATGTTACTTTTTACTGTGGTGGATACAATTCGGGTAACAGAAGGGCCGGACCGAAAAGAACTGCTGACACGTCTCTGACAGGTGCGTGGTTTAAGGGGAGTTTTACGGGGACATCCCCTGTTTGAATCAGTGTCTCCTAAGTAGGGGGAGGAACTTGTTTTTCCGGTTCCGCTCTTGAGTAATTTACCCCTGTTACCCGTGAAAGATTTATGAACACGTTTATGGGGTTTGAATTTTTTTTTTCAAAGTCCGTTTCTTGAACTTGGAGGTCGTGTCCCTTGAGCATGAGCGTTTGTTTGCTGTCTTGGGGAATTGTAAGAGTGTAGGTCCGGATGGGGTTCTTTTTAGAACGTTCCCTCTGGAAGTTTTGCTATTCCACATTTGTGGGGGGATATTTCCTGGTGAGCAGCTCTGTTCAAAGTGTTCCTCATCTTTCATTTCCCCGAGGTGGCAGTTTCGGTGGGGGATTGACACTTTTTTTCCCCCCTAAGCGGCGGCGGTCACGGGGACATTTCATGACCGGGGAGGGTCAAGAGCGCAGGAGGAGGGGGCCGTTAGCGTTTTTCTTCTTGCGCCGGTACTCTCCCGACTCCTTGTGCGACTCCACCACAAGAAAAGGGTCAATTCCAGGTTTTTTTTTTTTTTGGCACACCCGGGGGGAGTTTAACCGTCTCTGGAGGTTCCCCCTATTGCCGCGGGGGCCTGCGTGTAGTTTTCTTAGTATTTGGAACTTGGTTCAATGGGTGATTTGGGCCCTGTTTTTGAGGGCTAGGGGGGAGGACGGTTGTGTGTTGAACTGGAGTCTCTTTCTAAAAGTGTTTTTGCCAAGAGGTGGGTTAAGGGGCGGTTTTTTTCCCGTTCAGCTGCGGACTTCTTCCCCCTTTTTGCTTTCTGCTTCCTTGGCTCGTAGGACCCGTATTTAAGTTTGCCGGCCCCAAACAAAGTTCCTTTTTACCACAGGGCCTCGGGAGTGTTTTTCAGGCCGGAGGTACCGACCCGGGGGGGGCCATGGCTTGTTTTTTGTCCCCTGCACCCCCTTCAAAATTGATGATCGCGGTCCTGCCGGCCCCTTTCCAGGCCCCCATCAAGCGGTGAGCTTCAAAAAAATCGTTGTAAGGTACTCATTCGTTTTTACCCCAGGTGTTGCGGCCCAGGGGGCGTTATTCCCAGAGAAGAGGCGGGACAGCCAGCCCCTACACCCCATGTATGGTCTTTGGTTTCGGTGACAATTTGAACAAAAAAAAAACTGGCCTTCCAACTTTATGCGATTGAAGCCGAGGGTTTGGTTACCGCGGGCACTTTGTTTTTTCATTTAGACTTCCACCCACGAAGAAGAACTTCTTTGTCTTTAGGGGTTTCGTGTCTCGGGTGTGCCGTCGCGTCCCGTTTGGAACCACTTTCCCGGCGCCTGCGCGGCCGGGCGGGGGCCACAACCCAAAAGCGGAAATTTCCCCCAGAGAACAACCCAGACCGGTCGGTTTGTCCCCTTACAGCGTACAAAGATTCCAAGACCCTAGGGGTTCCCCCCCGACATAAAAAAAAAAGCCAAGTGCGGGTGTGAACGCGCCGTATTCCCCTGGAGGGCCAATCTGCGGTTGTTAGTTTCGAGGGACAGTCCTTGAGGATTCGGCCGGACGGGGTTTTGGTCCCCCTTGGGGGCAGCCTCGGTGAGGCGGGCGGGGGACAAATGGATATTCCTTAGTAAGTGTTCAGTCCGAGACCATGCAGGGGGGTGGGCCAAAAAGCAACCGGCCAAAAAGAGGCACAGTTCCCTTTTTTGAACTTGGGTTTTACCGCAGGTCAGAACTTTCTGGCTTTCCCGGTTGCCCTTTCCCCAGGGGTGAAGTGCGGGACTGAGGTGTCACAAAGAAGGCGAAGATTTTTTTTTCAAGCAGGCCAGCGGGGGTATACGGTGAATTTGGTCATTTTCCGTCCCACCCAGTTTCCTTACCTCCCGGCGGCCGGTTGTCCAACAAACAACAACTTCCCCCACCTGACGGGCCCAGGGTGGCGGGTTCGGCTCAATACGAATACGGGACATCCTTCTATGACAAAATGATTTCAGGCTTACCCGCTTTTCTCACCCAATCTTTGTTTAAAGCGGTCACGTTCATATTTTCTTTTTCAAGGATTTATCCCTTCCATTATCCAGTTTGGGGATTTTGGTTGCCCCCAAAACTACATGGAAAGATTCCCACCAAAAAAACCCACGGAAGATCACACCCCCCCCCTTTCCCTGCCAATGGGTTCAGGAGACAAAGAAGCCGTGGTGACTTCAAGTTTCGGGCCGCGGTTTTAGTTGTCTCGGGGCACCTCTGGTGAAAACCAACCTCGCGGGCACAAAAACTGAGGGAGGGAAATTTGCCCCTCACCACGACGTTGGGAGAAAAGTCCTGTCCCTCTTCGGTGACCCTTACGAAAAAAAAACAAAGGGATCTGCAACACACGTTACTCCCCGCTCTGTTTTCCCCAATACAAAAAATGCTGCCCGGTTTTATCATTTTTTAACCAAGGGGACGGACGCCGGTGGCCAATTAGGCGGTTATCTACAGGGACGTAAAGGATGTCGGGCGGAGGTCAAATCACAAAAACACTCCTTGGGTGGGGGGGGGCCTTCGCCTGCCCATGTTGGCCGAATTAGCCTTCATCGGTCACCCCTTCCCCTTTGACGCCTTGATTTTCCTTTTCGGTCAGGGGTCAATGCCCTTTCCGTTTCTTTGCGCGCCCTTTGCTTGATTTTGGGCTGGTGGGGG